>Ga0181578_10003444_pt1 | contig 14448 bp, 10 predicted proteins | sample 071ome_21_FD_148659 | JGI IMG/M metagenome (GOLD analysis project Ga0181578, IMG submission 148659) | Coastal salt marsh microbial communities from the Groves Creek Marsh, Skidaway Island, Georgia - 071401CT metaG (spades assembly) | ecosystem: Environmental > Aquatic > Marine > Intertidal zone... | reverse complement strand
CCCACATGATCTGCACGTTGCGGCCCGCAATGCGGGCGTGCGGGTTGGGAGAGCTCATGACCAGTGCCAGCAGGTCCCGATTCTCCAGATTGAACTGCTGATGCACCCAGAGGGCTTCGAGCAGGTGGTGAGCATCGGCCTCCTCGCTTGGGTCCATCTTCAGGATCCAGTCGTCGATCGCTTCAATTACCTCCTCGGGATTGCGCTCGGACAGTTCGACGCGGGCGCGCCTGCGAATGCCGTTTACCGGGTGCTCCAATGCCTCCAGCAATTCTTCTACCGGGCGACCGTCAATGGGAACGTGCTGGGACAGCGGTGCGCCCGAACGCGTGATCCGGTAGATGCGTCCATGCTCGTGGTCGCGATTGGGATCGCGGATGTTGTGCTGCATATGGCCAATGATGGCATTGGCCCAGTCGGCAACGTAGAGCCCACCGTCATCCCCGATTTCAAAGTCCGATGGACGGAAGTTCAGGTCATCCGTGCGCAGCAAATCTGTCGTTTCCGTGCCAGCCACATTGCCCGAGTCCGTGTCGTAGTCCAGCGTGTATTGCTTTATGCCCAGGAAGGCAATCACGTTCAGGATGATGAAGTTGTTCTCGAAGGCCGGACCAAGGTGAGCGCTCGAAATGATGCCACTCGATGGCACGGGTCGCACTGTGTGGTCCAGCAGCTTGCGCATGTGAAACGTCCCACCGGGGTCTGTCTTGACCTGATAGGCGCGTCCACCCGTTGCATCGGTGGCGTAATGGTAGCCCCAGTAGTCGAAGTCACTGCCGTGAGCGTTCGGAGGGTTCGGTGCGTGGTAGCTGAAGGCGTGCGTACGCGGATTCCATCGGTACATGGCCGAGGCGTCGGAGAGCTGAGGCGGACCCCACGGCGTCTCGACATTGGAGACGTTGAATACCCCGCGCTGGTAGTACAGGAAGCCGTCCGGTCCGAACATGAAATTGTTGGCCGAGTGGTGCGTGTCGGCCGACCCGATGGCGCCCATCACCGGAATGCGCACATCGGCCACGTCATCGCCGTCTGTATCCTTCAGAAACAGGATGTTCGGCGCAGATGCCACCAAAACCCCTCCGTTCCAGAACTCGAAGCCTGTCGGATTGTGGACGTAAGCAAACGTGATCAGCGTATCGGCCACGCCGTCATGGTCCTCATCGGGCAGAATGACCAGCCGATCGTCCATCTGCTTGTGCGGCTCCCACTTCGGATAGGTAGCCCACGTAGCCGCCCACATGCGTCCGCGCGTATCGACGCCGAGCTGAACCGGATTGACCAATTCCGGAAACATCTCCTCCGAGGCAAACAGGTTGATCTCCAGGCCATCCTGAAGCTCCATCTGTGCCATGGCCTCGTCTGGCGTCAGGTATTCGGGCTGACCGACTTTGCTGACCCCGTTTTGAAGCTGCTCCTCGTCCAGATTCGACTCTACTGAAATCGGGGGTGGCACGTTCGAATCGTCGGCCGTGATGACCTCACCATGGGCCGCCGCCCAGATCACCATGTCCCGATTGGCCGTCATGATGTCCAGCTGCACCAATTCATGCTGGAGCACTTCGAAGTTGGTCTGGTCATTGAAGGTCAGCAAGGAGCGACTTCCCCAGACATCGTTCCCATCCGTGGCCCGGTACCGATTGTACCAGTGCCAGTTCTTTTCCACTACGGCCTGACGGACCTGCTCCCGTTGCGCGTCCGAAGCGCCTGGAACGCGCCCATAGAGCTCCCGGATGATGACGTCGGAGATAGCCCGGTTACCTTCGCTCGTCAGGTGGATGCCGTTGACGGTCAGCGGCTCGTCGGCGCGCCCGTACAGGCGCTGTGACGCTGAAAACAGGTCGACGAAGGGGACGCCATGGGTTTCGGCGACTTCGCGCATGACCTGGGTATAGGCTTCGAGTCGATCATTCTGAAGGGCGCCGTCGGGCAGATTGTCCGTCCCCAGATCTTCGTGTGCGATCGGCGAGAAGAGGACCACTTTGGGGGAGCCCTTCTCCGAGTAGGACTTCACGGCCGTTGAATCGAGCCAGCTTTGAAGCGACGAACGAAATCCTTCCGGATCTTCATCCCACGCCTCATTCCCGCCAAACATGGCAAAAATCACGGAGGCCTCCGAGCGCCGCAGATAGTCTCCAGCCGTCGGAAAGCCGTTGCTGCGTGGGCGATCATCAATCCGGTCGCCCGTGAAGCCTTGATTGCGAACTACCAGCTGGTGGTCAGGCCAGGCAAGCTGCAACTGGGTCTCCAGCCAGCCATCGTGCTGCATGCGATCAGCCAGCGAGTTGCCGATCAGGACGATATGATCGCCCGACTCGGGTGTGAAAATGCCGGTACGGGAGCAACCAGCCAGCAGGATGGGGACCAGGAGAAGCAGCAGAAAGCGGCGCGTCATGGGTCAGGTGTTGAGGTGGATGTAGGATGGGCTTCAACGGCATAATACCGAGGCCAGAATCGACGCAATAGCGGTCGGATTCCGGTAATTGGGGTAGGTGAGGTCCATTTGTCAGTGCGATCGATGGACCAACCAGCTTTGTCGAGCAACCAGTCAAACTGCCAGCTCTCAAACTCATGATAGTGCCGGTCCCACTCGTCGGTTGGATTCCGATACGCGGTCGCAAACCAGAGACGCAGCGGGACGGTAGCGAACATGGGCACCTTGGGCAGGTGGCGCAGGACGTTGTAGGGCGCGAGGAGGTGCTCGAACAGTTCGAATGAGGTCACACAGTCGACATCGAAATCCGCAGCAATCTCGGGATGCACGTCCAAATCGACGAGGCCCGTATTGACCACTTCGTACCCCTCGAGGCGAAGCACCTGCGAAAACGTGTTTTCTGGCCCCAGGTCAAGGATTTTTCGGGGCGCCACGTCGGAAGCGCGCATGAAGGCCAACGTCCGGTCGAAGCGCAGCTTCAAACCGGGGCCGATATCATCAAGCGAGACCGATGCAGAGGACATACTGTTTATCCGTCGGTGTCTTCGGTTTCCTCAGCCGTCACCGGCTTGGTCGGGTCCATGATGGGGGTATCCCATCCGGCCATGTCAGAGGGACGGACACCGATACGGAAGCCATCGAACGCGTAGGTTGCCGGGTGAAACGGGCCGACGAATTCTGTCGCCAGATCTTCAGCGATGGCATCCTCCAAGCCAGCCGTCCAAAAGGCGGCATTCACCATCATGCGGCGAAATCCATCGTTCAGAAGATCTTCCGAGGCGCCGTGCGTGGAGGTGAAGACGCGTCCTTCGCTACCGTCCGTGCCGGCGTAGGATCGGGTCCAGACGACCGGAGCACGCTCTTTTGAGGGGTCGGGCGTGGCGTTCGAGTCCATCCCGTCGAGCACGACGCCGCGCGCCAATACCGTGAACGGATCGAGCGGGGCCGCCCAATACCCACCAGACACAACGTGTGCAAATGGCTGTTCCCCGGGCAGACCGTCGGCTTCGAATCCGCCCACTCCCGTCATGATGGGGTGGGTACCTGCCTCGTCTGAGAAGACCAGAACGGAGGATTGCTTGTGATTGGTGCCATAATGACCCGCCCAGGTCTCACCCAGCACTTGGCGACCGAATCCTTTATGGAAGTCCTCGCCCTCATAGTTCCAGTTGTAGCGTTCGTGCGTGCCTTCGATCTTGGCGAACGCATGGGTGGACGTGCGAATGCCCAGAATGGGACCACCTCGTTCCACATAGTCCACGAAATGCTGCATTTCCTCTTCGGGGAAATTCTGAAAGCGCAATCCCATGACCAGGGCGTCGGCATCCTTCAGGATTTCCAGGCCTCTCATGTTGGAGCTGCCAGGCTCAATCATCCCCTCATCGTTGAGCGTGAAGAGGACACTCACTTTGAATCCATGATGCCAAGCCAGGATACGTGCCAGTGCCGGCAGCAGCTCTTCTGAGCGGTATTCGTGGTCGCCTGACAGCATGACGATGTGTGTACCCGATCCGGGCCCGTCAGGATTAGCGCCTTCCGCACCATCGTACGTGACGCGATGAGGCACATCAGGCAGCGGCGCCGACTGCGATTCGGCGTCTGGCGACGTCGAGCAGGCCGTCATGGCCAGAATGATCAGAGCGGTAAAGACAGAAAAGAGACGGGTCATACGAGACACTCCTTAGAAACGATAGCGGGCACTCAGGGACACGGTACGCATTGCGGACGGAAACAGGAAGAGCACGTCGGATCCGGAGGGGTCCGGATAGGCCGTTGAATCGTACGCGGTATCCAGGGCATTGAATACGTCGACGGAGAATACCCAGTCGGTCACCGACAACGCCAGGCGAAGATCCACCGTGCTGTAATCCTCCAGCGGAACGGTGTTGGCGTCGTCGATCCAGATGTCTGATACTGCTTTCAGCGCGACCGTAGCGGACAAAGGACCCCATTCGGACGAGATTCCAGTTGAAATGGCTGTTTTAGGAATGGCCTTGACGGCATTTCCAATGTTGTCGCCACTTTCCTGGGTGACGTCCTGCATGGTGTAGTTGAAGAAAAGCGCGACCAGCCCCGGCTTTTCCACCGTAAGTCCGGTTTCCACCCCGCGATGGCGGCTCATGCCGATGTTCACATTGGAAAAGGTCTCGAACGAGAAGTCGATTTCGTTTACCATGTTCATCGTGTAGACGGAGGTGCTGAGACGTCCTTGCCAGTCGGAGGAAAACTGAGCGGTGTGGAAGAGGCCCAACTCGAGCGCTGTGCCCTCCTGAGGCTGGAGGGTCGGACTCGCAATACGTACGGTGTACGGCGGAAACGGGACGGGCAGGGCGCGCAGATCGTAGAGCTGATCCAGCGTAGCGGCCTTGAAGGAGCGGGATACACTGGCGTATACATTTCCGACCTGGGTGGGAGAGGACAGATAGCGTACGTTGATGCCTGCCTTGGGGCTGAACGCCGAGTTGGAGGCCGAGGGAGCCTCTTCCGATAGGTTCTCGACGGCGTCAAAACTATCGGAAAGTCTATCGTAGCGGGCTCCCAGGGAGACTTTAACACGGCTGACGGGGCTGACATCGAGCTGAGCGTAGCTCGCGAGGGCTGTACGACTGACCGATCCCTCTGCGTTGATTTGTTCACGGCTGCCGGTCGAGAAACGGTAGGCATCGGTCAGCCCGCCCGTCGCAATCTGATAGTAGCGTGAGTCGAGGGAGCCTGTATAGGCGTCCACACCAAGGGTCAGTTGATGATCGAGGTTGATCGGCAACGTCCAGTCTGCCCACTGGGCCGTCAGGCGCCAGCCGCCGGCCGTCACATCCCGTTCCTGGGTATCGGCGAAAGTCGCCCCCAGGGGTAGCGTACGAACCTGCGTCATATCCCTGGATTCGTAGGTCAGAGAGGTGCGCAAGCGGGCGTTGCCTACGGGACGTTCTGCACGCACGCCGGCACGCTTGGTTTGCTCAGCCATTTCATCGAAGCGGAAAAAGGAGAGGCTTTCCGTTCGATCGCCTTCATCTGACGAGCGAATGGGCCCGGGCAGGTCGGCCTTGCGGTCATTGAATTGACCAGAAAACACAATCGACCCATCGGCTCCCCAGTTCATGTGGCGCTGAAGCCCGAAGGAGACGCTGGCACGTCCGCTGTGGTCACGATATCCATCCGAGGTGCCCAAGTCGGCCGTGGCACTCCAAACGTCGTTTTGCAGGAGCGCTTTGACACTCCTGCGGCCATGCGAGCCGGTCTGGAAGGTGAATTGGTTCTGCGTAAAACGGGATCCATCTGTACGGATGTTGATGACAGCTCCTATGGCGGCATCTCCGTAGAGGGAGGAGGCACCACCGCGCAAGACTTCAATGGTGGTGCCGGGCGATTGCATGAGCTGCTCCCAGTTGACCAGGCCATTCTCCAGGTTGTTTACGGGAATTCCATCGATCAGCACGACACCGTACTCCGCTTCTCCACCGCCGTAAAATCCTCGGGTCACCATCTGCGGATTCCATCCCATCCCATCATTGTCCAGAAACAGGAGACCGGGGACGTGTGAAAGGGCCTCGACGAGGCTTCGGGTGGGTAGTTGCTCAAGTTGACGGGCAGAGAGCACCGATACGCTTCCAGTGGAGCTCGACAGAGGCGATTCGGTTCGCTCAGCTGTAATCACGATCGGATCCAGCGAACGGGTGATGGTCGAATCGCTCTCTTGTGCGGACACACTGCTCCCGACAAGCGGCAGGATGCAGGTGAGCGCAATAAGGGTTAGAACGCGTTGGAAAGGCCTCATAATCCCGTTCATTCTCTTTGGGTTGATTGGTCGGAAGGGTGCCCAAGTATACGGCCCTCCACGAAATCAGGAATCAGCTATATTCGGGTCACGCGTTCATCTCTAACCAGCCTCGTTGTCCCGTGATCACCAAGCGCCTCACGACCGATCAGATCCTCGCCCGCTTGCAGACCAAAGTCGACCAGCGCGTTCCCATCATGATTGCCTCCGCCGGAAGTGGTCTGGTCGCCCAGCTGCTGGAGAAGGCGGGCGCGGATTGCGTAAACACGTTTTCCGGAGCGCGGCTTCGTGCCAACGGTATGGGTACGATGTCCATGATGTGGCCCATACTCGACTCCAACCGGCAAACGCTCGATTACACGCGTGAAGACATCATGCCCGCGATGCAAGGAAGTGCTTTCGTGTGTGCCTGCCTCAACGCCAACGACCCGCTCAAAGACATGCGCATGGTGTTGCAGGAATGCAAAGACATGGGCGTCATGTCGGTCTCCAATATCGGCCCCTCAATCTCCTATGTGGATCACGACTCGGAGATTTACAACGTGATGACGAGCGCGGGCATCACGTTGCAGAATGAAATCGATATGCTGCATCTGGCCCGATTCGAGCTGGACATGGTGACCATAGGATTGGCCTTCACGCTCGAGGATTCGATTGCCGTCTGCGAGCAGGCCAAGCCCCACATCTTCTGCTACCATGCCGGCACCACAAAAGGTGGTCTTAAGGGGTACGATTCGGGACTCACCATCGAGCAAACCGCCGAACAGACGGAGGAGGCGTATGAGGCTGTGCGCAAGGTGCACCCAGACGTCATTCTGGTGGCTCACGGGGCGGCCATGTCCAATCCGGATGATGCCCAATACATGATCGACCATACCAGTGGCCATGGCTTCTGGACGGGCTCTTCCACCGAGCGCATTCCCATCGAGCGCGCCGTTTCGGCCGCAGCTACCGAGTTCGCCGGTCTGCGCTTTTCCTCCTGACACCGCCCAAGCCTGCATTTTCGCTCGAACAAACCCTGTCCTGCCATGAAGACCATCGCCATCCTTGCCACCCTGGATACGAAGGCCGATGAAGCCGCGTTCATGCGGGAAGAAATTGAGCGTCTAGGTGGCTCGGCCATCCTGATTGACGTGGGTGTGGTGGGTAACCCCGGCGTGCCAGCCGATATTCCTCGCGACGAGGTGATCGACGCCGGTGGCAGTACGCTCGACGAGCAACTTGATCAGCCCAGCCGAGAGAAATCCAGCCCGGTGATCACAGCGGGTGCTACCAAGATCATGCTGGAATTGCAGGAGAGTGGTCGCGTCGATGGGGTCCTGGCGCTGGGCGGCACACAAGGCACGTCCACGTGCGCTCCGGTCCTGCAGGCATTGCCCTACGGCTTTCCCAAATTGATGCTATCGACGGCCGCTTCGGGCAATACGGCGCCGTTTGTGGGCATCAAGGACATTACCATGATGTTTGCCGTGTCGGACATTCTGGGCTTGAACGTGTTCTCACGAAAGATTTTGGCCAACGCTGCCGCGGCGGTGTGGGGCATGGCGCAGGTCGAGCGAAGCATCACGCGGTCGAGGGCCAAGGGCGTGATAGGGATGACGAATCTGGGGGTGCTTACCCAAGGTGCGATGCACGCCGTGAAATTGTTCGAGGAGAAAGGCTACGAGGTCATCACCTTCCACGCCATCGGTGCCGGTGGGGAAGCCATGGAGCAGATGATGAAGGAAGGCATCATCACCGGCGTATTCGATTATGCCATGGGAGAGATCGCGGATGGCGTTTATGAAGTGTTGCGCGCATCGGGCCCCGAGCGCTTGACAGTGGCCGGAAAGCTGGGACTGCCGCAGGTGGTCTGCCCCGGCGGAAGCGAGCACCTGGGCATTCTGGTTGATGTTGCAAATCAGGTGCCGGCTGGCTGGAAGGATCACCAGGTTGTATGGCACTCACCCCATGTTTTTGTACCGCGACTCAATGCCGAACAGCAGGATCGAGTGGCCGCCGAGATCGGAAGCCGGCTCCAGCATACGACCCGTGACTGTACGTTCCTGATGCCGCTCAAAGGCGTGAGTGCCTACTCCGCCGAAGGTGGGGAGCTATTCAATCCCGGGCTGGATGCAGCCTACTGGTCTTCGATACAGCGACATTTGCCGTCCAGTGTCGAAATCCAGTCCCTGAACCTCACCGCCGAAGATCCAGCCTTTGTCGGGCACGCCGTGGAGACGCTGATCGCGATGATGGAGGGCTAACGCTCCGGCCGAAAGAGCTGGTCGCAGCACGTAAGCAGCGTGGCTGTAGCCTGTCCCAGCGTGGGCCCGTAGGCCAGCACGCCGTCCTCGTGACCGCCCATGATGACCAACGGCTTGCCGGGTCGGGTCGAACGCTGCGCTTCCCGCACGAGTCGGATCACCTCATAGGCCATTTCCGGCGTGCCGTACGTCACGTGGATGGACGTGGTAGGGAGCCGGTCCAGCCAGCTATTCCATAACCCGGCATGGTGCACGTGAATTACGGCGCCGATGCTGCGAGAGGCTTCGTAAAATGCAGCGTGCGTGAGGGATTCAGAAGACGCTGTTATCGGTCCCTTGCACGTGAGAGAGTTGGCCTCGAAATCGTAGGAGGTGACCGCGGTGAAGTGATTCGGGCTCAATTCCGGATGATTACCGGTGGTTGACCCCGTAATCAGGAAACGCGCCGAGGGCTCGTCCCGAACCGATATATTTCCAAATCCAATGCCATCCGGAAGCGCACCAATCAAACCGTGATCGTAGAGCACCTGGCGGTATTCATTCAGCGCACGAATCTTGTGCCAGCTCGGAGGAGGGCCCTCGTGCCAGTGCGCGTTGAACTTGATATAGCCTTCGTCGATCACACAATCCTCGGGAAGTCAGGGGAGCAAGGTAGCAAATACAGCGCCCTTCGTCTGCCAACTTCCCTCGTAACAAAGCAAAAGACACGGCACTCAGGAAAGCGCTCCGAACAAACACACCCCGCCTGCTATGAAACTCGGAATCGACAGTTTTGCCGCCGTTGAACTGAACGACGGATCGACCAGCACGCCGGACATGCGAGCCGATGCCATCGCGCAGCTGCTGGAACGCGTGGAGATTGCCGATCAGGTGGGTCTGGATACCTTCGGCATCGGAGAGCACCACCGTCCGGAATATCTGGATTCGGCATCCCACATGATCTTGGCTGCCGCCGCAGCACGCACGAAGCATATCCAGTTGATTAGTGCTGTAACTGTGTTGAGCGCGGCGGATCCCGTCCGGGTATTCCAGCAGATATCGACCCTGGATTTGATTTCTCGCGGACGCGGAGGCGTCGTGGTGGGGAGGGGCTCGTTTTCGGAGGCCTTTCCCCTGTATGGCCTCGACTTCAAGGATTACAACGAACTGTTCCAGGAGAAACTCGAACTGCTACTCACGATCCGGGAGCGCGAACATGTGCACTGGGAAGGGAAATTTCGCCCGGCCTTGACGGGGCAGGGCGTCTACCCGCGACCATTCAAGGACAAATTGGACGTCTGGGTCGGAGTGGGCGGTACGCCCGAGTCATTCGCGCGCGCGGGGCTGCTCGGCCTACCGCTCATGATTGCCATCATTGGTGGGGAGACGCACCGATTCCGCCCGTTGGTCGACCTCTACTGGCGAGCCGTAGAAGAAGGTGGGCATGATGCGTCCAAGCTGAAAGTGGGAGTTCACTTCATCGGCTACGTCGCAGAAACGACAGAGAAAGCGCACCAGGAATTTTTTCCAGGGTATCAGCAGACGTTTTCCAAGATCGGCATGGAACGAGGCTGGGGCCCGACGACCCGGGAAGCCTATGATTGGGTAACCGGGCCACGTGGCGCCCTGATGGTGGGAAGCCCGGAGCGCGTGGCAGAGAAGCTGCAACGTCATGCCGAGTCGCTTGGAGGTCTGGATCGTGCTTCCCTGCACATGAACGTGGCGCACCTGAGTCACGACGAGCTGTCCACGGCCACTCGGCTTATGGGTGAGCAGGTGAAGCCCGGGCTGGGGAAAGCCATACGTTGAACGGTCCAGCAGGGGTCGTAAAAGGTTTGAAAGGCGAAGTGCTCAGGTTACTTTGAGCTTTCCCTCACCAAACTCTGCGACCATGCTGCCAAATCCCTTCCTCTGCTCTCGCTACGTCCTCTTTTTCAGTCTCGTGATGACGCTGGGATGGTCTCACGGGGCACTTGCCCAGTCACTCTGGTCTGCCTCATCTGCCAAGACGGACACGTGTACCTACGACCGTGGACGGGGAGAAACGACGCAGGCATGCCTGGTGGTAAATCGTTCCATGATCTCCGCCTTGCCGGATGCGCCAGATTCCTCGGTCGAGATTGAGCTGGATAATGGGGTTCATGAGGTCACATTGCGTTCAGCCAAACGAAATGCGGCTGGAACGATTACGGTGGCAGGACACATCGAAGGGGAGGCATTCCCCACGTTTCATCTTGCCGTTCACGACGGCGTAGCAGCCGGCTCTTTCACGGTAGAAGGCGTCCTCTATGAAGTACGGCCGACACCGGACGGCGTCTCAGCCTTGGTTCGGGTCGATAAGGAGCGGAGGCGGGACAAGCATAGTGACGCTGTCATCCCGCCACGCATGCCCATCTTGCCGAAGTACGACCAGAGAGCCGGCAAAGGCGGTGTCGCTGCGCAGATCGATCTGCTCATGCTTTGGGACGACGGTGTGCTGGACGCCAACGGGGCCGCCGGTCTTGCTGCTCTGGAGGCCAGTTTTGTGGACTACCTGAACCAGGCCGCGTCGAACGGTGGCAATCCGGACATCATGTTCAATGTGGTCCATTCAGAGGTTATCACGTACGACGAGAATCAGTTTGCTGATATGGGGGATGACCTTGGCGCCCTGCAGGAGCGCGGAGATGGGGTATTGGATGAAGCGCATACGCTGCGTGAGTTGCACGGCGCGGACCTCGTGCATCTGCTGCTTCCGAGTTTCAAGGATGACACGTGCGGCATTGCCTACCAAGCATTTACAGGCGTACACTTCGCGTTCGGGATTACTGGCGTAGATGGTTGTGACATAGAGACCTTCGCCCATGAAATCGGTCACAACATGGGCATGGGGCACGACGTGTATGTGAGCGATGAGCCGGAGGATGCGTTTCAGCTCTGGAGCTATGGCTATGTCGACCTGTCCAATGCCATCCACACGATAATGGCCTACAGCAACCAGTGCTTTGACAATGCCATCAATTGCGATGTGGTACCCTTCTTCTCGGACCCGAATGCGCAGTCAAACGGCGTCCCGCTTGGGATAGCTGATGCGCCGCCGGCCAAAGCGGCCAACAACTTCCGTGTGTTGGAGGAGACGGCGGAAAACCGTGCGGATTTTTCTGATCTGCTGGATGCGTGCGCCATAGCACTCTTCGGCGCTGAGGCATCTGCTTCCAGTTACATGCAGGGTGAAGAGGTGCAGCTCGCCTTTCAGCTCAACAACCAGAATGGTCACTCGGGATGCACCTCCGATGTCTCCATCGCGGCCTACCTGATCGGTGATAATCTGGACACGTATCTCGTCGGAAGGACGGCGGTATCCTTGACGGAAACGGTCGCCTTCCACACCGTATCCGGCACCATGTCCACGGCTACGCCGCCAATAGGCTCGTATGGCGTCTTGCTGTTCGAGGACGGCGTGGCTGGGTACTACGACATTACGGCCGCCATCGGCCTCTCGGTGGAGATTACGGCGGGAAGTGGCGTGAACACGGAAGAGAACGCGTTGCCTGAAGGCTTTCGATTGACATCGGCTTATCCCAACCCGTTCAATCCGCAGGCGACCATTTCATTCGAGGTGGCCGATACGCGCCCAGTCTCCGTACGGGTTTACGACAGCTTGGGACGAGAGCGGGCTGTTCTGGCTGACCAACACGTGTTTGCCGCCGGCGCGCATTCGCTGACGTTCGAGGCCACCGATCTTCCATCGGGGACCTATCTCGTGAGAATGAGCGTGGATGCGTTCAGCGATGTGCTTGCTGTGACGCTGTTCAAATAAGATGTCGGCAGAGACTACCATGTGTAGGGCGGCTTCCGTAGGAAGCCGCCCGATTTTTTGTTAACGGAGGTAGGATAGGTGACGATGTAGCGGCTGGATCGTACCATATCGATAACCACCTGCCAGGAAGACCATAACCGGAGGCCCCCATGTCCGACACCCGCCATCTAGATCCGAATCGCTCGTCTCGCCGTTCCTTCGTGAAAAAGACCGCCCTCGGTGCGGCCGGACTGGCCGTTTCTCCGGCCATCTGGACACGACCGGGGTTTGCCCGGGTGAACACCCCTTCGAACGAACTGCGCTTTGGCGCCATCGGTGTGCGCGGCATGGGGTTCACGAATGTCAATTCGTTCCTTCAGCAGGACGACATTCGCTGTGTAGCTATTTGCGATGTGGATGATGAGGTGCTGTCCCGTCGCTCCAATGACACAGAAGAGCGGCAAGGCAGCGCTCCCGAAACGTACAAGGACTATCGTCGCCTGCTGGAGCGGGATGATCTGGACTTCGTGATCATCGGGTCGCCCGACCACTGGCATTGCCTGCAGGCCGTGCATGCCATGGAGGCCGGGCTGGACGTCTACCTCGAAAAGCCCCTTGCCAATTCCATCGGCGAGTGCGACATCATCCTGGCCGCTTCGCAGCAGACCGGCAAAAAGGTGCAGATGGGCCAGTGGCAGCGCAGCGGTCCGCACTGGCGCGACGCGGTGGACTTTGTGCACTCGGGAGCCTTGGGCAACATCCGCACGGTCAAAGCATGGGCCTATCAGGGATGGATGAAGCCGGTGCCCATCCTGGCGGACGAGTCCGTACCCGCAGGCGTGGACTATGACATGTGGCTCGGACCGATGCCCCACAGGCCGTTCAACCGCAACCGCTTCCATTTCAACTTCCGCTGGTTCTGGGATTACGCGGGTGGCCTGATGACGGACTGGGGCGTCCACATTGTGGATTATGCCCTCTATGGCATGAATGCGCCCTACCCGCAATCGGTCATGGCCACGGGCGGCAAGATGGCCTATCCGGACGATGCGTCCGAGACGCCCGACACCCTGCAGGCCGTGTTCGACTTCGGTCAGTTCACCATGCTGTGGGAGCACGCAACGGGGATCGATCTCGGACCATACGGTCGCAATCACGGCGTGGCTTTCATTGGCAACAACGGCACGCTCGTTGTGAACCGGCAAGGTTGGGAGGTCATTGCCGAAGAGGAAGGAGGAGAGGCGCTCGTACAGGTGCCCGCCACGCCCACCTACGAGGGAAGCGATGTGCAAAGGCACACCCTGAACTTCACCAATGCCATCCGCCACGGGGAAGCGCTCAACGCCCCGGTGGATGTGGGACACAAGGCCGCGGTCGTGTGTCATATGGGCAACATCGCCTTCAAGACCGGTCGCAAGATCCATTGGGACCAGGAGAGCCGCGCTTTTGTGGGAGACGAGGAAGCCAATGCGCTCACCTCGATCGAATATCAGAACGGGTGGGAGATGCCGGGATATACCCTGTGAATCCCTTGATCGGATCCCTGACCATCGGCTGATTCCATCCTGCATATCCTGACAGCCGTCTAGGGATTGGTCGTACACGGCTTCTTTGGTCTTCCCTCGCAGTGCTGTGCATGCTGCTTTGCTACTCTTTTGCAAGGTTTTCAACGGAGAGAACGTGGAACAGAATATCGTTGCGGCTTGGATGGCGTTTCTGTTCGGCGCCCCGGCGGGCGCCGTCACGGGTCTTCTTTTCCACGACGAAGCCTGGCTCGGTGGTTACGACTCCTGGAGGCGACGGCTCATGCGTCTGGGGCACGTGGCCTTTTTCTGGGTATTCGGCGTAGCGGATTTCATCTTCTTCCTGCTCATGTTCAGCTGTTGGCGCATGATTCGACGCGCTGCTGCCTGAGTGTATCACAGCGTGTGCTCCTCCGCTGCCCTCTGACCACATCGCAGCGGATCCCCGGCGCGCCGTCAATTGACTTCAGCGTTGCAGCACAATCAGGCGCCCGTCTATCGTGGCGCTGGAAAAGCCGTACCGCTGGGCAAGCCACAGGATGGTCTCTTCGCGGTAGATGAAGACGTGCGTTGGATCCCTGCGATAGTGCCAGTTCGGGAAGTCGACACCCTCGTGGTAGAGCATGGTCATGCAATAGAGGCGCCCGCCGGGCAGGAGCATGTCATGGAGTCTTTCGAACTCCGCGGCAGGGTCGTGGAAGTGCTCGATGACCTCG
>Ga0181578_10003427_pt1 | contig 14511 bp, 11 predicted proteins | sample 071ome_21_FD_148659 | JGI IMG/M metagenome (GOLD analysis project Ga0181578, IMG submission 148659) | Coastal salt marsh microbial communities from the Groves Creek Marsh, Skidaway Island, Georgia - 071401CT metaG (spades assembly) | ecosystem: Environmental > Aquatic > Marine > Intertidal zone... | reverse complement strand
TAGGGAGCGCGCCACATGGGACAACCGGCCTTTTTCTTGATTCACTTGCAGGGAAATTACGGGTTCAGTTTTCACAGAAAACCCGTTTTCTTCCAGAAGGGATTTGGCTTCTTAGCTGCGATTAGCGACAAAGCGAAAGCCCTCTGACGGCTGAGCGGTATCGGATGCCTGAATCTCCATGCCGCTCCGCGACAAGAGGTCGGAGACATCGGTTAAGGGTTCGGAATTGCGATTTTGGAACGCGGAAAGTTGAGTTTCAATAGAGTGTATCATCAATAAATTCAAATCCGGCGTCGGAGGGACGCCCATGGTTGAATTTCGGTCCGTCGACAGCGGACTGGTCGGTTGAGTCGGTACGAGCAACCGAGAGGGGTTTAGTCTATTCTTCCTCTTCCGATATTCCCCGAGTTTTGGAAATATCGGGTGACTCGATCGTGGGCGATTTGCCGTTTGAGTTTAGGGATGGCGAAAAGAAAGGAATCGGATTCCAGTTCAGGCCCCCCCTCGGTCCGGCGATTGGTAATTACCTTTAAAGGAGGATTATTCTTAAAAACCTGGATGGGTTTGAGGGAATTGTTCATGGGGTTCGAAGAAAAGGGGTTTCGCTTTAATGCGCTCCGATTATTGGCGTAAAATGAGTGGTCTTTAGCGAGGTTACCAAGTATAAACGAAATTCGCTACAGGATTTCGACTGGTTAGTCCGAAAAAGAAGGATCCTTTTGCGAGTCGGATGCGTATGATTCATGCGTTATGCTCTCCAGGCCAATAAATTTCTTTTGGATTCTCCTGATCGTTTCATTTTCACCAATTTTTTCAGGGTGCAATTCCACCCAATCGGCTTCCCGATACCCGACCACGGTCACGGGCATGGCTAAAGAGCTAGAAAGCGGCACGATTGTCGATGTCCGAGAAGTGATCATCGATGGGCGAACAAGCGTGGTGGGGACGGCGACCGGAACGTTGTCGGGGGCGGTCGCAGGTAGCCAGATTGGAGGTAGTTTAGGCGACCTTAGCTCGGGAGCTGCCACTGGAGCAGCAGGAGGAGCTATCGCTGGGGCGGTCATTGGCCCCAAGGTAGAAAAGGCGCTGACCTCTAAGCGGGCCCAAGAATTGACGGTGCGCATGGATTCAGGAGGACTGATTGTCGTAACTCAAGAATTGCGAAAGCCCTGGTTCAATATTGGAGATCCTGTAAAAGTGGATACAAGCATGAGCGGAGCAGGCAGAGTGTATCACGCGTACGAGGATCCCTTCATCGATCCTGATACGGGAGCGTATCTCCCGGAAGATTTCGAGATACCAACTGAGTAAATACTGGTACAGATCTGCTGGATGTTGAATCCAATTTCCCCAGGCGAGCGAATTAGTGAACAGACATAACGGAAAAATGAATAAATCAGCCCGAATTTTATCGATCGTCCCCCTAACGGTAATAGCCGCTTTGCTTTATGGATGCGCTTCGGGCGGCTACGAAACGGTGCCACGCAATTCAGCGGGGACAACGCAGACGCTTGATTTGGGAACAGTGGTTGCCACTCGCAATGTAATGATAGATGGAGAGAGTTCTCAATTGGGCCTTTATGGCGGTGGCATCATGGGGAGCGCGGTGGGTTCCACGATTGGAAGTGGAGACGGGGCCGTATTGGCCAGCGCTGGTGGGGCGGTCGCCGGAGCGATCGTTGGCCAGCAAGTGGAGAAATCGCTGACCAAGAAATTGGCCCAAGAAATTACGATAGAGATGGACGATGGGAGCACGGTTGTGGTGGTCCAGGAATTGAAAGAGCCGCCTTTCAACACGGGTGACCGGGTCAGCGTGTTAGAATCGCGCGGGGGCTTTGCTCGTGTGAGGCACGAGGACTATACGCTTTCGCAATAGTAGAGAGTATCCAATAATTGGCTATCGAATGCCTCGCTGATGGTAGGGTTAATTGTCTCCAGTCAGCCCTACCATTTTATCAAACGGAAATTGACTAATTGGACATCTCTTAGAGGGGTCTGCCGAAAGAATCTTGTTGGGGAACAACAAAAAATGGGGGAGTCTAGATTCGTCTCCCCCTTTTGGGGTTGCCTTGCTTGGCTCTGGAATTCTCACTTCCGAAGGTCCGTCCTGCCAATTGAATACGCCACAGCTATTAAGCATTTTCCAAATAGGCTGCGCTTTCGTCTAGGCCTCCAGGGCGATTTCGAGCTAGCCATAGGGTTCTGTACTCGCTGACCAATCTTTTCCGCTCTTCCTCTTGGTCCTCATGGTTGCCCGAGACTGCGTTCAGGCCTTTTTTAGCTGCGTATTTTAGAAGCTCAATCGTCAGCATGAGCTCGCTAGAGACGAGATCGCTGGCTTTCCAGGAAACTTGATCCGCTCTCGTCGAAGCAATGAAGGCTTCCAGACGCTTTCCTGCCTGTTCCAGCTCTCGATAGTTGGTATGGCTTAATTGATCATTCAGTTTCCGCCCGTTGGACATTAGCAAATCATTGAGTAGAGTTCGGTTGTCTGGCTGGTAGCTCAAGGAGTTAACGATCTCGCTGAGTTCGAATATCGCTTTTGCGGTGGCGGAGGATTTACCGGATAGGAAGGCTGTTTCGACGGCATTGTTGAGATCGAACTGGCCTTTTGAAGATTGATTCCACGAAAGGGCCGAGCTCCAAGTGATGGCGTGGTAGCTCGTGAAGGGGAAATGGTGATGGCCGAAATCCCCCCAATCCGCAAGAAGGAGGCCTTGAGCACCGTCTTTGATAGCATGTCGGCAAGCCTCTTCGATATTGAGCAAGGCATTTTGGATACGCCCACCAATGCTATTCCAAGAGGTAGTCCCCGGGGCGACGTAGAATGGAATCCCGGATTCTTTAAGGGCTTGGCATTGTTTGCCGAAAGGGTGATTCGCTTCGTACCCCCATATTATTCCTAGGCAAGTTTCTGGGAGCTCGCTGGCGAGTTCGGGCGCTTCAAGGACGATGTCGCCCCAGAACTGCATGGTTTTTCCTTTGCGCTCTACCAAATTATTAATACGCAGGAGGTGATCTATATAGACGCGATGTTTTCCTTGCTCTTTTACAAGGCATTGGCTCCAGCCTTGGCCGAGTTCCCATGGTTCGTCGCCGCCTACGTTGATCCGATTGCTGCGATAATTGGGGAGAAGCTCATCGTAGAGTTGGCCCACGAAAGCGATCGATTCCTGGTTGGGCTTCAAGGTGCCTCCCCATTTGCGGGGGCCGAGGAGTGGGTGGATGTAGCCGTCGGGGCATTCCGCTAGATGCTTGTAGGCATCGTGTCGCAGCCAACGATCCATGTGGCCAAAAGAGTTTTGGTTGGGGACTAGCTCAATGTAGCGTTTGTAGCAATACGTATCGAGCGTTTGGATCTCCTCTGGCGTTAGGGGGGAAGCGTTCTCCCAGACCGTTTGGTGGTCTCCGTAAGCGAATGTGTGTTCCGTGTAGAGTTGCAGCTGATTGTATTTCAGGGCAGCGAGCGTATCGATCAGTTCATACAGCGAGGATTGGGTAGGAACCTTGCAGCGGCTTATATCGAGCATATAGCCTCTTTCGTGGAGGTCGGGTTCGTCCTCAATTTGCAAGCAAGGGAGGGCATGGGGGTATTGCTGGAGAATTTGGCCCAGCGTCGTGAGCCCCCGGTACCATCCAGTTTCAGAACGCGCGTTCAATGCTATTCCCTCAGGCGAGATTTTCAGTTGATAGCCCTCTTCGGAGAGAATTCCCGAATCGCCCAGCCGGCATTCGATTCGCCATTGGTAGGAGGGCTCGGCTTCGAGACGCTCGTCGATAAATGGAATTTCTCTAATTGCTGATCGAAACCGCACGCTGGCGCCCTCGCCTGCGCGGATCGCCAACGGGAGATTGCAGGGGAGCGTTCCCTTCCCCAGGTGGAGCGATTTGGGAACGGGAAAGAGGTTGAGACTATCCATTAGAGGGGACGATAGATTCGATCAGTCCGGGCAGTTGTTTGATGGACTCGAGCTCGTAGAAATTCTGGTGATCGGTGGGAGGCGACTGCACGCGCTCATGGGCCCAAGTGATGCGGTAGGGGATGTGGACGCCGTGGCCACCCAGGTTGAGGACGGGAATTATGTCCGATTTAAGGGAGTTGCCGATCATCAAGAACTGGTCGATCGGCACGTGGCTTCGCTCGAGCACGCGGGCGTACGATTCGACATTCTTATCGGAAACGACTTCCGTGTGATCAAAATACTGGGCTAGGCCAGACTTGGCGATTTTTCGCTCCTGGTCGCGAAGGTCCCCTTTCGTAATGAGGATAAGCCGGTACTTTGAAGAGAGCGTATCGAGCACGGAGTCGACGCCGTCGAATACTTCCACGGGATGCTCGAGCATATGCCGGCAATGATCGATGATGCGGCGGATTTCCTCGGCTTTGATTTCTCCATTGGTGAGATGGATAGCGGTCTCGATGCAGGACAGGGTGAAGCCCTTGATCCCATAGCCAAATAGCTCGAGATTTTTCATTTCCGTCTCGTATAGCACTTTCTCGATGGTGCTGGAGTCGTGGTACTCGGAAAGGAGCTGGCAGTACTTTTCGTGGTGGTCCTCGAAAAGGTTTTCGTTGTGCCAGAGCGTGTCGTCGGCGTCGAATCCTATGGTCGTTATGGGCCAGCTCATGGTCAAAGGTTCAAAGCAAGGACTATTGGCGAATTATCTGATTGCAAAACGAATGCGCTTCAATCGAGTCCGCATGCTTTCAGGGCGTCTTGAAAGTCGACTGGGAGTGGGGATTCAATGGTCACTAGATCCTTAGAGAAAGGATGTTCAAAACTCAGTTTGGAGGCGTGAAGAAATAGGCGGACAAAGCCGTTTCGCTCCCGAAAGGAAATGTTATGGCGAGAATCGCCGTGCGAAGTGTCGCCGATGATCGGGTGATTGATCCCGGCCAAGTGCCGTCGTAGCTGATGCCTCCGTCCAGTGCGAGGCGAGAGAATTACGAGCGAATAGCGCGTTGTTGGATAGCGTGAAGCAGGATAGTCGAGCTCGCTGTATTTGAGGACGCTGAAATGGGTTTCCGAAGCTTGGGAATCCTGGCTCTTCGACTTGCGGTTGCCGTCCAGCACCTTTCGCAAAGGGCGATCGATGATCCCAGTTTCTGGGGGAAATCCTCGCGCGATTGCCAGATACGTCTTGGCTATTCGATTCTCGGCGAACATTGCCTTGGCTTGAATCAAGGCTTCCTCATCCAAAGCGAAAAGGAGGGCCCCTGATGTGGGCTTGTCGATACGGTGAACGGGATAGACGTGCCGGCCCAGCTGGTCACGCAATAGCTGAACAGCGAATCTGGATTCGCGAGCATCGATTTTCGTTCGATGAACGAGCAGGCCTGAAGGCTTATTTACTGCTACGTAACGATTATCTTGATACAAAATATCTAGAGTTTCGTTCACTTCAATCCGAGGCGAGTCTGATTTAAAGGTATCGGTCAAGCTAGTCCTTTACGGGAGCCCTGCCATTCGACTTGCGCGGCCTTTCCTAGGCAGGATCTCATTGATCTTCAGGTATTGGAGCGCCTTCTTGGATTTTGTCGCCGTCGATTGACGTCCAGCGAAAGAGCGAGCCGCATTTGTTCTTCTTGATAGTTTTCCAAAGGCCGGGATTGTCCCTTTTTTGCAGTTGGCGCGGATTGAGGCCGTTGTTTTCGCAGCAGAGAATATCGGTGTATCCTTTGCGTTGTCTTGGTCGCCCAATGATGCGCGAGCAGGCGGCATTGTCGGTTTCGACTTCCAAACTAATTGAATCGAGTGCGAGAAAGCTGTAGGGGAGGCTACGCAGGTCGATTTCCAGTTCCTGACCGAATCGGGTCCATTCGGAACGGGTAAATGCCTCGATGGGTGGCTTGGCGAAAAAATGGCACCAATGATGGGCGTTGTCCTCTTGAGTCATCGGGCAGGCTTGATTGCCGACGCAAGGAGCGATCGGAAGAAACTGGTCGACCAGCGCCTCACGTTGCTCGATGAGCAGGTGGCTGCACCTCCAATTGCCGGGCTCGACGAAAAATAGTTGCCGAGCCCCGTTCAGTTGCCTCCTCAACTCCGATCGAAAGCCGGCGGAAAGCTCGTTAAGGGCGTGGCTCACGAGAACGATCGATTGGTCTAGGTGCTCGAACTCGGATTCTTCCGCAATACGGACGCTCAAGTTGGGAAAGCGATTTTCGAGAGCCCGTTTTGCAAAGGTAGTCGCCAAGCGTGAGTGGTCCCAGAGGGTGACTGACTCGATCGTGGCCGGCCCGATCTCTTCCAGCAAGGTCAGCGATGCGATCCCTGTGCCGCATCCCCAGTCGACAATATTCCCAGAGCGGAGACGCCAGCCAGCTTGTTTGGCCTGCCCAATAGCGTCGCCCCATTTCCAGCCGATGCGTTGACCGAAGAAACGGTGATAGAGGTCAAGGTCCTCTTCGGATTCCCAGTAATTTCCCGGATCTTCTCCTATATCCAGGAATCTTTTTCTAAGTCGGTCAAGCCGATCCCAGTCTATCGTATCTGTAGCCATTGGCAGGAAAGTCATCATAGGAATCCCCGTGGGAGTCAAACTCTCGGCTGCATGAGGAATCGCCTTTGACGAGCTGCGGCGAGACGGGCAAGCAGCCCCACTGATAAATAATTCTGTTTAGCCCATATTTTAGGGCAGCGCGTTCTCCAGATCGAGTCGGGACGTTAGACGTATGAGCAACTGCTGCCGGAGATTCGGGCTGTCTGACACACGCTAAAGGCTTGTCATGACCGGAGCCTCCGAGCAGGTATGGGGAGAGATGAAGACGATATGGAGAGTTTCGGGCTATTTGTTTCGCTACAAGTCCCTGTTTTGGCTCACCTTGACGCTGGCGGTGGCCAGTACGCTTTTCATGCTCGTCGTACCTTTGGTCACGCGGCACGTGGTCAACGAAGTCCTGCCGAAAGGGGAACTGGCGAATCTGTGGTGGGCGGTCTTGGCGATTGCTGGATGCTTCCTCTTTAGGGAGATTTTCAATTCAATGCGTATTCGGGCTAACAATACGCTCGAGCAAAAAGTGCTAGTCGATTTAAGGCGGGACCTTCATGACAAGCTAATGGAGCTTCCGATCGGCTATTTCGATAGTCGGAAATCGGGCGATATCGCCTCCAGAGTGATAGAGGATGTGCAAGACGTGGAACGGGTCATACTCGATGGCACCGAGCAGGGAAGCACGGCTCTTTTGACCGTCTTGGGAACGGCCGCTGTGCTTTTCTACTTCGAGTCTGTGTTGGCCACCCTCATGATTGTGCCAATACCCATCATGCTAATCATGGCTCGCATGCATTTTAAAGCCCAGGCCAAGAATTGGAGGAAGGTCCGAAAAGCGGCGGGAGAACTGAATTCCTTGTTGATCGAGGACATTCAAGGAAACCGGCTCATAAATTCTTTCGCTTTGAAGGATCAGGAGAAGGCTCGGTTTGACGAACGTTCCCAGGAACTGCGGGCCTATACGTTAAAATCCATGTTTCGCTGGTCTATCCATGGACCTTCCACCAATTTTGTCGTTAGCTTGGGAACGGTAGCAGTGGTTGGTTATGGAGGCTACCTATTTGCGACGCAGCCAGATCGGTTTGAAGCGGGGGATTTCCTCATGTTCTTCCAGTATTGCGCCATGCTCTACATGCCCTTGAGCCAATTGAATGGGCTGAACAATTTGATCGCTACCGGTAAAGCGTCGGGAGAGCGGGTATTCGAAATGCTGGATTATCCAGTGGAAATCCAAAGCCCGGAGCGGCCGACCAGGTTTCCGAACGGATTACTGGAGATCGATTTAAGAGAAGTGAGTTTTGGATACAAAGGAAGAGAGGCTCTGCTGTCCAATTTCTCGCTGAAGCTCGAGCGAGGCGGTGTGACCGCTCTGGTCGGCCATACCGGGGCTGGAAAATCGACCGTCGCCAACCTGCTTCAACGCTATTATGATGTCAAATCAGGGGCGGTGACTATCAATGGGATCGATGTTCGGGAGTTCGATTTGATCGACCTGCGCAAACGAATCGGAGTGGTCGCTCAGGATCCATTTCTTTTCGATGGGACCGTGCGAGACAACTTGAAGCTAGCCAAGCAAGAGGCGACCGAAGAGGAGCTCGTGTCGGCCTTGCAGGGGGCGAGCGCTTGGGAATTCGTATCGCAGCTTCCTGATAAAATGGATACGCAGATCGGAGAGCGCGGCATTCGATTGAGTATGGGAGAAAAGCAGCGATTGACGATTGCTCGAGTAATTCTCCGGAATCCGCCTTTGGTCATCCTCGACGAGGCGACATCGAGCGTGGACACCTTGACGGAGGCCAAAATTCAGAATGCCGTGGACAATTTGGTCAAGGAGCGGACGACTTTGGTTATCGCCCATCGTCTATCCACGGTGAGAAGAGCGGATCAGATTGTTGTGCTCGACAAAGGGCGGATTATCGAAAATGGAGGCCACGAGGAGCTCATTTTGCAAGGCGGACACTATGCTCGGCTCTGGGAAACCCAGACGGATCTGATTGAGGAAAACGCGTTTGATTAGCGCACATGGAACGCCAGCTTTAAGGGCTCGGGTCGCATCCTTGGCTTATGTGGAGATTTTGGATAGATACGGGTGGAACCTTTACTGATTGCCTGGCTGAATCACCTGAGGGCGATGAGCTGAGATCGAAGACGTTATCCAATTCCGCGATACGCGGTCGCGTTATAGAGAAATTGGGTCCGAGGGCATTGCGTTTAGATTTGCCGGTCGAGGCGGGAGATGATTTCTTTGCGGGCTATCGGGTGCATCTCCATGGGGAATCTGTGGGGCCGATATTGATTAACTCGTGGAAAGCCGGGGAATCGATTGCCATTTTGGAGGAAGCTGTTCCCGAACTGACCGGCGATGGGCTTTGTTCGGTACTGTCCCCGGAGGAAGCGCCGCTGTTGGCTATCCGACTATTGACGAAACAGCGGCTGGACGAGGCCTTGCCCCCATTGAAACTAAGACTTGCGACCACGCGGGCTACCAATGCCTTGCTTGAAGAGAAAGGAGCGAGGATAGCGTTCTTCGTGACTCGCGGGTTCGGCGATTTATTACGAATCGGCGACCAACGCCGACCTGATCTATTCGAGCTGGGCATTCGTAAGCGTCAACCGCTCCATGAAGTCGTGTTCGAGATTGAAGAGCGTTTGCAAGCCGATGGGGAGGTTCTAGTTGAGCTGGATGAAACGGCCTTGAAAGAGCATGCCTTGAGTTGCATCGAAAATGGGATCACGACAGGAGCGATAGCGTTTCTTCACAGCTACCGAAATCCTGACCATGAACGTCGGGCAGCTGAGGTTCTGCGGGATGCCGGTTTTGAACGCGTTTCAATATCGAGTGAACTAGCCCCCAAAATTAAGCTTTTACCGCGAGCGGAGACAGCCGTGGTCGATGCCTATTTGGCCCCAATTATGGAAGCCTATCTGGATGCCGTTGAACTCTCGGTGGGCAAGTCTAGCCTCTCGGTTATGACCAGCGCAGGTGGACTGGTCTCCAGGGCCCGCTATCGTCCCAAGGATAGCCTATTGAGTGGCCCAGCTGGTGGCGTAGTAGGCGCTAGTCGTATAGGCATGGTGGCAGGAGCCCATCGGGTCATTGCCTTCGATATGGGAGGCACGAGCACGGATGTATCGCGCTATGATGGCCGTTTCGACTATCGGTATCAGCAAACTATTGGCAGTGCCCGTGTATACGCTCCATCGTTACGGATAGAAACGGTCGCGGCTGGTGGTGGCTCGATTTGCTGGTACGACGGTTCGGCTTTGCGGATTGGCCCGAAAAGCGCCGGGGCTTCGCCAGGGCCGGCCTGCTATGGAGCAGGCGGGCCGTTGACGCTAACCGATGTTAACTTGCTTTTGGGCAGACTCGATCCCTCCGAGTTCAGCATACCTGTTTTTCCGGGCGCGGCTTCCGATCGACTTGGGGCGGTCATAGCGGAAATCAGGAGCGAAAGCGGGGAAACCCTCGCTAAAGAGGATGTCCTCAAAGGATTTCTCAAGATCGCGGACGAAAGGATGGCGGATGCGATTCGAAGCATTTCGCTTAGAGATGGGTACGACCCGTCGGAGTATGCGCTGGTCGCTTTCGGAGGGGCTGGCGGTCTTCATGCCTGCGCCATAGCGGACATTCTTGGGATGGATACGATTCTATTGCCCTCTGATGCAGGATTGTTGAGCGCATTGGGGCTGAAATTCTCGCGCATGGAGGAGTTCGCCGAGCGGCAGATCCTTAGATTGTTGTCAGCCTGCGAAGAGGAGATTCGAATTTGGATACAAGAGCTAGAAATCGAAGCAAAGAGCTCCTTGATAGAACAGGGGTCCTCTTCGAGCGAGCTTGAGCGGGGGATCGCTCAAGTAGAATTGAGATTCCAGGGGCAGGAGGCGACATTGCTTGTCGATTGGGATTCCTCGCGATCCTTGGAGAAAGGATTTCAGAAAGATTTTATCAAGCAGTATGGTTTCCTGCCCGATCAGCCAATCGAGGTTGTCTCGCTTAAGGTCTCTGTAGCCACCGAGAAATCCACGGTAGAAAAAGAGTTGTTTCCGGATGTTCCCGGTTCCCGATTGATGGGAAAAGGATTCGCTTCAAGAGACGAATTGGGCGGCAAGTTGGCTGTTGGCCCAATGTCGGTACAAGATGATTACAGCACGATCTACATAAAAGAAGGATGGAATGCGGTATTGGGGAATCTCGGAACGGTAAAGCTGTCAAAAGAGAAAGCGAAACCGAAGTCCGATTCGGCGCAAATCGAGGCAGTACAATCGGAGTTATTTACCAATCGATACCTCTCCTTGGTGAAAGAGATGGGGAGTTTGCTCGAGCGTTCCGCCTTTTCGACCAATGTTAAGGAACGGATGGATTTTAGCTGCGCTTTGCTGGATGCCGATGGCTTTTTGATCGCCAACGCTCCTCATATTCCCGTGCACTTGGGAGCGCTTGGCGTTTGCGTAAGGAGCGTTTGCGAGACGGTCGATATCGGCCCTGGAGATATCGTTGTCACTAACCATCCCGGTTTCGGGGGATCGCATTTGCCCGACGTTACCCTAATCGCGGCCGCGTTCTCCGAAGATGGGCAGCGAATTGGCTATATTGCCAATCGAGCCCATCATGCCGAGCTAGGGGGCATTGCTCCCGGCTCTATGCCGCCGCGAGCGCGATCTTTGCAAGAGGAGGGAGTGGTGATTGACCCGATGTTTCTTGCTCGAAAAGGTGTGGTCGATTGGGAACCGGTGAAGTCACTGCTGAGCAGCGCTCCTTATCCGACAAGAAATTTGCGGGAGAATCTCTCGGATCTGGCGGCCCAGTTGGCGTCCGTGAGATTTGGGGTTAGCGAGCTCGAGAAACTGGTTTTCAATGAAGGCTTCGATCGGTCGACAGGATACATGGATGGACTCAAGCGGCGAGCAAGGATAGCGATTGCGGAAGCTTTCGAGAAAATTTCGGATAGGGAAAACAGGGTTGTAGAGCAGCTAGACAACGGGGCTGCGATCTCGGTCAGTATCAAAACGATGGGGAAGGTCCGAATAATCGATTTTACTGGCAGCGCTGATGTTCAGAAGAGCAACTACAACGCGACGCCTGCTATAGTCACGAGCGCGGTGGTCTATGCGCTGCGTTTACTGGCGGGCGATTCGATCCCTTTAAACGAGGGACTTTTGGAAGATATCGACTTACGGATTCCTGAAGGGATGTTGAATCCCCGGTTTCCATCGGATCCATCAGAATGCCCTCCTGTCGTTGCCGGCAATGTCGAAGTGAGCCAGCGTATTGTGGATACGCTTCTGAAAGCCTTTGGCGTGGCGGCTTGCAGTCAAGGGACGATGAATAACCTGATTTTCGGCAACGACCATGCGAGTTATTACGAAACGATTGCCGGAGGCGAGGGAGCCACGCGCGCGAGAAATGGGGCGAGTGGAGTGCATACGCATATGACGAATACCTCGATCACCGATCCGGAAATCCTTGAATGGAGATATCCGGCTCGGATAGAGCAGTTTTCTTTGCGGAAAGGGTCGGGAGGCGAAGGAGCGCGCGAGGGTGGAGATGGATTGCTTAGGCGATTGGTCTTCACTGAAGCCGTGGAAGTTTCGCTATTGACCCAACATAGAACTCAGGCGCCATTTGGCTTGGAAGGTGGAGCGAGCGGAGCGCTGGGAGAACAGTGGAAAATAGCTCGGGACGGCAGTCGCCAATCGCTGGCGGGCAATGATACGCTGGCGTTTGAGGCGGGCGAGGCCATAGAGATTCTTACACCAGGTGGCGGAGGCTGCGGTGGGAAAACCTAGCTGAAGAGCGACTTCAAGCTTTGCAGATCGGCTTCTGTGGGCTTGTCGATAGTCTTTTTATTGGCAGCGGGTGGCGGAATTTCGGTTTGCTTAGGCGACGAACCACCCGCGTCGGCGAACTTCTCTTCAATTCGTTTCGCGGATACAGGAAAGGCGGTTCCCAATTGTTGAGCGAAAACCGACAATGCATATTCTTCGATTGTCCAAACTAGTTCTTCCTTAACTTCAGGGCTCGTATCCAGTCTCTGAAGCCGATTGCGAAGGGCATCGATTTCAGACTGGCGCTTCTCGTCCCGTTGAGGATCTTTTTCTTGAGCCGTTTGTCGAATCTTGACTGCTTCCAAGTAGCGCGGAAGGCGGTTGAAAGCCCAATGAGGCGTTTGGGTTAGCAAATCCGGGGGAGCGATACGGTCGACTTCTTTGCGCAGCTTTTTGGAAAGCCCTTTGTCGACGATCAGCAATTGCCGTAGCTCCAGGATTTCTCTCAGCTGGTCGACAAGCTTATAGGCAAGGCCCCTGGAAAGCTCTTTTGCCTGCGTCGCCACTTCTCGAATCAAGTAGGGATCTATCGTATTGATATTATGGGTGCAGAGAAAGCGTTTTAGATGGCAGTAAGCCTGGTCTTGGATCTCTTGAATGGGGGCGAAGGTTGCAAGTACAGGGCCGATCTTGGCGAGATCCCGCAAGTCCTCTTGAATCCAGGCCAGTTCCCTTCGAAGTTCGACCTCGATCAGTCGTGCGATCCCTCTCCAGTTCTGACGACGGGCCTCAGCCAGATTATCCATCAATGACAACCGCAATTCTCCAGACCGGAAAACCAGAGCGGGAAATGCGGTAACAGGGATGCCGTTGCGTTCGCCGATAACCACCTTGGCTTGGCAATAATCAAGGTCGGTTAATTCCCTGATAGGCCTTTCCCATTCTTTGCGGGCTTTTTTCCAAATATCTACTATGGCCGTTTCATCGGAAGGGTCTGATACGTTTTCCCATCCAGCAATAATATCGTGAATACGTTTAGCCGATCGCTCCTCTATTACGGTCTCGCCTTTCGAATCATGAACTTGCACGCGAACTTGCAGGTGACGGGGAATCGCGTTATCGACCCAATCGCTAATATAAGTTTCGATTCCATATTCAGATTTAAGATGCGATTTCAGAGCCTCTATGAGCGTACGCCCTCCTGCCTTGAGGGTGGAAGCGATCTGTTTGGCGGTTTCGGATAGGGGCTGCAGTTTTCGGCGATGCTCTTTGGGAAGAGACTTGATGAGGTGGAGGATTTTCGATTCTAGGTGTCCGGGCACTAGCCAATCTAGGGTAGGGTCATCTATGAGTTCCGCTTTTTCGTAAGGAATTCGCAGCGTAACGCCGTCGTCTTCCTCCCCCGGCTTGTATTGATAGTCCAAAGGCAACGCTGTGTTTTCCAGCGCTGCGGTTTCGGGAAAGCCCGAAAGGCTTAGCGGTTTGTTGGGGTTGGGGGAGAGGTCCTTTTCCGACATGAAAAGCGATTCGCTAGCGGGGGCGTCAGCTCGCTTGAGCCATCGATTTAGATCGGCAATCGAGCCAATGTTTTCGAGTCGGCTTTCATAAAACCGGTAGGCCGCCTCCTCGATCCCAATCCAGCTTTGCATTTGCAAGGTGGTTTGGGCATTTTGAATGCGGTTCTTCAGCTTTCGATTGGCATCCACGAATTCATGTGGGGCTTGGAAATCCTCGTTCAGCAAGGCTTCTCGGATGAAAATTTCCGTAGCGTCTTTCGGATTAATTCTAACGTATGAAACTGTCTTGCGCTGTAACTCCAATCCATGGATACGGATGCTCTCCTGGCAAACGACGCGGCCCTGTTGGTTGTCGAACCCTGGCTGACTATGGGAGCGTTTGATGATGGATCCGCCAATCTGGACCAGCCATGTGGGATCGATAGCGGCAACGGTTCGGGCATAGAGACGGCTGGTTTCAACGATCTCTCCGGCCAAAATCCAATTGGGGCTGGGGGATTTGGATTCGAGGGCCCTTTTTTGGCTCTCGCTCTTGGCCTGCATGGCTTTGCGGTTGAACAGTCCCGAACCGGGGAAAATCATGGCTTTCCGATTTCCCGTGCACAGATAGATATTCGCTTCCTCCTTTCGTCCGGGGTTGGCGAGGAGGCCGGTAGCTAGAGAGATATGGATAGCCCGATATTCGATCCCGCCAAATTTTCTGAGTTCCAGCTTCTCTTTCGGATTTTTGTAT
>Ga0181578_10003420_pt1 | contig 14521 bp, 6 predicted proteins | sample 071ome_21_FD_148659 | JGI IMG/M metagenome (GOLD analysis project Ga0181578, IMG submission 148659) | Coastal salt marsh microbial communities from the Groves Creek Marsh, Skidaway Island, Georgia - 071401CT metaG (spades assembly) | ecosystem: Environmental > Aquatic > Marine > Intertidal zone... | reverse complement strand
CGAACGTCAGTGCGCGACGACGCCCGACGGACGATTGACGGAAGAGAAAGGAGTTTGGTTGATCACAGAGGAAGATGCTCGCGACGACGACGACGACGACTATGATGACGAAACCGGCGACGAACGTTCGAGCGGCGAACCGCGGTAAGATGATGACGATGACGACGACGAAGCAGCGTCAGCAGAGGATGATCGTCACGTGCGCGGCGAAGAAAAAGTCCACGGAAGACGAGAATGGACCGACGATGCGACCGGCGTTGGCGGGTGCGCTCGCGGCGTCCATCATGCTCACGGGTGCGATGGATCCGGGGTACGCCGAGGCGGCGAGAAGCGGCGGACGCGTGGGCGGCGGATCGTTTAGAAGCAGTTCGTACTCGCGCGCGGCGCCGAGAATGAACGCGCAGAGCCGCACGGCGCCCCCGGTTGGAGGATACGGAGGGTACGGGTATAACTCTGTGTTCATGCCGATGCCCATCATGCCGATGTACGGGTTCGGGTTCGGGTTCGGTGGCATGGGTTTCTTGTTCAACTTGATGTTCTTCTTCTTCATCTTGAACACCGTGCTCGGGTTTTTGCAACAGTTCAACGAACAAAACAACAACGGCAACAGACGGGACGACGATGAAGACTTTTACTAAACGGGTGAAGGATGAGTGACGAGCGCGTGTATTAATATAGCACAACGGTGCGTGTGGATTTAAACGTTTGAGCGGTAGCGCGGTTCCTAATCCGCCGGGGGTGTTCGGTTTGATCGAGCATCGTCGACGGGATTGGATTTTTAATACCCATCCAACGATGCTTACTTTTACGCCTTTGCCTGTCCGTGCTTAGAGATGATGCGCGCTTAAAAAGTCTAACTAGAGCGTGTGAAACTAAAACAATCTACTGTAATGTACTTTTTCTAAGATGCTGCGCTGGTTACATGCGGCTCTAGTGCCACGCCATCCACCAGATGTACATCGAACCTAAGTTTGAGAGCGAGACCGCCTCTTCGACGAGACGTCTCGCTTGACCTTGCGGTGAGAGTGGAAGCGAAGGCGCTGCGCCGACTCCGACCACGACGCCCTCTAAACGAGAGCGAATCTTTTCAAGAGCATCCTTGCCTCTCGTCGACGAGGACGCCGCCCGTCCGCGCGGATCGCGGCTCGAGCTTCTCGTCCATTCGACCAATGGATCGTGGACAAAGGTTTCGAGGACGCTCATGAGCGCTTCGCGGTGCGAGCGCAAAACGGTGAGCGTAATCTCACAGACTCGCATAAAGACGCCTTCGTAGCCTCCGACTCCGAGACCGTCGATGAGGTTCTGAGTCAGACGGAAGGGAACTCGTTCTGGTAGCTCCAATTCGAGGCCCTTATCGAAGAGACAGGCGAAATCAACATGAACAGCGTCTCCGGTTTTGCAATCAAACAAAATGTTTTCACCGTGACGATCACCTAGACCGACGACGTGTCCTACCATACTCCAGACGGCGGCGGTATGCGCGAAAGCCGTGCGCGCCGCAAACCAAGCAGCGGGTTCTTTCCATCTATCCAAGAACCAACGATGGAAAACGGGAGGGTATCGACCCAAAATTTCTTTCATCCACGACGTCGGGCTCCTCCCTTGACATTGTTCGTGCAACTGTTTGATATCCGCGTTGCTGTTCTTTGTAAAGATGCCGTCGTCCATGTAAAGCTTTTGGATGATGTGCCTAAAGCCAGTGGTATGAGGAACCCACTCGATGATACCGCAATCTTCAGTGAGCGGAATGACGCTAAAAGTTCTAAGATAAAGACGACGCTTTCTACTCTCTGCGTCTCGAGCGAGCAGTCGGTTCAGCATCGTCGTAAACTCCATCATCCGCAAATCCTTGCGCAAATCATCCTTTGGTTTACACAAGAAAGCGTAGCGCTCGCTGTCGCTACCCAACATTGTCAGCTTTTTCGGTCGTTGTAACGACGCCAAAACTTGTACAGCATCTTCAAGCTCAAACAAGGTGGCTGTGTTCTGCGTGAATGGTCTGTGATCTGTCGGGTTGGTTCCAGCAGGCGGCAGAGTAGCGCTGAGCGATTTCTGAACGGGAATCATCACCCGTGTTGGCATCAGAGACGCGAGATCTGGGAACGTCTGCATCAAACTGAAAGCTTTCGGCATTCTGTTTGATTTTGAGGAGGGCTTTGGCGCGTAATTGCACAACTTGACCAACTGATCGGCCACGAGCGCGAATTGATTGATGAGCTCCCTGTCGGCTCTCATTCCCGTCGGATCTGCCTTGCCGTGTCGTGCGCTTTGCAAAATGTCCTTTGCACTTTTTGCTCGGATGGTATCTCTCGAACGCGCCATAGGTACGAGCGCCCACAAAACTTGATCGGTGTAATTGATGAGTAGCCTAGTGACGAGAGTTTGCACCAATTTTCTCACCTGCTGATCGTTGTGAGACAGACGGGAAGTGAGCTGTGGAAGCGCTGTGAGCCACTTGTAAAGTGGTAACTGATCTGAAAAGGTGTTGATCGCGTAAAGCACTTCGCCGAACACTTTCCTCAGCTTGGCTGTGCTTCGAGCATCAGAGCCATCGGTATCAGCTTCATGCACTCGGTCACCAATGTCGAACCAGAGAGTCAACATACGCGGGAGCGATTCGTAAATGTGTCTGTGGCCAAACTTGATGCTCAAGCCGTATTCCTTGACAGTCTCCGTCAAGTAATCGAGAGCTTCTTCATCATCGACGCAAATACCTTTCCTTCGTACCGCCGGTAGCACGTTCATACCCGAATCTCGGGCCATTTCCCGTTTCGTCGCATCTTTCATCCACTCATCCATGTAGCGCGCCACGTGGAAATGCGACTTTTCCCAGCTCTTGTAGTCATGGATCACACTCGAATACAACTTGAGAATCTCCGTCTTTTGCTTTTGTCCTGTGACGGTCGCCCACCGAGCGAGTTTCAAGACTGCCTTTGCAGCGTGCTCTGGATGGGCGGCGACAGCGTCCTGGTCCTTCAGAGCTTCTTCAATTTCAAGCACGGCTCGGTGCGGTCTGTCTTCAGCCCAGAGTAGCTTGGCTTGTTCGAGCGCAAGAGGAACGGACATGCCAATTTCGGAGCGAGCCTCGAGTAGGGCGAGTTGCGCGGCGCCATAATGCCCAGCACTTCGCGCAACTTTGGCTTGCTCCAGCCACGTCTTCGATGCCGCCGACCTAGCTCCTAAGAGATTGTAAATCGCTCGCCGGAAGGCCAGGATTGGTTCTCTCGTCGCCACGTTTGGAGGCGTGCGATCCAAACGGTTGTCCCAGAATTTAAGTTGCTTTGCCGCAGCCAAAGGGATGTCTGAAGAATCCGTTGGAACGCGTGACCTCGCTTTGGCCGCATCAGTCTTCGCGTTTTGGGTATTCATGACAGCATCAAAGCCAGATTCCGCCTCTTGCAGAATGTGTAAGTGTACCAACGCCGCGTGGGCACGGAGATAGCTCCCTTCCATCGATGCCGCTCGTAGAGGAGTGATCAACGCATCCCTGGCAGAAGTACACGCCACCTGGAACGCACGAGTGTCGCGCTTGTGCAAAGCGAGAAGAACTCTACCTATTGCAGCGTCCGCACTCAGCTGTGGCAAATCCGCGCTGAGAGACGTTCCCAAGTTGGCCGTAAGAGGCATACCGCTCGGTGTCAGAGCAGAGTGTATGGCGTTCATCTGTCTGTAAGAGCGCTTCATACCGGTATTGATGACATTGGCGCTGTCACTATCAATTTTGCCGAGTAGCGAGTTGAGGTCATCCCAACGGCCCAGTCGCCAAGCCGCCGCTACTCCAGCTTCTGCGAGAGTGGGGGGCGCTTCTGGTCGAGTTCGAATAAGTCCTTCGACTTCGCGCTGTACCGTGCGAAGGTGACCAAGTCCCTGGAGACATCTGAGACGACCCCATTCGGAAGCGGAGATGCCCAGATTATCCGCATCAACTTCGCCACGTTGAAGGGCACTCTCATAATACACCAGCGCCTCTTCCCATTCACCTGCCTCTTCGTGCTGTAAGAGCTGATCCTCAGGTTGCGGCGTCGCACGCAAGCGAGGAATGGATGCGAGCGCATCCGGCTCAGCCAAACCTTGGTAGATGGTGGCCAAGAAACTGACGTCATTGTCTACGATGTCCTGCTGCTTGACGAAGGTTGCCTGATTGTGTGCCATCTTGTTCGAGCGCAAGTAATCTTCAAAGTACATGAGAGATCGAGCACTCGCACCACAACGCTGGGCTGCCTTCGCTAAGAGCGTGAACGACAGTCCATTGAGCGTGTTTGTCACCGTCCTGGCGCCATCCTTGTTATCTGTCATATCGGCCCATCCCTTCAGTTGATCCAATAAGGAGAAGATGGTTTGCGCCGCTAATTCGGTGCGACCGTGTGAAGCGCCATTTCCACCAAAGTTGGTTTCTTCCGCCGTCGCATCACCTCCTGCGGCGTCATTCAACACAGCGACGATCTCTAGTTCGACCGCATACCTACGGTCCTCCTCCTCCATGATAGCATCGAGGACCATGTACGGTAGCAAGAAGAGTGCAATTCTGATGTCATGTCTGAAGACGCTTGCCGCTGCTTTGAAGAGCGGTGCGTTGGCACCGGTCGCCTCGACGGCGAGAGTACGACACCAGTAAACGACCCACTTGTTGAACGTCGTTCCTGCCGCCGGAGTACCATAGAGTGGGCGATTCTTCGCGTTGGAATCTTTGCTTATACCGCTAATCGAGTACATTGATGTGAGGCATGGAGCAAGAATGACTCGCGCTTCATCTGGAAGAGATTCCCAGAACATTGCTCCATCGGTCGTGTGACCCTTTGGTAGCTCGAGACCTACCGCGTCGTCTTCATTCACTAGCTCTGGACGACACTCCACGTGGATTAATACACACTGCACTGCGTAAGCCGCTGCATCCAGCATGTCTGAATCATTCGCGCCGCGAACCGTTCGCGCCAAATGATTCACCAACAGACTACTCGCCACAACCGTCGACTGATCATCCAAGGGCTCAACATTTCTAGATGCGATGAGTAAACGACCAGGGTCGATCGCTCCGAGTTCACTCAGACATTGAGCCGCGGCTCGCTGAACAAGTCGAGATGCCTCTCCAGATCCTTCACCCTCTGCGCACTTGAGAAGCGCCGCGATGAGATCGCTCATGATTGCATCTGCGGCAGTACCTTCGACCCCTTGAATCAATTCTTGAATTTCATTCGCGTACTCCGGGTTACTAACACGACGTCGAATCTCAGCGAGTGCCGTAGCGCGGACCGCGAGAGATTCGTCAGAAAGACTCTCTGTGAGACTCGTAAGTAGTTGATGCAGAGAAACGAGACCACGCTCTTGCGCAATTCTCTCATTCGCCGCTTTCAATCGATCCACCGCGGGAAGCATGGGAAGCTTCGCGAGATGATCCCTCATCACGTCCCCTTTACGCAAAACCAACTCATCAATAACTGAGGCGGCAAGGTTCGCATCTTGCAATGCTCTGGCTGGCGCGTGTTTGTCTGATCCAACTTCGTCTAATTTCTGCGAGCTAGCGTCCAAGTAAGGTAACATTGCGACCACGATCTGGCCCGCCGCACGACGCAAGTGTTGGTCTGACAAAACCTGGACGAGGATTTTCCAGCTTTCGAGCGCTGTGCCGCGAATCTCAGGATCCTTCAGCGCGTGCGCGAGATGCGCCATCACCTTCGGCGCAAACTGTGGCAAGTACTCGCCGATGATCCAAACCATGATGGTCAGCGATCGAATGTAACGAATATGAGAGAGCTTGTCTCCGTTCTTATCGTACAGAACCATCTCCATGCGCGTGAAATGCGGCCTGAAGAACGCACTAACGCTTACATAAGACTGCGAAGCGTCAGCCAAAGCCTTGAATACTGTGGATATCTTGGATGCAGAGGTGTGAATGTCCTCTCCATCCGCCGCTGCTCGTGTGATCAGAGACCTCATGATGAAGAACTTTGAGCTCGAAATCAACGTGAACAAGTCCGTCTTGCTATACTTGGTTAAGAACTTTTTCACATCCTCTCCATTCACGACTGGTTTGGATGATCTCGGGTGAATCAGCTCTGCGATGGCTTCGTAGCTGTAATCAGCGACAAGTTGATGCAGATCCTTGTTGAAAAGCTCGGCATACGCTTGCAAAGTCGATAAATTTTCCTTGCCACTCGAACCTCCGTTGACCGCTTCTCGAATGAGAAGCATCATCGATAACGGCAGTATCTCTTCCATCAACTGTCGCGGTGACATTCGAGCGAGGTCAGCTAGAGTGGCGATCGCATACTGATGCAGAGGAAGCTTGGCTCCAATCTGCGAAGCAACGTCTGGCATGCCCAAGATAAGCTCTCGAGTGCGCACACTCCTCTTCTTTGCTAAACGACGTAACAAGTATATCGCCGTGTTCTGCGCAGTAAGATCTGTGTCGATGATGTTGCTAAAGTAAACCATGACCGCGGCTGCCGTCGCACCAGGGATGGTGAGAGTCTCCGCCACGGCGGCAAAAGTTCGCAGCGATGACTCCTTGATAAACGAGTCGGACGCATTATTGATACTTCCTTTCAGTTCCCGGAGGAAACTCAAACCGGAGGTGTACTGCGCATTCTTGATTGCCTCGTGATGTTGCGTGGCGACGCTACTACTGCGCCTTCTATCTTCTGGACGCTGATCAGTCTTGGGAGAAATTTCCAGCAAAATTTCATCTGAAACCATCGCCGGCGCTGCTTCGCATAGCGCTTCACGCACATGCCGTGAAGGATGCTGTGCCATGGTCAATGCTGTGCGCACCAGACTTTCCGCACCGCGAAGAGTCTCAAATCCTTCGGTGAAATCATCTGCAGCGCTGAAAACTTCGAATGCGTATCGAAGTGAGCGCAAACCGCTCGCGGCAACCAGTCCATCTGAATCCTCCTTCGTCAGAATAACGTCTTCCAATTGTCGTTTGCTGTTCAAGTCTCGCAGTGTTAACGCCGCATTGAGCGAAGATTTGCTCGCATCAGATCTGTTAGATTTTGGATTCGGCGTCCCAAGCGTCATTCGACGTTTTCTGTTCGGAGTCTTTGGTAAACCAGAAGCCATTTCACCATCGTCACCGGCGTGCACGGCCTTCAGAACTTCGCGCAACACTTCTTCATGAAATTTCTTCATCGAATCAGCTAAAATCTGTGTAGCCTCCTTTGCCTCGCTCTTAGACATATCGTAACAGCACATCTCACAGGCGGCGGTGACTGCCGCATTACCGTGCAAGCGTGCGGCTTCGCGGATGACAGAGTTACCGGCTGCTTTCTGGATGCCGTGTAAAACGCCGGCGGCCGCGAGGCCACCGAGAGCAGTCGCGAAAGCATTACGAACTGATATTTCCTTGGCGTTCTGTAACGCACTCAAGGCATTCAAAGCGCCTAGACCGGATGGCGGCGTTGAAGCGAGCACGTGGACAAATGGTACGGCAATGGCTGCAGCGGAGCGGATACCCGCGTTAGAATCCATAAAAGCCTTGGTCAAGACGCGGCGAGCCGCCTCTGAACTCGCCTGCCTGCCAGGCTGCTCCAAAGAGGCCAGTGATACCGCCAGTTTGAGCGCTGCTAATTTTGCGCTTCGGTCGCCTTTGATCGACTCTTCCGTCTGCGACTCGCTCGGATCGCCCCGTGCGACTGATCCCCATGGCCAAGTTAAAATATCCACCGGAATGTCCTCCGTGCTCAGCAAAGGAGGCATCTTTGGGTCATCCAGCGGTCCCTTTGCGTTCACGAGTGAGTTTGCGGCTTCTGCTAATAGTGCATACATGCGCGTGTTTGGAGCGTTCGACGCATCACCGTTGTACTTTCGAATCCATCTAAGCCATACTGAAATGGATTGCGCCGCGATGCTGCGCATTCTGGGAGTTCCGTTTGACGCCGCGACGGAGCGCGCAATGACCGAGATTGATAACACTCGCTGATATTCACTCGGAGCCTTGATTCGCACAGAGTCTTCTAAATCCATGGAGTCAGTGCGCTGCAGTTGACCACCTGCGTGCTGTGCTGAAGTTGATTCGGGGCCTCCTAAAAATTCTAAAGTTGACATGACGCAACTTTCTATCCACTCTGCGCGCGCCTCGTGGTCGTAAGTGACTGTGGGTTGTTCGTCACCTTCACCCTCATTCAACCGAGAACGCTTCTCGTTCTCCGTCGCTTCAATCATCTCCTGTTCTTGCAAGTTAGAAAAGGCCAAGGAAAGACACTCGATCAAAGCATCAGAACCACAACTAGCGACAGTGTGCGGCAGAAGTGTCACTGCTTGAATTGCGAGCGACGGCCTCAAGATCAAAAACATGCGCAGCACGTCGAACAACACTCCTCGGATTGTATCGTCTCGAGCAGAATCTATGGCACTAAGGATTGCCGTGGTCAAAACGTTGGCGTGCTTCTGAAGAACCTCGTCGCCTGCGAGCTCTTTGAGCTCATACACCAACTGAAGAACGACTTCGTCATCTTTTCTGAGTGGTCGGCACGTCAATACGCTCGCTATCGCCGCTAATATGCTGTCGCACGGAACCAGGACGATAGGAATGTCCTGAATTATCTTCACCAGTAGAGCTGCGGCAGAGTACTGCACATCTCGAACGCCAATCATCAGCAAATGGGCCAACGCAAACAACAGTTCGCTCGTCGTGAGCGGTGCCACGTTTTGCGGATTAGTCCCCAAAGCGCTATCTAATAGTTTACACGCAGCATTGGTAATATTGATCGCGCAATCCAAACTCTGCACTTCAATCATCAAACCGGTACTCATATCCACATCCATCGGTCCATCAGTCGCGCCGGCGCGAGTCGCTTCCTTGTCTTCACTCTGCTTGACGTGCGCGAGGGCGGCGTTGAAGCAGCACAAAACGATGGGCTCTCGATTCAGCGAGATGGCTTCGTGCAAATCGTCATCGTATCCTCGCTCAATACCATCGTACCTTCGCCCTGGAAACAGCTCGAGAACCTTTTTCGAATCCCCCACCAACTCGACGCAGCCCTTACATAGCTCGTGCATGCCTTGTCTGTCGCGAACCGACGCAACCGACATCAACCCACTCAAAACGGAGTGCACGAGTTCGTGAAACGACGCACTGCGCGCGCGAAAAAGAAAAAACAACCAATCGTCAGTCTCGTCGTCGAAAATTCTCGATCTCTCGATGAACGCACCTCATGTTCGACACCGCAGTGAGCACAAAGACGTGCGCAAACACGCGAACCGCAGAAGCCCCACCGCCACTCTCAAAAACCGACGGGTACCGCCTGATCGTAATCTTTAATAAACCTAAAACATTCTTCACTTCCATCTCTCGCACAGACACTGCTCAAATCGAACGAATAAAGTGTGACAGACGCATACGGTCAGTAAAGTCATCCGCGCGTGCGGTCGCTCGCGGGAACATCTTAGTCTTTCAACAACTTTCTCTTCGTCGTCATCCTCGCCCGACTCGCCATGCCCCTCCCCCGCGGCGCGCATCGCATCACGCACCATTGATTGGATTGAAATAATTCTCCATCAGCGCCGGCAACGCCTCCCTCAACCGCGTCGCGAACGCTTCACCGTCTCTTTCCGCGCCACCACTCTGCGTCTGTTTCAACGCCCGAAGGATGCTCGGCAAATCCACGCCGCTACTTCCGCCCATCCCTCTCGACGTCGTCGCCGTCGCCGTGGCGCTCGCCGATTCGGTTCGCATCGCAACCGTCGGTCGGGTGTGACCGCGTTCGTCGACGTACGAACGAACGAACCGGCGTCTGTCGTCGGTTTTTGAAATGTTTTCATTGCCGTGTTCGTCGATAAAAACCAAAAATTTTCGAACATCACATATTTATGTAATTTATGACACTGTGTGACTAACAAAAGTTAACATCGAACGTGAATTTTCAAAGAATCATGTATGAACGAAATGCGTACACAATACGTAAACACGTATCCACATGTCCGAACATCCCCGAAAACACGATGGGTCACCGCGTTGCCTGGCGGCAGTGTCGAGCGACGCGTCGACCATGCCGACGACGCACCCGCGCGAGGACGCGCGACGACGAAATCGACCGAATGGTTTACCCCCGCAGAACGCGTACGATGGCGCGTTCTCGCGATGGGGATCGACGACGACGATGGCGGCGGCGGCAGCGAACGAAGGCGCGACCTGGACCGCCGCCGGGATGATGCCGATCATCAAGGGCGTTTCGGGATCGTTCGGGGGGATCATCGAGGTATGGTGAACTTGGAGAGCGATGCGTGAATGTTGGATCGAGTCGCGGATCGATGCCGCTAAATGGCAATCGCGGAGGGTGACGAGAGACGCAAAGAGAGAGAAAGAGACGAGGGGGGCTGCGAGGCGAAGCGCGTTTGAAACTTGAACTTTGCAAGCTTTGGATTGAGACTGACGAACGCGCGTGGCTTTGAACGTCGTTGCGAATCGCGATTATAGGCGTGTTGTCTGCAACCCGTGGATGTCGTGAAGACACGATTGCAGCTCGATAAGACGGGTCAGTACCGAGGCGTCGCGGACTGCTTTAGAAAGATCCACGCCGAGGAAGGTTTGGGCGCGCTTTGGAAGGGACTTAACGCGTTCGCAACGCACTTGTGCTTCAAGTACATGCTGCGCATGGGGACAAATGCAACGTTTCAGGCGGCGTTGCGCGACGAGGAGGGTAACTTGACGACTTCGCGTAGAATGGCGGCTGGATTCGGGGCGGGAGTGGTTGAAGCGCTCGCCATTGTCACCCCGTTTGAAGTTGTGAAGATTCGTCTGCAACAACAAAAGGGTTTGTCTGTGAAGGATTTGAAGTACAAGGGTACACTTCACTGCGCGAGAACCATCATCAGAGAGGAGGGGTTCTTCGCCCTGTGGAACGGCGCCGGTCCGACCATCGCACGCAACGGTACCAACCAAATGTGTCTCTTCACTGCCAAGGCGCACGTCGACTCTCTGCTCTGGGGCAAACACGACGGTGACGGCACCGTGCTTCACCCCATGCAATCGATGGTCTCCGGCGGTCTTGCCGCCACCATCGGTCCTGTGGCGACCGGTCCCTTTGACGTTATGAAGACGCGTCTCATGGCGCAGAGCAAGACGGGCGTCATCAAGTACAAATCTGCATTGCACGCCCTCTACTTGATTCCAAAGGAGGAGGGCATCATGGCCATGTGGAAGGGTCTATTGCCGCGTCTCATGCGCATCCCCCCAGGTCAAGCCATCACGTGGATGGTTGCGGATCAGGTGATTGGCGCGGGTGAAAAGTATTTCAGAGACCGAGAAGAGAGTGAAAAGAGCGGGTAGTAAACGCGCGAGGAAAGAACTGGATCATTCTGGGATAATCGTCGCGCCTTCAAACCGAAACGCGACGCGATGCTACAGAGAGCAACGCAGAGCGACCCATTATTTATTACACACACCGTGCGCGCGCGCGTTTCAATCCACGTCGTCGTCGGTGTCATCAAAATTAGAAACAAAGTGGTTGTGAAAATACGCAATACTGAATAGATATCACTCCACACAACCCCACACACTTGCACGCGTCGCGAACGCAAAGAGGATGCGTATCGTCGCGACGCGCGGCGCGCGCGCGATCGCCGCGTCCAAGACGAGATGGACCACCGGGGCGTCGTCGTCGTCGTCAAACGCGGCGACGTGTCGCGCCGTCGTGTCGCGAGTTCGTTCATATAATCATCAACAACAAAATCACCGTCAGCACGGTGCGTTGATGCGATGTAGCGCACGACGATCAACGACGACGACGATGACGCGCGCATCGTCGTCGACGACATCGACGACGTCGTCGGTGACGATGTTGGATGGCGAGGATGCGTCGACGCGAACGGCGAAACCGACGGTGAAACCGGTAAAGGAGGAGGATGGACGGACGGTTTTGTTCACAGTGGAAGGGATGCGTTGCGGCGGATGCAGCGCAGCCGTGCAAAAGACGCTCGACGCGAGGGAAGACGTGGAACAGGCGGCGGTGAATTTAGTGACGGAGACGGCGGCGGTGAGGTTCAAAGCGATGGATGGGAGCGGTGAGGTTGAGGCGCTGATCGCGTCGGCGGTGGAGGAGATTGGTAAAAAGGGGTTCACGATGAAACGTCGACAGTTGGGACGAGCGGCGGAGGAAGCGGCGCGAGAAGCGAACGCGAGGAGGGATGAAGAGATGGAGAAGACGAAATGGGACCTTTATAAGGCTTGGGGATTGACGGTGGCGTGTTTGGGGACGCATTTGACGCACCATTTGCACGCGCTCGGTTTACACGAGTACGCACACACGGAGCTCTTGAACACACTCGCGCAGCCTTGGATTGGTGCTTCGCTCGCAATGGGCGCGTTACTTGGACCGGGGCGTAGGATTCTCACCGAAGGCGCTCGCGCCCTGGTGAACGGCGCGCCCAACATGAACTCGTTGGTCGGCGTTGGTTCGCTCGCTGCATTTGGCTTATCCACCGCCGGAGCGCTCAATCCGCAACTGAATGAGTACGGTCAGTGGACGAATGACTTTTTCGAAGAACCAGTGTTACTTATGGCGTTCATTTTGCTCGGTCGCGCCCTGGAGGGTCGCGCTCGCGCTCGTGCGAGCGCTGATTTGCGTTCGTTGAGCTCACTCTTACCCTTGGACGCGCGACTCGTCGTTCCGGATCGCGAGAGCGCTGAGGACGAAGATCCCGCCGATCACTCTGTGATCCTTAGCGTAGATCGCGCGGCAGTCAAACCGGGTGATCTTGTGCTAGTGAACCCCGGGGAAATCATTCCGGTGGATGGTGTTGTGGTGGCTGGGAATGCGGGCGTGGACGAAGCCACGCTCACGGGTGAGCCAGTACTCGTGTACAAAACGCGCGAAAGCAAGGTGAGCGCGGGAACGGGCGTGTTCGAGGGCCCACTCACCATCAAGGCTTCGAGCGGTGGGGACACATCTATCGTTGCCGGCATCACAAAGACGATCGAGGAGGCGCAGGGCCGTGCCGCGCCGGTGCAAAGACTTGCGGACGCCATCGCTGGTCCATTTGTTTTCGGCGTGATGGGCATCAGCGCGGCGACGTTTGGATTCTGGACGCTGGCGGGTGACGCCATGTTCCCAGGAGCGCTTATGGAGGCGGGATCCTTTGGTGCGGCGCCATGGATGGGCCCGTTGAAATTGGCGACGGATGTCCTCGTCGTCGCGTGTCCGTGCGCGTTGGGATTGGCCACGCCCACGGCGGTTCTCGTGGCGACATCGCTCGGCGCGAGAAATGGGGTGCTACTGCGCGGAGGCGACGTGCTCGAAACGATTGCGGGCGTTGATGCGGTCGTGTTGGATAAGACTGGCACCATCACACGAGGTAAGCCGGAACTCAAGGATGTGTATGCGGCTCAAGGCAGGGACCCATGGGAAGTGTTGCGTGTCGCGGCGGCGGTGGAGGCAACCACCACGCATCCGCTCGCAAAGGCTGTCTCCCGAGCCGCCGCTCTGCGCTTCGAAAGTGGCGAAAATCTCTCACCCATCCCTCGCGCCATGGCGTCTGAGACGGAACCCGGGCGTGGGGTTGTCGCGAAGGTGAATGACGAGCGCGTCTTTGTCGGCGCGCCGTCTTGGGTGGACGCCAAGATGCAAGGCGTCGGCGTTGCGAGCGACGCTTTCACCGACGCCAAAGCCGCTGGTGAGACGTGCTCTCTCGTCGCCGTCGGTATCGAAGGCCAGGGTGTCATCGGTATTCTCAGCGTGACGGATGAGATTCGTCAAGACGCGGTGGAAACCATTGAGCGTCTCAAATCAGCTGGCGTCGGTGTGCACATTCTCTCCGGCGATCGCCAAGCCGTGGTGAATGCCGTGGCGGCTGAACTCGGATTGAACGACGACAGCATTACCTTGGGTGGTATGCTTCCCAACGAAAAAGCGGCGCAAATCGAACGTCTCCGGGCTAAGGGTCTCAAGGTTGCCATGGTGGGCGATGGGATTAACGACGCCCCAGCGCTCGTCACCGCCGACGTCGGCGTCGCCATGTCTCGCGGCATGGAAGCCACCGGCAACGCCGCCGGCGTCATCCTCCTCAACGACACCCTCTCGCAAGTTGCCGATTCCATCGCACTAGGCAAAAACGCACTGAGTAAAATCCGTCAAAATCTCGGTTGGGCGCTCGCGTATAACGCCGTGGGCATTCCACTCGCCGCTGGCGTCTTATTACCCGAGTACGGGTTTACGCTCAATCCATCGGCGGCGGGCGCGATGATGGCTGTTTCATCTGTAGCCGTCGTCTCCAACTCTCTCTTGCTCCGAGGGCCGGATACTTGGGCATCCTTCACGGAACAGAGGTCAAAGTATGGAAAGGAGACATCCACCGCGGCCGCGTCCGCCGATCGGGCGTTCGCAAAGTAGACTAACAATAGCGTGGCTCGTCGAATGCGACTTATGGTGCAAGTTATGGATTTCACTGTTAGTCGGCAAGTGTAATTTTATTTCTCCAATTCAGCGCTTTTCTTCTTGTTCCCCTCGTTCAATTTATTCATTCACTCGCTCGTCGTCGTTGTCGTTGTCGTCGTCGTCGTCATTTTTGACGCCGACGTCATGACTGC
>Ga0181578_10003419_pt1 | contig 14524 bp, 9 predicted proteins | sample 071ome_21_FD_148659 | JGI IMG/M metagenome (GOLD analysis project Ga0181578, IMG submission 148659) | Coastal salt marsh microbial communities from the Groves Creek Marsh, Skidaway Island, Georgia - 071401CT metaG (spades assembly) | ecosystem: Environmental > Aquatic > Marine > Intertidal zone... | reverse complement strand
CAAAATTTAGGCGCCTGTGGGGGTTTGTTATTAGGTTTTGATGGCCGCGAACAAAGCGGTGGTCGGCGCCGAGATCCCACTTTGATGCTGTCTGCCGGCAAAGTAATGCGCCGCGTAACAGGCCTGGGGTTCCTTCCCACCTTTGACTTATCGAACGAGCCGCTTGGCGATGACGCAATAAAAGTAGATGCGGTTTCGGGTGCATGCCTCGCCGTTCGGGAAAGCGTGTTTCGAGGTGTGGGCGGCTTCGATGAGGCGTTCTTCCTGCACTTCGAGGATCTCGATCTTTGCCGTAGCATCCGCCGGTCAGGGTTTGAGGTGCGCTTTGTCCCGCAGGCCGTTTTTTATCATTATCAGGGCGCTTCTGGTGGGTTAACGTCTGGGGCGCTTGGCGCTCACAAAGCTCGTGGCTTCCTACAGTATTTTCGAAAATATTCCAACATTCCCGGATTTGTGCTCCGGACGTTCCTCGGGATGGTAAACCTCTACGAGCGACGATTCCAATCGTGGAACAGCGGGCCAAGCAGCGATCAACGTCCGCCGGCTGGTTCGATTCAAGCGCTTGTTGGGGGGCTTACTGGAAGCACCGTGGTTCACATTGTTCTGGGTGCTCGGAGCGACATTGGTGAGGCACTTATAGCGAGACTCTCGGCGAGTGGGGTGCACGTTTTGGCTGTTAGCAGAAGAGTCGACGATCTTCCAAATTTTCCCAACGTGACCAATCTTCATCCCGATTTCCTGAAGCGGCATCTCGCTCATTCAAACATCCTTATTGCGGGAGTAGTCACTTTATGCCCGATTTGGGAACTGCCTGCATATTCAGATCTTTTTCACCTCCTTCGCTCTGAAAGCAATAAGTTTATTGGCCTCAGTTCGACCAGCATCACTACCAAGAACTCGGCAGAAGCGAAGTCGCGCTCCGAGGTGGCGCGAAGACTGCAAGAGGGCGAGAGATGGATCGAATCCAATCTTCATCATAAGGGCGTACCCGCGTTTATCTTAAGGCCCACGTTAGTTTTTGGCGGTAGATGGAACCGAAACATTAATGCAATAAAAAGGGTCCTGGCGCGCAGCCCGTTCCGGCCGAGGCTTCCTTTTGCAGTGGGTCTAAGAAATCCGATTCATGCGGATGATCTTGCCGAGTGGATCATGAGAGTATTGGGTTCATCGAGTAAGTTGGATACGGAGCTCGCGGTTGTCGAATATCCAGGTGGGGAGCCTATCTCTTTTGACACATTGCTTGCGCGCTGTGCCGATAGTGTCGACTGCCCGGTGCGAACGCTTCGAGTTAATCATCTGGCTCTTCGATGCATTACCTTTGCGCTTCGTAGGCTGCCTACATTCGCGGAGATTCCAAAGGATTTCGTCGACCGTCTTGCTCAGGATTTCACGTTCACCGATACAAGAGCCAGCCTCGCGGCGTCTGTCGAAAAGCGGCGTTTCAGACCCTAAGTGGCAGTGCCAGACGATATGACCATCTCGTTCGCGATCCTAGTGTTCGTCCTTGCGGGTGGGCTAAGTGCCGGACTGATCTGGAGCCTACTCAAAGCACATTCACGATTGTTGGCAAGCGATATTCCAAATCAAAGGAGTCTTCATCAAAATTCAACCCCGCGAGGGGCTGGCCTGGCTATCGCAATAACGGTTGGGGCGGTTGCACTAGCGGCAAGTCTTTATTTTCCTGTTCGTCCGGCTGCCCTGGGTCTTGCTGGAGTATTGATAGGGACGGCGCTTCTTGGCTTTCTTGATGACCATCTCTCGTTGTCGGTTAGGTTGCGAATTGCGGCGGGTATCCTGCTAAGCGTGATCACGGCTTTCTTAACGATCTTCAGCGAAACATGGGTTTTATTCGGCCAACTCTTTTATTTTCCGAAAGCCTTCGTGGTGTTACCCATCGCGCTTTGTTTATTCTGGACGAAGAACCTGGTTAATTTCATGGACGGGGCAGACGGCCTCGTCGGCGTTCATAGTCTGTTGATCAATATGGTGCTGTCCTACTGGTTTTGGCTTCATGGTGGGTCGGGTCTTGCGCTTCTTTGCATGGCTAATGCTGGAGCGACTTTCGGGTTTTTGGTATTCAATTGGGCGCCGGCAAAAGTGTTTCTGGGGGACAGTGGAAGTTTATTTTTGGGCGCCTGGCTCGGCGTCTCAATGGTTCTCGGGGCGAACCACTACGGTATTCCTGTTGAGGCGTTTTTAGTGCTTGGCGGCTTTCTTTTTTTCGACTCGACCTTCACTCTTTTTCGGCGTATGTTGATGGGTCGCAATCTGCTGAGTGCGCATCGTGAGCACCTTTATCAACGTCTTGTGCTGAGCGGATGGAGTCATTCATCCGTAGCTGTCGCAACGGGGATTCTCACTTGCCTGATGGCGCTGATTGCCAACGTTATTGTGACCAGGCCTGAGCTTGGAAGTTGGCTCTTCTTGAGCGCAACTGCTATCCTCGCTTTATTTGGCGGCTATGTTGTCGCCAAGGGAAAAACGAGGCCAGCACAGTAGCAAACACCCATGGGTCAGTCGCTTATCCAATCGCTTAAAGGCTCGCTTAAGTACCTGCTCAGTCGGTGGCCCGTGCTTTTGCACGATGCGGGTTCCGTGGTGCTCGCATGGCTCGGGGCATATTGGTTTCGTTTTAATCTCGATCAAATCCCCGACGTCTTTCTGGGTCAGGCGTTAGCCATGCTCTGGATAGTAGTACCCGCTCATCTCATTTTTTTCGCCACCTTTGGCGTACATCGCGGCGCCTGGCGCTTTACCTCTACCTATGACCTTTCGGTAGTCATTAAGTCGGTCGTGGCGGGGACAATCGTGTCTGCGGCTGCGATCTTCTTTGCAACGAAATTGGTCGCGGTTCCCCGGTCGGTTTTTCCGTTGCACGGCTTGTTCTTGATCGGGCTCTTAATAGGTGGGCGCATTGTCTATCGACTGTTCCGTGATGGACAGATTCGACGGTCGCGAGGTCGGCGGGTGCTGATCGTTGGTGCAGGGGCGGCCGGCAATATGTTGCTGAGAGACTTGCAGCGCAATTCGGAGCTCGATTACCACGTCGTTGGGTTGATTGACGATGATCTTAGCAAGAAGGGTCGCGAAATTCAGGGGGTCCGAATACTTGATCGCTGTTCGTCGATACCGGCTCTGTGTCGGCTGCTTCGAATAGAGCTTGTGCTTATCGCGATTCCAAGCGCCACGGCTCAGGAGATGCGAGCGGTCGTCGATTATTGTGCGAGGGCAGGGGTTCGGTTTCGTACATTGCCAAAGGTTCAGGACATCCTGGACGGTAGTGCGTCCAGCATGGATCTGCGATCGGTTGAGCTGGATGATTTACTGGGTCGAGATCAGGTGGCGCTTGATTGGGAGGCCATGTCGGAGATGATTCGCGACCAACGGGTATTGATTACAGGGGGCGCCGGATCAATCGGTAGTGAGCTCTGCCGACAGGTTGCCCGCTTGGACCCTCAGGAGGTCATTCTTGTTGAGCAGAACGAGTTCAACCTTTACAGCCTGACGCTCGAGCTTGAAAGTAAATTCCCTGATGTACGCTTCAGTCGACTTCTTGCAGACGTTTGTGATTCGGTCTCAATGCGGTATATCTTCAACAAACACCATCCGCATATTGTCTTCCACGCGGCGGCCTACAAACATGTGCCGATGCTGCAGGATCAGATTAGAGAGACGATCCGAAACAACACCTTCGGGACGAAGGCGGTAGCGGACGCTGCCATTGAGGCGGGCGTAGCCAAGGTGGTGTTGATCTCGACTGATAAGGCTGTTAATCCAAGCAGTCTGATGGGTGTGAGCAAGCGCCTAGCTGAAATGGTCGGCCAGTTGAATAACCTCTCCGGGGCAACCCGATTTGTTACCGTTCGATTTGGTAATGTGCTCGGTTCTGCAGGTAGTGTGGTTCCACTATTTGAACAGCAAATTCGAAATGGAGGCCCGGTGACGGTGACGGATCCTCAGATGACCAGGTACTTCATGACTATTTCAGAGGCGTGCCAGCTCATTTTGCAGGCTTGTGCGATGGGCGCTGGAGGCGAGATTTTTGTTCTGAATATGGGGGAGCCGGTGAGGATTGATTATCTTGCGCGTCAAATGATTCGCCTGGCGGGAAAAGTGCCGGACGATGAGATTGAAGTCCGTTACACAGGCTTACGACCCGGTGAAAAACTCACGGAAGAGCTCTTTCATCCTGACGAGCGGCTTACCCCGACGTCAAATGAAAAAATTCTGCTTGCAGAGGGACGGTCGATTGACTCCGCCCATTTCTGGGGATTGTTCGCGGAGTTAGGTAAGGCCGTAGAGGTTTATGATCATGTTCGAGCGAAAGAAATAGCCATATCGTTGGTGCCCGAGTATGAGCTCCGGGACACGGGGAGGAGTGATCCGACGGCCTACGTGGCATGAAGGCTTCTTCGGACTTTAGGGCTGCGTGCTTAGGATGAGAAAAATAGCAAACGCTGGCTGGTTAAAAAGATAAATCGTGCCTGGCGTTATCCGTTCGTGTGCGAGGATAGAACCGCTTTCAAAAGATGGGGAAAACTGGGCAATTCCAGCGCTTGGGGCACCGGGGACGTCTTGCCTGAACGAGCTGGCAAGTTCGACCATTCGCACGTTATCGGGGCTGACTCCGATCGTTATCCAGAGTTCGTGGTGAGCGAGGCTATTTCGATTCCCAATAACGTAACGAGCGGCGAGAGGGTCTTGAGTGCCGGGCACGGTCGCGTGGACAAGAATCTGATAACGTTTTGAGGCCTTTAATCGCGCTTTTAAGGCTGATAATTTGCCCTGCTGTTTCACAAGGCGATGTTGACTCGATTTTTTTTCGGAAGGTCTGTAAAGAACAGTCGATGCCATAAGTTGGGTTGGTGTGAGGGTTTTTTTCGGGTCGGCCGTTTCGTTTTCCGTGGGAACAACGACGAGATATTCGATTTGAGAGCTCGCCCAAACGGCCGAGTCACCTAAGGTGGCCATTGCCGAGAAAATCCCGGTCGCAAATAGCACATTTTTTAACAGACCCATACGCTGACTCTCTTGGTCAATATGTGATTCCTTCCATCGCGCCACTGGCCAAGACCGAGGCGAGATCGGCTACAGACTCTGATTCAGGGTCTAATTCGTCAAGTACCCAGCTGCAAAGCTCAGCCCGCGCGATAGCGTCTGGAAGCTCAAGAACAATCCGCATTTTGACCGGGGAAATCATTTTGAAAACGGTTCTTTCCTGAGAAAGTAATCGGCCTATCCCTGATGGATCGATTTTCGCCTCTTCTTCGAATATGAATGAACCACCGGTTCGACTCAATCTTATCTCCAAGATGCCAAGGTGCGTGGCCCGAAGTCGCAGCCGAGTCTGTAGAAACAGCATCTCTGCTTCGCCTGGCAGTGGCCCAAAGCGGTCCAGCATTTCCAGCTTCAACTCATATAGCTCGGCCTCATCGAACGTAGACGCCAGGCGCTGATAAAACACCAGGCGGGAGTAAACATCGGGCAGATAGGTATCGGGAAGAAACGCACTTGCATAAAGATCTATATCTGTCTTTTTTTCATCCAGGCTTGGGTCAAGACCAGACCTGAGCTGACCGCTGTCGGCCAGACTGTGGATCGCGCGATTGAGGTACTCTGTGTACAGCGAGAATCCAATCTCTTCAATTGCGCCGGTTTGATCCTCGCCTAGAATCTCCCCGGCTCCGCGAATCTCTAGGTCATGGTTTGCCAGAGCAAATCCGACCCCTAAATCAGTAAGCTCAGCAATAGCGGTGAGGCGTCGCTCAGCGGTCTCGCTAACAGCCGCGGGATCAGGCGTTAATAAAAAAGCGAAGGCCTGGTGCTTGGAGCGGCCGACACGTCCCCGCAGCTGGTGAAGTTGGGCGAGACCAAAGCGGTCTGCTCGATTAATGATGATAGTGTTAGCGGTAGGGACATCTATCCCACTTTCAATAATTGTGCTGCAGACCAGGATATCAAAGCGTTGATGGTAGAAGTCCCGCATCACGGGTTCCAACTGGGTTCTAGGCATCTGGCCATGGGCCACCTGGATGCCGGCATTTGGCAGGAGTTGCCGTAAATGCTCGGCCATCCGTTCGATACTGCTTAAATCGTTATGCAGGAAATAGACTTGCCCGCCCCTATGCAGTTCACGTCCACAGGCCTCTTTAATGATTGCTTCTGAATAGGGTTGGACGGAGGTCTGAATCGCTACACGCCCGGCGGGAGGGCTGGCAATGAGCGAAACCGACTTAATTCCCGAGAGGGCGATATTCAGCGTACGAGGTATAGGCGTAGCCGTCAGTGTAAGCACGTCTACCTCTTCGCGCATTTGCTTCAATCGCTCCTTTTGGCGCACCCCGAATCGATGTTCTTCATCAATAATCACCAGCCCCAAACCTCTGAATCGTATGTCTTTTTGCAGCAGTCGATGCGTGCCAATAATGATGTCGACGGCACCATTGGCCAGGTCTTCAAGAATCTGTTTCGCATCGCGATCGGACTGAAAACGAGAGAGTGATTCGATGCGAATAGGGTATCCCTGCAGTCGACTGCGGAAGGTCTCGAGATGTTGGGAGGCCAGGAGCGTCGTGGGGGCCAATAGGCTAACCTGATGGTTATTGTGCACGGCAATGAATGCGGCCCTGAGGGCGACCTCTGTCTTCCCAAAGCCCACATCGCCGCAGACCAGCCGATCCATTGGGTTTGGGGCTTTAAGGTCATTTATAACGGCCTCGATGGCCGCTTCCTGATCGGGGGTTTCCTCGTAGGGAAATTCAGACCGAAAGCGCTCATACTCGATGACCGGGACCTCAAACGGCGTTCCGGGGCGGACGGTGCGTAAGGCCTGAGTCTTAAGAAGCTCAGCAGCCACGTCGAACGCACGCTTTTGAGCGTGCTGACGGGCCTTTATCCAGTGATCACCCCCGAGTTTATGAAGGGGCGCGGTATCGCCATCTCCACCAATATAGCGAGACAGCACGCCAATGTTCACCACCGGTACGTAAAGCTTGCCGCCGCCTTCGTAAGCGACTACCACGAATTCGCCTCGCTGGCCGTCAATCTCAATAAATTCAAGACCTTTGAATCTCCCTACACCGTGGTCGGCGTGAACGATGGGGTCATCTGTCTTGAGCTCGGCAATTGAACGGATAATGGCCTCCGGGTCGATACTTCGGCCGCGGCGTTTTTTTCGGCCGCTTCGCCCGCCATACAACTGAGATTCAACAATGAGCTCTACCCTGTCACCCTCAAGCAACAGCCCCCGATCAAGAGGCGAGATGATGAGCCCGGGGTGCTCGTTCGCGCCCTCTAAAAATGCCTGCCAGGAGCCCATTCGTTCGGTCTTGATTCCGTACGAATGAAGCAGGTCATTTAGCGTATTAAGCCGGTTTTCAGACTCCACGCTGAGCGCGACGGCTGGACCTCCGGATTTTTTTAAGCGATTGACAAGGGCTGAGAAGGGTTCGGCCGAATGATGGTCAACCTGGTAATTCGGTGGATCGAGAGCCTTTTTGCAGGAGTCAGAAATATTTTTGCTGTGGCCCGTGGTGATACAGACGTGCTCGTATAGTCTGGATAGGACCTCAGATGGTGTCAGTGCTAATAGGTCAGGAGGCAGTGGCGGACGTTCTGCATCCAGCGAAAAAAGATTAAATCGATCATTCAGCCGAGCCCATTCCACGGCGAGCAGGCTCTCGATGTCTTTTGGAAATATCCAAGCAGAGTCCGGTGGAACATAGTCAAACAACGAAGCGGGGTCATCAAAAAAGAGGGGCAAATAATACTCGATGCCGGCGGGAAATCGCCCAGCCGTCACATTTTGATAGACAGCCGATGCTTGAGGATCGCCCTCAAACGCTCGCCGATAATTGCGTCGAAACGTCTCAATAGCGTTTGCATCGGTCGGGAACTCTCTAGCCGGCAAAATGGAAAGGAAAGATGCGTCTCCGAGTGATTTCTGCGTGATGGGGTCAAAAAAGCGGATCTTTTCGAGCTCTGTCCCGAACAGGTCAAGTCGAAAAGGTCGCTCCGTTCCTGTTGGGAAAACGTCGATGATTCCACCGCGTACTGCAAAGTCGCCAGGCGCGCTAACTTTTGATACCGGTAAATATCCGCAGTCAATGAGTCGGTCACGAAAACCGGAGGAGTCAATCTCCTGACCGGCCGCAAGGGTGAAACTGTTTGCGCGGATAAACGCGGTAGCGGATAGGCGAAGCAGTAATTGCTCGACGGTGACCAGCAACACCGCATGAGGTTGACTTAAGGAGGCAAGCGCCGCTATTCGTTGCGATACGATCTCTGGATGGGGGGAAAAACGGTCGTAGGCAAGGGTTTCCCAGCCCGGAAAACAAACCACTTGATCATTGTTCCGGCCTAAAAAGAAGCGGATCTCGTCGTCTAACGCATGAAACTCGCGAGGTGACTCAGCTACGACAACTAAAAACGGTCGTAAGGTGCTCTCGGTCGCTATGTTTAATCCGAGCGCTGCTCCAGGGAGTCTTGGCCACCTTATCGATGGACCCTGTTTAGCACGTAGTGGGGCGGTCTCGGAGGTAGGCACTAATCAAACGAGCGAAAGAAGAGCGGGGTATTTTAACGTAAACTCGCGAATCGTCTCTGTCGTTTATCAGTTCGATGATGAGCAGAAATTCAACTCGCATGATGTTTCCAGAAATATGGGTGATCGTTCCTGCGGCCGGTCTCGGTCAGCGCTTCGGATCCAAAATCCCCAAGCAGTACGCCACGATCCGAGGCCGGGCAATCCTCTATAGAACCATAGACCGGCTGGCCGGACTAAGTAGCGTCAGGACGATCTTGGTAGGGTTGCATCCAGACGACATCTGGTGGGATCACACCGAGCTGGGTAGTGGCTCAGCGATCCAGACATTCCTCGGCGGCCAGACCCGCATGCAGACTGTTTTCAATGGCCTTAAGCAGGTCGTGGAAAAGGCGCATCCGGATGCCTGGGTGCTCGTTCACGATGCCGCCCGGCCGCTCGTTAAAGTAGAAGACATCAAGCGATTACTTGCGCTGGCGGGGACAGATACCAATGGGGGGATTCTTGCGTGCCGTAGCTTGGACACGCTAAAAATAGCTAGTCAAGCGGGGCGGGTGGAGCGAACCGAGGATCGAAATACCCTATGGCAGGCATTAACGCCCCAGTTGTTTCCGGCTCGTACACTTTTAGCGGCAGTTGCCGCAGCCCTGCGAGCCGGCATACCATGCACCGACGAGGCCCAAGCAATGGAGAACTCGGGATTTCAACCTAGGCTAATCGAATCAGGCCGAGACAATTTAAAGATCACCACGCCGAGTGACCTCGTCCTGGCGGAGGCCTTATTCGAGCAGCAGGAGTCTCAATGAGTGTTCGAATTGGACATGGCTTTGACGTTCATCGACTCGTGAAGGGCCGCGCTCTGACGCTGGGCGGGATTGGCATTCCTTTCGATCTCGGGCTCGAGGGCCATAGCGATGCCGACGTCTTGCTTCACGCGATCTGTGATGCGCTGCTAGGCGCTGCTGGCCTAGGCGACATTGGTTTGCATTTTCCAGATTCAGACCCTGCCCATCAAAATCGCAACAGTCGCGAGTTCCTTAGGCATGTGCATGCGCTTATCAGCGAAAGAGGATACGCCGTGTCAAATATCGATAGCACGATTGTCGCCCAGGCCCCTCGCCTTTCTGGATACGTATCGTCTATGGAGGAGAACATTGCAAGAGACCTTGGTATCGCCCCCGAGCAGGTCTCTGTCAAAGCAACTACAACGGAAGGCCTCGACGCTACTGGCAGAGGGGAGGGTATCGCCGCGCACGCGGTGGCGCTAATCAGTAGTCAGGATTCTGGATGAGTACATAGAACGCGCCACTGCCGCCATCCCGGATCTGTGCCCAGCAGTAAGCCTTAACCTGAGGGAGCTCGCGAAGGGCGTCCAATGTCGCGATACGCAGGGGAGAAAAACCCTCCTCAGAGTGGATGCCTTTGCCCGTGATCACAAGTATGCAGCGCTCCTGAGCCAGAGAACAGTTCTTTATGAACTGGCGCAACTGTCTTTTCGCCGCAGCAACGGTAAGCCCATGAAGATCAATAAGGGAATCAGGAGGTATTGATCCTTTTTTTAACTGGGAAAAACGCTTTAGCGGAAGGCGAAGGCGGCGAAAGGCTTCGCCATCCTCCTCGACGGTGCCCGTATCAGGAGCGAGAGGTTGATTTCGCCTGATCGGGCGAAGCGGTCGAGGGGGATTGGAGACGGTCCGTGGCCGCCGGATGGGTTGAACTTCTTTTACGGCCGCTCGAAAAAGGGCAGAGTCTTCGGCGGTTAATCCGTCACTCGATTTTTTCTTTCGCGACACGACAAAGACTTACTTGCCACTGTCCAGAAAACGTTTTGCATCGAGCGCAGCCATGCAGCCAGTCGCTGCCGAGGTAACCGCCTGTCGGTATACATGATCCATAACATCTCCCGCCGCGAAAACGCCGGGGACGCTTGTCGCCGTGGCGTTGCCATCAATTCCGGAAAGGACCTTGATATATCCGCCATTGATATCCAGTTGGTCTCTGAACAAATCCGTATTGGGCGTATGTCCAATCGCGATAAATACCCCGTGGACATCGACGTTTTTGGATCCCTCGCTCTGAGTGCCTTGGATACGAATACCTGTGACCCCTGTGTCATCCCCGAGAACCTCTTCGAGGGTGTGGTTCCACTCGATGCGGATATTCCCGTTGGCGCCAGTGCGGTCCATCAGCTGATCCTGCAAAATCGCTTCAGCCCGCAGCGAATCCCGTCGATGAACGAGGGTCACCTCTGAGCAGAGATTAGAGAGGTAGATAGCCTCTTCGACCGCCGTGTTGCCCCCGCCAATGACGGCAACAGGCTTATCCTTGTAGAAGAAGCCGTCACAGGTAGCGCAGGCGGACACGCCCTTGCCTTTAAACGCCTCTTCCGATGGTAACCCAAGATATTGAGCGGAGGCACCCGTGGCAATAATCAAGGCATCGCACGAGTAGGAGTTGGTGTCTCCGTGAAGAGTGAAAGGGCGTGTTCCCAGCTCTGCTTTGTGAATATGATCAAAAATGACCTCGGTTCCAAAGCGTTCAACATGAGTAAGCATGCGCGCCATGAGATCAGGACCCATGAGTCCGTGGGGGTCGCCGGGCCAGTTGTCTACTTCGGTTGTCGTCATTAACTGACCGCCTTGTTCGATCCCTGTGACAAGCACAGGCGAAAGATTAGCGCGGGAGGCGTAAACGGCTGCGGTGTAGCCTGCGGGTCCGGAGCCCAGGATTAAAAGTCTGCAGTGGCGGGTCATGGCCATTCGTAAATTGCTGTAAACGGGATAAGCTTATTGTCGCCGTTATCGGGTAGATAATCCAGAAAGGTCGTCCTGACTGGATCACCTTTTCCGGTGAAAACAGGCTCATCAGATATAATAGAACCTGTTCAATTTGAAGAATTTCTGAGCTCCGGTTTCTCTTGGCGCCCCCCAAAAATAAGAACATACGCGAGTCTGACGAGCGCGACATCTCCCCGAGGCTGGTTCGTCTGGGCCGTGAGGCGTTGGTCATCGGACTAGCTGCTCTGACCGGCTACCTTCTGATCTGTCTTATCACCTACTCCCCACTGGACCCCGGGTGGACGTCTACCGGTGATGGAGCGCCCACCCGGAATTTGGGAGGACGATTCGGTGCTTGGTTTGCCGATCTTTTTCTGCATGCGTTCGGCTACCCGGCGTATCTGTTCCCGGCTATCTTCGGCCTGATAAGTGCTCGTACGTTGCGCAACAAGACGCGTCCGAGTAGCCATTATCTCCGAGCTGTCCATGGCGTGGGTCTGGCGTTAACAGTGATTGCAGCCTGCGGTCTTGGCTACGTTCATTTCGCCCAAGCGGCGGTGAAGGGGACTTTTTTAGGCGGCGGCTGGTTGGGTCTGGTCATCGGTGGTTGGCTGCTGGAAGTATTCGGACCGGTAGGGGCCACGGTTATTCTTCTTGTGGGGCTTGTGGGGGGATTGTCCTGGGCTCTCGACGTGTCCTGGTTCACGGCGATGGATCGGATCGGCGAAGCGGTTTTCAGAGCGCTAGCTGCCGCCCGGGGCGTTTGCGTTGAATGGCTAGATAAGGCGAAGGGAGCGCGGTCTCGCCGGCAGCGTCAGGAGACGGTCGCGGAGATTCGGCGAGTCAGAGAGCATAAAGAACCCCCTCGAATCGAACCGAAAGTCGCGCCGGTCAAAGAGGGTATGCGCATCCAAAAAGAGAAGCAGGCGACTATCCCGCTTTTTGTTGATAGCAAGCCGACCTCGGGCGGTCTGCCGGCGCTTAAGTTGCTTGATCAACCCGATGTGCAAATAGGCGGGTACAGCAAAGAAGCGCTCGAGATGATGTCGCGACTGGTTGAAAAGAAACTTCGAGACTTTAACGTGGATGTGACGGTGGTCTCGGTTCAGCCTGGGCCTGTCATCACACGGTTCGAGATTGATCCAGCGGCTGGTGTCAAAGCCAGCACGATTGTTGGATTGGCTAGAGATCTAGCCCGCGCACTCTCTGTCGTCAGTGTGCGCGTTGTCGAAAATATTCCCGGAAAGACCTATATCGGTCTTGAGATTCCAAACGAAACGCGCGAGACGGTTTTCCTGCTGGAAGGACTTGCCTCCGAGGTCTATGAATCAAGTAAGAGCCCGCTAACTCTCATCCTGGGTAAAGATATCGCGGGGGAGCCCGTGGTATCTGACCTATGTAAGATGCCCCACGTATTAATTGCGGGCACCACCGGTTCTGGTAAGTCGGTCTGCGTGAATGCGGTAATCCTCAGTATTCTCTACAAATCCACGCCTGAGGATGTTCGAATGATCCTAGTGGATCCCAAGATGCTGGAACTCTCTGCCTATGATGGTATTCCGCATCTCCTAACGCCAGTGGTTACTGACATGCAGAAGGCGGCTAACGCCTTGCGCTGGTGTATCGTGGAGATGGATCGCCGTTTCCGGGTGATGGCAGCCTTGGGCGTGCGCAATATCGTGGGGTACAACCGGAAGGTGGAGGCCGCGATAGCGTCCGGCAAACCCCTTGACGACCCATTGTTCTCTCCCCTGCCCGGTGACGAGTCTGACGTGCCGAAGCTCGGAAAGATTCCCTATGTCGTGGTAATTGTTGACGAGTTTGCTGACCTTCTGATGGTGGTAGGCAAGAAAATCGAAGAACTCATTACGCGCATTGCGCAACGAGCCCGCGCGGCAGGGATTCACCTCGTCCTCGCCACGCAGCGCCCGTCGGTGGATGTCGTAACGGGTCTGATAAAAGCAAACATTCCCACCCGAATTGCGTTCCAGGTGTCCTCGCGGGCAGATTCAAGAACCGTGCTGGATCAAATGGGCGCAGAGCAGTTGCTGGGGCACGGCGACATGCTGTTTATGCCACCGGGGACAGGTTTTCCCGTAAGGGTTCATGGCTCCTTCGTGTCGGATCAGGAGGTGCATAGGGTCGCAGAGGAGCTGCGGAAAGGTGGAGAGCCGGAGTATTTGGAGGCGGTTATCGACAGCTCGGCCTTGGCGAGTGCTGTACCCGGCGAAGAGAGCGATGAGGACGCGGGCGGAGAGGATGACCCCCTCTATGATAAGGCGTTGGCATTCGTCATTGAGACCAGACGCGCATCAATTTCGTCCGTGCAGCGTCATTTGCGGGTGGGATACAACCGGGCCGCGCGCATGATCGAATCAATGGAGGCGGCGGGCGCTGTGGGTCCCCTTGAAAATGGCAAGCGCGAGATTTTGGCGCCGCCAGGCGCCGAGTAGCGGGGGTTGTGTTTTGAGAGCGAGTGGGCCCGGATCTATTTCTGAGTCGTTTTCGAGGCGTATTGCGATCTCTTTTATCGGCTTGATTGGCGTGCTTTTGTCCGTTTCGGTGAATGCCGATGCGTTTTCAGAATTTTTTGAGGACACAAAAACCTACAGGGCTGACTTTGTGCAGACCGTGCTGGATGAGAACATGAATGTCCTCGAACAGAGCACCGGAGTATTTGTGCTGTCTCGCCCTGGCCAGTTCCTGTGGTCCTACGGACAACCGGTGGCCCAAACCATTGTGGCGGACGGCAAAAGGCTATGGATTTACGATCCAGGGCTTGATCAGGCGATTGTCCGCTGGCAAGACAAAGGCCTTGGAAATACCCCGGCAGGGTTACTCGCCAATTCGGAGGCTCCGGCACGTTCCTACCTAATTGAGGAATTGGGTGAGCAGACTGGCATACGCTGGGTCGCTTTGTTCCCAAAAGCGGATGATAGCCCGTTCTCGCAGATTCAGTTGGGGTTTGAGGGCGGCGCACTACGACTGGTTCAAATGCTTGACCATATGAACCAGGTCACGCGAGTTCGCTTCGAGAACGTTTCTGTTAACGAAGATGTCAATGCCAGCGCCTTCCAGATTGAGCTTCCACCTGAAGTAGATCTCATCCGAGAGGATTTGTAGGGACGATGGCAGAGTTTTTGGTCGTGGGTATTGGTGGCGCCCTTGGCGCTATGCTGCGCTACTCGTTTAATACGCGAATCAT
>Ga0181578_10003412_pt1:0-10000 | contig 14535 bp, 10 predicted proteins | sample 071ome_21_FD_148659 | JGI IMG/M metagenome (GOLD analysis project Ga0181578, IMG submission 148659) | Coastal salt marsh microbial communities from the Groves Creek Marsh, Skidaway Island, Georgia - 071401CT metaG (spades assembly) | ecosystem: Environmental > Aquatic > Marine >... | reverse complement strand
GGTGAAAGGCCAAACAAACTCAGCGATAGCTGGTTCTCCTCGAAATGCATTTAGGTGCAGCGTCGTGCGTTCAGTACCGGAGGTAGAGCACTGGATGGGCTAGGGGGCCTACAAGCTTACCGAACCCAGCCAAACTCCGAATGCCGGTACTCCAGAGCACGGCAGTGAGACCACGGGGGATGAGCTTCGTTGGTCGAAAGGGAAACAGCCCAGATCATCAGCTAAGGCCCCTAATTCAGGACTAAGTGGAAAACGATGTGGGATTGCACAGACAGCCAGGAGGTTGGCTTAGAAGCAGCCACCCTTAAAAGAGTGCGTAACAGCTCACTGGTCGAGTGATCCTGCGCGGACAATTCAACGGGGCTCAAGTCCTGAGCCGAAGCTATGGGTTTCTACGCAAGTAGGAGCGGTAGAGGAGCGTCGATGGTGCAGCGAAGCTGCGGGGTGACCCGGGGTGGAGCGCCATCGAGTGAGAATGCAGGCATGAGTAGCGAGAGAGGGGTGAGAAACCCCTCCGCCGAAAGCCCAAGGGTTCCTGGGGAAGGCTAATCCTCCCAGGGTGAGTCGGGAGCTAAGACGAGGCCGCAAGGCGTAGTCGATGCACAACTGGTTGATATTCCAGTACCACCGTGTACGCGTCCAGCCCAAGATCTGTGACGTGGGGGCTGTCCTTCGGGACGATCCCACCGAGCGGGTGGCGGGTAACTGAAGGGGGACGCAGAAGGGTAGATGAACCGGAGCGATGGTTGTCTCCGGGTAAGCGTGTAGGAGGGTCCTGATGAGAGTTAGGGCCGCAACTCTGAGACGTGATGCCGAGTCGCAACAGACGAAGTCATTGATCCCATGCTGCCAAGAAAAGCCCAGCAGTGAGTTGACACGGTGCCCGTACCCCAAACCGACACAGGTGGGCGGGTAGAGAATACCAAGGCGATCGGGAGAACTGTAGTTAAGGAACTCGGCAAATTACCTCCGTAACTTCGGAAGAAGGAGGACCCAAGTACCGTGAAGGCCTTGCGCCGTAAGCGGGAGTGGGTGGCACAGACCAGGGGGTAGCGACTGTTTACCAAAAACACAGCAGCGTGCGAAGCCGCAAGGCGCTGTATACGCTGTGACGCCTGCCCAATGCTGGAAGGTCACGGGGAACGGTTAGTCGAAAGGCGAAGCTGTGAACCTAAGCCCCAGTGAATGGCGGCCGTAACTATAACGGTCCTAAGGTAGCGAAATTCCTTGTCGGGTAAGTTCCGACCTGCACGAATGGCGTAACGACTTCCCCACTGTCTCAACCATAGACCCGGCGAAATTGAAGTACGAGTAAAGATGCTCGTTAGCTGCGGAAGGACGAAAAGACCCCGTGGACCTTTACTATAACTTGGTGTTGAGTCTTGAATGTCGTTGTGTAGGATAGGTGGGAGACTTGGAAGCATTGGCGCTAGCCAGTGTGGAGTCAATGTTGAAATACCACCCTGCGTCATTTGGGGCCCTAACCTCGATCCGTTATCCGGATCAGGGACAGCGCCAGGCGGGTAGTTTGACTGGGGCGGTCGCCTCCTAAAATGTAACGGAGGCGCCCAAAGGTTCCCTCAGGCTGGTTGGCAATCAGCCGTCGAGTGCAATGACACAAGGGAGCTTGACTGCGAGACCTACAAGTCAAGCAGGTACGAAAGTAGGGCATAGTGACCCGGCCATCACGTGTGGAAGTGTGGTCGCTCAACGGATAAAAGGTACCCCGGGGATAACAGGCTAATCTTTCCCAAGAGTCCATATCGACGGAAAGGTTTGGCACCTCGATGTCGGCTCATCGCATCCTGGGGCTGAAGCAGGTCCCAAGGGTTGGGCTGTTCGCCCATTAAAGCGGTACGTGAGCTGGGTTCAGAACGTCGTGAGACAGTTCGGTCCCTATCCTCCGCAGCCGAAGGAGTGTTGAGGAATGCTGTCCCTAGTACGAGAGGACCGGGACGGACGTAGCTCTGGTGTGTCTGTTGTCCTGCCAAGGGCACGGCAGATTAGCCACCTACGGGCGGGATAACCGCTGAAAGCATCTAAGCGGGAAGCCTTTTCCAAGATGAGCACTCCCATGCGGTCAACGCAGTAAGGCCCGTGACGAGACCATCACGTTGATAGGCCGGAGGTGGAAGCGTGGTAACACGTGTAGCCGACCGGTACTAATCGGCCGAGGGCTTGGTTGAAACTCAGCTCGTGCTTGCTCTGGAGTTGTCAGGGATCCTGACGACACAAGATTTCCGGTGGCCATAGCGGCGGAGATACACCCGTTCCCATTCCGAACACGGCAGTTAAGCCCGCCAGCGCCGATGGTACTTGGGGGTAGACCCCCTGGGAGAGTAGGTCGCTGCCGGAATTAGTCGATGAAACAACCCGATCGCTTGTGCGGTCGGGTTGTTTCGCGTTCCTACCCAGTTCTTACCCACAGGAGCCGGGTTGATCGTTACGTTGATCCCATGGACAGTCTTTTCGGAATCCCGTCTCACCCACTCTTCGTTCACGTGCCCGTCGTTTTGATCCCACTCGGGTTCATCGGCGCGGTGATAGGTCTCGTTCGTCCCCGATGGAAGCCCGCTCTTCGATGGCCGACGGTGATCGTGACTGGCCTCGGGACGTTGGGAGCGATCCTCGCCGCAGGCAGCGGGGAGGAGTTGCAGGAGGCCGTGCGCGAGACCAGTGTTCGAACTCTGGTTCGCCAACACGCCGAATCCGGGGAGACGGCGAGAACTTTGGCCATCGTCTTTTTTGTCGTTCTTCTTGCAGTCGAGTTCGGGCCCCGATTCGCCGCTCGGATCACATCGCAGAAGTGGTGGCGTTCGGTGGCGGTCGTAGCCCTGTTTCTGAGTGGGGCCGTCGCAACGTGGGGAATGTTCGATGCCGGTCACTCGGGCGCGAAGTCGGTGTGGAACGAGGTGACGGTTGGCGACGGCGATTGAGAGGAACACTCTTTGACGTCGTAGGTCGTAGCCTGTGACGACTCATGGTTGATTCGCCACGTCCCCGCCGATCTGCGGGATCTTCCCGAGGTCCCCGTCCAGGCGGATCCGCGGCGTCACGCGGGTCTCGTTCGGGATCTGGACGTGCTGGAGCTCCTCGCTCGGGTGCATCGCGCTCGGGTGAGTCCCGTGGTGGAGCGGCACGTTCTGGTAACCCGCGTTCGAGTGGGTCACGTCCGGCTGGCACTCGTTCGGCCGGCGCCCGTTCGACCGGTGCTCGTTCGGGTAGTGCCCGTCGTGACGAACGCCGTGATGGTCGGCCCGCCGATCGTTCCGAGGAACGACCCCGCCGTCGCCCCGATGATCGTCGCAGTAATGATCGTCGCAGTGATTCTCGACGCAGTGACGATCGACGCGATGATCGCCGTGATGACGCCCGTACCGATCGACGTGCCGATCGACGTGCCGATCGACGTGACGGTGGACGTCGTAGTGATCCCCGCAGCGGTGCGCGTGACGGCCGGCGCGACGATCGTCGCGGTGGTGCTTCCGGTGCTGGATCTCGGCGGCTGCCGCCTCGTCAGGTCCGTGACGACGAGCGCGAACCGAAAAACGAGGCTGAACGTCGACGCGCCGCAGTCCGTGCCCGTGGGGCTGGACAGGTGCGCAAAGGTGTCGAACAGACGCCAGTGGAACGCGTGCCGGAAGTGTGGATCGACGAAGGTTCGGTGCGCGAGGCCGCACTGTCGGCAACCGAGCGTGGACGGGAGTCGGGGCCGACTCCGAAGCGTCGTGAGACCAAGCGCCCTGGCGAGCTCGCTCCCGATGTCGCCGCCAAGGTCGACGACGTTCTCGAACCCCGTCGAGCGGCCCGCCTGAAAGAGCGACTCCTCCAAGCGCAGGTCGCGTTGGAGGGTGAGAGATTCACCGATTCGTTGAGGATGGCTCGTTCGCTTGCGAAAGAGATGCCTCAGGTAGCTGCGGTTCACGAAGTGATCGGCTTGTCGAGTTATCGGCTCGGCAAGTGGCGTGATGCGATCGCTTCGCTTGAGATCGCACGCAACTTGCGTCCGAGGGTCGAAGACCTTCCGGTTCTCGCCGACTGTTATCGAGCACTCCGACGCTGGACCGAAGTCGATCAGGTGTGGGCCGAGATCAAGGAGTCGTCGCCATCGCACGAGGTGATGGCCGAAGGCCGCATCGTGTACGCCGGGTCGCTCGCCGAGCGCGGCGACATGCGTGGGGCGATCGCGCTCATGGCCAGAACGGCGTCGGCACCTCGTCGCCTGAAGCCGCATCATCTGAAGCAGTGGTACGTCCTGGCCGATCTCTACGACAGAGCCGGTGACGTTCGCAGAGCACGCGACACGTTCCGACGTATCGCAGCGGTCGATGCACGTTACGCCGATGTCACGGCGCGTATCGCCTCGCTCTGACCCTCGGATCCACACTCCGAGCCGACGGCGTCCCCGACCTGGGCGCGTTCGTCTCGGAGAAGGAGGAAATGTCGTGAACGTCACGATTCTGTGTGGAACGTTGAGCAGCGACCCGGTTTGGCGTTCGCTGCCATCGGGGAGTGATGCGGTCTCTCTCGAAGTCACGACCGAGAGTGCGTTCGAGTCGCGAGCAACCGTCCCAGTATCGGTGGTCGATCCTCGCCGAGTTCGAGAACTCGAGCGTCTGGTGACGGGCGATCAGGTGCTCGTGGTTGGAGAGACTCGCCGCCGCTTCTTTCGATCCGGCGCTGGCACCGGAAGTCGTACCGAAGTACGGGCGTCCCAGGTGATTCCGGCCAGCCAGCGAACGCGAGTGACATCGGCACTACTCGAGGTGGCGTCGGTAGTGGGAGGGGCAGTCGATCGAGAACTACTCTTCGGGACATGAATCAAGATCAGTTGACGCGTCTACGTAGTGGTAAGGGTTTCATTGCCGCGCTCGATCAGAGCGGTGGCAGCACCCCGAAGGCTCTGCGGCTCTACGGCATCGAGGAGAGCGAGTACTCCTCGGAAGCCGAGATGTTCGATCTGATCCACGCCATGCGCTCACGAATGATCACCAGTTCGGCGTTCACCGGAGATCGCGTTCTCGGGGCGATCCTGTTCGAAGGAACCATGGATCGCCAGATCGACGGCATCGGAAGCGCCGAGTATCTGTGGTCGAAGAAGAAGGTCGTTCCCTTCCTGAAAGTCGACAAAGGCCTGGAAGACGAGGTCGACGGCGTTCAGATGATGAAGCCGATGCCACAGCTCGACGATCTCTTGACGCGCGCCGTGGGCAACGGGATATTCGGGACCAAGATGCGATCGGTGATCAAGATCGCCGATCCGACCGGAATCAAGAACGTCGTCGCACAGCAGTTCGCCGTGGGTCGTCAGATCCTGGCCGCCGGTTTGGTGCCAATCATCGAACCCGAGGTCGACATCAACAGTCCGTCGAAGGACGCAGCCGAGACGTTGCTGAAAGCGGCCCTCCTCGACGAGTTGTCGACGCAGTCGGCCGACCAGCCGGTGATGTTGAAGCTCACACTCCCGTCGGTCGACGACTTCTACGCCGAGCTGGTCGCTCATCCGAGCGTTCTACGAGTGGTTGCACTGTCCGGGGGATACTCCCGCGACGACGCCAACGCCAAGCTGTCGCGCAATCACGGCATGATCGCCAGCTTCTCGCGCGCTCTGACCGAGGGGCTGTCGGCTCGGCAGTCCGACAGCGATTTCGATGCCGCACTCGATGCGGCGATCGCCAGTATTTACGCGGCGTCGAACACCTGACCGTCAGAGGTCGAACAAGGGGCGGATCACCGGACCAGTTCTCAACTTCGGCGTGAAGAACGTCGATTTCGGTGGCATGAGAAGTCCCTCGTCGGCTGTTCGACGAATTTCGGCAACTGTCACCGGACGAATGAGGATCCCAGCGGTGGTGCCGTGGCGCGCATTGCTCACGATGTCGACCACGTGATCGACGCCGTGCTGGTAGGTCACCTCGTGTGTGATTCCGGCGAGTGCGTGTTCGAGGCGTGCGCCGTCGAGGTCCCGAACATCGGCGAAGGCGTCCGGACGGGGGGTCAGCCAGGTTCCGGTTCCGTCGGGAGCCACGAGAACGAGCGAACCACGTCGGTCCATCCCGTTCGTGACGTCGGCATCCACTGGTCCGGCCGTCTCGAGTTCGAAGAATGCGGCCAAGGTGTCTCGCAGGGCGACGTAGTCGATGCCCGAATAGAGCCGGTGGATGGCCGCCACGCTCAATTGGTCGGTGATCAGCTCCCCGACGTAGGTCATGGTGGTCTCGGCACGCCCGTGGGAACCCGTGTCGTTCACCCGCTCTTCGTCGCGGAACGTACGACTGATGGCGTAGCGGTGATGGCCATCGGCGATCACCACGTCGTGAGACGACACGGCTCGCGAGATTGCTGCGACTCGATCGGGTTCGGTGATGCGCTCGAAGACGTGGAGAACTCCGTCGACACTCACCGATCCCATGGGCTCGCCCGGTTGCTCGAGCAGGTCGGTGAGGCCATCGGCGAGCGAGAGTCCCCACACTGGAGACAGGTTGGTCAACGTGGAGCGGGTCAGGTCGAGACGATCGGTCCGGGCCTTCGGTGTGGTGCGTTCGTGTGGCAGGACACCTCCGGCGCCTTCGTCGACGACCTCGAGGGCGCCGATCACTCCGCTGGTGCGCCGACGTCTGCCCTGCGCATCGACGAATTCCATGCGATAGATGGTGAAAGAGTCCGCGTCGTCGGCGACGAGAACACCTAGTTCGATCCAGGAACGAAGTCGACGACCGGCGTCGTCGTATCGACGCGGCCCATCGGCCTCGAGAGGAACATCGACGTGGACGACGTTCTGAGGATGGCGCGCTGAGAGCTCCTGGCGATCGCTGTCGGACAAGACGTCGTAAGGAGGTGCGAGGACGAGGTCGAGATCGACTCCCGAGTAGCGCAGGGCGCGGAAAGGTTCGAAGCGGGGCACGACCACAGGTTGGCATCTCGAGCGGTCGTGCCGAAAACGGGGGCGTCGTCCGACGACGGCTGGCAGGATGGTCGAGTGGACGGGCAGCTGGTTCTTTGCGACCTCGACGGGGTGGTGTGGCTCGCTCATCGCCCGATCCCCGGATCGGTGGAAGCCATCGCCGAGTTGCGGGCCAGCGGTTGGCGAGTGATGTTCGTGACCAACAATTCGTCGTCGCCGGTGTCGGCCGTCGAGGAGTCACTGGCGTCGATCGGTGTCCCGGCCGTCGGAGACGTCGTGACTTCGGCTGCCGCCGGAGCTTCTCTCGTCAGTCCGGGAGAGCGCGTGCTGGTGTGCGGCGGACCGGGGATCCATGAAGAAATCGAACGACGGCGAGCCGAGATCGTCTCTCACCTCGACGCCGAACGGGCTCCCGACGCTGTCGACACGGTGATCGTCGGATTCCATCGCGAGTTCGACTTCGAGGTGATGAGGCGCGCCGCAACGGCGGTGAGAGCCGGCGCCCGCCTCATCGGAACCAACGATGACGCAACGTATCCCACACCTGATGGGCCGATTCCCGGCGGAGGGAGCATTCTCGCCGCCATTTCGACGGCGTCGGGCGTGGACCCGATCGTGGCGGGGAAGCCTCATGCACCGATGGCCGAAGTGGTGCGACGGATCGTCGGCGGTGTGCCGCAGACGGCAGTGATGGTCGGCGACCGACCGAGTACGGACGGACTCTTCGCCCGCACCCTCGGTTGCCGGTACGCGTTGGTTCGTTCTGGTGTCGTGGCTCCCGGCGAAGTGGTCGACGGTGACCTCGAGATCCACGTCGACGAACTCGATTTGGCAGCTGTTGCCCGTTCGCTTCGGTGACATGACGTCGCCGTGCCGAACGCGACATCCTCGCATCGGGTCGGTACGGTGACCGGGTGTCACGCCGTCGTCGCCTCGATCTCGATCTGGTACGTCGCCGACTCGTCTCCAGTCGGGGCGAGGCTCAAGAGCTCATCGAACTCGGACGTGTCCTCGTGAACGGTGCGTTGGCCGACAAAGCCTCTCGTCTGGTCGATCCTGCCGATGCGGTGGTGATCGATGCTCCGCCGGCTCGTTTCGTATCGCGTGGAGGTGAGAAGTTGGCAGCTGCGCTCGACGCGTTCGCGATCGACGTAACGGGACGTCGAATTCTCGATGCAGGAGCATCCACCGGTGGCTTCACCGACTGCCTCCTTCAATATGGTGCGTCACACGTGGTTGCTCTCGACGTCGGTCACGGTCAACTTCATCCGAAGATCCGCAACGACGAGCGGGTCAGCGTCATCGAGCGGTTCAACGTCCGCGAGGTCACCGATGAGGCGATCGGTGGAACGGTCGACATGGTCGTCGCCGATCTGTCGTTCATCTCGCTCACTCTCGTGATCGACGCGCTGATCGGCGTATGTCGTGAGGGAGCGGATCTGGTGTTGCTGGTGAAACCTCAGTTCGAGGCGGGTCGACGTGAAGTGGCCCGGGGTCGTGGAGTGGTCACCGACCCCGAAGTGCATCGGCGAGCGATCGACGACGTCACGGCAGCGGTGGTCGCGGCCGGGGGTGACGTCGGCGGGGTGATCGAATCACCTCTCCGAGGGGGACAAGGCAACGTCGAGTTCCTCGTGCACGCCAGGACCCGTGGGAGACTGGCTCCATGACGGGGGAGCGCACAGTTCTCGTGGTCGGTCACGCCGATCGACCCGACGCAGGGGTGTTGGCGCGCCGCGCCGAAGACTGGTTGTGCGAGAACGGATGTCGCGTGGTGGCCACCGACGACGACCGGCGAATCCTCGGTTTGACGCGGGCCGACGTGTGGATGCCGGATCTCACACCGTCTCTCGCTCTCAGCGTCGGCGGCGACGGCACGGTGTTGCGGGCGGTCAAGTTGGTGGGCGAGAAAGAGTCACCGATTCTCGGTGTGAACGTCGGACTTCTCGGGTACCTGACGGCGGTCGAACCTCCGGCCATGCTCGACGCCCTCGCCGATTTCTTCGCCGGTCGTCTCACGACCGAGTCGCGCTTCGTTCTCGACGTCGCGGTTCATTCGACGTCGGGAGTGACTCGACATCGGGCGTTGAACGAGGCCTCTCTCGAGAAATTGACCGCTGGACACACCGTCCGTCTGCAGATGCGTCTCGACGATGCGCCGTTCACGACGTATCAGGCCGATGGGATGATTGTCGCCACCCCCACAGGCTCGACTGCCTACTCGCTGTCGGCACGAGGTCCGATCCTGTCGCCACTGATGAAGGCGATCGTCGTGACACCGCTGTCACCTCACATGCTTTTCGATCGTTCACTGGTGCTCGCGTCCTTCGAGACGGTGGAGATGGAGGTCACGGGTAGTCGTGCAGTCGGCTTGGCCGTGGACGGCGAGTACCTCGGGGTTCTGGAGCCTGGAGATCGAATCGTGTGTAGTGAAGCACCTCACCCGGCGAAGTTCGTGAAAGTGCACGGTGAGCGTTTTCACGACGTCTTGAAGTCGAAGTTCGGACTGGCCGACCGGTAGGCGACACGTGCTGGTCGAACTCCACATCGAAGATCTGGGCGTCATCGATCGCCTCGATCTCGTGCTCGGTTCAGGGCTGGTTGCCGTGACCGGTGAGACCGGAGCGGGCAAGACCATGCTCGTCGAAGCAGTGAGCCTTCTCGTGGGTGGCCGTGCCGATTCGTCCCGGGTTCGAGCCGGTACGAGTGAGGCGCGGGTGGAGGGGCGATTCGTCGTGGGCGACGACGAATGGGTGCTCGGTCGAGTGGTACCGGTCGAGGGTCGCAGTCGCGCCTATGTGAACGGCCGACTGGCCACCGTCGGACAATTGATCGAGATCGGTGAACGTCTGGTCGACCTGCACGGCCAGCATGCACATCAGAGTTTGCTCTCGATGTCGGTGCAGCGAGCGGCCCTCGACGAATTCGCTGGAGTCGATCTGACCGACCTCCGAACCGCTCGGGCTCGACTCACCGAAATCGACGCGTCTCTCGCCGCGCTCGGAGGAGATCAGCGGGCTCGTGCGCGCGATATCGAGTTGCTGAGATTCCAGATCGACGAGATCGAATCGGCTCGGATCGTCTCACTCGACGAAG
>Ga0181578_10003407_pt1 | contig 14542 bp, 12 predicted proteins | sample 071ome_21_FD_148659 | JGI IMG/M metagenome (GOLD analysis project Ga0181578, IMG submission 148659) | Coastal salt marsh microbial communities from the Groves Creek Marsh, Skidaway Island, Georgia - 071401CT metaG (spades assembly) | ecosystem: Environmental > Aquatic > Marine > Intertidal zone... | reverse complement strand
GCCGTATCGGGGTCCGCGGAATTGTTGGAGGATCGATTCCGGGAGTCGTACGTCGGTTATCCGAACTCCCGGGAAGAGGGAGACGTTTCCCCAGAGCAGGTTGAGAAGTTGGGGAAGACCACCCCCGGCAACACCCGCGTGGTAGGCGATGGTGACCGATTCGCCGTTGTGGTTCCGAACGTGCCCGACAACCTCCTGCTGAATCCAGGTGGGGGCGAGGTCGAATGGGAACTCGATTGTTTGTTCGACCCGGATCGCTTCGGCGATTTGGTCCGGATCCCCGCCGGTGATTCGGTAATCGACCTCGATCCGATCATCCTTGCTCACAGTGCTTCCACCTTCGCGGAACTGTGCACCGCGGCAACGCGTACTTCTGCCAGGTCGCTTTCGTCGATGTCGAGATCCCGTCCCAGAACTTGCTCGATGGTCCGTACCAGGGCCATGGCGTCGAGGTGGTACTCCCCGAGGAGGTAGGACTGGGAAGCACCGTGGGCGTACGTATCCCGCAGGCCGATCCGGTGTAGCGGCGCGGAAATGGAGTTCTCGGCCATAACCTCGGCCACGGCGGAGCCGAGGCCTCCGGTAGTCAGGTGGTTTTCCATCGTGACGATCGCTGAGCGCGCTGAAGTGAGGGCGGTGAGCACCGTTGGATCGGTGAAGGGCTTGAGAGTGGAAATGTGCAGATGGGTCACACTCACTCCCGATGCCTCGAGGGCGGGAATCGCTCGGATGGCTTCTTCGGTCAAGATCCCTGACGTCAGCACAACCACGTCTGTGGGTGATCCCACATCTTCACCCCCAACGTTCAGGATTCGTGCACGATCGAATGCGAAGGGTTCTTCGCGGGGAAAGAGTCGGGGGACTTCACCGCGCAACATGCGGATGTAGACCGGGCCATCTATTGAGTGCGCGACGTCGAGCACGGACTCGACTTCAGTGGCGTCGCCCGTCTCCAGAATCGTCATATTGGGGATCGCCCGCATAACGGCGACGTCGTCGATCGCTTGGTGCGTGACGCCACCCGGTGTCGTGATGCCCGGTAGGAATCCGACGAGCCGGACTTTCAGATTTGGGTAGGCGACGGACATTTGGAGTTGATCCAAGGGTCGGCGGTAGAGGAAGACGGCGAACGTGTGCAGCCAGGGCTCGAAACCCTCGCGCGCAAGTCCTGCCGCAAAGCTCAGCATGTTTTGCTCGGCCATCCCCATCGAGAAGAAACGTTCCGGGTAGGTGTCGCGCCACTTGCCTACCTCGCACGAGTTCGTGAGGTCTGCACTGAGGACAAGGACTTCGGGTTTGTCCTCAGACCAATCGATGAAGTTCTCGACATGTGGGCGAGTGACGATTTCCACGTCTAGTCGGTTGTTCATCCGACAACCTCCGAATCATTCACGAGCAGTTGTTCGTAGAAGTCCTCGTACTCTTTGCGCTCCTCGGGGCTGGTGAAGCGGACGTAATGAAGGACGGGACGGCGGTTGTTCATCAGCGGTACGCCCCGCACCGGATCGGTGTAGGCGAGAACAAAATGCGGCTTGCCTGTTGGTCGCTCGAGCGCGCGGTTGAGACTCGCTATGTCGTGACCATCAACGGACTCGGCGCTCGCGCCGAAGGCCTTCAACTTGGTTGTGAGGGGCTCGATCGTCATGACGGTATCCATCGGTCCGTCGCACTGCGCTCGGTTGACATCGACAACAACGCGCACGGATTCCAGTCCGTAGTAGGCGAGGGCCTGCACGGCCTCCCACGTCTGACCCTCCTGAAATTCTCCGTCACTCATGAATACGAAGGTTCGTCCGGATTCACCCTTGAGTCGGCGTCCGAGTGCAATGCCTCCGGCTGTCGATAATGCTTGGGCGAGCGATCCGGTGGTTGTCTCGAACCCCGGCGAGTGCTCGGCGCCGATCATCTCGACGGTGGAGCCGTCTTTGTTGAACTGGTCGAGAGCGGCTTCGTCGAGACGTCCCGCTTCGATCAATGCGGCATAGACGACAAGTGCGTAGTGCGCCGGAGAGATGATCAGGCGGTCGAGTTCCGGGCCAGGTTCGCCGTGAAAGATTCCACCGGAGACTCGAGGTGCATTCGGTCCGGGGACCGACTCGAAGGCGGGTGGGTGGAGAGCCCCGTCCGTGGGAGCAAGGCGCAAGACCTGGCCGTAGAGGGCGGCGAGCAGTTCCGCCGATGAACAGGCTTGGCTCAGGTAGCCACCGTTGTTCGCGAGCACGTGGGCCAGAACCCGGCGCCTGATTCCCTGAGCGATGCGCGCCGCGTCATCCGATGGTGAGAGGTCCATAACTGCAGGGTACAAAGTCATAGGTCGTCCTACAAGTTTACCGCTGGGACCACACCCGGTCGGATGTGTGGCACCGTTCCTCCGTGACCAGTGCCTCGTCGTCTTCTTCGCATCAATCAGCCCTCGTCGCCGGTGTCGATACCTCGACCCAGTCGGTCAAGGTGGTGGTTCGCGACGCCGATACCGGCGCCTGGGTTCGCGAGGGACGCGCTTCTCACCCGGACGGCACAGAGGTTGATCCAACCACCTGGTGGGATGCGTTCGTCGAAGCGTGTTCTGGGGGACTCCTCGAGGGCGTCGAATCCATCTCGGTGGCCGGTCAACAGCACGGCATGGTGGCTCTGGATGAAGCCGGGGCCATCGTTCGACCGGCACTCCTGTGGAACGACACCCGTTCGGCCGACGATGCCGCCGAGCTGGTCGAGGAACTCGGTGGGCCGCAGGCATGGGCTGATGCAGTCGGCAGCGTTCCGCTTGCCGCCTTCACCGTCAGCAAGGTTCGCTGGATGGCGCGAAACGAACCGGAAAACGCAGCACGGACTTCGCAGATCATGCTGCCCCACGATTACCTGACCTGGCTGCTCGCAGACCGCCCCGACGCAGCGACCACCGACCGCGGAGATGCCAGTGGCACGGGCTATTGGTCACCGCGTGAAGGTGAATACCGACGCGACATCCTCGAATTGGCGCTCGGCCACGACGCCGCACTCCCTCGAGTTGCCGGACCGCGCGAGGCAGTCGCTGAGCTCGGTGGGAGTGCTCGATCGCAATTGGGGCTAGCCGGCAACTCTCCGGTGCTGATCGGGCCGGGCACCGGCGACAACATGGGAGCCGCGTTAGCGTTGGGCATAGGTGCCGGAGACGTCGTGGTGTCATTGGGGACGTCGGGAACCGCTTTCGCCGGCTCCGATACGCCGACGAGTGATGCCTCCGGTCTGGTTGCAGGATTCGCCGACGCCTCTGGTGCGTTCCTGCCATTGGTCTGCACCTTGAATGCCGCCAGGATCCTCACCAGCACCGCTGAATTGCTCGGCGTGGACATGGACGATTTCGCGGCCCTGGCAGTCTCCGCGGAGCCGGGCGCCGAGGGACTGGTGATGTTGCCGTACTTCGATGGTGAGCGAACACCCAACCTCCCCAATGCCCGCGGATCGCTGCACGGCATCAGCCGAAGCAATCTCACTCCCGCCAACCTTGCGCGCGCGGCCGTCGAAGGAATGCTCGGCGGCCTCGCCGACGCCGTCGATGCACTTGTCGACGTTGGCGTCGTGCCGCGCCGGGTGCTCGTGGTCGGTGGGGCGGCATCCAATCCGGCGGTAGTCGAGGTTGCATCACGGTTGGTCGACGTACCCGTGGAGATACCGCCCGCCGGTGAGTACGTCGCCGACGGCGCTGCGCGCCAGGCTGCGTGGGTTCTTCGGGGCGGCGAGATGCCGACCTGGTCTGATGTCCGGACTGGAGAGACCATCGTGCGCGACCCTCGCCCCGTCACTCGGGTGCGTGAGCAGTATCGGGAGGCGCGGGAGGCGCTCTACTCGTGACGACGGTCGATGGTCCTGGCGTGACGCGTGTGCTGCGCGCGCTGCACGCAGCCGGATCGATGTCGAGATCCGAGCTTGGCTCGACGACGGGCTTGAATCGCAGCACGGTCGCATCGCTCGTCAATGAGCTGGTTCAGGCGGGGATCGTCGAAGAAGGTTCGGGTTCATCTGGAACGGTAGGTCGACCGTCTCTGACTGTGTCGGCTGTGCCCGATTCCTTGGCGGTGATCGGTTGGGATCTGCGCGTGGACTCCAGTACTGCGGTGGTCGAGGGGTTCGGGGGGCGGATCCTGCACCGTTGGCGCAAGGAGCACCGGCGAGGATCGACCGACCCCTACGAAGTCGCTGCTCGCGTGGTGACCGGTAGTTCACAGATCGCTGAGGAACTGCCCGACCACGTGATCGTCGCGGGTATCGGGTGCGCGATGCCGGGGGTCATCGACCCCGGAGGAGACCCGCCACGTTCCACCATCCATCGAGCACCGTCTCTCGGTTGGGTCGACGTGCCCTTCGGAGTGATCCTCGGCGAAGCGATGCGGGAAAGGTTCGGCTCGCATGTGCCGGTGATTCTCGGTAACGATGCAAAGCTCGGCGCGATGGCCGAATGGACGCGTGGTGCTGGGCGGAACAGTCGCGCCATGGTCTTCATCTCCGGTGACGTCGGCATCGGCGGTGGCGTGATCGTCGAAGGGGAACTCTTGACCGGTGCCTCCGGATACGCCGGAGAGATCGGGCACATGCGATTCGATCCCGACGGTCCGGTTTGTCGTTGCGGAGCACGAGGATGCTGGGAAACAGCCATAGGCATCAACACCATCGTTCGGTCAGCACACTTGGATCCGGTAACCGCGGGACTTGTGGATGTAGTCCAGGCCGCATCTGCGGGAGATGGCGTGGCCGCTCAGGCACTCGCAGAAGCAGCTCGCGCGGTGGGTCAAGGACTCGCGTCGGTGGTCAACCTCGTGAATCCGGACACCGTCGTGCTCGGCGGTCACCTCGCTGAACTGCTGGGCAACTACCGCCATACGATCATTGAGGAACTGCGCTTCACCTTGTCTCGTGACAGCACGATTGTCCGACTGGTGGAACCCGAACTCGGGGCGGACAGCATCGTGATCGGCGCCGCCGAGTTGGCGTTCGATCGTGCACTCTCGACTCCCGCGCGAGCGTTGGCCGAGGCTGCATCCCTGCGATCCGAGTAGCACCGCGCAGCGTTTGAGCAAACTTTGGCCGGGTAATTCGCTCAAAGCCATGGAATGAGCAATCGATTGCGGGCAGACTCGTGGGCGCCGTCCCCCCGACGGCATTGGTGTGTTTCACGCACCTTCGGAACCCGCGCGTCAACCCCCCAGCCGCGCGGGTTCCTCCTATTTCGGAGGTAATTACGCGCGCGACTCGAACATGCCGAGAACAGCAGCGATTCCCAGAACCGAGCGCGGAGCGTAGGCCGCGCGCCACAAGCCGCCATGGTTGGCGCCGCTGACGAACAGGTCCATGGGGTTGTCGAGAGGGGTTTCCGGGTGAGCCGTAGACGTGGGGTTGCGTAGGTCGTGGACCAGCATCGCTGCCATGAGGGTGGTGGATGTAGACGGATCGAACACCTCGACGCCGAAGCGGTCCGCACCCGCGTAGGCGGCGGCAAGTGCCCGGTTGCGAACCACCGATCGCGTCCGAGTGGCCGGCGCTAAATTCAGTGAGACAGGAATCCCATCGGCGCGAGCGACGAGAGCCCGCCACCGCTGGATGCGCTTCGCAAGTATGTAGTTGGGTCCCTGTTGAGGGATGATGGAGTCGTTCAAGCCGACGCTCGTGCCGCTGGAGGTTGCGTACACGTTCGGATAGTTCGGTTCGAATTGCCGTGCAATCCTCAACGGAGCTTGAAAGAGACTGCCGATGCCGCGGTTTTCCCAACGCTGTCGGCTTGCGTCGACGCATTCCATCGGTACCACGAAGACGTCGGTGGGAGTCGCGAGGTAGGCCAGCGTGATGTCGTTGCGTAGACCGACCAGTGAGGTGACGATGGCATCGCTGGCCATCGAGAGTCGAACGTGTTGCGCACCGTCTGCATATGCGTACGTGCCGAGGACGAAGGGCTGCTCGGTCTCGGCCAACCAGGTCCGGATCTCGGGCATCTGGGCAATCAGATCCACGCCCGCTGCGCCGCAGATGGTGGCGTCGTCGTCGGGGTGTACGTCCCCTTCGACCACGAAAGGTGGGTTTCCGTCGTCGTCGAGAGCGATGGGTATCCGCAAGCTTCCAGCGGTATTTCGAGTGATCGCGGTGAGACGTTCCCAGATCCCAGGACGGGGGAGATCGACGGCGTGCACCCTCGCTCCCCATCGGAGCAGCGACCGCGTTGGCGCCATCTCTGCCCCGGCTCCCAGCAAGGCGATATCAATGTCCCGAAGGTCCATCCAGTCCGGGTTGTCCAGAACCAGATGCATGGCAGCCCCGAAGGATGGCTCGGCGATACCGCGCGAAACCCAAGAGTCCACCTGTCGCCGAAGCTCGTCACCGAAGAGACGACCTCCCTTGTAGGGCACGGAGAGCTCGCCCTCGGATGTTGCCCTGCCGCGGACAGTGACCGATGCGAGCCCGCGCGAATCGAAGGCCGACGTAGCCTGATGCAGCGGAACCTCGGAATCCCCTCGTCGAAAGGTGAACCGCTGTTCGGCTGAAGCCAGGCCGTGCCGAGAGATGGAGAGCGCGTTCTCGGTCGACTGTGCGGCAGCCAGCACGATGTCCCGAAGTGGAGGGATGTAGCCCTTACGCCAGTCCCGTGTGTGTTCGATGCGCGCGGCGATCGCCGGATCAATCGCACGAATCGAATCCGCGAAAATCGCTCGACCGGTTGCCGACGTGCTGCGTCGATCATCACCGCCGAGAGGGAAGCACACTCCCTGAGCATCCGGGGACCGCGGGTCAGGCATCTGCGCAGAATACTCAGCGAGGTTGACGTGATCGCTCAGCCAAGACGACGCCGGTCAAAATCAACACGCCACCAATCAGTTGAACGATGGCAAGGGACTCGGACAGCACGAGCCAAGCGATGATGATCGCCAGCAGCGGTTCGGTCAATCCAATGACCGATGCCTGGGATGCACGCAGATGTCGCATCGAGGCAACCACAAGCCAGAACGGTACGACGGTGCCGAGCACGATCATCCACGCCGTGAGTAACCACAGTGGTCGTTCGCCGATGATGGTGCCAAGGCTGGCGTCGCTGTTCCCCGCGAGGTCTGACCAAGGGAATGACCACCAAGGCTGGACTACGACCCAGAACAACGACGCGAAGCCGAAGCCCCACATCGTTAGTGACACGGGGTCGCGCGGCTCAGGCTGACGCACTTGCCTGTCTGTGATCAGGTAGTGGGCGCTGAGCGCGAGGGCGGCCCCCAGGGCTGCGATCAGGCCAATCGCTTCGAAGGAGAAGCCGCGCCAGACCTCGGCAACCAGTGCTAGACCGACCAGCGCGATGGTCAGTGCGAGCCACACGGTGCGTCGAGTGGGTTCGCGTAGAACGAAGCGAAACCACAGTGCCACGAAGACCGGTGCGGTGAATTCGATGAGCAGCGCAACGCCTACGGGCAGGTACTGGAGCGCGACGAAGAACAGATACTGCGTCATCGCGACGCCGAAGATGCCGTAGGCGACCAGGAATGGCCACTCGCGTCGCTCTATCCGCAGGCGCTTGGGACGGTTGATTGCGACGAAAGCGAGGAGGAACAGGAATGCCCCTGTCACCCGTAGTTGGGATAGGCGTGCGGAGTCGACGCCACTGAGCAGGATCGCTTTGGAGACTGTTCCGTTCATAGCGAACGTCAAAGCTCCGAGCAGGTAGAGCGTGTAGCCCGCCCACAGTGACCTTCGAGCGGCTGGGGTAACTCCTGGAAGTGGTTCTGCGAGGTCGCTCATCCGCGGTAGCGACCCTGATTGGTCGCGGCCCAGCGGTAGACGTCGATCGTTTGTTCCGCGATCGCACCCCAGCCGAAATGGTTCACGGCTCGCTCGCGGCCGCGGCGGCCGAAGTCGGCGGCCTTCGCAGGATCCGCAGCGAGATCGTTAACGGCTGACGCGAGAGCCACTTCGAAGGAGTCGGGATCGTCGGAGTCGTAGTGAACGAGAGTCCCGGTCACACCGTCCTCGACCACCTCCGGGATTCCCCCGACAGAACTAGCGACGACGGCGGTTTCGCACGCCATGGCTTCGAGATTCACAATCCCGAGGGGCTCGTAAATGGATGGACAGGTGAATACCAGAGCGTGGGTGAGTAACTGGATCAAGGAACTGCGGTCGACCTGCTCCTCGATCCAGATGACAGAACCCTCCCGGCGCTCGCCGCGAAGGACTTCCACCGCTCGTGCGGTTTCTTCCGCGATTTCCGGAGTGTCCGGCGAGGACGCGCAGAGCGCGAGGTTGATCGACGGATCGAATGAGCGCGCTGCTCGTAGGAGGTGGACCAACCCTTTTTGTCGCGTTATGCGGCCGACGAAGATTGCGTACGGCTGATGGCTGCTAATGCCGTAGCGCTGGAGCGCTTCGGTACTCGAATCCGGGGAGTAGGTCTGCGTATTGATTCCGTTGTGCACGACGTGAACCTTGGTCGGATCCACTTCTGGATACGCGTCAAGGATGTCTGCACGCATGCCGTGGCTGACGGCGATGACTGCGTCGCAGTCGCGGTAGCTGGTCCGCTCAACCCACGAGGAGATCTCGTAGCCGCCGTGGAGCTGCTCGCGCTTCCAGGGACGGTGGGGCTCGAGCGAATGGCCGGTAAGGACGTGTGGCACACCGTGCAAGAGCGATGTGATGTGACCGGCGAGGTTTGCGTACCAGGTGTGCGAATGCACGATGTCGGTCTCAGGGCTGATCGAGGCCGCCATGCCGACATCCACTCCGAGGGTCTGCAAAGCAGCATTGGCTCCCTCGAGGTAGGGCGGAACGGACTGGGCTATTGCATCCGTTCGGGGGCCACCGAAGCAGTGAACATTCACCTCCGCGAGATCTCGAAGATGTTCCACCAAATTCTCGATATGAACCCCGGCACCGCCGTAGATGTCGGGTGGCCACTCCCGAGTGACCATGGCAACGCGCATAGCAGCAAAGCCTAGGCACGTGCGGCCCAAAGGCCGATACCCTGTAGCCGTGGGCGCAGAACCGCACGTTCTCGCGATGGTCCTCGCCGGCGGCGAGGGCAAGAGACTGATGCCACTAACCGCCGATCGGGCCAAGCCCGCTGTTCCCTTCGGGGGTTCGTACCGGCTCGTTGATTTCGTGCTTTCGAACCTCATCAATTCCGGACTCAGGCGCGTATGCGTGCTCACCCAGTACAAGTCCCACTCGCTCGATAGGCACGTGACCCAGACCTGGCGGATGCCGACCCTCCTCGGCGACTATGTGACGCCCGTGCCGGCCCAGCAGCGGCTCGGCCCGCGATGGTTCACAGGAAGCGCGGACGCGATCTTCCAAAGCCTGAACCTGGTGTTCGATGAGAGCCCGGAGTACGTGGCGGTGTTCGGAGCCGATCACGTCTATCGCATGGATGCGATGCAGATGGTCGAGGCGCACATCGACAGTGGAGCGGGTGTCACGGTCGCCGGCATTCGCACACCGCGCTCTCAGGCCAGTAGCTTCGGAGTCATCGAGGTCGCTGCAGATGGTCGGACTATCTCGAGCTTCCTGGAGAAGCCATCGGATCCACCGGGAATCCCGGGTAGTGAGGATGAATCGTTCGTGTCGATGGGCAACTACGTCTTCTCGACGGAAGTGCTTCTCGAGGCGCTGCGCGCTGACGCGGCTGACCCTGCCTCGGTACACGACATGGGTGGCAACATCATCCCCGCGTTGACCGCCCAGGGGCTTGCGTACGTGTACGACTTCGCGGAGAACATCGTTCCGGGTGCTACCGCCCGTGATGCGGGCTATTGGCGCGACGTAGGAACGCTCGATAGTTATCACGATGCGCACATGGACCTCGTGTCGGTGCACCCGATCTTCAATCTCTATAACCGACGGTGGCCGATTCTCACGAATCTGCCACCGTATCCGCCGGCCAAGTTCGTTGAGGGAGGCAACGCGCACGAGTCCATGGTTGGCGCGGGCAGCATCGTTTCAGGAGCACACGTACGCACGAGCATCGTGGCCTCGAATGTTGTCATCGATGCAGGTGCCTATGTTGAAGGCAGTGTTCTCATGCCCGGAGTGCGCATCGGTCGCAATGCGGTCGTGCGGCACGCAATCTTGGACAAGAGCGTTGTTGTTCCTGACAACACGCAGATAGGTGTCGACCTTGAGCGTGATCGTGGCCTCTACACCGTCAGCGATGGTGGTGTTGTGGTGCTCGGCAAGGGGGTAACGGCAGAGTGAGGTAGCCGGGGTCAGGCGATCTCGGCGGAGAAGGCACCGTCGTACAGGATCGCGTGATCGCGGCTCTCCTCGGCGGCTAGGGACTCCGACCGACGTGCGGCACTTAACCACCCACAGGAGCAACCGGCCTGGATGAAGTGCTGCTGCACGCGCCTCAGGTGAACCTCATGCTGCATCATGGTCTCCTGCGGCGATACCTGCTGTTGGTTTTCTTGCACTGGTGTCTTTGCTCCTCGGTGCTTGGGAAGACTGATCGATGACTGAGGCTAGAACACGCACCGCCCCTGATAGGCGAAAGGAAAGTGAACGGCGAGTGAACGGCGCTTCACGAACGCTGCGAGTGACGGCTGCCCTCATCGCAGCTATCGCCACGCTTGGTGCGCTGCTCTTCGGTCCGGCGCCGGCTTCTCAGGCGGTGGTTGGCGGGACACCAACGGATATCACCTCTCACCCGTGGCAGGTCCTGGTCATTGCTTCGCCGGACAACCGGCTTTGCGGTGGCTCGATCGTTGACACGCAGTGGGTGATCACGGCGGCTCACTGCGTAGCCGGACTCCGTGCGGTCGACCTTGACGTCCACGCTGGAATCAGTGCGCTGAGCGATCGGGGTCCGGGAAATGAAATTCCGGTTGTTCAACTCCTCGTCCACCCTGATTGGGATGAGGCCAACTACCGCAACGACGTAGCGCTTCTTCAACTGCGAGATCCACTTCCCGTTGGCTCATCGATGGCCCCGATCGCGCTCCCATCCGGACAGGACGCCGCCGTCTGGCCGCCTGCAGGGACCCCGGCAACTATCAGTGGATGGGGATCGACGGAATTCGATGGCGCTCCCTCGAACCAACTCCGCAGCGCCGAGGTTCAGGTGCTCGGTGGGTCTGACTCGACTGAATGCGGACGCTACGGCGCGAGTTTCTCCGCAGATGTCGAAATTTGCGCAGGTCTGCCGCAGGGTGGCGTGGATGCCTGCCAAGGCGATAGCGGTAGTCCCTTGGTCATTGATGTTGCCGGACGCCCAGTACTCGCCGGGGTCACCAGCGTCGGATTCGAGTGTGCCCGCGCCGATTACCCGGGCATCTTCACTCGGCTCACGTCCTTCATTTCCTGGCTGCAGACCTATGTTCCAGCGCTAAGCGGGCCACCGAATGCTCCCCAGCAAGTCGCCGTATCTGCCATCGCCGGGGAGCGACTGGTGGTCGAGTGGCAGGCGCCGATCGTGGATCCGGCGCCCTCGGGATATCGCGCGGTCGCCGCGCCCGGTGGATTCTCATGCGCGGTTGACGGTGAAGCCCGGGCGTGTGTCATTGAAGGGGCAACGGCAGGCAAGCTGTATGAAGTGACCGTTTCCGCCATTGAGGCTGGTGGCAATGAGGCATCCGCGGATCCCGTTCCGGTGGTCAGCGTCAACGGCGTGACCTCCGAGGGAGTGCGCATCAAGCCCAAGAAAATCGCACGATGGGCTGGTCTGAAAGTTGCTAAGAAGGACAAGATCTGGCTTGTGGTGCGCCCTGGATCGGCAGATGTCTGTACCCGTCTCGGCACGAGGAAGCAGCCACGTTCGGTACGAGCCGACAACGTCGGCCTGTGTGCCGTGCGCGCGATCGTGGTCAAACCAAACGGCAAGCGCAGCAGGGGAGTCGCCTACGTGAGGATCGTCTAGCGCCGATCGATCGATGTCAGCGCGGAAGGTGGTGCTGCTCCACCGCGAAGGCTCTCGGACCGACCTCGGTCCATTCGCGGTGAATGACGATCATTGCTCCGGGTGGAAGCCGGAAATCCCAATTCGGATCATCGTGAATAGCCGTGGGCGCGAGCCCTAGCGCTGATGACAAAGCATTCACCACCGTCGGCAACACCGGTCGATGTGTGCACACCACTGTGGGCTCTGGTTGGGCAACTATGTCCATGACTCTGGCCGTGGTGCTTTCCGGGTCGGCAACATGCCCGGATTCGCTAAGCGCGTGTTCGGCCGCAACGTCCGCGCCGGCCACTTTGGCGAAGCGGGAGACAGTCGACGTGCAGCGCTTGAATGGTGATGAGTGGATCCTCTCGATACCGAACGCATCGAGGACGTCTACGAGGCGCTTGGCCTCACCGCGTCCACGACCGGAGAGTGGTCGATCGGCGTCGTCCTTGCCGTCGAAGTCAGCGCGTTTCATTGCCTTGGCGTGACGCAGGATGATCAATGGGGTGGTCTTCGGTGCGCCGGCGGCAAGGCGGACGAGTTCGGCATCGTCGGAATACGTCAGGAATGACGCCGCGTCCTCGACCGGGACCCAACGGATTTCGTCAACCTCCTCATCCGGGGCGAATCCTTCGTCTTCCCGAACGCGTCCGATCCAGTAATCGACCGTCTTGTCCTGATCGTCCGCGCGATAGTTGGCAGTGGGCATTCGGGCCTCGAGAGCCACTCGGTATCCGGTCTCCTCGTCGCACTCGCGGACAGCGGCGCAAGGGACGGTTTCTCCCGGATCGACTTTCCCCTTCGGTAACGACCAGTCTTCTCGATGCGGTCGATGCACGGCGAGAAAGCGTCTGCTCCCGGCTACCTCGTCAGAGTCGAACACGACCACGCCAGCGGCGCGGATGGGCGATCCCTTGGCTTCTTTCGCCATCGTCAGTCCAGCCCCAGAGCTTCGGCACGCCGTTTGGTCTTCGGCCAACGCCGGGAAAAGTCGTGTTGGAAGGAGCGGCCTTGACGTCCGCACTCGGCCGCGATGAGACCGAGGGAATAGGCATTGCGACCCGGTGCTGTTTCCGCAAGGTCTCGAAGGACATCTATGGACACAGCAGCATCTTGCCTTTCCCCTAGCGTGTCGGTGGCCCGTTCGAGGTCCTTAGCCAAGGTCGCATACCCATCTCCAAGGACCGGGGCTACTGCTTCGGCCGCGTAGCGAGCTTGCTTTGCCTTGATTCGGATCCGGTGCCACATCTCCTCAGGACTATCGGCTTTGGTCTTCGCCACGGCCCGCGTCAGTTTTTGCCAGGGTTGACGAACGCACGATCGCAGGATTGATCGGGCGGGTTCGAAAGCCTCGGACACAACAGGGGGCTCGGCGACGAGGATCATCAGATCCTCGATCAGGAAGTCGTGTCTGTCGCTCCGCAGTGCTGCGAGGGCACTTGACATGGCCGCGCGCAATCTCTGCTCGAGGGCTTGCTGGATGTAGCGGCGTGTTTCATCGTCCGTAGCAAGAATTGGAAGCCGCTGCGCTTGAACTTCGGTGTCGCGAACGCCACCGAGTTCGGCAGCCAGCCAGGCGAGTTCGGCGCGGAGGAATCCGACGGCTTCGGGATCGAGGATCGACTCGAAGGTCTTCAGCGAGGACCGGATCCGGCGACACGCAACCCGCATTTGGTGGACGGCATCATCCTGACGGCGTCGCACACTCACGTCGGCAAACAGCAAGTCGCGGACGTATCCGCTGAAGATCGCTTTCAGGGCATCGACCGCGGGAGCATCCGGATCGGGATAGTCAAGAGGCGGCACATCCGGTGGATCACCCGCGCGACGCCCCATCGCTTGTGCAGCCTTGCTTACCGAGCTCGGAACCGCTCCTACTCGTTGGAAGGCAGCGCTGAGCCGCTGTGCTTCACGAAGAGCCCTCTCGGATCTTTCGACAAGCTCGATTTCAATCTCGTGAAATGTGACCGCCTCACCAGGGTCGCCACTGTCGAGTCGACTTACCGAGACGTAGTCATCCACGACCTCAAGAAGAGTGACGCCGTCTTCGACTGAAAGCAGGAACGGCGATCGCTCTGTTTGCACCCGTGCCACAGGAACGAGCTCTTGGCGTCGTAAGAGCGGTGCGGCGGTCGACACCATTTCGGTCGGCACCTGTTTTGGGGAGCTATCGATGTGGAGTTCGTCCCGGGTGAAGGACGCGTTCTTGGACGGTAACGACAGAACCGGAAGTTTCATGTGCCATCCGTCGTCGCCACCACCCTCGCGGTGCCGCAGAGTTATCCCCCAACGGATCAGGGTCAAGTTTGGGGAGTCGAAGTAGGTGGCGTCCATCGAGCGGTGGTCGTCACGGTCCACGTGAAGGCCGGAGGCCTCCACAACCTCCTGGACGTTGACGTCACAGTCGGCGGGTACGCGGAGCTTGAACTCAACCTCCCGATGCTCAACCGCCCGACTCACGCGCTCCCCAGTGCGGTGGTGCGCTTGCTCTTGGTAGAGATCAAGTACTCCTGAAGGTCGCGTAGTGGACCTCCTGACTCGTCGGTCAGGCGTCGGTGCCAACGGCCATTGGTATCGAGATCCCAAGCCGCGGCGTCGGGAGCAAAAGCGAGATCGAACAGTTCGTAGACCTCGGCGATCTGCTCGGGGTCTGCAAGGCTC
>Ga0181578_10003405_pt1 | contig 14554 bp, 14 predicted proteins | sample 071ome_21_FD_148659 | JGI IMG/M metagenome (GOLD analysis project Ga0181578, IMG submission 148659) | Coastal salt marsh microbial communities from the Groves Creek Marsh, Skidaway Island, Georgia - 071401CT metaG (spades assembly) | ecosystem: Environmental > Aquatic > Marine > Intertidal zone... | reverse complement strand
CCTTTCACGCTTCTCCCCCCCCTAAGCCCGGCCTGGCCCCCGTATTGATCGATGACGTAGCCACCACCGGCGCCACCCTCAGCGCCGGGCGCGACGCGCTTCTTGCAGCGGGCTGGGCGCCCCCCCTCCATTGGGTCTTCGCCTGGACCCTGCCCCCAAGCCCACCTTGATTCTCGCGCCCGGGCGGGCTGTACTGCCGGCCTTTCCGCCTGGGGACCCAAGGCCATGGACACGCCCTACGAAGCGCTCTCGCCGGATCGGGTCCTGACGATCCTAGAGGGGGAAGGCTATGCGCTGGATGCCCAGCTCATGGCCTTAAACTCCTATGAAAATCGGGTGTATCAGGTCGGCCAGGGTGATGGCCCACCGCTGATTGCCAAGTTCTATCGTCCCGGGCGCTGGAGCGATGAAGCCCTCCACGAGGAGCACACCTTCACCGCAGAGCTGGCCGAGCGAGACATCCCGGCCGTAGTGCCACTCCCGAACGACGCCGGGGAAACGCTGCGCATCAGCGAGGAGGGGCTGCGCTTTGCCCTCTACCCGCGCATTGCGGGCCGGGCCCCGGATCTAGAAGACGACGAAGCCCTGGCCGTCCTGGGACGGCTTCTGGGGCGTATCCACGCCGTGGGCGCGCTAAAGCCCTTCGCGCATCGGCCGGGCCTCACGGTCGCGAGCTTCGGCCACGACAGCCGGGCCTTCCTGCTGGAGACGGGACAGCTGCCCTACAGCGTAGAGAACGCCTACGAAACCCTCAGCGCCGATCTCCTGGCCCTCATCGAGGAGCGCTTTGCGGCCTGCGCGCCGGAGACCCTTCGACTGCACGGGGACTGCCACCTGGGCAATCTCCTTTGGCAGGAGGGGGTGGCCCACTTCGTAGACTTTGACGATGCCCGGCAGGGCCCGGCGGTGCAGGATCTCTGGCTGTTCACCTCTGGGGATGTCAGCGAACAGGGGCCCCAGCTCGGGAAGCTCCTGGCGGGCTACGAGCGCTTCCACGCCTTTGACCGGCGCACCCTGACCCTTCTGGAGCCCCTACGCACGCTGCGCATTCTTCACCATGCGGCCTGGATCGCACGGCGCTGGGAAGATCCGGCCTTTCCCCGGGCCTTTCCGGACTTCGGCACGGATCGCTACTGGAGCCAGCACATTCTGACCCTTCGGGAACAGCTGGCAGCCCTCCAAGGCCCCCTGCCCGAGGTGCCCTAAACCGGCGGCGCCTCCCCCAGGGCCAGCGCCACGGGGGCGGCGTACTGACGCAGCACCCAGCGGTCGATAACCTCACCTTCCCCGAGGCGCGCCTCAAAGGCCGTGCGCACCGCCGGTTTCAACGCGCCCGGGGCATCGTGTAGGGGCGGCGCGTCCCGCCCCGTGAGGCGCCCATAGGCTTCGCCATGGGTGGGCCAGAGGTGAAAGCCCTCATGAATCGCCCCATCAATAGCCGAGGCCACTGCCTCCGGGGTGTCTCCCGGCTGGTCCAGGGGAGCACCAAAATGGAGATGCACCCGCCCCTTGGGCCCCGTGATACCGGCAATGATGTCCTGGAGGTCTTGCCCCGGCGCCTTCGGCGCCCCGGGATCGGCTGCGAGGCTCCGGGCCTTCGCCACATCGCAAGGGTCGAGCTCGTAGGAGACGGCCACGGGCACGATGGACAGATCGCGCATCACTTCGGCGAAGGAACGCGCGCCCTTACGCTGGCTGACGAAAAACATTTTGATGATCGCCGGATCGGTGCGGTCCTGCCCGTCCTTCGCTCGCCCTTCACGCTGCGCAATCCACACGGACGCCCCCTCTTCCAGGGAGTGATGGATGTAGGCGGAGGTCAGGGTGAAGGCCGCGAGCTGCTCCCGGAGGCCCGTCACGGAGCGACGAACAATGAAGCTTTTATTCAAGCGCATGAGGTCGGCCGCGGCCTCCGTGGACAGGAGGTTATCGCCGATCGCGACCCGGGCCGTGGGGAAGCCCGCCTGATGGAGCGCGTAATTCAGCAGAATGGAGTCGAGGGCAATATCCCGGTGATTCGCAACGAACAGGTAAGCCCCGTGGGGGTCGAGGGCCTCCAGCCCGGACCAGCTGAAGCCGTCCGTGCTGCTTCGAAGCATATGGGCCACGATCCCTTCGAGGCTCGCCTGGAAGTCATCGATGGTCTTAAAGTGACGGGTGCGCTGGGACAGCATCCGGCTTAGGAAGGGACGGAGCACCGGAAGGAGCCACGCCGGCGCCCAGGGTGCCCGAAATCGCAGCATGGCATTGAGAAGCCGAGGGTCGCGCCGGAGGCGAGCCAGAACGCCCGGGAGCTCCTCGTCGCTGTAGGGGCGGATGGATTCAAAGGGCGCGTCAGGGCTCAAGGGCATGTCTTCGCAGCGAAAAAAAGCAGTGTACGAAACCCCGGGGCGAAGCCCTAGGGAAAATCACCGAGGAGGGGGATCGCCATGAAAACCACGGGGCTCGGAATCAGACCCTATGCGCAGGGCCTGAGCGATTTGGGGGGTGGCAGCTGGGCCTACCTCCAGCCGGACGGCAGCTGGGGCTGGTCCAACGCGGGGCTGATCACCGACGGGGACGCAGCGCTCCTCGTTGATACGCTCTACGACCGCCCCCTGACGGAGCGCATGCTTCAAACCATGCGCGGGTCCGTTCCCGCCGCCGCGCATATCAAACAGCTGGTCAACACCCACGCCAATGGTGATCACTGCAATGGCAACTGCTGCCTGCCGGAGGCCACCATCATTGCCTCGAAGGCCTGCGCCGAAGAAATGGCCCACGAAGATCCGGCCTCCATGGCCGCCATGGCCAAGGCTGCCCGCGCGGGTCAGCTCGGGGACCTCGGGGACTTTTTCCTTCACTGCTTTGGCGCCTTCGATTTTGAAAGCGTGGAGCAGCGCCTACCGACGGAAACCTTCGAGGGGGAACGCACCCTCACCGTGGGGAGCAAGGCGGTGCATCTGAAGCAGGTGGGGCCCGCCCATACCCAGGGGGACGTGATCGTTCACGTGCCCACGGACCGCACCGTCTTCACCGGCGATATCCTCTTTATTGAGGGCCACCCCATTCTCTGGGCCGGGCCCGTGGGGAACTGGCTGGCGGCCTGCGAACATATCCTGGCCTGCGACCCGGAGGTCGTCGTACCGGGCCACGGCCCCCTGACCGATGCCGACGGCGTGAAGGCCGTCATGGCCTATCTTCGCTACATCCGGGACGAGGGCCGGCGGCGCTTCGATGCGGGCCTTAGCTTCCAAGAGGCGGCGCGAGAGATCAGCTTCTCTGATTACAGCAGCTGGGGGGACCCGGAGCGCATCGCGGTGAATCTGGCAACCCTCTACCGGGAATTCGAGGGCGATCACTCGGCGCCCAACGTGCCCGCCCTCTTCGGGCTCATGACCCAGCTTTGGAAGGACCGCGCCTAGAGCACCGCCGGGGCTGCCCGGATCACGATGGCCAGCCCGCTTAGGGTGAGCAGGGTGAAGGCTCCGCGGCGAAGCTGCTGTTCCTCCAGGGCCGGAGGCCAGCGCCAGAGCAGCAGCGCCGCCAGCAGCACAGCAAAGAGGCTGATGGCGGCGAAGCGGAACACCTCGAGAGTCAGCCCTCCGGCGGAGCCCACGAGGGCCGTGCGGACCACGGTGGAGACCGCAAAGCACGCCAGCAGGGTCGCGCGGATGGTCCCGTGGGGCCAGGGCTGGCGATAGAGAAACCACCCCAAGACCGGCCCTGCCGCCGCAAAGAGGCCTGCCAGCAGGCCACCGCCGGCCCCGGCCAGGGCGAAGCCCAAGCCCGGGGAGCGGGTTTCCCGGGGCACGGGGCGGAGCATCATGGCGCCACAGCCGGCGACGATAAACACGCCCAGGAGCAGCTCCGAGAGGGCCTGCATCTGCGCGTCCAGGTAGGTCAGGAGCGCAAGCCCCAGCGCCAGGAAAGGCACCTGCCCCAGCAGCAAGATGAGAAAGCCCCGCGCATCGATGCTGCGCAGGTGACCCCGAAGGGACAGCACAATGTTGGCCAGGGAGGCGAGGCTCACCACGGCCGTGGTCACGGAAAGGGGCACGGGCGCCAGGGCTGTCACGCCCGTGAGCATAATCATGCCCATGGCGAAGCCCGTGACGCCCTGCACATAGGCGCCCAGCAAGGCAAAGAAGAACACCACCCCTTCTGCGTACACGACCACCCCCACGCAAGCGGCGCGAAGTATACGCCGGCCCTGGCCTTTTTCCGCCCCGACGCCTGTGCGAGCATCACCGTCGCAAAGGGGAGCACGTCATGGAACTGAATCTTGCGGGCCGCACGGCCCTGGTTACCGGGGCCCATCGGGGGACCGGGCGCGCCATTGCCGCGGCCCTTGCCCAGGAGGGGGTTAGGGTCTGGCTTCACGGCTTCGAGGCCGCCGCCACGGAGGCCGCCTGCGAGGGTATCCCCGGCGCCCAGCCCTTGGTGAACGCCCTGGACTCGGACGCCGCCGTGGCCGAACTGCTCGCCGTCCTGGGAGACAGCCCCCTGGATATTCTCGTGAACAACTACGGCCGCGCGTCCCGAGGCGCCCTCTCGCCCTTTAAGGAAGCGGCCTGGCTAGAAATGTACGAGGTCAACGTTCTGTCAGCGGCGCGCCTGAGCAGCGCGCTGCTGCCCAAGCTAGAAGCCTCCCGGGCGGGTCGCATCATCCACCTGGGCACCATCGGGTCCACCAAGCCCGCCGCCGAAAACCCCCATTACTACGCGGCGAAGGGCGCCCTCGCGACCCTCACCGTCTCCATGGCTCAGAGCCTTGCGGGCACGGGCATTCGGGTCAATCTCGTAGCGCCGGGGATTATTCGTACGGACGAAGTGGTGGAGATGCTTACGGCGAGGGCCGCCAAAGCCGGCTTGCCGACGGACTGGCCGAGCGTGGAGGCCCATGCTACCCAGCACTGGTACCCGAACCTCCTGGGGCGGCTGGCGGAGCGAGAGGAGGTCGCGGACCTGGTCACCTTCCTAGCCAGCGATCGCGCCGCCTTCCTGCACGGCCAGCTGCTGCGCATCGATGGCGGCGCCGTGCCCATCGTTTCCTGAGCCATGGACTACGGCTGGCCGGACTTTGTAGGAAACCTAGGCGTATTGGCCGTGCTCAGCGCCTATTTTCTGCTGCAAACGGGGCGCCTAGGCGCCGAAGCGCTCCGCTATAGCGCGCTCAACGCCCTGGGCGCCGTGCTGATCACCGTATCCCTGCTCTACAACTTCAATCTGTCGTCGATGATGATCGAAATCGCCTGGTTCACCCTGAGCGTTCTTGGGATCGTCCGCGCCCTTAGGGCGCGGCGGGAAGCCGGATAATGCTGCTTCGCCGAAGCCTGGGCGCCCTCCTGCTGTTTCTCGGCGTACTGACCGTAGATCCCCTGGGCGCGCCGGATCTACCCGGTCTCATCGCGGCAGCCGGGGCGCTCCTGGGGCTCGGACTCATGGTTCCCAACGCCGTGCTACTGCTGACCCTAACCCTAGGGCTGAGCGCTTCCCGCATCGACCTCGCGGGCCCCTGGATTCCCGGGGTGCTCTACCCCGCGATGGCGCTGGGGGCCGCCCTGGGCCTAGGGGCGCAGCTTGGGCGCCGCTTCCGCCAGGCGATGCTTCGGCGCCGCGAGGCACGGCGCGGAGAACCCTAGGACCCTTTATTTACACCCGAGAGCTAATCATTTTGAATTAAGGCCAGATCACAACCTGGGAGGTGGGGGATGAATTTCGAGTTTTCTGAAGAGCAGGACCTATTGCGAGAGCAGGCCCGGAGCTTCCTGCGGGATCGCTGCGATAGCAAAGCCGTGCGTACCATCCTTGAGGGGGACGCGCCCTTCGACGAGGCTCTCTGGAAGGGCATCGTGGAATTGGGCTGGACCGCCACGACCATCCCCGAGGCCTACGGCGGCATCGGCCTGGGCCACCTCGAGCTATGCGTGATCGCCGAGGAGCTGGGCCGCGTGCTGGCGCCGACGCCCTTCTCCTCCAGCGTTTACCTGGCGACGGAAGCCCTCCTGGCCTTCGGTAGCGAAGCCCAGAAGCAGGCCTATCTGCCGAAGCTGGCCGCCGGGGAGATCATCGGCACGGTCGCGGTCGCCGAAGGCACGAAAGCCCCCACGCAGCGCAACCTCGCTGCCCAAGCCTCAGGCGGTGCGCTCTCGGGGACCAAGGTGCCCGTGCCCGACGGTGACGTGGCCGACTTCGCCATCGTCCTCGCCAAGGACTCGGACAGCGCGAGCAGCTTTTACCTCGTGGATTTGAACGGCGCCGGGGTCAGCCGCAGCGCCGTGTCGACCCTCGATCCAACCCGCAGCCACGCCGAGATCGTCTTCGACGGCGCACCGGCGGACCTGCTGGGCACTCCGGGGGCGGGATTTGAGCAGATGGAGAAGCTCTTCGATCGGGCCGCCGTGCTCTTTGCCTGGGAGCAGGTCGGGGGTGCCGAGGCCGCGCTTTATATGGCCCGGGATTACGCCATGGGCCGCTTCGCCTTCGGCCGACCCATCGCTTCCTTCCAAGCCATCAAGCACAAGCTCGCGGACATGTATATCGCCCACACGCTGGCGCGCTCCAACTGCTACTACGGCGCCTGGGCCCTCTCCACCGACGCGCCGGAGCTCAGCGTTGCGGCGGCCACGGCCCGCGTATCGGCCACGGAAGCTTTCCACGAGTGCTCTAAGGAAAACATCCAAACCCACGGCGGCATGGGCTTTACCTGGGAGTTCGACTGCCACCTTTACTACCGACGCTCCAAGCTGCTGTCCCTGAACCTCGGCGCTCTGCCGCGGTGGAAGGATCGCTTGGTTACCCAGCTAGAACATTCCAACAGCTAACGGGCCAGTACGGGAGAACCGCTATGGATTTTGCAGATACCACGGAAGAAGCGCGCTTTCGCCAAGAAGCGCGGAGCTTTCTTGAGCAGCACGCGCCGGCCCTCGCCGGCCGAGCAGGGACGGAGGAATCGGAAAGCGATTTCCTTGCCCGGGCCAAGGCCTGGCAAAAGCTGAAGCAGGAGAACGGCTGGGCCTGCCTGAACTGGCCCAAGGCCTTCGGGGGCCGGGGCGCCACGCCCATGGAAATGATCATTTGGAATCAGGAAGAGGCGCGCTACAACGTGCCTACCCAGCCCTTTGCCATCGGCCTGGGCATGTGTGGCCCGGTGGTCATGGGCTTTGCGGGGGACGAGCAACGGACCGCCTACCTTCCCAAGATGGCCTCCGGGGAGGAAATCTGGTGCCAGCTCTTCTCCGAGCCCGCGGGGGGCTCGGACGTAGCCAATTTGCGTACCCGAGCGGTGCAGGACGGGGACGAGTGGGTCATTAACGGGCAGAAGATCTGGACCTCCGGGGCCCAATACTGTGATTACGGCATCCTCCTGACCCGCACGGACCCCTCCGTGCCCAAGCACCAGGGCCTCACCATGTTCATCGTGAACATGAAGGCTCCGGGGGTGGAGATTCGGCCGATCAAGCAGGCCTCGGGGAAGTCCGGCTTCAACGAGGTGTACTTTACGGACGTCCGCATCAAGGACGACCACCGCCTGGGCGCCGTGGGGGACGGTTGGAAGGTCTCCATCGTGACGCTCATGAACGAGCGCCTCGCCGTGGGTTCCGCCAGCGGCCCGGACGCCAAGGAAATGCTTGCCCTGGCGCAAACGCTGGAAGTGGACGACCGCCCCGCCCTGGAGAACAAGGCCGTCCGGGATCGCATCGCCACCTGGCACTGCGAACAATCGGGGCTTCACTTCACAAAGCTTCGAGTGCAGTCGGCCATGTCCCGAGGAGAGACCCCAGGGCCGGAGAACTCCATTACCAAGATCGTCTCTGCCAACAAGCTCCAGGGCATTGGCAGCTACGGCATGGACCTCATGGACATGGGCGGCATCCTGGTGGACCAGGACGGCCAGGACGATAGTTTCTACGGCGCTTGGCTGAGCGCCCCGGGGCTCCGCATCGCCGGGGGCACGGATGAGATCCTCCGCAACATCATTGCCGAGCGCGTATTGGGCCTGCCCGGTGATATCCGCGTGGACAAATCCATTCCCTTCACGGAAGTCCCCCAGGGGGGGAAGGGCTAGATACCTTTCCCAACCCCAGACAAAAAAGCCCGCTTTCGCGGGCTTTTTTGTGCCTACCAGATTTTCACCCGGGCTTCCGGCGGCAGGTAGAGGGCATCCTCCGGCGTCACGGCGAAGGCCTCGTAGAACTCGGGCACGTTTCGTACGGCGCCGTTGGCCCGATACTTCGAGGGGGAATGGGGATCGGTCATGATCCGCTCCCGCAGCGCCTCCGGACGATACTTATTCCGCCAGATCTGGCCATAGCCCAGGAACACGCGCTGGAGCCCGGTGAAACCATCGATGACCGGGGGGGTCGCGCCGTCGAGAGACAGTTGGTAGGCCAGAAGGCCAATGGTGATGCCGCCTAAATCGCCGATGTTCTCCCCGAGGGTGAACTCGCCGTTGACGGAGAGATCGTCAAAGGGCTGGTAGCTGTTGTACTGGGCCACCAGCTGCCCCGTGCGGCTCTCGAATTCGGCCCGATCCTCGGCGGTCCACCAGTTGCGCATGACCCCATCGCCATCAAAGGTCGACCCTTTGTCATCAAAGCCGTGGCCAATTTCATGGCCGATCACCGCCCCGATGGCGCCGTAGTTCACCGCATCATCAGCGTTCAGGTCGAAGAAAGGCGGCTGAAGAATCGCCGCGGGGAAAACGATCTCGTTAAGGGGCGGCATGTAGTAGGCGTTCACCGTTTGCGGATTCATGCCCCACTCGGAGCGATCCACCGGTCCCCCCTGGCGCGCCAGCTGCCGCTCATACTCCGCCATGGCTGCCCGTTCGATATTGCCAAAGAGGTCATCGGCAGCGATGCGCAACGCGGAGTAGTCTCGCCACTGGTCCGGATAGCCAATCTTCGTGGTGAACTTCGACAGCTTTTTCAGCGCTTCCGTCTTGGTGGTTTCGGACATCCAGTCCAGGTCCTTAATGGAAACCTCATAGGCCTTCAGCAAATTCCCCACCAGCGCCTCCATGCGCGCCTTGGCCTCCGGCGGAAAATGCTTCTTCACGTAGGCCTTACCCACCACTTCCCCGAGGGTGCGATCCACCGTGCCCACGGCGCGGCGCCAGAGGGGCCGCTGCGCTTCCGTGCCCCGGAGCGTTTTGCTGTAGAACTCGAAGTTCTGCGCATCAATCGCCGGAGTCAGCACATCGGCGCGGGTATTGAGCACCACCCAGCGCAGGTAGGTTTTCCAGTCCTCCAGGGGCGTGACCACGATGAGATCGTCGATGGCTTCGAAGTAGCTCGTCATCATGAGCACGAGCGCCTCGAGGTTCTCAAGCCCGCCCGCAGCGAGGTAGCCGTCCCAGTTGAAGTTGGGCATCACCCCGGCCAGGGACTCCACGGGCACCTTGTTGTAGTTCGTCGGCCAATCCCGCGCCGCCTCCTTGGTGATATGCGCTTCGGCAAGGCGCGTTTCCAGGGCCAAGATCGTCGCTGCCGCAGCATCACCGTCAGGCAGCCCGGCAAGCTCAAACATCTTGGCAATGTGCGTTTCATAGGCCGCCCGCAGGTCCTGGCTCCGCGCATCGTCTTTCAGATAATACTCTCGCTCCGGCAGGCCAAGGCCCGCCTGCCAGCCGTAGATCATGTAGCGGGTCGGATCCTTGAAGTCCGCGACCTGGCCCACGCTGACGGGAACTTCGTAGCCCCGGCGATTCGCCTCGGCGAAGTAGGGGCCAAGGTCGGCATGGGTTTCGAGCGCCTCGATGCGCGCAAACTCCGGCGCCAGGGGCGCCACGCCCCGCTGCTCCCGCCCCTCAAGATCCATATAAGACGCGAATAGGTCGCCGATCTTTTGCTCATCGCTCCCCTCCGGATGGCCCCCGGTGGCGGCCTCCTCGATGATCTCCCGCACGTGCTCCTGGGCCTGATCCCGCAGGATGCCAAAGCCCCCGTGGCTGCTTTTATCGGCGGGAATCTCCGTCTCCGCTAGCCACCGGCCGTTGACATAACTGAAGAAGTCATCGCCGGGGCGAAGGGCCGTATCCATATTGTCCCGATCGATGCCGGAGCCCAGGGCGGGCTCAGAGGCCGCCGGCGCTGGCGCTTCTCCGCAGCCCCCCAGGGCAGCGGTCAGGACACAAAACGCGAGGATTTTACGCATGGGGTTCTCTCAAGCTGGGCGCCGGCGGACGCCCCGGCGACATGAAGGGCATGGGACCGAAACCCTCTCCCCCTGTCAACGACTTAAGGTGTGTCTGGGCGCCCTTCCCCCCTTTTTAGCGGTTGTCACCGCGGAGCGCGCAGGCTAGCTTCAAAGCTTTCGGGAGAGTGGGAGCACAGCCATGGGAACGCTAGCCTTTAAGAGCGGCCTCGCCCTAGGGGAGATGGTTCGCCGGGGGGACATCGGGGCGGAGGAGCTGCTGGAGTACTACCTCGGTCGGGTCAGCCGATTCAATCCGGACCTGAACGCCGTTATTCAGATGATCGAGGAATCGGCGCGGGAGCGGGCCCGGGAAGCGGATCGGGCTCGGGTGCGGGGCACCTTCTGGGGCCCCTTCCACGGCGTACCTATGACCATCAAGGAAAGCTTCGACGTGGCCGGGATGCACACCACCCGGGGCAACGTGGCGCTTAAGGATAACGTGGCAGAAACCGATGCCCTGGCCGTCACGCGCCTAAAGGCGGCAGGGGTCACGCTCTTCGGCAAAACCAACGTGCCGCTGAACCTCGCCGACTTTCAGTCTTACAACGACATCTACGGCACCACCAATAATCCTTGGGACCTGGGGCGGAACGCCGGGGGCTCCTCCGGGGGCTCCGCGGCCTCCATGGCCGCGGGCCTCGCCGGGGTGGAAAACGGCTCCGATATCGGGGGATCCATTCGCAACCCGGCCCACTACTGCGGCGTATTTGGCCATAAGCCCACCTGGGGCCTGCTGCCGCCCCGGGGCCATGCGGCACCGGGGGTCGTGGCTCAGTCCGATCTCACGGTTATTGGGCCCATTGCCCGAAGCGCTGGCGACCTTGAAGCGCTGCTGCTGGCGCAGGCCGGCCCGGACGAGATCCACGCGCCGGGGTACCAGCTCGCCCTGCAGCCCCCAGCCTTCCGAAGCCTCGGCGATCTTCGCGTAGCCGCCATGGTCAATAACGAAGCCGCGCCCGTCTCCCAGGAAACGCAGCGCCGAGTGGAAGCGGTGCTCGACGCGATCAAAGCCGCAGGGGGGCAGGTGGACTACGACGCACGCCCCGACTTCAACCTGAAGGACGGCCATGAGGTCTATCAAACCCTGCTGTGGTCCGTGATGGCCTCGCGCAATCCAGACGACGCCTACCAGGCGCTTCGCGCCCAGGCCGAGGCCCTGGACCCTTCAGATCAAAGCGAGCGGGCTCGAACGCTCCGGGCTCAGGTGGCCAGCTACCGGGATTACGGCATGGCCAATGAAGCGCGGACGCGCATGCGCTGGGCCTGGCATGAGTTCTTCAAAACCTACGACGCCTTCATCACGCCCATGATGTCCACCCCGGCCTTCCCCCACGACCACGGTCCCATGGGCCAGCGGGTGCTCATGGTGGACAACACGCCCCGGCCCTACTTCGAGCAGCTGTTTTGGGCGGGCATGGCCGTGAACAGCTACCTGCCGGCGACGGTCATTCCCACCGGGGCCGTGGGAGAAGGGCTGCCCATTGGGGTGCAGATCATCGGCCCGGAGTTCGGCGACCTAAAACTGTTGGGCATGGCAAAGATGCTGGAAGCCGAGGGCTTCACCTTCGTAGCACCGCCAGGCTACGACGACTAGCCGCGGTAGGCCGCCCACCAGAGCGGCATGAGGGCGATCCCGAAGCGTCGGGGTCGCCCCCTTTCCTGCCGCAGGCGCTGCTGGACCCGGGCGACGGCTTCGGGGGCGAGGTCCATCCGAAGGGAGCCTTCCAGCAGGGCAAGCTGGGGGACCACGGGGCCAAAGCGCCAGGCGAGGCCCAGGTAGTAGTACGCCGTCTCGTAGTCCCGATCCCCGCCCCGCCCCATGCGCCAGGCGTCGCTCGCCGCCAGGGCGGAGGGTCCATGGCCCGCCTCCCCGGCCCGGCCGTGGGCCCAGCGCGCGCGCACCGGATCCCGCTCGCAGACCCCATGCTCAGGCTCGCTGTGAAGCCAGAAGTCACCGAGACGGGCGAGCGCAAGAGGGTAAGCGCTCGCTAACTGAAAGAAGGTAAAGGCCTTTGCCGGGGCGTAATGGGGAACGCTGAGGAAGCGTTCCCCCAGGATCAGCGCGGCCAAGGCATCCCCAGACCGGGCGGCCCGCTGGAGCCGGTCGGCCTGGGCGTCCGTTAACGCTGCGGGAGCACAGGGCGCAAGCCCCGCAGCCGGACGTGCCCCAGGGCTAGCGCCCAGGGTTCGCGACACGGCCTTCAAAGCGCGCGGCCGGGCGAATGGCCTCATAGGCCTTCACAATGGGTTCGAGCTCCGCGGGCGACGCCCCGTGAAGGATGACCCCATCGGCGCCGCAGTCGAACTGATCAACCACGCGCTTGGCGCATTGCTCCGGGGTCCCCATGGCGCTGGCGGCCAGCCAGGCTTCCGGGATCAGGGGCGCGACGCGCTCAAGCTCCTCCGTGGACGCCTTCGCATCTAAAGCGCCCTTGAAATTCGCCACGAAAGGATCGGCGCGGAAGCGCTCGAGCACCGCCTTATCCCAGCCGTTCACGGAAACGAGAATGTCCCCGTAGGCCTGAAGGTAGGTGGCCATGCGCCCCACGGTTTTCTTCATGGTGAGCTCATAGCTGAGATGGTCCCCGATGGTGGCGAGCACGGACCAGACGCGCACGGAAGCGGGGTCCTTGCCCGCGTCCGCCGCCCCCTTGCGCACGAGGCGAACGCACTCCGCCAGCGTCTCATCGGTAAAGAAGGTATGAAGGATGACCCCATCGAAGACCCGGCCGGCAAACTCCAGGGTTTTCGGGCCCAGGGCGCAAAGCATGAGGGGAATGTCCTCCTTGAAGGCCGGATCCTGGGCCAACCAGGGATACTTCCCCGCAGGACCGTCGTGCCCGAGCACCGTTTCCCCCTGCCAGAGGCGGCGCATGATGCCGCAGAAGTCTTCCATACCCTTCATGGTGATGCGCGGTAGCCCCATGGCATCAAAGAGCCCATCGAAACCCCGGCCCAGGCCCAGGGCAAAGCGCCCGCCGGTTAAGCGATGCATGGTGGTGGCGTAGGTCGCCGTGACCAGCGGGTGGCGGGTGTTGTGGTTGGTCGCCCCGGTGGCGATGCCAAGGCGCTCGGAAACGGCACCCACGGCGCCGGACAGCGTCGAGGCGTCCTTCAAATTGAAGCGTTCGGAGATAAAGGCCGACCCGAGCCCCAGGCGCTCCGCATCCAGCGCCTCCTGCACCAAATCCCGAGGATTATTGGTATGCCCCGCCAGCGTGTAATAGCCCAGCTCGGGCTTTAGCAGTCCCTGTTCCATCGTTCCTACTCCCCCCTTACCTGATCGTCATCCAATGCCAACGCCGCCGCCGCATCGGCGTGGAGCTGGGTCGTATCTAAAAGCGGCACGGCCCCATCGCCGTCCTTCAACAGCAGGCCCAGCTCCGTGCAGCCCAAAATCACCGCCTCCGCACCCTTCGCCGCCAGCGCCGCCACCGCGTCGGCTAGCACCCCGCGGCTGTCCTCCCGCAGCACGCCGCGCACCAGCTCCTGGTAGATGATCTCATGAACCCCGGTACGCACCGCGGCATCGGGGGTCAGGACCTCCAGCCCGAAGCGGTCCTCGAGGTAAGCTCGGTAAAAGGGCTGCTCCATGGTGAAGCGGGTGCCCAGGAGGCCGACGCGACGCACCCCTCGCGCCCGGAGCGCCTGCCCCGTCGGTTCGGCGATATGCAGCAGGGGCAGGCCGCTGGCCGCCGTAATGGCGTCGGCCAGACAGTGCATGGTGTTGGTACAAAGCACGAGGTGCTCTGCCCCAGCGGCGGCCAGGCCCCGGGCCGCGGTACCCAGCTTCTCGCCTAACGCGTCCCAGGCGTCGGCGTGCTGCAGCGCTTCGATCTCAGCGAAGTTCGCACTCCAGAGCAGCAGTTCCGCAGAGGCACCGCCCCCGAGGCGCGCCTGCACCTGCTGGTTGATGCGGGCGTAGTAGGGCTGGGTCGATTCCCAGCTCATGCCCCCTAGGAGGCCAAGAATCTTCATGGCCGGGTCCGGAGCACGGCGGTGGGGAAGGCAGCCACGCTTTCGTTACCGTCCTTGGCCACGGCGGCCACGGCAAAGAGATAGTTATCAATCACCATGCCTTCCAGGGTGACGTGATCAACCTTGCCCAGCCAGCGCGCGTGGGTCCATTGCGGTGCGTCCGTCTCCCGCCATAGCAACTTATAGCCCGCAAGCTCCGGGTCCTCCGCAGCGGTCCAGCTGAGCCAGGTATCGGGCGCCACAACGCCCCCAATCTTCACGTCCGTCGGGGCCGGGGGCGCCGAGGCCAGGCTGGCGAGGGTCACCACGTTTACCGCGGTGAGCGCAGCGGCGTGCTGAAAGTCGACGAAGTCGATGGTGTCGCCGTAGAACACCCCGTTCTCCGTACGCAGAT
>Ga0181578_10003396_pt1 | contig 14590 bp, 12 predicted proteins | sample 071ome_21_FD_148659 | JGI IMG/M metagenome (GOLD analysis project Ga0181578, IMG submission 148659) | Coastal salt marsh microbial communities from the Groves Creek Marsh, Skidaway Island, Georgia - 071401CT metaG (spades assembly) | ecosystem: Environmental > Aquatic > Marine > Intertidal zone... | reverse complement strand
GGCTATCAGAGCCTGGGGACGATCGAGTTTCTATACGAGAATGGAGAGTTCTTCTTCATCGAGATGAATACCCGGCTTCAGGTCGAGCATCCGATCACGGAAATGGTCACCGGGATCGACCTTGTCCGCGAACAGATCCAGGTCGCCTCGGGCGCGCAACTGAGTTTCAGTCAGAACGACATAGTTTTTAACGGCCACTCCATCGAGTGCCGGATCAACGCCGAGGATCCCAGGAGCTTTCGCCCCTCTCCAGGTCGGATTACGGATTACCACTCCCCGGGCGGCCTTGGGGTCAGGGTCGATTCGGCCTTATACGCGGGCTATGTGGTTCCGGCGCATTATGACAGCCTGGTCGCAAAGCTCGTCGTGCACGGCTCCAGCCGCAATGAGTGTCTGCTTCGCCTGCGTCGCGCCTTGGATGAGTATGTCATCGGCGGAATAGACACGACCGTGCCTCTGCACCAGGAATTAACCAAGGTATCGGACTTCATCAACGGTGATTACGACATCCACTGGTTGGAGAATGAGTTTCTCAAGTCTTGAAGAAGACGCGGCATGACGCGAAAAAATTCCTGGGTTGATGATTGGGAGCACGGCTTGGCGTGACGGATCTGCATCCGGAAATGTTGCTGAAAGCATACGCGATCGGGGTTTTTCCGATGGCGGAGGGGCGCGACGATCCGAGAATGTTCTTCGTCGATCCGGACAAGCGCGGGGTGATTACCCTGGATACGGTTCATATCCCCAGAAGTCTCAGAAAAACCGTGCGCCGCGCGCCCTATCTTGTCACTTGTGATACCGCGTTCGAGGCAGTGCTGGATGGCTGCGCCGAGGCCACGGAGGATCGGCCGGATACCTGGATCAATCCGGAAATTCGCAGGCTCTATCTGGAACTCGCCGCTCTGGGCCGCTGTCACAGCGTCGAGGTCTGGTCCGATGATACCCTGGTGGGCGGCCTTTACGGCGTGGCGCTCGGCGGCGCGTTTTTCGGCGAAAGCATGTTCAGCCGCGTGACCAACGCCAGCAAGATCGCCATGGTGCATCTCGTCGCCAGGCTCCGCGCCGGCGGATTCAGTCTACTGGACTGCCAGTTCATCACCGACCATCTGCGCCAATTCGGCGCTCGGGAGATTCCCCGCGCCGAGTATCACACGCTTCTCGCCGACGCGCTCCGGCGGCCGGCGACGTTCTATTCCTTGCCGGATGACGGTTCGTTGCTCGGCGCGCTGCCGCAGTTCAACAACCAGATGTCGTAGACCGGATGTTCCAGCGCATTGAGCGCCGGACTGGAAGCGAACATCCAGCCGGTGAACAGCGCCACCGAGGGCTCCCCCGGCTTCTGGTCCGATATCTCCAAGAAAGCCGCGCTTTCAGGCGTTTCCGTCGGCGGTCTTTCACGACAGGCCCGGACCGTTATCCGCAATGTCCCGTAACCACCGGTCCCGCCGACCGCTATGGGAACCGTGGAGACTCGCGCGGTAATCTTGTCCAAACCTTGCAGCACCGCGCCTTCCATGATCAACCATGGGTCGGAGCGTCTCAGCACTGTTTGCGCCGAGGTATCGGCGGCGGTGATCGCCAGAAACACGAGGATCAGACACGCATGCGCGACCCCGCGCCGCATTGTCGCGAGGACCCGACTTAAAACGGTGCTAATTCGATGTGTCACCGCTGGATTTCTCGACCGAGAAAATGAACCGACCGAGGAGTTGGACGATATCGACGGAATCCTGCGTATATTCAATGCGACCGCCAGGCTCTAGGACCTCGGGCGAGCCACCGGGCACCAATTCAATATAGTTGCCACCAAGCAACCCTTCGCTGGCGATCGACGCGGTGGTGTCCTCGGTAAAGCTATAGCTGTCATCCAAGGTCATCGTGACGATTGCCTTGAAGGTCCCTGGGTCGAGCGAAAGGCTGGTCACGCTGCCGACCGAGATGCCGCTGACGCGCACGTCGCTGCCAATCTTCACACCGCCGATCTTGTTGAAGCTCGCGGTGATCTCGTAGCCCGTGCTCGCCCGAAGGTTCGCCGCGCTATAGGCGAAGACCAGGAACATCGCCGCGACCCCGAGAACCACGGCCCCCATAAGGGTTTCGATCATGCTGCGTTGCATAGGCGCCGCCCTCCTGGCGCGAAACCACCTCGTCCGATTAGGACGCTGAAATTAGGACGGTGTCCATGGCTCATAGTCGCCCGTTGCCTGGTCGCGCTTGCCGCCGTTCAAGATATGCCCGGGTGGGCGATAGGCGTAGCGCGTGCCGGTCAGGTTCGGCAGATGGTCCTTCTGCCACTCATGACGCGGCTGACTTTCGGAACCGGGCGTCTCGTCGACGCTATAGTGCAGCCAGCCGTGCCATTCCGGCGGCACCTTGGAAGCCTCGGTCATGCCGTTATAGACCACCCATCGCTTTAGCCGCCCGTCCAGGCGGGTGCGCGACTTGTGCTCGTAGTATTTGTTGCCGAATGAATCCGAGCCGACTTGCCGCCCGTTCATCCACGTGTAAAGAAGCGTTCCGACGCTCATCAACGCGATCCCGCGCTCGTTAATCAGAGGCCAGACTATGTCATCCGATCAAGGCGGCGTCCAGTCATCGAACGCATCGGCGAGTGGTGTTTCGGCCTCGGGTTCGCCAAAGCCCGCCGGCGACCTGGTCGGATACGCCCTACTGGGGGTCACCGGACTGTTTTTCGGCACCGCCCCAAGCTTTGCCAAGATGGCCTTTGATGGGGGAATCGACGCCGTCTCGCTTCAGACCTTTCGCTTCATCATCGCCTTCGCCACGGTTTTCGCCACGGCCCAAGTGCTCCGCCATTCGCCGATCGTCGACAGGCGGCATTTGCCGGGTCTGATCCTGCTGGCGCTCTGCACGGCGACCGCGTCCTATTGTTATATGACGGCGGTGAAGCACGTCTCGGTCGCGGTCGCGAGCCTGACATTCTTTACCTTTCCCCTGATCGTCGGGCCGCTTTCTCACCTCCTCGGCATGGATCGGCTAAACCCGCGCAAGCTGATCGCGATCATCGTCGCCTTCGCCGGTATTTGCCTGGTGCTTGGCGGAGATCTTGACGTGAACTGGACAGGCGTGGCGCTAGCCTTCACCGCCAGCTCGGCCGTCGCCGCGTCCTTCGTGGTATCAAGGCCGCTGACCCAGGCACTACCATCGCTGACCATCACCACCTACGCGACCGGTATTCCCTGCGCCTTGTATCTGCTGTTCGGTCTGGCGCAATCCAGCATCATGCTGCCCGAAACCATGGCGACCGGCATCGGGGTGGTTGGCAATTCACTCTGCTACGCGGTCGGATCGGTATGTTTATATGGCTCCATCGCCCGGCTTGGCGCGCTACGGGCGGCGGTCCTGATCAATATCGAACCGTTGATCAGCGTCGCCGCCGCCTTTCTGATTCTGGGACAGCTCATCGCTCCGCTTCAGATGGGTGGCGGCGTCATCGTGATCCTGGGGATTCTCTTGATGACAAGCGAACGGGGGCTGGACCGACAGGGTCGAACTTCCGGATAGACATTCCGCGCCCGCGATATCGGGATCATCTCCGAAGGCCCTATATGTTGGGAAAGCAAGATTGTTACCCACAAAATGTATTGCGCGCTTTCAAGTTCGGCGGCATCATCAAGGTTCGGTCTCTTGGCACGGACCCATTTGAGACTCGTTCGAGTCGTCCTTGATGGATGGAGCGAGTTCCGTCGGCTCTTGGAGAGCTAGAACGGATTGTGAATAGTTTTTCAGCTCGGCCACAAGCAGCGTGGCGCGAGCCCTTCTCTGTATTTATCTTTTATGTATTGTTGCTTTTTGTTCCCTTAATGTTCTTTTTATGTTCTTAATTTATTCTTGCGAATATTATTTTTGATCTTGGCGAATATTTCACTTGCCACCAAACCACCACATTCGGTAGGGTTTTGCTTCCGGAACACAGCATCTAGTCCGGGACCTGAAATTCATATTGCCGTTGACGGTGGACAGGGGGCGTCCAAATGAGAATCGAGCGCCGATTCACGACTGAAAAAGGTGGAGCTTACGCGGATATCGCGTTCAGGTCCGTTACCAGTGAAATCCGCAACCCCGATGGTTCGGTGGTCTTCAAGAATGATGCCGTCGAGGTGCCGGCCGATTGGTCCCAGGTCGCCTCTGACATCATCGCTCAGAAATACTTCCGCAAGGCGGGGATTCCGGCGATCGCGAACCCGGTCGAGGAAGAGGACGTCCCGGAATGGCTGTGGCGCATGCAGGCGGATGACGCGGCGATCGCGAAACTGCCGAAGGACAAGCGCACGGTCGGCGAGACCAGCGCCAAGCAGGTTTTCCATCGGCTGGCCGGCACCTGGACCTATTGGGGCTGGAAGGGCGGCTACTTTGATGGCGAAGGCGACGCCAAGGCCTATTACGACGAGATGTGTCACATGCTGTGCCGGCAGATGGCGGCGCCGAACTCTCCTCAATGGTTCAATACCGGCTTGCATTGGGCCTATGGGATCGACGGACCGGCGCAAGGCCACCATTACGTGGATTACAAGACCGGCCGGCTCACCCGTTCCAAATCCGCCTATGAGCACCCGCAGCCCCATGCGTGCTTCATTCAGGGCGTGCAGGACGACCTGGTGAACGAGGGCGGCATCATGGATCTTTGGGTCCGCGAGGCGCGCTTGTTCAAGTATGGCTCGGGAACCGGCTCTAACTTCTCCAAGCTTCGTGGCTCCGGCGAATCGCTGTCCGGCGGCGGTCGCTCTTCCGGCCTGATGAGCTTCCTTAAGATCGGTGACCGGGCGGCCGGCGCGATCAAGTCCGGCGGCACCACCCGGCGAGCGGCCAAGATGGTTACCGTCGACATCGATCATCCGGATATCGAGCAATATATCGACTGGAAGGTTGTGGAGGAGCAGAAGGTCGCGGCCCTGGTCGCCGGCTCCAAGCTCGCCAGCCAGCACATGAACGCGGTCATGAAGGCCTGCACCGAGTGGGACGGCGCCGCCGACGGCGAGGCGCGGTTCGACCCCAAGCAGAACCGCTCGCTGAAAAAGGCGATCATCGCGGCGCGCAAGTCGATGATTCCGGAGAATTACATCCAGCGGGTTATTCAGTTTGCCCAGCAGGGCTATGACCGGATCGATTTCCAGACCTATGACACGGACTGGGATTCCGACGCTTACCTGACGGTCTCCGGCCAGAACTCCAACAACTCGGTCCGGGTCTCGAACGACTTTTTGAAGGCGGTCGAGGCTGGTGACAGCTGGGCGCTGGTCCGGCGCACCGATGGCGAGGTGAGCAATACCGTGGACGCGCGTGATTTGTGGGACAAGATCTCACACGCCGCCTGGGCTTGCGCCGATCCGGGGCTGCAATACGACACCACGATCAACGAGTGGCATACCTGCCCGGCGGGTGGGCGCATCGATGCATCGAACCCCTGCTCCGAGTACATGTTCCTCGATGACACGGCCTGCAACCTGGCTTCGCTCAACCTGATGAAGTTCCGCCTCGAGGACGGCCGGTTCGACATCGCGAGCTATGAGCACGCGGTCCGGCTGTGGACCGTCACCCTCGAGATCGCGGTGATGATGGCGCAGTTCCCGTCAAAGGAGATCGCGCGCCTGTCCTTTGACTACCGTACCCTTGGCTTGGGCTACGCCAATATCGGCGGGCTGCTGATGGCCGCGGGTCACGGCTATGACAGTGACGAGGGCCGCGAGATCTGTGGCGCGCTGACGGCGATCATGACCGGCGTCGCCTATGCCACCTCGGCCGAGATGGCCGGCGAGTTGGGGGCGTTCCGCTGCTACAAGGACAATGCCGCGCACATGCTCCGGGTTATCCGCAATCACCGCCGCGCCGCCCATGGCGAGACCGAGGGCTATGAGGGTCTGACGATCCTGCCGGTGCCGCTGAACGCCGCGAACTGTCCGGACGCCGACCTGACCACGGCCGCTCGCCGGGCGTGGGACAAGGCCCTGGCGCTCGGCGAGGAGCACGGCTATCGCAACGCTCAGGCGACCGTTATCGCGCCCACCGGCACCATCGGTCTGGTCATGGATTGCGATACCACGGGCATCGAGCCGGATTTTGCGATCGTGAAGTTCAAGAAGCTGGCCGGTGGCGGCTACTTCAAGATCATCAACCACGTGGTTCCCGAAGCCCTGCGACTACTCGGTTACAACGAAGACCAAATCGGCGAGATCACGCGGTACGCGGTCGGTCACGGAACCCTTGATGGGGCGCCAGGCATCAATCACGCCAGCCTGTCCGAGAAGGGTTTCGGCGAGACCGAGATCGAGATGTTGGAAGCGGCCATGGCCAATGCCTTCGACATCAAGTTCGCCTTCAACAAATGGACTCTGGGCGAGGTGTTCTGCACCCAGACCCTGGGCTTCAGCGATGCTCAGCTGAACGACGTCGCCTTCGACATGCTGGCCGAGCTCGGCTTCACCAAGCAGGAGATCGAGGCCGCCAACACCTATGTCTGCGGCGCGATGACCGTGGAGAAGGCCCCGCATCTGAAGGAAGAGCATCTGCCGGTATTCGACTGCGCCAATGTGTGCGGTCGGATCGGTACCCGCTTCCTGTCGGCGGAAAGCCATATCCGGATGATGGCGGCGGCGCAGCCGTTCATTTCCGGCGCGATCTCCAAGACCATCAACATGCCGAACAGCGCCACCGTCGCCGATTGCGCCGATGCCTACATGCTGTCCTGGCGGTTGGCGATCAAGGCGAACGCGCTGTATCGCGACGGCTCCAAGCTAAGCCAGCCGCTCGCGGCCAGCCTGGTCGAGGACGAGGATGATCTGGACGAGTTCCTGGAAGCCCCGGTCGCGGTCAAGGCGCCGGTCGTGGCGGAACGGATCATTGAGCGGGTCGTCGAGAAGGTCGTGGAGAAGGAGCGCGGTGCCTCGCGTGGCCGGCTTCCGCATCGTCGCAAGGGCTATACCCAAAAGGCCAATGTCGGCGGGCACAAGGTGTATCTGCGCACCGGTGAGTACGAGGATGGCCGTCTCGGCGAAATCTTCATCGACATGCACAAGGAGGGCGCGGCCTTCCGCTCGTTGATGAACAGCTTCGCGATCGCGGTCTCGATCGGCCTGCAATACGGCGTGCCGCTGGAGGAGTATGTCGACTCCTTCACCTTCACCCGCTTCGAGCCCTCGGGCATGGTGACCGGCAACGATGCCATCAAGATGGCGACCTCGATCCTGGATTACCTGTTCCGAGAGCTGGCGATCTCCTATCTCGATCGCCACGACCTCAGCCATGTCAACAAGGACGACCTGCAGCCCGACACTGTGGGTGACGCCGACGAGGAATACGGCGCCATGGAAGCCATGGAAAAGCTGAAGGAAATGGCGAGCCGGGGCTATGTCCGCAACAATCTGGTGGTGCTGCAGGGCGGCGCCAACAAGGCGACGGGGACCGATAACGCCGCCCCGGTGGCCTCCCAGATGGCGGCCCCGGTCGCGACCCAGGAAGTCGTCGCCCAAGAAGCGATGAGTGAAACGGTGATGGCGAGCCCCGAAGCCTCCTCCGCCCCGGCGCAAGGCAACGGCGCCGTTCAAACCGCCCCGTCCAACGGCGCGGCGCAACCGGTGGCGGTCAGCGAGATGGTGATGGACGCGGTCGACACCAAGCTGGCGCAAATCCGCGAGGCCCGCATCAAGGGCTACGAGGGAGAGGCTTGCGAGGAATGCGGCAACTTCACCCTGGTTCGCAACGGCACTTGCATGAAGTGCAACACCTGCGGCGGCACCAGCGGCTGTAGCTGAGGGTAACCGGCGAGCGAGCTTGAAACGGCGGCCTTCGGGTCGCCGTTTTTTGTTACAGTGGGAACGGCTCGCAAGCGAAAGTCACCGGACATGAGTAGAAAGATCTTACGGCTTTCCGTCTGCTACGCGTTTTTCGCGCCGCTGGTCCTGATGGTCGAGCTCAATATGATCTCCAAGTCGGCGATCCATGCCTTCCTGGCGCGCACGGATACACCGGACGTCACCCTCGCGGGTTTCAACGCGGCGTTCACCTTCTATTTCGCCATTACCAGCACGTCCGAGGTCATCGTCGCGCTCAGTCTTTCCTACCTGAAGTCCCGAGCCGATCTGCGACGGATCATCCGGTTCACGGCGACCGTGCTTTGCGTGCCCTGGAGCATTGCCCTACTCGCCGTCTTCTCGCCTCTCGGCAACGAAATCTTCGGCGGCTGGTTCGGTCTGAGCGCCCAAGGCCAACACGAGGCCCGCTGGGCAACCGGAATGCTTGCGTTGAGCGCGCCAGTTCTACTGCTCCGCGGCACGGCCTTCGCCCTGCTCATGCTGAACCGCAGGACCATCGTCATCACCTGGAGCACCTTCGTGCGGCTTTCCTCGCTGGGTGTATCACTGTTGTTCCTTCCTCTGTTTCTGGAAGGCGCGGCGATCGGCGCGGCGGCGCTGGTATTCTGCATGGCGTCGGAGACCGTGTTCGCCTGGTGTTTCGCGTGGAAGTATCTCAAGGCGTTGCCCCCAGGCCAGGCGGCCAAGGGCCTGTTTGGCTCCTATTGGCGGTTCTCCTGGCCGCTGGTCATTAACTCCTCGGCCGAGATGGGGGTCATTTTCGCCATCAACCTGTTTCTCGGACGGCTACAGGAAGCCGAGTTGGCGATCGCGGCCTTCGGTATCATTCACGGCTTGGTTTCCCTTCTCATGGCGCCGATGCGCAACCTGGCTCAGACCGCGCAGACGCTGGTGTCCCGACGCGAGGATGTCCGCGTGATCACGGTCTTCATGATGCAGCTCATCGGCGGATTCGTTGTCTTCGCGTTGATTTTGTTTCAAACACCGCTCCGCGACACGGTCCTACGTGGCGTCATGGGGCTGCCGCCCGCCCTGGCGGCCTATTGCGAGCCGGCGATGGGCCTTGCCTTCACCATGGCCGTATTCTGGGCTTGCACCGCGCTGTTCCGAGGATTGCTATCAAAAGCGCGAACCACCACAGCGCTCGCGACGGCCGGCATACTGCGAATAGCGACCGCCGTGATCGCGGGCTCGATCAGCCTGGTACATCCCGAGGTGAATGGCGGCGTGCTGGGAATGATCGCCTGGGTCATGTCCTATGTGGTGGAGTCCTGTCTCAGCGGTTGGCGTCTGCGTCGGATCGGATGGTTCATTGGGACGGAAGCTGATCGGTCATCCGGGCCCGCATCTTGATCAAGGCAAGCACCGTGTCGACCGTCGGCGTGGCCACCCCGGCCAGCGCCGCCATCTCCGCCGCCGCGCCGATGATAGGGATGATCTCCATCGACCTTCCCCGCTCCAGGTCCTGCAGCATCGAGGTTTTGTGAAATCCGGCGCCGTCGCGCGTTGACTTGATCCGCGCGTCGATCAGGTCTCCGGGATCGGAACCGAGCGCCGCGCCGACCGAGAGCACTTCGGCCATCAGGCGCCGCAGCAAGGCTTGCATCTCCGGGTCGTCGACCATCGCCCCGGTGTGAGCCAAGGTCAGGGCGCTGGTCGGGTTATAGGCGACGTTGCCCATGAGCTTGACCCAGATGTCCTTGCGAATATCCGAACTTACGCGGCACTCGATCCCGGACGCCTCGACCGCCGCGCGAAAGCGTTCACAGCGCTCGGAATTCGAGCCGTTGGGCTCGCCGATCCGATATCGGTAGGACGCGCTGGCCGACTTGATGACCCCGGGCTCGATAACCTCGCTCGCGACATAGGTGATACAGGCGATGGCGCGTTCCGGCCCGATGCCGTTCCATTGTTTGTCATCCGGGTCGACAGCCTTGATCCGATGGTTTTCCAAGGCGCCGGGAAGCTTGTAAAAATACCACCAGGGAACCCCGTTCATCGCCGTCGCGACCGTCGTCTCCGGCCCTAGCAAGGGCTGCATCGCGTCGACGACGCCGGGTGCCTGATAGGATTTCAAGGACATGACCACGAAGTCCTGCGGGCCCAGGGTCGATGGATCATCGGTCACCCTCGGATGCGTGACGAAGGTCTCGTCGCGGGTGATCTGTTTCAGGCCATGCGCGCGCATGGCTTCCAGATGTGGGCCTCGGGCAACAAGGCTGACGGCATAGCCTTGCCGGCTCATCATCGCGCCCAGATGCCCGCCGATCGCACCTGCCCCGTAAATCGTGATCTTCATGGCTTCACCAGCCCCCGGCTTTCCATTTCGTTCCCCAATGGTAAGCTATTCGAAGATCGTGGGCATCCGCTTGTCGATCGTCGCCAACCAACGGCATATGGCGCGCTCATGTCTGCCCAAATCCAGCGTCCAGAAGAGATGGGTGAAACCATCGCCTGGTTATTCGATTTCTGGCTATCCAGATTCGATGGTGAGCGGCGCCCCCGAAAAAGCGATATGGACGCGTTGGAAATCGGCACCCGCAACCCTGGAATATTGCGCCATCTATGCCTTTACGACGTTCAACGAAACCCGTATCGCTTTCTCTATCGTCTGGTCGGCGGGGCAATTCCCGACGCCGGTGGCCTCGCCAGGCCCGGACTTCATATCGACGAAGTCGATAGATCCGGACTCGTCGACGCCGAGCTGATCAAGGTCTGCGAGACCGGACAGCCCTGGCACAAGAACGGCCCCTCGATGATCCAGCATCGCACCGATATCGCCGCGATCGAGGCCTTGACCGTGCCCCTGAACGGCGAGACCGATAGGATCGATTTTCTTATGTCCTGTTCCGTCTATCACTGGGAAAAGGGATACGCTCCCGGCGGGTCCTTGTAGATTATTCCACGTTTGCCGGCGATCAATGGCCCGCCAGTATCGCGTCGGAGATCTTCTCGGCCGTCATTAGAACCGGGAAGTTCGTGTTCGCGCACGGCACCACCGGGAACACCGAGGCATCGCAAACCCTCAGCCCGTCGATCCCCTTCACCCGGCCGGCCGTATCGACCACCGACATCGGGTCATCGGCGCGCCCCATGCGGCAGGAACACGAGGCGTGCCAGACGCCGACCGCACCCTTGCGCACGAACTCCTCCATCTTTTCCTCGTCCTCCAGGACATCCTTCATCGTGTAGGAGTCGACAACGAATTTATCCATCAGGAAATTGCGCAATGGCTTGGGGCCGTCGAGCAGTTTGGCGGCGAGCCCGGTAAACATCTCGTTGAAGGTGGTCTTGGTGCCGAACTGGCGCACCTTGTCGCCCCAGACCGCCGGGAAAGCGCGACTTGAAACCTTGGCCATCTTGGGATGCTCATGCACCTTGGCCATCAGGCGAACGCCTTCCATCAGACGATCCAGGTCGCGCTTGTCCGAAAGCAGGTTGAAGTCGACGCTGGGCTCGTCACGCCAATCCTTGCTGGTCAGGGTCACCTCGCCGGTTTCGGAATAGGTCTTGTTGACGAAAATGATCATCGAGCCGAACTGCTTGCCGACCTCGTGCCAGAAGGATTTGCTGGCCGCCGCCACGAACATGTCGCCCTGGCGCGCCTCCAGGATTTGCGAGGTGTATCGGAGGCCGACCATCAGATGCCGCCGCGTGAAATCCCCCATCCGCGCGAAAGGTTCCAGAAAAGCCGCGACCGCGATCGAGGGATGATCCATCAGACGCTGACCGACACCCGGCAGATTGTTGCGTACCTCGATCCCTAGATCGTGCAGATGCCCCGCCGGCCCGATCCCGGCGCGCAGCAAATGCGCCGGCGAATGGATGGCGCCGGAGGAAAGAATCACCTCATTGGCGCGAAACTCGGTTTCCTTGCCCTCGACCCGCGCCTTTACGCCGACGCATTTCGTCCCCTCGAACAACAGCTCGGTAACCTGGGTGAAGGTCGAGATATGCAGGTTTTCACGCATCCGAGTGCCGGGATCGAGATAGCCGATCGCCGCCGAAACCCGGCGCTCGAAGGCATTTGAAATGGTGATCGGGAAATGCCCGTCCACGAACTCGCCGTTCTGATCGGGAAGATACTGGTATCCCATCTCGGCATAGACCTCGGCGATCGCCTTGGCGTGCTCGCTCCAGAGGTCGGGGAAGATCCGGCGGACCGGGATGCGGCCTTCCTTGCCGTGTAGCGGGCCCTCGAAATCCATGTCGCGCTCAACCTTCTTGAAGTAAGGCAGCACGCTGTCCCAGTTCCAGCCATCGGCGCCGCGTTCCTCCCACTCATCGAAGTCCGCGGGCGCGCCACGATTGGCCATCTGACCGTTGATCGAAGAGCCGCCGCCAAGGATCCGCGCCTGCTCGTAAACCCGCTTGGGCGGCTTCTTCTCCTCGGGGTTGTTGTGCGAGATGACCTCGGTCGTCACCTTGAGATCGGTCCAGGTGAAGTTGGGGTTGAGATAGGCGAGGCCTGGATAGCTATCGAGAACCTCCTCCGGCACCTTGCCATGGGGCGTGTCCTGACCCGCCTCGCAAAGCAGGACCTTGTTACTGCTTTTCGCCGATAGCCGATTGGCCAGCACCGAGCCGGCGGAGCCCCCGCCGACGATGATGTAGTCGTAGATCATATTGCTTCCCTCCCCCGAACGACGCGCCGAACCAACGGGGATTTTACAGCCCCAATCCGCGCGCGATGATGTTGCGCTGGATCTCGCTGGTGCCCTCGCCGATGACATAGACCAAGGCGTCGCGATGGTAGCGGCCCACGGGATAGTCTCGCATGATCCCGGCGCCGCCGTGTATCCGTATGGCGTTTTCGGTCGCCCGAAGCGCCGTCTCCGAGGCGATCAGCTTGGCCTTCGACGCGGTCGCCGCGTCAAGGGTACCCTGATCGACCCGCCAGGCGCCGTGATAGACGATCCATCGCGCCGCCTCGATATCGGCGGCCATGTCGGCGAGCTTGTGCTGTATGGCCTGAAAGTCGCTTACCCGCAGGCTGCCGATTTGCCGGTCCCGGGCATAGGCGAGCGAAGCGTCCAGCGCCGCGCGCGCGATCCCGACCGCGTTCGCGGCGACACCGATCCGGTTCTCCGAGAGTGAGTCGAGAATGACCGGATAGGTCCCGGTCTCGCCCCCTAGCAGACAATCATCCGGCACGAACGCGTCGTCGATATGGATCAAACCGGTTTCCGAGGCGCGGATGCCTTCCTTCTTGAGGCTGGTGATATCGAAGCCCTCGTTTGGAAGTTCCACGATGAACAGGCTTATCGCACCGGCGGTAAGCGCGGCGTCGGTTCGGGCGGCTAAGAGAATGAAATCGGCGATCGGCGAATTGGTGATGTACATCTTCGAACCATTGAGCCGCCAGCCGCCATCGACGTTTTCGGCGCGGGTTTTTAGGCCTCGAACGTTGGAACCAACATCGGGCTCGCTCAAGCCGAAGGCCGCGATCTTGTCCCCGGCCAGCGCGGGCCGGAAAAATCGTTGTTTCTGATCCTCGGTACCGGCCCGCCAGATCGGCCAGATCCCGAGATGGGTATGCGCCGACCAGGCCGAGGCGAAACCTTGACTGACGGCGCTCATCTCCTCGCGGATCAGACAGTCCGTGACCTTGTCCATCCCCGCGCCGCCATCGGCTTCCGGGTAACGCACCCCGAGCAGACCGATCTCGCCCCATTTGCGGAACAATTCGCGCGGAAAGATCTCGGTTTCGTCGGCCTCTTGCGCGAGTGGCGCGATTTCGGCCTCGCAAAAACGGCGCACCATGTCGCGTACCCGTTCCTGCTCCTCGGTGAAGGAAAAATCGAGCATTCAAGCCTCTCGGAGATCTAACTGGGAATGGGGTTTCGCAAACCGGCCTCATGCATCAAGGGCCAGACCGCCTCGCGGAAATAGGCGAGATCGGGCAGGAAGTCGAAGAAGTTGATCTGAACCCCGTCAACCCCCGCCGTCTTCAGTTTCACCATCCAATCAACGATAGTTTGAGCCGAGCCGACGAGGTGCACATTGCCACCGACGGCCCAATTCTCGATACTGTGCCCCTTCCACGAGGACTGGTCGCCGCCCATGAAATCGGCGACGAAATTTCCGACCGCCGTCTCATCGCGCTCCGCGAGAATCCGGTCACGCCAGGCCCAGGCCTCGGCATCGGTCGGGCGGCAGATCACGAGCGGGTTCAGCATGACGCGCATATCCCGGCCCTTGGCGGCGGCGAGCTCCTTGATCCGCCCGATATGATCCGGTAGCGACTCGCGCGCCTTTTCCGGGTCGGCGCCGGCGGGGGTGGCCTGCCCCCACGCTTAGAGCCACTTCCTAGTTTAGCCTGAACCTGGCGTTTGACGAGCGCCAATCGGCCTGTAGCCCGTCTATAGCGAAAGGCTGATCGGCGCGGCTTGGCAAGATGGTTTGCGGTGCCGGAGGCCTGTATCCGATCGCACTATGTGGCCGGACCTGGTTGTAATGCCGCCGCCATTGTTCGATCAGGACCTTGGCTTCCCGCAGTGAATAGAAGATCTCCCCGTTCAGCAGTTCGGCATTAGGTAGCAGATGCACCAAGAATTGGTTAGGTCCTTGATTCTGTGAATCTATACGGATTCTCGAATTTGATGTTGTGGGAATCATCAAAAAAGAACATAATAGGAACATTGAGTTTTCTGGATATCGGATCCGATTGTGGCGCAGCACTTCCTACTTTCGGCGGCGGCTTGAACGTTGTCGCTCAAAATGATCTTCCAGGAAGGCGAGGAGTCGGCCTATTGGCGGTT
>Ga0181578_10003394_pt1 | contig 14595 bp, 13 predicted proteins | sample 071ome_21_FD_148659 | JGI IMG/M metagenome (GOLD analysis project Ga0181578, IMG submission 148659) | Coastal salt marsh microbial communities from the Groves Creek Marsh, Skidaway Island, Georgia - 071401CT metaG (spades assembly) | ecosystem: Environmental > Aquatic > Marine > Intertidal zone... | reverse complement strand
TCTTTTTGCCACTCGATTTGTAAAATACAGACGCCCAGCGCGGCGTGTCGATTGCGTTTATCGGTGTGCAAATCCCAGTCGCGCAAGAGTCTCAATGCGGCGGCTTCGTCATCATTATCGGCAGTTGACTCCGCGACCTCACGCAGGTACCTATAACCTCGATAATGTGGGGAGTAAGCGTTGTCGTGTTTTATTGCGCTAAAAACGTCCATCGTCATTGCGGTGTCGGCTTCAAGTAGCTCAAGCCCGCGGACGGCGCGATTGGTCATCCGCGTAGGCCAGCCGCTCTCGGTGGGGTAGTTACCGATAACCGGATTACTGCCGGGAGAACTTACCTGAAACGGCGATTGATTGGCGCTGTGCACAAAACCCGACGCGGGGTTAGTGATGCTCGGCAGCGCATCGGCGCTGAGGTATTCATGCCAAATCAAGTCGCTGCGATCGCCGGGCAGATATTGATCCCATCGCCACCCCTTGGCACGTTTGGGCATCATGGCGTTGTGAATAAAGTGGATCACACCGTCGGCGTTGGCATAAACAAAATTAAAGCTCGCGATATGTTGCAGGGCGATGGCGGCCTGCCACTCAGCGAAGCTTTTCGCAGCACTCATCGCGAGCCATTGCTCGACCTGCCTGATTTCATCCATCCCCGCGTAACGGAGGGCATAGGTGCCGTGGTCGGTTTTCATTACCGGGCCGTGCGCTGAACGGTAGCCCGTCTCGTTGACGGTCCAGGGTAGCCAGCCCCACAACAGCACCTTGATCGGAATGTCGAATTCCTCGAGTTCTCGCCACTGCCCGTCGAGCCGGTAGCGGTTTTCGTCTTCAGGGTCGATGTCGAGTACGTAGACATCCACCAAGTCGGGTTGATTGACGGTGGCGCCCCAACCATGAAATTCACTGAAGCCGACGCCCAGTGCCGGCGCGCCGATGAACAATCCACCCATGACGTCGAGGCCCTCGCCGCTCTGTAAATGGGCCTCATACCACGACACAGGGCCGGTTAACGGCTGGTGAGAATTGATCATCAACAGAGTTGAACCGTCTAGGCTTCGCGCGGGTGCAATGGCTGTCGCGTTCGAGCCGAGGGTGATCGCCGTATCAGGTAGTCGGGGCGCTTCGCTGATATCAAACTGGCGCGTCTCGGCGCGCAGGCCGGCAATTGTTTTTTCAAACCCGTAAAACAATAGGTGCCTTAGCATATGCGCTGCGATGACATCTTGCGGCGTCACAGGCAACACATCGAGCTCAACGCGCTCCGGATGGCGCGCGGCAAAGTGGTTGAAACCCGCGGCAAAAGCCTCGAGATAGCGCTGAGTCTCCGGCTTTAGCAGCCGTTCGTAATCGCGCGCGATGACCTCCCAGAAACCGAGCCATTTGACGAGATAGTCGGTGGCGGCCGCATCCTTGCCGAAAAACTGTGCTGCTTGGCCTCGGTAGTAGGGCAGCGTTTCCTCAAGGATTTCCCACCCGTCTTCGGCTTGCGCATAGGCAAGACCAAAGGCCATGTCGGCATCGGTCGCTCCAAAGATATGCGGCACGCCGAGTTCATCACGTTCAATGGTCGCCTCAAAGGCGCCGCCTTTAGGGGGCGACAGTATCCATAGAGCGATCCATAGCGTGGCAAGCAGATGACGGACAAGGAAAAAGGTGCGACCGGGAGGGCGCGAGCGCATAAGCAACCTCATGTTTATATAAAATTTTAATCTAACGTTATAACCAAATAGTGTTATGGTAGACGGGTGGGAGCCGGTGCGGACATCGCTGCGCGTCGGACCAACTGATAATCATAAGGGGGGAATTTCATGCGATATAGCGACAAAAGCGCATTGGCGGGAGCTGTGGTATTTACGCTCCTCGCTTCAAACGGTTTTGCAACCAACGGTTATTTCACCCACGGCGTGGGCACGCACAACAAGGCGATGGCAGGCGCGGGCGATGCTTCCCCAACCATGGCCATTGACGCCGCCAATAACCCCGCCTCGGGTGCGCTCGTATCGGAGCAATGGAATCTGGGTCTAGGGGTATTTTCACCCAATCGGGAATACAGTCTCAGTAATAGCGACTACATGGGGCAGGGCGGGTCCTTTACATTGCAAGCCTCCCCGTCGCAGGTGGCGGGAACGGTTGAGAGCGATAACAACTTCTTTCCCATTCCTTACATTTCTTACAACTGGCGATTTAATGAGGCATCTGCGCTGACGGTCTCTTTCTACGGCCGCGGCGGCATGAACACAGAATACAATGGGGCGGCAGCGACATTTGACCCGGATGGGCCCGGTCCTGCACCCACCATGACCATGCCTGGTACGTATGGCGCGGGTACCGCCGGCGTGGATCTCATGCAGGCGTTTTTGGATATCTCGTACAGCCATAAAGTGGGCCAGTGGTCGCTCGGGATTGCGCCGGTGATCGCCTACCAAATGTTCGAGGCGAAGGGGGTCGGTACCTTTGCGCCCTATACCAAGACCTATGCGGCCAGCTACATGGCGACGGGGATGCCAGAAATGCCCCGCAATCTCACCAATAATGGTTCCGATTCGAGCGCGGGCATCGGTTTCAAGTTGGGTGGTATTTGGACCGCATCAGATCGTGTGTCGGTATCCCTCGCCTATCAATCAAAGATCTCGATGGGCGAGTTCGATGATTACAGCGATTTGTTTGCCGAAGCCGGTGGGTTCGATATTCCAGCATCCGCACGCGCCGGTATTAGCTTCCGCCCAAAACCCAATCTCGGGTACCACATCGATATAGAGCACATTTTCTTTAGCGATGTGGACTCTGTCGGTAACCCCCTCGCCAATATCATGGGCTGTCCGACAGCGGGTATGGGCGGCATGAACGTGGAGAATTGCCTAGGGGGAAATCAGGGCTTTGGTTTCGGCTGGGACGATATGACAGTCCTTCAGCTGGGCGTCGATTGGTCCCCGGCCTCTTCGCCCCATACGACCTGGCGTTTCGGCTATAGCTATGGAGAGCAGCCACTTCAGCCGGCGGACGCAACAATCAATATTTTGGCACCTGCGGTAATGGAGCATCACCTGACGGGCGGCTTCTCCTATGAGCGGGACAACGGTCACGAGTTTTCCATCGCGGTCATGTTTTCACCCGAGAACAGCATCACGGGGACCAATTTCTTTGATCCCAGTCAGCGTGTCGAACTGACGATGGATCAATTCGAAGTAGAGGTGTCGTACCGGTTTTGAGCGCTTTCGGGCTTGCAAGGCCCGGGTTGCGATCCGCAATTGCGGGACGTAAGGGAGGGTGGGCAGTGCCCACCCTTTTTTGCGTTAAAGCGTGGCGACGTAGGCAGCCAGGTTGTCAATATCGGCATCGCTCATGGGCTTGGCAACGGGATACATCATTGCAGACTGCGCGCCGCGCTCCTGGCCCGCACGGTATGCGGTTAATTTGGCGATGATGTCAGCGGCTGCCTGTCCGGCCAACATGGGACCGATGCCGCCTTCTCCCCGGCCACCATGACAAGCGATGCATTGCCCAAAATATTTTTCACCAAGCGCTGCCGGAGAGGCAGCAGCGAGTTCGGCTTGCTTGGTCTGTTCCATACCCGCAATACCCCCTTCGTTCTCTGCTTTCCATTGCTCATAGCATTCGCCGATGCATTGGTTGCGGTTGCCAGTCCAGTCGGCACTATTGCTATGGGTCCCGATCCAGATCAAACCCGATACGGCGACAACAAACGCGGCGACTAACGAAGTGGTGTTCATATTTCGATTCCCTTGTTTCTGGCAAAAGACGGCGAGACGGCGTTGCGGCCCCAGCGGAAAGCGGCGAATGATAAGGCTTCTGCTAGGAAGATGACAGACTCCGCATGGCAAGTGTGGGGCAGCCTTACTGTCTGGTTGGACTCCGTGCCCAGATCCGCCTGAGATCGACTGGCGGTGGGTGCGCGTGACTCCACGGGCCCTGTCTGGGCATAATCCGCCTCTCTCAGATTTGATGGCCATACGTCGCTGACGCGGAGAGCAAAAAAGGAGTAATCGATGTCGGATGCTTTTCGTGGAACTATCAAAGTCCGCTTTGCAGATACGGACGCGAATGGGCACGCATTTTTCGCAAATTATTTGGTCTTTGCCGACGAGGTGTTGGGCGAATACTGGAACGAGCTGGGTTTGAATGTTTCAGATGTCGTTGGCCCGGATTTTTTGACCTTTACGGTCAATGCCAACATCGACTTTCTCGGTGAGAGCCTCGCGGGCGATACGTTGGACGTCGAGGTCAAGTCAGAGCGCGTGGGCAATTCGAGCGTCGTTATTGGCTTTGCCATTCGCAATCTCCGTACCGAGGAGATGACGGGGCGAGGCAGTTTTACCTATGTCTTTGTCGATAAGATAACGCGAAAAAGTCGCCCCATTCCGGCTGATTTCCGAGCGGCTTTGCTCGAGCGGCATCCCGAGCTTGCCTGATTGCAGGCGGTACGAGGCGTGGGGTTGGTTCCCGCCCCGCGATTGATCACACTTATGCGTAGAATGTGTCTCTCGAGTACGCTGTGACTGCCCACGCTAAAAATACACATCAAGGAAAAGGCTTGGTCCTGGTATTACAGGATCTGTCCGCTGCCTCGCCGGGACAGCTCCGCTCAAAGTCCAGCGAGGAAGCAGCCGAGGACTATTGTTGGTCCGCATTGGTGCTTTCCGCCGCCTTTGGATTCCGTGTGACGCCGGGGCAGACCTATTTCCTGTATCTCGTGAACCAGACTTGGCAACTATCTTTGCTTTCGCCTGAAGAATGGGGGCGGCGACTGCCGGGTGACTATGTGGGCCACTGCCAGCTTCGGCACGATATGACCTGGGGATTGGTGTTCGACGATGCAATTCGGGAGGGTTCAACGGTGCACGCCGCATTGATTCAGTATCTCGATGGTATCCGCGAACAGTTGCTGACATCGGGTAGCTGGGAAGCATTGCTACGGCAGGGTGAGAGGCATCTTCCTTATCAGCAACGGGTGCTCACAACGGCGCTCGCGTCGTCTCTCAGGCAGTCGCTTGCGCTGAGCGGTCACGCGGGCGTGCCGCCGGGAGTGCCTGCGCTGACCGGTGGCATTGCGCTGTCGAAATAGCGGCGGACAGATGGCCCGCTAGCGGCCTCAGCGCGTATCGGCAAATAGCTCGCGACCCACCAGCATGCGCCTGATTTCCGATGTGCCCGCGCCGATCTCATAGAGCTTGGCGTCACGTAATAGGCGGCCTGTGGGGTAGTCATTGATATAGCCGTTGCCGCCGAGAAGCTGAATCGCGTCGAGCGCGGATTGAGTCGCCGCTTCGGCGGTGTAAAGAATCACGGCGGCCGCGTCTTTGCGGCTTTGTTCACCACGGTCAAGAGCCTCGCACACCGCATATAAATAGGCGCGGCTGGCTGAGCACCGAGCGTACATGTCAGCCAACTTGCCCTGTACCAGCTGGAACTCGCCAATCGCTTGTCCAAATTGCTCGCGTTCATGGACGTAGGGCAGTGCAACATCGAGACAGGCCTGCAAGATGCCGACGGGGCCACCTGACAATACCGCGCGCTCATAATCGAGCCCGGACATCAGCACCCGGACACCGGCGCCTTCCTGACCCAGTATTTGTGTCGCGGGTACAACGCAGTCTTCGAATACGAGCTCGCAGGTGTTGGATCCGCGCATACCCAGCTTGTCCAGCTTGGGTGAGCGGGTAAATCCGGGCGTGTCGCGCTCGACGATAAAGGCCGTAATGCCCTTGGAGCCCGCCTCGGAATCTGTCTTGGCGTAAATCACATAGACATCTGCATCGGGCCCATTGGTAATCCACATTTTGTTGCCGTTTAAAACAAAGTCATCGCCGCGTCGATCAGCTCGAAGCCGCATACCGACGACGTCTGACCCGGCTCCCGGCTCCGACATGGCCAAAGCACCAATGTGCTCGCCGCTGCACAGTGCAGGAAGATACTGGGCTTTTTGATCCTCGCTACCGTTGAGGCGGATCTGATTCAGACACAAGTTCGAGTGAGCACCATAGGACAGACCCACGGCGGCGCTGGCCCGCGAAATTTCCTCCATTGCGATGGCATGGGCGAGGTAACCCATGCCGCTGCCGCCAAATTCCTCGTCAATGGTGATCCCCAGTAACCCCAAGTCGCCCAGTTGGCGCCACAGTTCACGAGGGAAATCATTATTCCGATCGATCTCCGCCGCCCGCGGCGCGATTTCTTGCGTCGCAAATTGATGGACCGTTTCTCTGAGCAACGTAATCTCTTCGCTGTGGCGGTACTGCAGGGTGGGGTAGGGCGTACTCATAACCAGAGGGTCCGTATTTTTGCCGTTCGCGTTAAGGGCGCCAGGGACCGCCGTTAATGGGCTTATTCGCACCCTGCCGATCGTCAATTGTGGCACGAAGCGTGAGGAAATATCACACGGTATGTTGTGCCTGCGCCACGATCCTCTACCATGGCCCCCCGTGTGGGATGCAGCGGAAGCGGTATTGCCGGGAACGCGATGAGACACCTGTTGAAATTTGGCCATTCAATGACCGCCATCACGTTTTTGGGTTCAGTGGTGGTGTTGTGGGTGTTCCACCAGCAGCTTGCTGACCCCGAGGCGGCTCTGGAGGTCTATGTTGCTGAGCGATTGATCATGGAGCGCCTCGCCACCACGGTCACGCTGCCTTCTTTAGTCCTTAGCTTGTTGTTCGGGCTGTTTTCCATGGCGGCGGTCGAAGGTTTTCATAACGCGCCGTGGGCGTGGGCTAAGTTGGTGACGACCGTCATCATGTTAGAGGGCAGCTTGCTGGGGATTCAAAGCCCCATAAAACGTGAGGCGGCGCTGGCGGGGAGAGCGCTAACCGAGCCGGACTTAATTTCCCAGCTGGCCCAACAGCTCGGCTCCGAACAGTGGTCGCTGGTGGTCATCGCTGTGGTTGCTGCAGCCAATGTCGCCTTGGGAGTCTGGCGGCCTCGCTTTCGCAGCAAGCTATAGCATCGTCCTGAACATCAATGCCAGGCGTTTACCGCGACTCAGGTTTTCCAGAAACTCTTGCGGTTGGGCGTCGCGCGATAAGAAATCCGAGTAGCCACTCAGTGCCGCGATATCGACGCCGTCGAGGTTAAGGAACCCCATCTGCCAATCGGCGAATTCTCGAGAGGTGGTCTCGCCACTAAAAAGGACTCTCACTTCGCTGTGCCTCGGATCATTTTCGATGCCCGCGAAGGTTGCCTTGACCGCCGCTTGATTGCCCTCGAGTACCTGATAAAAAGAGCCCTCGCGGTAGAGTAGCAACCCGGTGACGTGGCGCTGTGTATTCACCTCGCGCGCTTCTTTTAACAGTTTGATCAGCCCTTCTTGCGAAAACGGCTCTGTTTCTGTGCTCACGTAACCCAAATGGAATACCCCCTGATCTGCGTCGTTACTGGCGCTGAAGTCTGGCGGGCAGCTTTCGGGTTCTGACATGGGCTGGGTGCCAAGGGATCGAATGGGAGCCTGAAAAAGGCGGCAGTTCGACCCTAGATTGCTTGCTACTCAGGCAATAGTCAAATAAAATTGACATTTACTTGTTAAAAAAGTTAGACACAAAGCCAGACACAAAGCGCAAAGAGACACAGACACAGATATAAAATGAGACGCATAGCCGGGTGCGATGTCGTCCGCGGGGTAATGCAGGCAGCTGCAGGCCGCTCGTGAGCTAAGCCATCACCGGCCGATGTCCGCCATGGGGGATGTTATGACCGAATCAACACATGCCGGCTTAGCGGTAAACCTGACCACGCAGCAGGCGCTTGAAAGCCGCGCGTTGGCGCCGCGTTTCTACTGTACCGATTACGCTGCGATGGAACACATCGATATCTCGCCGGTGCGCGCTGAGTGGGACCTCATGATGCGCGATTTTGAGCTCGACAAGAATCGCGGTCACTTTAAAAAGAATTATGAATATGACCCTCGTATTTTGGAGTCCGATCCCGAACTGAAGGAGGAATTCCTGGATTTGCTGGTGTCGTCGATCACGGCCGAATACTCCGGTTGCGTGCTGTATCAGGAGATTGAAAAGCACGTCAGCAATCCTGACATCAAAGAATTGATGCGCTACATGGCAAGGGATGAGTCCCGGCATGCTGGTTTTATCAACAAAGCGCTGAATAAGCTTGGTGTTGCAGTTGATCTGGGGGTGCTGAAACGGGAAAAGGAATACACGTTCTTCAAGCCAAAATACATTTATTATGCGACCTACCTCTCGGAAAAGATCGGCTATGCCCGTTACATCACCATCTACCGGCATCTCGAGCGGCATCCGGAAAAGCGCTTCCATCCCATATTCAAATGGTTTCTGGAGTGGTGTAACGACGAGTTTGCCCATGGTGAGGCGTTTGCACTGATTATGCGCTCTGACCCCAAACTCCTCAGCGGCCTTAACAAGTTCTGGATTCGATTTTTCCTGCTCGCAGTGTATTCAACCATGTATGTGCGCGATCACTCGCGGCCCAAGCTCTATGAGGCGTTCGGGATGGACGTCACGGAGTTTGACTACACGGTGTTCGATATCACGACCGAGATCTCGCGTCAGGTCTTCCCGATCACGCTGAATACTGACGACCCTCGCTTTCGTGCCGGTCTCGAGCGTATGCGTCAACTCCAAGCGGCGCGAGACGCGCTCGAAGGCCGGCGCGGTCCGGTCGCGGCCCTCAGGCGAGTGGGATTGATGGTGGCCTCGGGCCTTACCTTTGCTCGTCTGTTCTTGTTGCCAACGCAAACCAACGCCATGCCCGAGCAGGTCCGGATGCAGCCCGCCTGGTAAGCCGGAGCTTCAGTAGCCAGCAGGCGCCCGATGGCTGCGCACTGTCCTCCGCGCTGAGCGGCTCGCACAGGGCTATTACCCATCGAGACTCTCTGCTAACTTGCAGCGTCTATCAAACGGGTTCTTGAGGAGGCACCGTGTCCGTTATTGAGCTATCTATCGACTCCGGAGTGGCTTTGGTCACGCTAAATCGGCCGGATGCTAACAACGCGTTGAACCGGGAGTTGTCCGAGGCGATTGTGGATACCTTCGCCACGCTGGCCGTCAACGCGGATGTCAAGGCGATCGTGCTGACGGGGGCGGGTCGCTGCTTTTGTGCCGGCGTTGATCTCAAGGCTCTTACTGAGGACCCCGAGCTGCTCTCTTCCGGGATGGGGCTGGGTCCCGCGTCACCGATTGTCGTTGCGCTGGAGCAGTGCCCTCAGCCCATCATCGGCGCGGTCAACGGCGCAGCGGTGACAGGCGGCTTCGAACTCGCCCTCGCCTGCGATTACCTCTTTGCCAGTGAGCACGCCCGGTTCGCCGATACCCATGCGCGTGTCGGTATTCTTCCCGGTTGGGGCTTGTCACAAAAACTGTCGCGCATCATCGGTATTAATCGCGCGCGCGAGATGAGCCTGACAGGAAATTTCATTGACGCGCATCGCGCTGAGGCGTGGGGGCTGGTCAATCGAGTGTGTGCCCCCGACGCGCTCGTCACTGAGGCGCTGGCCAGTGCTGCACAAATCGCAGACAGTGATCCCAGAGCAATAACGGCCCTGAAATCGCTGATGAACGATGGTGGTAAGGAAACGCTCGGAGACGCACTGGTCATGGAGGGTGAGCGAGGTAATGCGTTCGCACAGTCAGTGGACTATAGCCAGATGGCTGACCGGCTGGCCTCGCTGAGGCAACGCGCAGCCAAACAGTAGAAGGGCCGCAGCGCCAACCCTTCTGCGCCAGCTGGCGCGATCTGCGCCGCGATGGATAAGGGGTTCTAGCATGGTGATGTTAAGTGTCGGGGTAGTGCTGTGGAGTGCCGCCCATCTTCTCAAGCGGCTCGCGCCGGGCCTCAGGGCGCGCCTCGGCACCGCCGGGCGGTTGCTGGTGACCATCATGATCCTCGTTGCGCTGGTGCTCATGATTCAAGGTTATCCGTCGGCTCAGGGGCCCGTCTGGTGGGGGCGTCAGACGCCGCTGGTGGGCCTGAATAATCTGCTGGTATACCTCGGGTTTTATTTTATTGCCGGCAAAGCGGTGGGAGCCCGTGTCGCAGGCGTGATCCGCCACCCGCAATTAACGTCAGTGTCTCTTTGGGCGATTGCGCATTTATTAGTCAACGGCGACGCGCCCTCGCTGGTGCTATTCGGTGGTTTGCTGGCCTGGTCGGTGGCCTCAATTGCGGTGATCAATCACCAGGATGGCAAGCCAGCATTACCGAAACCCACGCCTTCACTGTTGCGTGAGATCGCCGCGGTGGTCATCACGCTCGCACTCTATGGCGCGACTTCCTATGTGCACGGTGTACTGGGTTACCCCGTCCACGGTTGAAGTAAGCGGGTGCCCCGGTGACAACCTCGTATGCCTTCACGGACAGGGATATCCGACGATCGCTAAGAGCGCTTGCAAAAGCGCATCCTGCGATTGCTAAAGCGCTCGATACGGTGGGGTTTCCTGCTTCGCGACAACGTGAGCACTCCTTTGAGTCTCTAGCGAGAATTGTGATTGGCCAGCAACTGTCGGTAAAAGCTGCGGCGACCATCGCGGGTCGCGTGGACACGGTGCTCGGAGGCGCAGTGACGCCAGAGCGTATTCTTGCCGCCGCCCCTGAAGTGCTTCGCGGCGCAGGGCTGTCGCATCAGAAGATCGGATATCTGCAGTCGCTTGCTCAAGCGGTTGCCAGTGGCGCTCTGTCGCTTGCCGAGCTGCCCGCGTGCTCTGATGAGGAAGTCGAAAACGCGATTACGGCGATACGCGGCTTTGGTCGCTGGTCAGCACACATGTATATGATGTTTTCTTTGGGGCGACCCGATGTTTGGCCTAGCGGTGATCTTGCGGTGCGCGTTGGCTTTGGTCGGATGATGGGGTGGTCTGAGCGTCCGTCTGAGCAGCAAGTCATTTCCGAAGGAAAGGCATTCGCGCCTCATCGAAGCGCGCTCGCACTGCTCTGCTGGCACTTCTACAGCGAGGCGCCGCTGTGACATTTACCTCTTGGGATCGTCAGTGCATGACGCTGGCGCTTGAGGAAGCTCAGCGCGCAGCCGATCGCGGCGAGGTGCCTGTCGGAGCCGTGCTCGCGCGGGGGGATCGCATTCTTTCTCACAGCGGCAATGCTCAGATCGAACTGAGTGACCCTTCAGCTCACGCCGAGATTCGAGTACTCCGTGAAGCCGGCATCCGGGAGGGGAATTATCGGTTACCCGATACCACGCTGTACGTCAGTCTGGAACCCTGCACCATGTGCTGCGGCGCGCTGGTGCATGCGAGAGTGAGCGCGGTGGTATTTGCGGCGCGGGAGCCCAAAGCGGGAGCTGTGATCAGCGCTGCGACGATCTTCGATAATCCGGCACTCAATCACCGCGTGCAGTGGCAAGGGGGATTGCTGGAGTCGCAGAGCGCTGACTTGCTCCGGCGTTTCTTTGAGGAGCGGCGGAACACCCGCAATGAATTGAGTTGAGGCGCTACAAAATCGGCAGGCTAATTTTGCGCAGGTGTTCGGGCAACAACAGGTCGACCTCGGCGGGCGGTGACAGGCGAGCCGCTGGCAGCGTCTGCAGTGCCAACATACCTTCATACTGTCGAATATTGTCGACATAGGTTACGGCTTGCTCGCCCTCGGCGAAGCCAAATTTCGTGACGGGAAAGAAATCCGGGTTCTGGAGCTTTGGTAGCTGGGCGCGCACGTCTGGCCAGATGTGCGGGTCGCCACCGGATTGCTGCGTAAGAACCCGCGCGTCTTCGAGATGCCCCATGCCAATGTTGTAGGCCGCGAGTGCCATCGAGGTGCGATCCGGCTCCTCGATGTCGGCGGGTAGCCGCCGCAGTAGATCCTTAAAAAAGCGAGCACCCCCTCGTAAACTTTCTCTGGCATCCGTGCGATCACTGACGCCGAGTTCAGCCGCTGTGACGCGTGTCAGCATCATCATGCCCCGCACCCCTGTTTGTGAGCGTGCGTCGGGATCCCAATGAGATTCCTGATAGGCCATGGCCGCGAGCAATCGCCAGTCCATTTGGTACTCGCTCGCGACACTTTCAATCAGCGCTTGCCACTGGGGCAGATCATTTTGCATTTTGCGTTGAAAAGTCAGCGCGCCGACGCGAGACGCGTGCTTGTAAGGACCAAAGTGGAGCCGTTCCAGTTGCGCGATGTCTCCCGCGCGACGGGCCGATTCAAGGAAGTCATTGGCCAGTGCCAAGGTCGCCAGTCCGTCTTCCGTTCGCGGTAGATAAAATACCACCGGCATTGGTTTTCCGAGGTCCAACGCGGCGACTAATCGCGGAAACAGGTGTTGCTGGATGCTGAACTCAACCGAATCCACAATCGCGAGCTCCGCTTTGCCCTCGGCAACCAATTGCATCAGCTCGATCGAGTCTGCAGCGTGAATTTCTCGCCAATCCAGCTCGGGTATTGCCTGCTTCATTTCGGTGAGTGTCTCGATATGGGAGCTGCCAGCAACGACCACAAGATCTCGGCCAACCATCTCGTCCGGCGATCGCGGCCGCCACGAACCCGACTTATAAACCACCAACGCCTGTTGCTCGAGGTAGGGTATCGACGCATAAAACTGGGCGTCTCGCGCATCGCTCTGGCTTAAGCCTGCTGCGGCGATATGAGCTTCGCCTCGTGCCAGCGTGGCGAACAGCTCAGGCAGGCTAAAGGCGACTTTGATTCTGACGCGCATGCCGTGGCGCTGAGCGAACCGGCGTATCAGGGTGTAGTCAAACCCGGCCGCCCGATCACCCTGAAAATAGTAGGTGGTTGGTGTATTGCGGGTGAGTACGACCAATTCCCGGGCTTCTTCGATGGGGGGAAGGTGCTGGCCGTCGCCGCAACTCCAGAGTCCGGTTGAGAATAAAAATATGAGAAGGCCGCCACGCATGGATGGATTGTAGGTCCTCTGGGCACCCTGGGACAGGACATCGTGTCCTACGTATGCATGCGGCGGTAGCGGCGGGGTATAATGTGTCCGCTGTCTCGTTCAGGAACTCCAAATGCTTGTGCTACCCGGATCTTCAGCGTTGTCTGAAGCCCGATTCCGTTTATTGGCCGACCAGGTAGCCGGCTTGGGGAGGGGGTACGTCTTACGCGAGGTCGTACACGCCTATTTGGTAGACATCCAACCCGATGCGGCGCTTGATACAGAGCGCCTAGCCGCACTGCTGCAACCGGGAACTCGGCCAATGGCGGACCCCACGGCGCTGACACGACCGGGTCAGCGCATTGTCAGCCCCCGTTTTGGCACCATCTCCCCATGGTCAAGCAAAGCGACTGACATTGCGCGCAATTGCGGCTTCGCTGCGGTTAAGCGGCTGGAACGGGTCACGCTCTTCGGTATCGATCATCTTTCCGAGGGGGAGCCCACGCCGGCCCTTGATGCCTTGTTGCACGACCGCATGGTTGAAACAGTGGTCTCTTCAATGATGGCTCTGGCGCCGATGTTTGATCACGCAGAGCCTCAAACCTACAGCGAGGTCGATATCCTCGGTGAGGGAGAGGCCGCACTCCATAACGCCAACATCGCTCTGGGATTGGCATTGACGCCGGATGAGATTGATTACCTCTTTGCCGCGTTCTCGGAATTGGGGCGCAATCCTCGTGATATTGAGCTGATGATGTTTGCGCAGGCTAACTCCGAGCACTGCCGCCATAAAATTTTCAATGCGAGCTGGGATATCGACAACGTCGCTGAGCCCCATTCTTTGTTTGGCATGATCCGGCATACCCATGAAGTGGGGGGTGACGACGTGCTGTCTGCCTACTCCGATAACGCCGCTGTCGTGGCGGGCCACCGCGCGGGGCGTTTTTATCCCGATGCCACCGACGGGGTCTGGCGATACCACGATCAGCCCATCCATTTGTTGATGAAGGTTGAAACGCATAATCACCCGACGGCGATATCGCCTTTCGCCGGTGCTGGCACCGGGGCGGGGGGAGAGATACGGGACGAGGGTGCGGTCGGGCGCGGCTCGCGGCCCAAGGCCGGTTTGGTCGGTTTCTCAGTATCTCACCTGGAGATCCCGGATCGGCCTCGTCCCTGGGAAATCCGCTACGGAAAGCCAGACCGCATCGTGACCCCCCTGCAAATTATGACTGAGGGCCCGATCGGCGCTGCCGCCTTTAACAACGAATTCGGCCGACCTAACTTGGCGGGGTATTTCAGGTCATTTGAAACGCGCACGAGTGAAGGCGTTCGCGGTTACCACAAGCCGATCATGATCGCCGGTGGATTCGGCAATATCCGCGAAGATCATGTCGAAAAAGGCAGTTACTCGGCGGGCGCGAAGCTGGTGGTGTTGGGTGGCCCTGCCATGCTGATCGGTTTGGGTGGCGGTGCAGCCTCGTCCATGGCCAGTGGCGACAGTGCCGAAGATCTCGATTTTGCCTCGGTACAGCGCCAGAACCCGGAGATTCAGAGACGTTGCCAGGAGGTGATCGACGTCTGCTGGGGCCTGGGCGATCGCAATCCCATCGCGTTTATCCACGACGTGGGAGCGGGTGGCCTCAGCAACGCCTTACCCGAGCTGGTGAAGGACGGCGGCCGGGGCGGCCGGTTCGAATTGCGCGACGTGCCCAATGATGAGTCGGGTATGACGCCATTGGAAATCTGGTGTAACGAATCCCAAGAGCGCT
>Ga0181578_10003376_pt1 | contig 14623 bp, 8 predicted proteins | sample 071ome_21_FD_148659 | JGI IMG/M metagenome (GOLD analysis project Ga0181578, IMG submission 148659) | Coastal salt marsh microbial communities from the Groves Creek Marsh, Skidaway Island, Georgia - 071401CT metaG (spades assembly) | ecosystem: Environmental > Aquatic > Marine > Intertidal zone... | reverse complement strand
TAATCTCAGGTCCGGACAAGTCGACCTACCCGTTACAGCGCCTGTTATTGAGTCCGTTTCGATCTTGCGGATAGGTGACACCGCTTTGGCCTTTGATGTCAAAGGTCTGCAGGATCCTTTGCCTGAAATGGCTCCAACCACTGCACGTGTCGTTCGGCAGGAATCGGGAAGTGTGGAAATTCATTGGACTCCCAAAGCAAATACCATCGATTACCTGTTTGCCACTACGAACATGATTGGATGGGACAATACCCGCTTACAACCGACGGGGCGTATTGGAATCAATAGCTTTATCAACCAATATCAGATGGTGTTTTTCAAATTCATCCAGGTGGATGTGGATTGATTGGCTCAAGGTTGGGTGTTCGTCTTCTCTTGGGAAGGATCAGAAGAAACCTGATGGAATTGGACGTTTCCTTTCCAATCGCCACTGGCCAGCCATTTGCCGTTTGGTGAGAAGGAAAGTGCATAAATCCAGTCATCATGAGCTTCTATAGATTTTAGAATCTGATCTGAATTTGCATCGATGTAGCGAATCACGCCGTCTTTTCCGGCGGAAGCAATCCAGTTTCCTGAAGGGTGGTAGGCAACGGAAAATAATTCGGTGTGATGGTTTCGGACAATCCTTACCATTCGGCCGATTTCAGGTTGCCAGATCCTGACTGTTTGATCGGTGGACGCCGTAGCGATGTAAAACGGTAGTCCGGCGCTGTTTGCTTGGGAAGGGCGTAATGCGGTTGAGTAAACAATGCCTGTGTGATGTGCATAAGTTCGATGCAGTTCTCCTTGTTCCAAATTCCATATTTTTACCGATCGGTCGGACCCTCCGCTGACCAACCACTGGTCGGTTTCATTAAAGAGCAGGTCCATGACGGAACCCGCATGACCTTGCAGGATTTGTTTCTGGTCCAGTGAATGATCCGCTTCCATGAATTCAAAAACCAGAATGTCCGAACTTCCCGACCCAACAGCCAACTGCGCACCTTGATGTGAAAATGCGATGCAAGTAAGCCAATCACTATCCAAATGTTGATTCGCCACGACTTCACCGGTCGGCCATTTCAATATGAGGATACTTCCTTTTGTTCCGGGAGATCCACCTGCCAGGGCCAGGTATTTCCCGTTTGGATGGAATGTCAGTCCGCGTATTCGGAACATGCCGGTTTTGAGGGGATCGAAATGGATCTTTCGGTTCGGTGATGAATGATCCATGGAATGGGCGACGACTGAAAAATCCCCGTTCCATACTGCCGTCGGTTCGCTGGGATGAAAGGCGATGTCGCTGATGGGCGTGCCTGCCAGTGCCGAAACCTGCATGAACAGCAGGAATCCGTATATGCAGAATCCATGTGCAACGGCACGTATCATGTCAGTCCTTCGATGGTCCTGCCTCCTTTAACCCATTGGATGGGGCGGCCGTTGGGGGCCTGGTAAGCGAAGTCCGGTTGAATGCCAAGCAGGCTCAATGTGCTCCACGCCAAATCTTCAGGATGAACCGGGTTTTCGCTGGGGGCCTCGCCATAGGCGTCGGTTGAGCCGATGACTTGTCCGCCTTTCACACCTCCGCCCGCCATGCAGACAAAGCCTGCGCGTGGCCAGTGATCGCGTCCGGCGCGGTCGTTGATTTTCGGGGTGCGTCCGAATTCGCCCATCAGCATCACCAGGGTTGAATCGAGCAATCCTCGTTCGTGCAGGTCGGTGATCAATCCTGAGTAGGCTTGGTCAAGCGATGGCAGTTTTCCGCTTCCACGAAACAGAGCGTCGGGCATGTTCTTGAAAATCTGGGTGTGCATGTCCCAGCCTTTATCAACGATGGTGACAAATCCCACACCATGTTCCACCAGTCGACGTGCCATGAGGCAGCCTGTACCGATGCGGCTTCTTCCATAGCGTTCGCGAGCGCGGGGAGTTTCTTTTTCCAGCGCGAAAGCCGCCTGTGATTCGGGTGAGGTCAGCAACGCATAAGCCTGTTCGTAATAGGTGTCCAGCGGTGTGTCGATGGGACTTTCTTCCGTGGAGCGTTTGACGTTGTCCAGGAACTGTTGCATCTCGCGACGACGCTCCACACGTTGCAAGCTCAGGCTGGCGGGAGGGTTGAGATTGCGAACCCGGAAGTCCGGTTTGGATGGATCGCCTCCCAGTGAAAAGGGTTGATAGGTGGCTGGTAGATAGCCCGAGCCGGCGTATGTCACGCCTTCGGGGATGGCCACATAAGGAGGAAGCACTTTTTCGAGACCGGCTTGTTGAGCGTAGATGCTTCCCATGCTGGGATATTCGAGAACCGGAGACGGCTTGTTGCCGGTCAGAAGATAGTGGCTCCCTGTGTTGTGATTGCCAAATGCATGGGTCATGGAACGGATGAGTGCCACATGTTTCATGATTCGGGCGGTTTTGGGGAGGTGTTCGCTGATCCGGATGCCGGGCACGTCCGTGGCAATGGGTTTGAATTCCCCACGAATTTCCACCGGTGCATCAGGCTTTAAGTCGAAGGTTTCAAGATGACTCGGCCCGCCATCCAGCCAGATCAGGATGCACGACTTGGCTTTGGCGGATCGAGTGGCGCTGGATGGCGCGGAAGCAAGAGCACGACCGCGCAGCAGGTCCGCCATGTTCATACCGAGACCGGTCATCAGGCCGGCGTGTAAAAAGTCCCGGCGGTTGATGCCATCGCAACGAAATAAGGAGGATCGTGGCTTCATAAAAGGTTTCCAGGTTTCACATTCAATGGATCCAAAGGAATTCACGGCTGTTGATCATGGCCCACAGGATGTCGGTTAAGACAGCCGTTTTTGAATTGGAGTTATCCAGCTGTTTTGACCAGTGTTCCAATTCTTTGGGAGTGGGGTTTCGTGAAAATGTTTTCAAGTAAATTTCCTGTATCAGCAATCCATTGTCGGAGTGGATCCGTTGCATCCAGTTTGTAGCCGATCTTTCCAGTGTTGACTGCAATTCCGGATCATTGAACAGGTAGAGTGACTTGGTTAATCCGCCTCCGGAGGAACCGGATTCCTGGCAGGGTTCTTCGCGTTTGCATCGACCGAGAACATCCAGCGCGAAGGATTCCTGACGGTGATCCCATGTGTTGATGGCGTTTTTTCCTGCCAACACTTCGACCAAATAATCGGATTGATCGGTGATGCTTCGAACGGCGTCTACCAATACTCGTCCTTCATAGGCGCGTGGTGTCATGGCATTGAAAAAACCTTTGTGTGTTCCGCGTATGGCGTCGAATTCCGACTGCTGACGATAGGCATTGGAGGTGACCATTAATTCAATCAAAGCACTGAACCGGTAATCCTGCTTGCTCCATTGGTCGGCTAATGTGTCAAGCAGACCCGGGATCAAGGGAGGGTTGGTTGATCGCAGGTCATCCACCGGTTCCACGATGCCGCTTCCGAACAGGTGTTTCCAGATCCTGTTGGCGAAGGCGCGTGCAAACCGATCCGATCCCTGGGTGCTTAGCCATTCTCCGAGGTCTTTGAGTGGATCGGTGGCAGCATGATGCGTTGCATCCGATGAAACTCCTAATGGACGAGGCTTGCTGGCGTTGCCTGTTTTGGGGTGAGGGACTTCTCCAAGGTTTTTGAAGATGACTTGTCCGTTTTCCAGGCCTGTTTTTGAAAAAATGGCAGCGAAATCATGGTAATCGGTTAGGGTCCATTCATCGACCGGGTGATTGTGGCATCGGGCACAGGCGATGCGGGCTCCCAGTAATGTTTGCCCCACGTATTCCGCCATGTCGCGAGGGTCCATTGCCTGACGGTTGAAATTGGCGGGTGCGTAGTCGGAAAACGAACCTCTTGCCTCAATCAAAGTGCGAATGGTTTTCAGCATGGAACGATCGGATTTGATCTGATCTTTCAGCCAGGTGTAGTAAGCGGTTCCGTTTTCCGGTCCCAGTTTTTTGGAATCCAGCAAGAGCCAATCGGCAAAGCGCAAACTCCAGAAATCCGCAAAGGCGGGTGTGGACATGAGGTGTTTGATCAACTGGTTGTAAGCTCCGCTTGAGGCGAGTTCCTGTGTCCAGTGCACTGCCTCATCCATGGTTGGAATCTGCCCGGTCAAATCCAGAAACAATCTGCGGACCTGGGTGTGTTCTTCTGCCGCTTTCGCCGGTATCAAGTTCCACTTTTGCCATTCCGCTTGGAGAACGGTGTCGACCGGGTGGTATGATGATTCGTATACCATGTGTTCCTCACTTTGGTAGGGCAATCCTACTCTGCAGGAACTGGTCAGCGCTCCGAATCGAATCAAAACAGAGGTCACGCCGTGGTTTTGAAACACCACCTCGCCTTGTCCGGTAACATCGGCGACGCCTTCATCCATGGAATCGAACACGCACCACCGGGTGACATCTTTGGTGGAGCCGTCGTCCATTTGTGCTTCGACTTTGATGGCAACGGCGTCGCCTTTGACGTTGGCCCGGATTTCCCGGGGTGAGATGATGAGGTTCTTGCATGCAATGGTCGGACTGCCCTTCGGAGCCCCATCCGTGATCCATTGTTTTAACCGTTCGAAGTTGTCGGAAGACCTGCGTAATCGTCGCCCTCCTTCGTGTTCGATCTGATTGGAAGCCTTCTTCAGCACCAGGCTTTCTTCCGGGTGGTCGAGGTTCAATCTGCGGGCAAACCGGTCACGTGTCATGGCTTCATAGTCACCCTGTGGATCTTCTGCGAACAGGCTGAGTTTGAAACCTCCTTTACCGGTTGCCGCCCCGTGGCATGAACCGGAGTTGCAGCCTGATTTGGTCAGGATGGGGACGATTTCGGTTGTGAAATGCGGTGTGTCGTTCAGAGCTTCGGCTGCTCCCAATGCCATGGTTGAACACAACAAAACCATGATGCACACCGACCAGGATACCGGTTTTAATCGTTGCGCGGATTGAATGTTCGGGAAGTGCATGGTCGAAGGCCTTGGCAGGACAGGTGATTATTTCGAGTCCACCTGCTTCTTGAGTTCTTCAACAAACGCCGCTCCTTTGGTCTGAGCGTATTCGGTACCATACTTGACAGCCAGCACACGGATCCATCCGTTCATGGCCTGCCGGGTGAGGTCGTCATTGTCCTTGATATAACCCCGCACCTGGTCGAGCACTTGGTCCACGCGTTCGTCGGAATTGGTTCGCTGGATGAATGATCTGAGGTAACCAACCAGACGGTTATCTGTCGGGGCAGCTCCAGGAAGTTCGCCCCCCTGGGGGCGGCCTTCGCCCCGGCGCATGTTTTGTCCCCGTTGTCTCATGTTTTCCCCTCGACCTCGTCCGCGCTGTTGGGCCATGCGCATGTCTTCGGTCAGGGATGCGATGGTGGGTGGCGTGTCCAGTCCGATCAGTTTCGAAAGCGCGCCAATGACTGCTTCGCCATCGGCGATGCCGGGTTGGATGAGGGCAAAATTGGCGGCGACCTTGTTGTCCCTGGCGGCGATGATGGTCAGGAGGCATTCCTTGTTCAGTCCGTAGTTGCCGGGACCTTCGATTCCGTCGGCTGACAGCAGCATGCGCCCTTCGATTTTGAGCGATCGGCCCACTTGCGGCAGACGTTGGCGGCTGGCGATGGGATCGTCACTGAGGAACACCCAGTCTGTTTTCAACTGATCCTTGTGCTGGCTCCCGAATTTGTCGATGACTCGCATCAACGGAGCCATGGAACGTTCGATGCCGTGCACGAAAATCAATGTGGTTGGAGAACCCTCATTGGAAGCGATGGGATCCATGGTGTCGCCCTGATGTTCGCCGCGGAGTTCGATGGCTTTGAATGGGGTGGTTGTTTCACCAGGTTGAGGGCCGGAAAACACTTTGTCTTGGGCCTGGGCGAAGTTGCCTGTAAAGTGCAGGGCAATCAGACCAACAAACAACCTGCAAGTTGTTTGAAAACTTAGCTTGAACGGAAGATTAGACATGCTGCCAATATGCACCGATGACAGTGCCAAAGCCAGAGAAAAGCATTCAAAGGTTATGATGAAAAGTTTGTTGATGGACGGGTGGGAACACCTGGTGATGGGGGGGCTGTTGACTGGATTATTGCTTTCCGGTTGTGGATCTCCAACGGATCAAACCACAAGCAGTGACGACAAAGCTGGCGAAGCGCCTCGTATCGCCAGGGATTACTCATGGACCAATGACATGGTCTGGATTCCAAGCGGAACTTATCAGCGTGGCAGCGAATCCGGGCAAGGTGATGAAAGGCCGGTGAGGGAGATTACCATTTCGGGTATCTGGATGGATAAGACCGAAGTGACCAATGAGCAGTTTGGCGAATTTGTTCGTGAGACCGGATACGTCACCGTGGCGGAACGAAAACCTGATCCGGCACAATTTCCCGGTGCGGATCCTTCGTTATTGGTTGCCGGGGCAATTGTTTTTGAACCTCCCGGGCAACCGGTTTCACTCCGGAACCATTATGCCTGGTGGCGTTATGTGGCGGGAGCGAGTTGGAAGCATCCCACGGGTCCTTCATCGGATGTTCAGGGAAAGGGGAAATATCCAGTCACTCAGATGGCCTGGGAAGATGCCATCGCATACGCCAGGTGGGCGGGTAAACGTTTGCCGACTGAAGCGGAATGGGAATACGCCGCTCGCGGAGGTGTGGAGGGTTCCGAGTTTGTCTGGGGGGATGAGCTGACTCCGGATAATCAGTGGAATGCGAATGTTTGGCAGGGTGATTTTCCGAATCAGAATTCAGTTGCTGATGGACATTACTGGATGGCTCCTGTCGCCCAGTATTCACCGAATGCGTGGGGACTGTATGACATGGCGGGCAATGTCTGGGAGTGGTGCATGGATTGGTATATGCCGGACTATTATTCAAAAAGTCCAGCCAGGAATCCGCATGGTCCGAGCCAAAGTTACGATCCAAACGAACCGGGGATTCCCAAGAAGATCATGCGCGGCGGGTCTTATCTTTGCAGCGATCTTTATTGTGAGGGGTATCGATTGTGGTGGCGGATGAAGTCAGCGCCGGATACCGCCATGTCGCATACGGGATTTCGTTGTGTGCGTGAGGGGCCTTCGCCGGAGGAGATGCAAGCGGAGAACAGGTAGATCGGACAAGCTTGTCCCGCGACTGCGTGGATCTCGATGCGCCCCTTGTGACTTCCTGTTCAAATATGGTATCCAGGGGAAAACCCTAACGTAATAAACCTCCAGTCACGCATGTGCGATGTTGGTTGCAAACAGGGTTGGGCTATTGAGAACCGGAGGCTTCCCCAAGCGAAAGCTGATTGTCATTCGGATGCCATAAGGCACGCGCCAGGGACGGCACGTTCTACCATGGGGTGACCGCGGGCTTCCCCAAGCGAAAGTTGATTGGCATTCGGATGCTATAAGGCACGCGCCAGGGACGGCACGTTCTACCATGGGGTGACCGCAGGCTTCCCCAAGCGAAAGTTGATTGACTATCGGATACCACAAGGCACGGGCCAGGGACGACCTGTGTCTACCTGCGGAAGCTGCATTTATTGGTAAAAATCTTTTAGATAGAGCACGCGTTGTTGCACGAGTTCCAGAACCGGGATGGCGCGGGCAAGTGCGTTGGCTTGAGTTTGGCCAATGAAGGATTTCATGCTGATTCGAATGGCTGCCACAGGATCTCCGTTGCGGTCTCTTACCGGCATGGTGACCGTGACCACTTTTTTGTTCTTTGCGTAGTATTGTTTGCCGTTCGAGATCACATCGCGGACCGCTTCGTTTTCTTCTTCGCCCAGGCTTTCTTCATGCATTGCGGCGATGACTTTGGCAGGTTCGCCTCTTTTTGTGGGCGCGAAAATCTTCAGGTCCAACAGGCGGGGGAATGCCTCGAGGATGTCTTTGGCCATGGATTGTGCGGCAATGACCATGGGCTTATATTCGATCACGGTATCCGCAAAATAGGAAACAGAGTCGGATTTGGTCCAGAAACCGATCTTACCCGAATTGAATGTGTGATCCGTCAGTTCAGGGATGATGGGTTTGTCATTCAAGGTCACATTGATCTTCGAACCTTCCACCTGGACGCTCATGCTTTGCCATTTCCCGATTGGAATTTCTGCCTGTACCTTAACAGGCTGGCTTCGGATACCATTGACCACCTTGAAAAAAGCGAACGAACTTCCTCCTTCGCTGGCCCTGACGTAGTAGTAGTTGTTTTCGTCCTGGTACCGGAAAACGATCCCGGCCATGGTTTCAACCACACCGCGCACCAGTTTGAATTTGGTCTTGATGGTGAAGTCTCTGAAGTTTTGGCCGGTATAGATCAGCATGGGAAAATGCTCATCGGTCAGGTCTTCAGACACCTGGGCAAGGACGGGACGCACATTGGTGTTGAGGGCTTTTTCGGAAAAAGACCTGAAGTATCCGGGAACCTCGTCCTCAAGGATGACCCATTTTCCAGGTTTCCCTTTGCCTCCCAACACACTTTCAAAATCCTTAGGCAGGCCTTCTTCTGTTTTTTCGGAAAGATCAATGTAGAGATCCGCCGCATTCAGTGAGAAAGCGGCTGCACAAAAGCAGATGCATTGAGCAATCATTCGCATGGGAAGAAGTTAGCAAACAGGTTGAGCGTGGGCAACCATGCTTTGGAGATTTACCAACTCAGACAATCTGTTCCCGAAGATTGATCAGAGTTTCCGAGATTATAAAAAAAAGAGTGGTTTTGGCGATTCTTCTGATTACGATCGTTCTTTTAGCATTTGTGTTTCGAATGCACTGGCTCGGTCGAGTTGGTTCTAAACCGTTGAGTTGAAGTTAAGAAGTTAGACATGAAATTGAGCAAAATCATAAAATCATTGTTAAGCCTGCTGGTCTTGCTGGGGGCGTTGAACGTACGGGGAGCCGACGAAGGTCCGGTTCGAGTGCTCTTCCTGGGGCACGATGCCGAACATCATCCTTCCAACGCGTATTTTCCCATGATCTCCGAGGCACTTGGGCGGGATGCCATTTATTTTGATTATACGACTTCGGTCGAAGATGCTTTGGGGGATGCCGACTATCTAGGCAAATTCGATGCCGTGTTGCTTTATGCCAACCATGCCGAGATCACCTCAAATCAATGGAAGAATCTGTTGAACTTTGTCGAGACCGGCGGTGGTTTTCTGCCGATTCACTGTGCCAGCTGGTGTTTCAGCAATGAACCCGGATTCGATCAGTTGGTGGGCGGGCGATTTGCGCATCACCGAACCGGGGTGTTCCAACCAAAGACGGTGCTTCCTGGCCATGAGGCCATCAAAGACGTCCCTGCCTTGGAAGCATGGGACGAGACATACGTTCACGTGAATCATAACCTAAAGGACCGTGTGGTGCTTCAGGTGCGTGAAGTGGCGGAGCCGGATGACAACATCACAGAGCCTGAACCCTGGACCTGGATTCGGACACAGGGCGAGGGGCGTGTTTTTTACACCGCTTCGGGGCATGACCATCGTGTGTGGAGTCGTGATGAATTCCATCAGCTGATCAAGAAAGGCATCCTCTGGACCATCGGGGATGAACGGCGTCAATCCTATGAGGCATTCCTGCATGGGCGTGTGGCGCTGGCTTATGAAAAACGGGACAACATTCCCAATTACGAGCGCCGACCAGAGCCTTTACCTTATCAATTTCCACTTTCTCCCGAGGAGAGCATGCAATACACACAAGTACCCGTTGGTTTTCGCTTGGAATTGTTCGCCAGCGAACCTGATATCGTGAATCCCATCTGCATGGCATGGGATCATCGTGGGCGGCTGTGGGTGGCCGAAGCGGTGGACTATCCCAACGAACTCACAAACGATCGCACCGGTCGAGACAGTATCAAGATCCTTGAGGACACCAATGGGGATGGGCGTTGTGACAAGGTGACGGTGTTTGCGGACGGGCTCAATGTCCCGACCTCGATCGTCTTCGCCAACGGAGGTGTGATCGTGGCTCAGGCTCCGGACTTCCTCTTTTTCCAGGACACCAATGGAGATGATAAAGCCGATGTGCGCGAGGTGTTGAACACTGGTTGGGGTGTTGCTGATACTCATGCCGGACCGTCCAGTTTCCGATATGGGTTGGACAATCGTGTTTGGGGGACTGTGGGGTATTCCGGTTATTCCGAACGAAGAGGTGACAGCGATGTGCGCTTTGGCAATGGCGTTTTTAACATGAAGGCGGACGGCTCTGATGTCACCTTCATGCATCAGTTCAACAACAACACCTGGGGCCTGGGCTTCAACAGTGCGGGGGATACGTTCGGGTCAACCGCCAATAACAATCCGGCCTTTTTCGGCGGATTCCCTGCTTCGGGATATCAAGGCAGGCGCAGCATTTCCGCCCAGATGATTGCCGATAACCCCGCTTTCCAACCCATCACCCCCAACATCCGCCAGGTGGACGCTTTTGGTCGATACACGGCGGGTGCGGGTTATGCGTTGGCGACATCCGATCGTTTTCCTGAATCATGGCGTGATTCCATGGCATTCATCAGTGGGCCAACCGGTAACTTGTTGGGGATGTATCAGAATGTTTCCGATGGTTCCGGATACAAGGCGATCAATCGTTTTTCATTGATCGCCAGCGCCGATGAATGGTTCTCGCCGGTTTCCGCCGAAGTGGGGCCGGATGGACATCTATGGGTCGCCGATTGGTATAATTTCATCATTCAACACAATCCGACCCCGAGTCCACAACGAGGCGGATACGAAGCCCGGACCGGAAAGGGGAACGCCCATGTGAACCCGAATCGTGATCGTCAGCATGGACGTATTTACCGACTCATTTATGAAGCAACTGAAGCTCAGCCCACGATTGTCTCCCTTGCCAACGCATCCAATGAAGCGTTGGTGGAGGTCTTTGATGATTCGAACATGTTTTGGCGTATGACGGCTCAGCGCATGTTGATCGAGCGAAATGCCACGGACGTTGTTCAATTGCTGCGTCGCAAGGTGGTGGATGCCGGACGCTCGGCGGTTCATGCGTTTTGGACGCTCGATGGATTGGGGCAATTGGATCGGGACATTCACCAGGCCGCTTTGCTCAGCAAAAATCCTGTTCTGCGTCGCAATGCGGTGAAAGCTCTGGGCACATCCGAGGAAGATATCCAATTGTTCTTCGACACGGCCGTGGTGGCTGCTGATGATCTTCAGGTGCGCCGTGAGGCTTTTGTTAAAATGGCCCACTTCCCCAAGCAGGCCTCGCTTGAAATTGCCATACCGCAATTGTTCCGGGATAAAGTGAATCGCAAGGATGACTGGTTGTCTCTTGCTCTGAAGGCCGCTTCACAGAATCAGGGAGTGGCCGCCTATTCCACTTCGCTCGGTGAAAACATCCTGCCGAATGCATCCTTCGAAGATGCAAGAGGAGATCGTCCGGCTTCCTGGCGTCCTGCCTCCTACAATGATCGTGGTGGAACCACCTTTTCCTACGAAGATGATCCCGCTCATGTAAGAACCGGGAAACGCTCCATAAAAATCACGTCAACCCAAGGTGCTGATGTCGGTTGGAGAGCAAACGTGAAGGTCAAACCCAACACCGACTACAAAATGTCCGGGTGGGTCAAGACAGAAGGCGTTCGTGGCGCGAGGGGAGGACTGATGAATGTGCACACGATTGGTGAAGGTGTCACCAGTCCTGTTTCCGGCGACAGTGATTGGAAAAAGGTTGAAGTCACGTTCAATACCGGAGGCCAGGAGAACATTCTCATCAACTGCCTGTTCGGCGGTTGGGGAACCTCACGTGGCACCGCTTGGTACGATGACGTTGCTCTGCAGGAAATCGTGATTGAAATTGATGAAGACGGTTCCGCTGATCTGGTCGGTGACGTCGATCGCGGAAAGAAAATCTTCAACGAACATCCGGTGGCATCCTGCATTCGTTGTCATCAAGTGAATGCACAAGGGGGATTCGTTGGTCCTTATCTGGACGACATCGCAAAGCGGAAAGATGCAGCTTACATCCGTGAAAGCATTCTGGATCCACAGGCTGCCATTGCCGAGGGTTTCCCTGCTGAAGTGTCGCCGATGCCGCCATTTGGAGTATTGTTGCCACCTCAGGACATCGAAGACTTGATGGCTTACCTGATGACCTTGAAGAATGATCCTCCTGAAGGAACGGTCAAAGAGATCCAGCAGCAGATCTCCTTCGAATAAGTTTTGAAGTCAATAAAACCCGGTCTCATACGAGGCCGGGTTTTTTATTATACTGGCTTGTTCCCCTGCATCTACCGTGTCATGCTCTTGATATGCCAAATATATTCCCTCGTTTTAAAAGCTATTCTGCAAAGGGATACCTTTGTTTTTTGTGTCTTTCGATGCTTGTCATTTCCGGTTATGCACAAGAAAGCCCAAGACAGGTCAGTGCCGAGCGTATTCAACATGGGTTTCTAGTTTGTGGAAATATCACCGCTTTGTTTGATGAAGAAAGTCAGGTGGTCTGGCAGGTCGATGGTGGGTCACGCGATGGATACGTTTTGGACAATGGGAATCTGCTGATCTCCAACGGACGGGTGGCACGTGAGTATACCCGATCCAATGAGGTGGTGTGGTCTTATCAATTGAATGCGGTGAACAAGGAGTTGGGGACGGCTGTCCGATTGGATTCCGGTAACACCATGGTGGTGGAGCGAGGGATCAAGCCCCGTTTGCTTGAGATCAATGCGCAGGGCGAGATCAAAGCTGACATTTCACTTCAACCCGACACCGACAACGGTCACATGCAAACCCGCATGGCCCGTAAGTTGGCGAATGGAAATTATATTGCACCTCATTTGCTAGGTTTTGCCATCAAGGAGTATGCTCCTGACGGGACGGTGCTCAAGACCATCCACACGGATCTTGCGGAATTGGGGGGGCGTGAAGAGGAAAATTGGCCGTTCACTGCGATTCGATTGGCCAATGGAAATACCTTGGCGAATCTAACGCACGGAAACAAGACCGTTGAATTCGATATGTCGGGAAAGGTTGTGTGGCGTGTGGATAACAGCGATGTGGCCGGACGGTTTAGCGATCCTTGCGGTGGTCAACGTTTGCCCAATGGCAACACGGTGATCGCCAGTTACGCACAACGTGATGCATCCAAACCACGTTTGTTTGAAATCACTCCGGACAAGAAAGTGGTATGGGAGTTTTTTCACCCGAGCGCTCACGCCCATGGGATTCATGTGGTTTCCACAAATGGCCAGAAGTTGTCAGATACGAGCTTGAAGTGATGGGGTTTCGTTGGGGAAATTCAGGTTCGTTGATTCATGTTACAAGTGATGTCTTTCTGGAGTGCTCCGAGGTATCGGAGCTTTGGATACGTTTCAAATTCAAAGGTGGAAATCGAAAGTTCTTACTGTTTCCTATTCTTCATAGATTTGGTTTTGAATGAAGGGTAAGGGACCATTGTTTATGGTAACTTTGACGTTGCCGTAAAGTATCCAGAGCGGCGATGACTCGCGCGCAGTCCAGATGGCGTCTGGTTTCAGTGCGCTTTCTTCGGGGAACGGTCAACTCAAGGCTTCCTGATCGTCTCAGCAAGGAGTTCAGCGATGTGTTGTGGTTTGCGGTCAGTGAGGTGTTCGATCTGATGACGGCAACTGGTTCCATTGGATATGACCTGAGCATTTTCAGGATATTGATTGAGCATCCCGGCAAGTTGATTTCCCACTTGAACCGAAAGTTCATATTCTGATTCAGAAGCACCAAAGGCGCCTGCCATGCCGCAACAGCCTGATTTCAGGAGTTCGGATTCTATGTCGGGCCACAGATGCTGTTTCAGGTGCTGGATGTAGGCAGTGTTTGTCAAAGCTTTCGCATGGCAATGCACGTGAGTGGTGACGGGTGTTTTGGGGGGATGAAATCGATCACGCCATTCAGGGTGTTTTTCACATTGTTGTGCCAGGAAGGCTTCCAGCAAGTGACTGCGTTTTGCGATGGAGTCCGCACCTTTTACTCCCAGTTCCGTGTAGTCTTCCCGAAACATCGAAAAGCAGGAAGGTTCAAGAAACAGGATAGGAGCTTTCGGATTTCGTTCGATCAGATCGATGTTGTGTTGACCCAGTCGACGTGCTCGACGGAGGTCGCCTTGGCTGAAAGAAGGTCTTCCGCAACATTGGCGGCCCAGGAGTAAACGCACTTCAAATCCCAGGTGTTCCAAAACTTCCACCGCAGCTTTTCCGATATGTGGATCGTAATGCCGGGCAAAGGTGTCATCCCAGAGGTAGACAGGGCCGTTGGGGGTAGGGCGGTTCGAAGTACGTTGAGCGAACCATAGATCAAAACGCTGATCGGCAAAGTCTGGTAATGGGCGCTTGGTAGACAGGTTGAATGGTTTTTCCAGTCGTTTCCTCAGCCAGTTCCAGGATTGTATGCGATTGCTCAAAGCCGGAAAATGGGACGCCCACTCTGCGATCCAATCCACATGGCCAAACAACCATTGAGAAAGAGAGACTCCCTTTCGATCTCTCAAGACCTGTTGGAGTTCGGCCTTGATCAGTGCCATGTCGACATTGGATGGGCATTCTGTTTTACATGCCTTGCAGGACAGGCAATGTCGCAAGGCTTCCTGTAACATGGACAACACTTCATCCTTTTCGCGACCTTCCTGAGTCCAGTTGCGAATCAAGTTGGCTCTTCCGCGTGTGGACATGATTTCTTCTCCGGTGGCCAGGAAAGTAGGGCACATGGTGGCGGTCGGTTTCCGGCAGCCGCCGCA
>Ga0181578_10003372_pt1 | contig 14633 bp, 15 predicted proteins | sample 071ome_21_FD_148659 | JGI IMG/M metagenome (GOLD analysis project Ga0181578, IMG submission 148659) | Coastal salt marsh microbial communities from the Groves Creek Marsh, Skidaway Island, Georgia - 071401CT metaG (spades assembly) | ecosystem: Environmental > Aquatic > Marine > Intertidal zone... | reverse complement strand
CGGATAACGGCAGGACGACACGAAGCGCTCGGCGTCCTCACGGCTGTTCACCATGGGGCAGATGATCCCGTAGGCCCCGGCGTCGAGGACCCGCATCATCACCGAAGGCTCGTTCCAGGGCACGCGCACGATGGGCGTGACATCGCTGGCCGCCATGGCCTGAAGCATGGGGATCGCCGCGGCCACGTCGATGGAGGAATGCTGAAGATCGATGGTCAGGCTGTCCCATCCCTGATGCGCCATCACCTCGGCCAGTTGCGAACCGGGCAGGCCCAGCCAGCCATTGACGGCGCCGTTTCCGGCCGCCCACACGTCACGCAATTTGCTCATTGAAGCGTTCCCCCCGCTCGCCAAACCCGAAGTACGACCAGTCTGGCACGGGCCGGACCGGGCGCGCCAGCACCGCCCTCAGTTTACCGAAGTTCCGGGCCCGTCCGCGCGCGGCGGCAGGACCGGTGAAGGCCCGGACTGGTGGTGCACGATGCGCCAGGTATCGCCGGAGCGGGCGAACAGGTTCGTCGCGATCAGGTTGTGGCCACCGACCCGCTCGTAACAGACGACAATCCCGACATCGTTGAGGCAGCGCGCCGAGGCACCGCGCATCTCGATATCGAAGGAATCCTCACCGGACAGGATGGCCTGCCAGCTTTCCAGTACCGGACCGCGCCCCGACACGAGATCACCGCCGGGGTGAATCACGCTGACCGCCGCATCACCGGCCCAGATCGCGGACATGGCATCCATATCCGCCCCGGCAAACGCGGCGTAGAACGCCTCGTTGGCAAACAGAATCTTTTCCTCTTCACCCATCGATTCTTCTCCGCCATCCCTTCTAGACTGGCCCGGACACATCCTGCAGCCGGTTTCATGCCCCCCGATCCTACCGAAGCCTCCCTCGAATCGCTCGAAGCCCGTGTGGGGCGCGAACTCGAACTGATGGACCACCCCAAGACCGACTGGGTGCCGCCGCGCACCCATCCGTCCGGCGCGAAGGTGCACGATGTGGTGGTCATCGGGGCCGGACAGGCCGGACTGTCGATCCTGTTTTCCCTGATCCGCGAGAACATCCACAACGTCGTCGCCTTCGACCGGAATCCGAAAGGCCGCGAAGGCCCGTGGATGACCTTCGCGCGGATGGCGCAGCTGCGCACAAACAAGGACGTCACCGGCCCCGCGCTGGGCTTCCCGTCCCTCACGCCGCGCGCCTGGTACACCGCGAAACACGGCGCGGCGGCCTGGGACGCGCTGGTGCGCATTCCCCGTACCGAATGGCAGGACTACCTCGACTGGTACCGGGAAGTGCTGGACCTGCCGGTGGTGAACGACACCGAGGTCGGGCCACTGGAGCCGGAGACACCCGGCGACCCGGACAGCCTTATCCGCGTTCCCCTGCGCGCCACGCGCGCGGGCGGACAGGACGGGCTGGTCTATGCGCGCGAAGTGGTGCTCGCCAACGGCATCGAGGGCTGCGGGGCCTGGGTCGTGCCGGACATCATCGCCGACAATCTGCCTCAAGACCGCTACATGCAGGCCAACACGGAATTCGACGTGGAGCGGCTGCGCGGCAAACGCATCTCCGTGATCGGCGCAAACGCCAGCGGCTTCGACATTGCCGCCGTGGCCCTGGAGACGGGCGCCGCACAGGTCGATCTGCTGGTGCGGCGGCCCGAGATTCCCAAGATCAACGCCCACCGTCCGCTCGACAGCAATGCGTGGCACCTGAACTACGCCGCGCTCGACGCCGAAACACGCTGGCGGATCGCGTCGCACGTCATGCGCAACAACCAGCCACCGCCCCAGGACAGCTTCGAGCGGGCGCGGAACCTGCCCGGCTTCCACATGCATGAGGACGCGGCCATGCGCGCGGTCCGCATGGACGGCGACGAGGTGATGATCGAGATACCGGGCGGGCGGCGGATCACGGCCGATCTGGTCGTCGCGGCCACAGGTTTTGTCTGCGATCTGTCGTTGCGCACGGAGACCTCGGCCTTCGCAGATGCCGCAGCGCTCTGGCGTGACCGCTACACGCCGCCGCCGGAGACCGCCTGGGAGACCATGGGCACCTATCCGTGGATCGACGAGAACTTCTGTTTCACCGAGCGCGAGCCGGGCGCTGCGCCCTGGCTGCAGCACATCCGCTGCTTCTCGCTGGGCACCAAGCCGAGCATCGGCCTGACCGGCGGGTCCGCGTCATCGATCCGGCATGCCGTGCCCCGGCTGACGCGCGCACTGGCGCGCAGCCTGTTCCTGGGCGACGCCGAACAGCACGTCTCCGCGCTGCTCGACTTCGACCTGCCCGACCTCGTGATACCAGAGCGGAAACGCTAGCTCAGACGCGCTCGATGACCGTCGCGATCCCCTGACCCACGCCGATGCACATGGTGCACAGCGCATACCGGCCATCGCGCTCGATCAGTTCGTAAGCCGCCGTCGTGGCCAGCCGCGCGCCGCTGGCGCCCAGCGGGTGGCCCAGCGCGATGGCGCCGCCGTTCGGATTGACGTTCTCGGCGTCGTCGGCGATGCCGAGGTCGCGCGTCACGGCCAGCGCCTGCGCGGCGAAGGCCTCGTTCAGCTCGATCACGTCCATATCGGTGATCTTCAGGCCGAGGCGCTCCAGCAGCTTGTGGGTCGCGGGCGCGGGGCCGAAGCCCATGATGCGCGGCGGCACCCCCGCCGTCGCCGTGCCGACCACCCGGGCCATCGGTGTCAGGCCGTATTTCTCGACAGCCGCCTCGGAGGCGATCAGCATGGCGCAGGCCCCGTCATTGACGCCCGACGCATTGCCCGCCGTCACGCTGCCGCCCTCGCGGAACGGAGCCGGCAGCTTCGCCAGCGTGTCGAGATCGGTGTCGGGGCGCGGATGTTCGTCCACATCGACGATCAGCGGATCGCCGCGGCGCTGCTTCACCTCCACGGGCACGATTTCCTTCGCCAGACGGCCGTTCTCCAGCGCCGCCTTGGTGCGCGCCTGGGACCGGAACGCGAAGGCGTCCTGGTCGGCGCGGGAAATCTGGAACTCCTCAGCCACGTTCTCCGCCGTCTCGGGCATGGAATCGACGCCGTATTCCTTCTTCATCTTCGGATTGATGAAACGCCAGCCGATGGTGGTGTCCTCGATCTGTGAGGAACGGGAAAACGGAGAGGTCGCCTTGGGAACGACAAACGGCGCGCGGGACATGCCCTCGACACCGCCCGCGACCACGAGCTCGGCTTCGCCCGTCTTGATCGCGCGTGCGCCTGCGGTGAGCGCCTCCAGACCCGAGCCGCACAGCCGGTTCACGGTCGCGCCCGGCACATCGGACGGCAAACCCGCCAGCAGCAACGCCATGCGCGCGATATTGCGGTTGTCCTCACCGGCCTGATTGACGTTGCCGTAATAGACCTCGTCCACCTTGTCCCAGGCCACGCCCGGATTGCGCGCCATCAGCGCGCGCATGGGAATGGCGCCCAGATCGTCGGTGCGGACCGACGACAGGGAGCCGCCGTAACGTCCGAAGGGTGTGCGGACCGCATCACAAATGAAGGCTTCAGCCATGTTGGTTCTCTCCTGTGTCATGGACCGGCGCGCACTCAGGCGGCGGCCGGCCGTCGTCCGTGGAAGGCATCGTCCAGCAGCGCGCGGATACCGTCGCGCGTGACAGGACGGGGATTGAAGTAGGGATTCTGGGTGGCGATATCGGCAGCCCGGTCAAGATCTTCTTCCTTCATGCCGATCTCGGACAGCGCCATCTTCGCGCCCAGGGATTTGGCTAGGTCGAACAGCGCTCCCGCCGGGTCGTCGGTGCCGAGCGCGCGGGACATGCGCTCGACCATCTCCGGCGCGGCCGCCGCGTTATAGGCCGTCACATGAGGGATGACCGCCGTGTGGGTCTCCGCATGGGGCAGGTTGAAGCTGCCGCCCAGCGTGTGACAGAGCTTGTGGTGGAGCGCCATGCCGACCGCGCCGAGCGACGCGCCCGACAGATAGGCACCGTAGAGCGCGTCGCTGCGCGCCTCGATGTTGCCCGGCTCCCTGACCACGACCGGCAGCGCGCGCGCCAGTGCCCGCACGCCTTCCTCGGCCATCATGGAAATGATCGGGTTCGCGGTCTCCGAGTAGATCGCCTCCACGCAATGGGCAATGGCGTTCATGCCGCTGGGCCCGGCGATGAAATCCGGCAGGGTCAGGGTCAGGTTCGGGTCATAGACCACGGTCGTCGGCAGCACCTTGGGGTCGCGGCCGGTCTTCTTGATGCCGTCCTCGGTCAGCCCCCAGATCGGCGTCATCTCCGAGCCGGCATAGGTGGTGGGCACGGCGATGATCGGCAGACCGAATTCCAGCGCGATGGCCTTGCCCAGCCCGGTGGTCGAGCCGCCGCCGACAGCCACGCAGGCATCCGCGCCTAGGCGTTTGGCCTCGTCACGGGCCGCGCGCGCCACCTCGACGGGCACATGCATTTCCGCCTTGTCGAACACGCCCGCCGAACGCGCACCTAGGCGTGCGGCCACATCCTCGGCCTGTTCGCGCTGCTGGGGCGTGGAAAGAACAAGCGCCTTGGCGACGCCCAGCCGCTCGACCTCCTCGGCCAGACGGTCGAGACTGCCGACCCCGAACACCACCCGTCCGGGCAGCGCCTCGTAGGCAAATGCGCGCATCCAGTCATCCTCCCCACATGATCCGGACGCCGTTCCGGCCCGGTTTCAAGGGCGCAAACTATCGCACAGCGCGCGAAAGGCACATAGGCCGCCGCGCGGAGTGCGAACAGCAGGAATGCGCCGCGCGCCGGCATACCGCAACGCGGCATTTCGCAACGCGGACCGGGCTGTTGTAGGTTTGGGACCCGTTTGTCCCAGCCTCCAGGCGTGCCATGTCAAATGTCCAGATAGCCCGTTTTTCAGAGATCGAGTCGCAGGGTCCGCGCTTTGCCGCGGAACTGGACCTGCCGCTCGCGGCCTACCAGAAGATGACGGCGGAGGAGTTCTACCTGCTCCTGTCCTCACCAAAACTGGGTGGGCCATTCGCGACCGATCCCGGCATCTCCGATGACCAGGGTCTGGTCGCCGCGATCGTGAAGTGTTCACCGGGACAGGGCCCGTACCTCCACGCCCACTACAACACGCTGGAAAACTTCGTCGCGCTGGACGGCAGCTTCCGCATCACCTGGGGCGATATGGGCGAGAACGAGACGATCATCGACCCGCTGGACATGGTCTCGGTGCCGCGCGGCGTGGTGCGCGCCTTTGCCAATGCGACGGACAAGCCAGCCCACATCATGGCCTTCATCCGCGGCAACACACCCGAGGATTTCGCGGACGTGGCAATGACCCCGGCAGCGGCGGATGATCTGCTGCAGACCTTCGGGGACGGCACGGTGGACAAGATCAGGGAGATCGGTTGGCGCTTCGATGCCAGCGTCGATGCGCCCACGGCCCGGGTAAGCCCCGACACCATGGAAGCGCAGGTCGCCCGGTTCGCCCGGCTGACGGCGAAGGACGCGGACGGCCTGGCCACCTACGCGATGATGGCACGCGGACGGCCTGGCCACCTACGCGATGATGGCGCCCGAGGGCGCGGGAGCCGCCGTTGCGGGCGACCCCGGCCTCTATGCGAATATTCTGGAAATCGCGCCGGGTACGTCGGCGGAGCTGGCAGGCATCACCGGCAAGCGCAACCTGATGGCGCTCACCGGGCGGACCATCGCCACCCGCGACGGGACCGAGGAGATGCTGTCGCCCTGGGACATGGCGACCCTGCCGGACGGCACGTCATGCCGGCTCGCCAACCCGGGCGATGAACCGGCACGACTGCTGTCGATCGAGGTGCGCTAGGCGCCTTCCGCGACATCCCGGCCCTTGATCTGTTCCTTCGACTTGCCGTCCGGATTTTCCTTCCAGAACGCGTCGTAACAGTCATGGGTCGCATAGGGCATGATCATGCCCGGGTCGAACGGATAGGGCTCGACGCCTTCCGCGACCTTGCGCGGCCAGGCGTGATCGGCGAGCGCACCCTTGCCGATGGCGCAGAAATCGCCTTCCTCGTCGGACAGCGCCTGCTCCGCCACATCCGGATCGTGCAGCTTGCCGTTCGCCATGACCGGCAGGCCGGTATAGCGCCGGGCCAGACCGGACAGGCTCTTGTCCGTCCCGAAGACGGGTGAGACACCCAGATGGGCGCTGCAGTCCAGGAAGTCGATCCCGGTCTCGGCGAGGCGCGGGAAGACGACCTTCGCGTCGTCGTCGCCTCCGGGCCAGACATAGTCGAAGTCATTGACCTTGGTCTGGGAGATACGCACCCCGACCGGGGCGTCCGGCACTGCCGCCCGGATCGCCTGCAGGACCTCGCAGTGGTAGCGCACCCGGTTCTCAACGGGTCCGCCATACTCGTCATCGCGCAGGTTGGTGTAGGCGGTCAGGAACTCGTCCGGCAAATAGCCGTTCGCGCCGTGCAGCTCGATACCGTCGAAACCGACCTCGATCGCGCGGCGTGCTGCGGCGGCATAGCTCTCGACGGCTTCGGCCATTTCGTCACGGGTGATCTCGCGCGGGGTCTGGAAAACGGTGCCGCTGCCACGATAGCGCGGAATCTGCTTGCCGACAGGTGTCACCACCGACGGCGCGATGGAGCCCTCGACCCAGTGGTTGCCCTGGTTGATCGCGCCGCAATGGAAGATCTGCATGAAGATCGGCACGCCCTCGGCATGCACCGCCTCGACAACCTTGGCCCAGGAATCGCGCTGTTCGTCATTGGCGATGCCCGGCTGGTACGCATAGCCCTGGCTGTATTTGAGATCGATATAGACGGCCTCCGATATGATCAGCCCCCAGCCGCCGCGCGCATAAGATGCGTAGTAGTCACGCATCTGGTCAGTGACGATGCCGTCCTCGGTCGCGCTGGCGCGCGTCAGCGGCGACACGACCGCGCGGTTGGCCAGTTCCACGTTCCCGATCTTTTTCGGCGAGAACAGGTTGGGGTAGGTCTCAACCCCGGGTCCACTCAATGACATTCAGAAAATCTCCCTGACTTCCGGACGGATACGTCCGGTCCTTATTTTTCGATGGGGACGCCCACGAGGCTGCCCCACTCGGTCCATGACCCGTCATAGCTGCGCACGCTTTCATAGCCAAGCAGCTCGGTCATGGTGAAATAGGCCAGCGTGGCGCGATGGCTGAGGCGGCAGTATGAGATCACGTCCTTGTCCGGCGTCGCGCCACGCGCCTCAAGCAGCGCGCGCAATTCGTCGGGCGCACGGAACGTCATGTCGTCGTTCAGGAACTCGTCGAAATAGAGGTGACGGGAGCCGGGGATCCGCCCCGCGCGCTCCGCGCCCACATCCGGCGCGCCGATCATGTTCACCCGTTCGCCGCGATACTCTTCCGGCGAACGGTGATCCAGAAGGACAGACGCCTCGCCCGCCTTCAGCTCATCCAGCAGGTCCACGATTTCGGTGAAGCGTACCCGCATCGCATCGTTGCGTCCGGCCGGAGGCGTATATGTGACGGGCGCCGGTTTCGCCGGCACCTCGGTGCTTTTCGGACGGCCCTCTTTCTCCCACAGCACGCGCGCGCCGCTGAGCAACCGCACATCCCTGTGGCCCAGATAGGTGAACACCCACCAGCCATAGGTCCCGAACTGCACCGGATCGCCGTAGCAGACCACGGTCGTGTCGTTGGATATGCCCAGTTCCCCGCACCGCTTCGCGAACAGTTCCGGCGAGGGAAAGTCACGGATGGTGTCGTCCCACAGGAAATCCTTCCAGAAGAAGCCGTGGGCGCCCGGGATGTGCCACTTGTCGTAGGACTCGGTTCCGGTCCAGTTGAATTCGAGGATCACGACGTTCGGATCGTCGAGGTGTTCTTCCAGCCAGGATGGCTCCACCAGTCTGTCGGACACGTTCACCCCACCCGTTCTGCGTTTCGATGCTAGACTTGACGCGGATCAAAGCGTGCCGGACCGCGAAAATCAATGCGACCAAGCGACCGTGGAGGGCGTTGTGACGGATAAGCGCAGCATCGGGATCGTCAGCATGGGCGATATGGGCCATGCCGTGGCCCGAACTCTGCGCGAGGGCGGGCATGATGTCGCCACCGCACTGGACGGACGCAGCGAACGGACCCGCGCACTGGCGCAGACGGCCGGAATCGCCGATGCGGGAAGCCTCGGCGCCCTGATCGCGCTTAGTGAGATCATCCTGTCGATCATGCCGCCCGCCGCCGCGACCGGCTTCGCCCGCGATGCGGCGCGCGAAATCGGCGCGGCCGGAACCCGGCCGGTCTTTGTCGATTGCAACGCCATCGCCCCCGGCACCAGCCGGGAGATCGGTGCAATCTTAATCGATGCGGGTGCGTCCTTCGTCGATGGCGGCATCATCGGCTCACCGCCGGGCCGGCGCGCGCCCACCCGGCTTTATGTCAGCGGCGAACAGGCGGCGGCCATCGAGACGCTAGCCCGCCCGGACCTGCTGATCCGCAACCTTGGCCCGGAGATCGGCGCCGCCTCGGGGATTAAGATGTGCTACGCGGCCCTCACCAAGGGAACCATGACCCTCGACACGCTGGTGCTACTGGGCGCGCAGGCGCTCGGCCTGTCGGAACCGCTGCTGGTCGAGTTGTCGGAAAGCCAGGCCGGGCCGCTGGAACGCATGCAGAGCAGCGTGCCGTGGCTCGCCGCCGATTCCGCCCGCTGGGTGGGCGAGATGGAAGAAATCGCGAAGACCTTCGAGGGCGCAAACCTGACGCCCCGCATGCACGAAGGCGCGGCGGATATGTTCAGCCTGCTCGCGCAATCCACGCTGGCCGCCGAAACCCGTGAGACCGCCGACCGGTCCCGCACGCTCGACGAGGCCGTCAAGGCCTTCGCAGCTACGCTTTCGGCTTGCGCGCGCGACGCGGCCGACTAGGCGGACCCGAGGAACCGGTGGACCGTGCCGGACGCGCCGGTTTCCTGCCGCCCGGTTTCCCCCTCGCTGCCGGTTTGCCCTTGCCGGCCGGTTTCCCCTTGCCTCCCGGCTTGCCTTTCCCCTGTGCGCGATGGGCGCCGCCGGAAGGCCGGCCGAGATTGCGCAACTGACGGACCAGCGCCTTCATCTCCCGCCGCTCGTACTGCAGGTCTTCCTCGCGCTGCCCGTCGCCGCGCGCATCGCGCAGCAGCTCATCGATCTGGGCCACGACGTTTTCCGCCGTGCGCGTCACCTCGTTGATCTGGGTCCGGTCGTGGCACCGGAGCACCACTTCCTGATTCATCATCAGATCGGAGAACGCATCGGCATCGGTCTTTCCGAGCCGGTCAAGCGTCCGGTCCACCTCGACCCAGGCCGAGCGCCAGTCGCGATAGATGGACGGGCCGCGCTTGTCGCCACGGACACGGGACACGATTTCGAGCTGGACCATGATCCGCACGAACTGCCAGACAACAAGCCGCAGTTCCGTACCGCCGGACCGTCCGCCCGCAGGGGCGTCGTTCATTCAGGTGTTTCCTCGCGCAGGCGGCCGTGTTTCGGGCCGCAATCGGCGCAGTAGCAATCAACGATTTTCCGCCGGGGCCGGCGGACATAGTGATAGGCACGTTCACATCCGGCACAACGCCAGATGATCTTCGCATGGGCTTCCCGGGACAGGTAGGGAATGCGATGGCGCACATTCGGCACCTCGCCCAGCAGACGCATCATTTCGCGCCAGCGCGCGCCGTGCCGGCAGGAACGGTTGTGGGCCAAGTCGGCGAGCACATGGGCGCATTCGTGGATAAAGGTGGCATCCCGGTCCTTCTCGCAACCCTGCTCCAGCAGGGCGGCATTCAGGACGATCCGGCGTTCGGCAGTGTAGGCGGCCCCAGCCAGGGTGCGCGCACGCCGGCTGATGACCACGGCGCAATCGAGCATTTCGCGAAATGCCGGGTCGAACTTCGCCGCCCGTGACAGACGCGCGGACAGGCCCCAGCGTTCCGCGATCTCGCGGACGGTGCCGATCCGGCGGTGTCCCCTGGCAAGCGATTCAACGGACAATGGAAATCACCCTTCCTGCCTGTTTCGGCCGGGGCAGTTTACCATGAGCGGCGGCAATCTGGTCCAGCCGAACAAGCACATCTTCGGGCATCGGCGCGGACCTGCGCGTGTCCATGCTGACATGCAGGCTGATGAGTTCGTTGGTCGAGGCCAGATAGCCTTCCTCCGCGTGATACATGAAATGCATGTAGTGCAGCCGCTTGGAGTCGTGTTCCAGAAGCTGGGTTTCGAACCGCATCTCGGCGCCCGCCATCATCTCGCGGTCATAGGTGATGTGGGCCTCCAGCGTGAAGGTCGAGGCGTTGTTCGCCGCCATGTACTTCTCGCCCAGCCCGACGTAGTCGAAGAAGGCGTCGGTCGCGTGGTCGAAGGCCAGCATGTAATAGGCCAGGTTCATATGGCCGTTGTAATCGATCCAGCCGTTCTGCACGCGCTCACGATGGAGGGTCAGCGGCGAGGCGATATTCGGCAGGCTTTCGGGCGTGGTCTCTAACATGGCGCGAGCATAGCCCGTCCCCGTCCCTTCGCAAGCGCTCAGCCGTGGATGGCCAACCGCCGCGACATGTCGGACTGGAAGCGCGCGTCCGGGTCGATGCGCGCCAGAACCTCCCGGAACCGGTCGAGCTTCGGAAACATCCGGGCGAAGGACTGCGCTGTCATCAGTGCGTCCTTGGCAACGTAGAGTCGCCCGCCGTGATCCAGCACGATCCGCTCGATCTCGCGGTGCAGATCCTCGACCCCCGCCCGGCGCGGCAAATCGACGGCATAGGCCATGCCGTGCATGGGGAAGGACAGATATCCCTCGCCGGGACCGCCCATCGGCTTCATTACGGCGGCGAAGGAACCCGCACCGGCGGACGACACCGCTTCCATCACCGCACGGATCCCCGCGCCCTGGATTTCATGGGGAAAGCCGGTGTGGATCGAATAGAATCCGCGCCGCCCATAGACGCGGTTGAACCCCGGCATGCTGTCCAGAGGAAAGAAGAACGGCCCCAGGCCGAGGCGCGCGTCGCGCCCTTCGGGCGGCAGCTTGTGGTAGCGGCGATCCGTGTACCAGCGCAGCAGCGCCGGGTGCAGCAACGCCGAGGGTGGCTGGAAGCGGATCGGGCGCGGCACCGGCGGTGGGGCCATGCCCGTCTCGTCCGGCGCGAAATCGCCATACTCCAGGATGCCCCGGCCCAGATCGCGCCCGCGCGCCATCGCATCGACCCAGCCGAACAGGAACGGTGTGGTCGCGCGCGCTTCCTCGATCGCAGCGATCATGTCGTCCACACTCGCCATGCGCCGGTAGCGCGTATCGACCCCACCGGACGCCACAGGCATCAGGCGGAAACACACGCGTAGGATCGTGCCCGTCAGGCCGATCCCGCCCAAGCTGGCGCGGAAGATATCTTCATTCACATCGCGCGAGGCCCGTACCACCTGGCCGCTTGCCATCATAAGGTCGATCCAGACGACATGGTTCCCGAAACTGCCAACCGCGTGATGGTTCTTGGAATGAATGTCGTTGGCGAAGGCGCCGCCGACGGTCACGCTGGCCGTGGCCGCGGACACGGGAAAGCAGTATCCCTCGGGCACGAAGAGTTCGAGCAGGGCTGCGAAATCCACGCCCGCCTCGCACACAACCTCGCGGCTGGCCGCATCGAATGACAGGATGCGATCGAGGTTGCGGGTTAGGATGACCTGGCCCGCGTCGTCCAGAGACGCATCCCCATAGCACCGCCCGCCGCCATAGGCGATGACGCCGCGCGCGCCGCGATCCGAGATTGCCGCGCGGAGCGACATCTCATCCGATGGCGCGCAGGTCGCCGCACGAGCAAACCGGGCCCGGCCCCAAGTCGTCAGTGTTTGTTCACTCCACACCGTCATAGCACCGGCCTAGTCTTAGCCTGAACGCACAAGACAGGTTACCAGCATACCGCCCGCTCGCACGGCTCCCCATTTGCCCAGACCATAACGCCCGCGATTAACCCATTCCCCATGAGGACATTAGCCAGCGGCAAATAGTCCATGATGTTCATGTTGAGCGGTTCCGATCGGCTGCATAGGGAACGGGGAGTGGATCAATTTTGTTCGTCTTAGAGAGCAATACCTCGGCGAACATCCATTTTTCTGATGAGAGCGATGACCGGGAGTGCCAGCAGAACCATCCAGCCCTTACCGATCACTTGGCCGAGAAGGAAATCTAAGCTGCCAAACGCTAAGTAGAGAAAGATAACGCTGTCCACAAAAAGGCCAACCACGCTACTCGCGAATACAGCTAGTACCAATCCCCGCCGCTGCAGCGGCGTGTAAACGGCGAGGTCAGCCATTTCAGATATGAGGAATGCTGCTGCTGATGCCACTACGAGTTCCGGGGAAGCAACAAAACCAGAAAGCGCAGCTCCAACCAGAATCGCCACTACCGCCAAACGTACGCCAAGGCGTCTTTGCACTAGGTCTCTCAGCACCAAAGCGAGGCCTATCATAAGGACACCGCTCGGGGCGAAAATCCCCGGTGCTACAGGTAGCAGGCACGGGCCATTTGGTACGCATTCAGTGCCGACGTTGCCTATCAGCCAGTTTGCTGCCGGAATACATGCGCCAAACGCAATCAAGTACAGATAACCTTCTTGCTTAGGAGACATCATTTCATCCTATGGGCGCTATGGCGATTGAGTTTCGGTTTAAACCAACAGGCCTAACAGTTGGTGGCGTTTCGCTGTTCTTGAAAACGCTCCCATCCTTGACGCCGCAACTCACATGCTGGGCAAGAACCGCAGCCATACCCCCATTCGTGACGCGAGGTGCGATCCCCGAGGTAGCAGGTGTGAGTTTCTTCCAAGATCAGATCGACGAACGAGTGGCCTCCAAGATTCAAAGCCAGTTCCCATGTCTTTGCCTTATCGATCCACATAAGCGGTGTGTGGATGACGAAGCGATTGTCCATCCCGAGTGTTAGAGCGACTTGTAGAGCCTTAAGTGTGTCGTCTCGGCAGTCGGGATAGCCTGAGTAATCGGTTTCACACATCCCCCCGATCAAATGTTTGAGGCCTCTTCTATAAGCTAAAGCTCCGGCAAACGTTAGGAACAGTAAGTTGCGTCCAGGCACGAACGTTGATGGAAGACCGTTCTCCTGCATTTCAATTGCGACCTCGCTGGTCATCGCGGTGTCGCTGATGTTGCCAAGGACTGAAATATCCAAGACATGATCCTCTCCCAACTTATAGGACCAGTCCGGGAAATCTACTCTCAGGTGCTTAATGAAACTCTTGCGACATTCAAGCTCAATGCTGTGGCGTTGTTGGTAGTTGAAGCCAATGGTTTCGACTTTCTCAAAACGATCTAGGGCCCAGGCGAGGCAAGTCGCACTGTCTTGCCCACCCGAGAATAGTACGAGAGCACGATCGTTCACCGGCGAAGCTTTCTAATTTATGGGGAGGGTGGTCTAAGATTCACGAATTACGTCTTCATCAGATTTTTGACCCGCCTTGACCGCGAACAATCCGAGCGAGACAGTCGCTTAGGTGTTGAATAACGGGGGGCGAGCTTTGCCCTTTCTTCCATAGACCATAGGCCGTTGGAGAATTCTAATAACTTAAAGTCCAAGTTGCATTACGCTTGATACTCTCCAAACACGGTACGACTGAGGGCCGGTTGCTCGCACCATGCAACGCGTCGGCAATCTTCATCCAGAAACCACTCGCGATCATGCCCACGCTATGAACGGATCTCGATGTTATTGGGGTCATGCCCTCACAGGTTTCGGGGAAAACAGCTCGCACACACCACTAGTATTCGCTGATGAGCTCATGCGCCCGCACCTCTCCTTCTTCAGCCGAGATCATCTTACGAATAGTGCCATTACTCCGCTAATGCATGATAACCCGCTGAATTGCATTACCCGAAATAACACCCCGTGGATTTAGGGAATGACGGAAACATCCCGAGGATCTACGGGATAAATTTCTGGCTTGCCAGTTTCCTGATGCTCACGGCGACATCGCTCTACCTGACGCTGGAGAAGACACGTCGCGGTGTGCTTGTTGCGGTGCTAGTTCCCCTCGCGGTCTGCGTGTTGGCCTACGTCGTCTTCCTGCGTATTTTCTATGTGCCGTTACCGAAGGCGACCTGGTGGTCTGGGTTCAGCTGAGCCGCAGCGCGGACTGTCTTGATCTCATGGTTATCCGTAAAGAACCAATCCGACACCTGGTCCATCAGGACAAGGGCATCAGCCTGCAAGCATAAGACTCCCGCCTATCGACACTGGCTATGATCAAAACAGGGTACAAATACCGGGTACAAATAGGTTCGAAGCCAGATACTAAAAACCCCAGAAACGAGGCGTTTCCGGGGTATTTGTAGAAATTGGCGTCCCCTAGGGGACTCGAACCCCTGTTTCCGGCGTGAGAGGCCAGCGTCCTAGGCCACTAGACGAAGGGGACGTCGTGGCGCTGCAGAACAGAGGCAGCGATATAGCGAACCCGGCGCACGAATTCAAGCAGCGCCTCCACCGCTCCCGACGTGTGAGACAGCATCGGCCACCGCCGCAAGGAAGCCGTCGATCTCGACTTCGGGTGTGCTCCACGAGACAACAAGGCGGATCGTGCCGTCGTTCCCCACCCGGTAGAAGCGGTGGCCATCCGCTTCCAACCGATTGAGCGCGGCCAGAGG
>Ga0181578_10003363_pt1 | contig 14648 bp, 22 predicted proteins | sample 071ome_21_FD_148659 | JGI IMG/M metagenome (GOLD analysis project Ga0181578, IMG submission 148659) | Coastal salt marsh microbial communities from the Groves Creek Marsh, Skidaway Island, Georgia - 071401CT metaG (spades assembly) | ecosystem: Environmental > Aquatic > Marine > Intertidal zone... | reverse complement strand
TTTTTTTTTGTGGTTTTTGGGGTTTTCACTTGTAAACAAAAAAAGATTTTTATTTTAAAATGTATGAACAAAATTAATTATGTTTCGATGTATTTTGCCCAGCAGACAAATTGCATTTTCACCCCAAGTATAGACACTAACATTCACCCTATACAGAATTAAGAAAACAACAGCGATAATGGCACGAACAAAGAAGGGAAACACGAGCAAGACGACTGAACCAGGCAGCAAGCGCCACGAACATAATCAGAGCAAGTCGCGTGGAGTGTGTGGGTCTCATGTTCGTCGCTGGGTGTACAGCAATATGAAGGTTGCAATGGTCCCGACGCGGACAGCAGCGGAGATTAGCCGGGAGGTTAACAAGCAGATGAAGCAGATTTGGAAGATAGCCCGGGTGACCACCATTGCACGAGGCCGAAAAACAACAACACAGGACGACGTGTTACATGCGATTTCGCTGTGCAGCAAATACCATTAGCTATGGGCCATCTAGACAAGCGCGAAGGGGGGTTTATTGATTGAAAAAATAAAATAAAATAAAACACAGACACACAGATGATCCAAGCCGTCTACACCCACGATGGCAAAGTATTCAGAGCACCGATGTTTCAGCGCGACGTCCCCAACAAAAAGGCAGTGACAGACAAGCGGGTAACATCGGTGATGGAAAAGCTGAAGGCCACCGAGGAGCATAATATTACGATCAAGGCGAGTGTGATCCCAGACAAGAATTACGTCAAGTGCCTGGCCTTTTATGGCCCGGTTTCCAATAGTACCCTGGATGCAATGTAAGTACATGGTTGTGATTTTATATGATGAAAGGGATACTGACGCCTATTTGAAACCAAAGATTTTGCGCGCCGTTTGGGTGGGTGTCATCTGGGACAGAGTGCACGGATGCGATTGGCATTGCGCTCCTGGCGTTTCGGCACAGGCATATTCTCGGCTGGACTGTTGACTGCTACTTGCGCGACTGTCTTTTGCGGCCCGACTTGCGCGACAAGATGAAGTTTTTGAAGCACTGGATTAAGCACCCAATGGGAAAACAGCAGCTCATGATAAAGACAAAGGATGCGATGAAGGATGTGGTGCGGCTGTATTTTGGCAGGGACCTCCGCGAGTTCCAGGTCTTTGTGTTGCTCAAGACTCCGAGTTATGCGCATGCGGTTTTTTCCAGTAAGAGTAAGAGCAAGCAGTGGATCAAGGCGATGAACGACCCTCTGTTGCTGGCGGCGTATGACGACTTGAATGAGACCAACATCCTGCGGATTGCAACGAGCCAGAGGGAGATCATTCGCAAGTGCTCGGCGCTGAAGACGATGATGACAACGACGAGCGAGTTTGCGTGGCGGGTGATTGTACATCGCGTGTTTTGGAAAAAATACAACCGGTGTTTCCTGCAGCATTCGGAGTGCAAGGCCCATCTTCCAAAACTGATGTATAATGCATCGAGTTTTGGTGTGTGTGGAGACAAGAGCAAGGCCGGGGAGGTGTTCACCATGGCTCGCACCAAGACTGCGTGCAACATTCTATGCAAAACAAGTGCCTTGCGTGTCCTCTTTGACATGCTCAAGTACACCGTTCTGGTCGCAGAGGTGTGCCCAGTTTTTAATTCGCTTGAAATGTTCATCCGGCGGTGCATGGGCGAAGAGAACGTGGTGCTGGTACTTCCCGGCTCGTCATTGTCGGAGCAACGCATAAGTGCGATGCGCGAGCACTATGAGGGCGCGGACGTTTTGGTTTTGAGCGACGACGGGGTGGAAAGTGGCGCCGGCGGTGAATCCAGCGGCGAGGAGTCCGACGAAGACTCCCTGCACTCTAGTCTTGATGAGGATACTGGGCACACCCAGGCCAATGGGGTGCGCGTATCGTCGGTCAGATGCCAGCTGAGCGGGCCGCGCGTGTGTTTTCCCGACGGCGCAGAGTCCAGTGCTGGCGAGATGGGCGCACCCGAAGAGCGGGAGAAGCCGAAGCGACGCAGAAAGCGGGCACGGCTGGCCGATGTCAGCGACGACGAGTTTGAAGAGGACGAAGACGAGATTTCGCTGCCCGGCATCGACAGCGACAGCGACAGTGAATTTTTGGACGAACTATTCAACCGAGATGCAGACGAGCGCAGAGAAGACGGGAAAAAGCGCAAGCGAAGTGAATACAAGGCAGATGCAGAGTCGAAGGCAACGTGTTTTGTTGTTTATCCATCGGAGTTTATGACTGAGGGGCAGGCCCGCGAGTTGCTGCGGAGTGTGGCAAAACACCCTCGCGCGCGAATTGTGTTTGCAGGTAAGTGCAGCTGGTAAAATATGACAATTGCGCGTTTCTCACCCCTGTTCTTTCATATTCACACAGGAACCCGTGCGTCGGCTCTCCCTGGCTCCTTTTTCAGCCTGCTGCATGCCAAGGTCCGAGAGTCAGATCTCCAGACTATGTTTTCCAACATGCCACTCCCAGAGCAAATAATACGATATAAAAATGTGGTTGATCAGTGTGTTATGGGCACATCTTTAGTTACGCAGTGGTTCCAGAGGGAGATGACACCGGTGGGCATGACGACCAAGAACGGCGTTGAGTATGAGAGGGTGTGGTCCGAGCCAGACAAACCCGACCAGAGCTACGCCGTGGTGCAGACAAGCACGCAGGACCCCGAGTGGGCCGTGAGCCGGGCGTGGACACAGGCTACGCTGTCCGTTTGCCATGAGAACAAGAGGAGGGAAATTCCATTAGCTGTCAAGTCACACTTTGGGGTCCAGGGTTTTGATTTTTTGTGAAACATAAATAGTAGAGCTGATGTGTTATTTCCTTTTTTTTTCATTTTACAACCTGCTACCAAGATGGCGGGCCTCGCTGTAAAAACAAGATATATTCTTTTGCGTATCCTGTCTACGCTTCTTGTTATCACTGTCTTTTCGGGGTTTGTGGCGCAATTTTTTGACAATGACTGGGAGCTGGTGCTTGTACAGTCGACGTTTGCGACTTTGGCGCTCCTTGCTTCCGTTGCATCGTGTGTTGCATCGTGGCTGAGGTCTGGCAGCGCATCGCCTATAATGCTTCTGGTCTCCGTTGTGTTGTGTGCTTGTGTGATTTTTGCTTTTCCAATAACAGCGAGAACGGTAAGAAGTTGATTTCATGTTATAATAGCCATATAAGAATTTATTGTTTCCGTGTTGTAATATAGGTGCACGACGAATACGACCGGTGCAGCAAGATTACAGCGAGCCAGATCCAAAATGACTATGGATGCTTTCAGAAATATAAGAACAATGTGATCAAGAGATCAAGTTGCGCCGGGGGGAGCTCAATACAGACGACAATCTCCCCTCTTTGTCTTCATTCCATCTACAATAGCTCCAGCAAAGGAAAAACATATTACAGACTAACTCTGGCAGGGATTTGGATGACCATGGTATTTTCTGTGCTGTTTTTCTTGGCGGCGTTTGTGGATGTGAGGATGGGACTCAAATTCCAGGAAAATATAACACTTGTCGCTTTAGAAACGTACATGGCCGAGCGGGGAAGCAAAAAGACCCACATTGACGAGGCGCAAAATATTCTTAACGACGAAGAAACGAAACAGATGATGGAATATTTTGGCAAATCGTGATTTGTTTTTTTCTTAGTTGGACATTTTAAATGTATATGTGTATAAATAAAAACCCCCAAATACAAATGCAGATTAATGCAGGTCTACCAGGGGTCGCTTCCTCCCGCCACGGGCCAGGTGTTTTCCGAGCCGGCGGTTGCCAACAACATTGGCCAGCTTGTCCCGGGGACAGGCGGCACGCGCGGGGCCCCGTTTGTACCAAACGCAAGCAGCTCGTCTTTTCCGTTTTTCAACGGAGCGCCGAGCAAGCCCGACAACGCCGAGCCAGTGTACAACCTGGTCGACACCAAGTTTGAGGCTATGCCTGACATCACCACCCTCGCGCCATTCAAACCCGGGGAGCTTATTTTCTTCCACACGGTAGACGTGTCCCAGCGCTTGATTGGCGCCAGCATTGACCAGATCAACGAGCGTCTGTGCAAGCCACCCTCGGGCGTTAGTCTGATTCGGCGGCCAAAAGACAGACTCGCGGACACGGAAAATTATTGCTGTGTTCCACACTGTAAATATGACACGGCTGCCGAGATTGTGGATGACTTTCGACCGTTTGGGTTTCTTCCGACGGCAGAGGAGAGAAAAAAGACGATTTCAAAATCATACGGCAGAGCACACGGGCGGCGAGCAGAGTTATTCCACCCGGTTATCTTGACCCACGGTGTTCAGCTTACAGAGCCAATCTGCCGCAGGAACACACCAGGCGGACAGAATTTATATTTGGTATACAGTTTTGTGGACTCGGGTGCACAACCGACAACTGAAAGTCTCACGCTGAAACAACAAATAATGAATGCGTTTACTGGAATTCATCAACCACCACCAGAGGGTCTGTATTTTGATCGCTATATTCCACAGATTACACCAGCACAAGGCAGTGGATTTCTGGACATGAAAGTTCCCAAACAGAATGACGAGACGATACTCGCCAGAACAATGTACTGCCCGGCTGCGAATCAATTGCAGGAATGCAGCGCTTATTTTAAGCAGTGTGTGGATGTATTCCTTCTAAACAAAACAGCAGATCAACGGGATGTTCTGCGTAAGATGAAGGAGATGTTGGATATCCTGGAGAAGAAATCTAGTGGATGCTACCTGCAGTTTGGTATATCGGCGGTCCAGGCGCATGCCTATGAATCGATAGAGGGAGAGGATAACCCGTCCCCGGTTGCCGGGTATGACGCCCGTGGGGTTCCGATTCCAGCCCCGACGTGGAAGAACAGCGACTTTGGGATAAACAGCATGACGAAACTGCGAGAAGTGTTGGTGGACGTGGACATGAAGCCGACGCATTTTTCGGGCCTGTACTAAATAAAACAACGAGGGGATATAAATGTATATTGCAATCTACTATAGATGTTTATTGAAATAGTTTTTTTATTATTTTAATTCTGTGGGCCGTATTGTTCTTCTTGCCACTCGGAAAACATTCTTAGATTTGGCGAGACGGCATACAGCACGGCGATTATAATTATACAAAGGACGCCGCGCAGTAGAATGTTATACCACGAGGAACCGCGGAGTTTGTGCTTGGCCAGGGCGCGCGCCGTTCCAGTCAGTGTCTGGCGGTGGCTTGGAATGGTAAATGTGTATTGCAGCACCTTGTCGTTCCGAAGAGTCGTCTCCAGGGTCACACCGGGAAACACGTTGCGCAGTCTGTCCACAAGCTCGGTGATGTTGGTCGATACCGGGCCGTGCATGTCCACGACAATGACTCCGCGCATCTTTGACATGTGTGAGTCGATGTACTGGAACTGGGGATCAATAGAGGCGATAGTGTCAAGAATGTAGTCTTCGGTGATACCGGGTGGCGGTTCTGCACTGGACGCAGTTCTCTTGCGCAATAATTCCTCGGACATTGTCTGTAATATGTTTGTTGTGTATAATTTTAGATTGAAAATATGACGACGAAGAGCAAATCAAATTTGGAAAAGTTTGTGGATCTGCACAAGGAGGATATTTCCACGTCGCTGTTTGTTATCCCAATGACGTTAGCAATGAATATGATGAGCGACAACACGTCGTGGAACAGCATCTGGCTGAAAACACTGGCGTATTTTGTGGCGTTTGTGCTACTCGTGGCGATTTATTATTTTCTATGGCTACAAAGCAAGACGGTGAAAAATAAATCGAAACAAAATGTTATAATGATTAATTCCGGACTCTGGGCATTGAAGACATTTGTGCTCATCGTCTTCCAGGGAATGTCGTCGCTGGCAACGTCGTTGTCGACGTACACCGATGACAGCAAGGAAAGCGGCTATCGGATTTTATATGATTTTGTGGTGGTTATTTTTTTTATACTAATTTGTGTCGTGTTTGGGCTTATTTTCAATCTTTTTGGAAAGGATGAAAATGACGATTGACAAGCTAGATGAAATATATTTTATTTAAACTGGCAAAATAATATTGTTTGTGGTTATCGGCAATCTATCCGTTTGCGTAGCGCGATGGCCGCCAGTTGCTCGCCACACGACAAACAGAATAGCATGCTTCGCGTGTAGGAGTGAAACCTGCATCTTGTTACCAGTCTCAGCTCCTGGCAAAATACACAGTAGTCGTGTATCTGCATATCTGTGCATTTGGCGGTCCAGCAAGTCGGCGGGAACAATAGCGGCGGGCCGTTTTGTATTTCCCAGCCGCTCCTTATAAAGCTGTTGATCGTCAGCAAGTTTGGGGTGTGCTCGTAGCGCATCATCTGCATTGTCCGGTATCGCATGTCTGTTTTGAATCCCATGTCACCAAGGGTCTGCATGTTCCACGCAGTACGAACAAACGGATTGGGCAGGGGTTTGTGCTGCATTGCACTTCGAATAAGTCTGCACACACCAGCTATACGCACGCGTTCCGTCGGCAAAAGATACTCTGCCACCATGACCCAAAATTCAAATGTCAGTGCGCTGTTTTTTGGACATTTCATCTTTTTGAAATTATCGGTTTAAACTTTGTGTATTTGCAAATCATGCCGGTCGAAACAGAGAAGGAGGGGGGGGATTATGCATACTTATTTGTATCCAAGGGCGGGTGGTTGTTTCAAACTCTCTGCATCTCTAACACTGCATTTTCTCCAAACAGCTCGAGTACCCGAGAAAAGAAAAAGCATTTGTATTCGGCAATCTTCCGCGTGATACTGCGTCTTGCCCTCACAAAAGACGCATCGTCGGTGTCCGTTGTGCGCATTATTTGTATTGTGGTATATATTTGTTCCGCCATTTTGCTCAGTTCCAGTGAGGTGTCGTTGATCCGCACCTGATCCGTGTCCGACGCCGTGTTTGCCTTTTCCTGGAAAATAGTCAGTTGTCTTTTGCATCGCTGCAGTTGTACCAGCAAAATCTCCAAAATCTCTGTCATCTTTATTAAAACAAACAATATAAAACGACCTGACATGGGAGGTGTAAAATAACTATGTCTTGGATTCCAGCTCTAGTCGATTTTTTGTCACAGTCTCCACAAAGTCGTAGGACACGCGATCTTTATATTTCGCACACAAAGCTTTGACGCACTTTGGTTTTCCACAGCTAATTGTGTTTTTTGGGAACCCAAAGCGGTCCATGAAACACATAAACAGGCACTTGCTGATTGCACACTCGGGGCACACCTTTACGCCGCAGTTGTCGCAGTGCATCACGCGCGTGGTGATGTGGTTGCTGCAGACTCTACAGCGACAGAGCGTCTTGTGCCGGGTGCATGTCACAACGCTGCAAGTTCTGCACGACTCTGCACATTCCGTGCTCAGACATATGTAGCACTTGGCGCGGAGAAAATACTTTGCACAGGCGGTGCAATGTTTTCTCGAGGCGACCAGTGAATCACACGTCTTGCATATTTCCTTAAAGTTGCAATGCGGGTAGGGCACAACTTGTCTCGCCTTTTTTATCATTTTGCTGAATTTGTCGGACAAAGACGTGATTGTAATACGGTCGTGGATCGGGTCGTTTCCGTGTACAAGCTTGCCCTGTTCAGATGGAGAGTGCAGTATCATGGACACAACATCAACCAGTTCTGGACAACTCGGGTTGGATTTCAGAACACGGATCAAAGCGTCGGCGGAGAAACGTGTTTTGATCAACGTTGCATTTCGGCAAGACGCCAAAAATGCTAGATTTGTGGTCGTACAATTTATGAGAATCACGTCAATGTGGCCGCGCCATGTACTCGTCGTTGGCGCGGTCAGGTTTACGTTGTTCCACAAATTGCTATTCTTAATGACCACCGTGCCGTGGATGGTTATGTTCACTCTGCCGACTGCACGCATATCACGTATAGTCACCTTTCGTATGTGTGGGTACAGGTTGAGCTCCTTTACAATTGTGGATCGAAACGAAAAGTCGAGTTCCAGTATGCGCCACTTGTCTCGGAAGTACACTGGGTTTTCAAGTTTAATTATCTCGGGCTGTAAAAAATAGCCCAGACACTTGTTATTGAGAAACTTGCCCACCGTGTGGAAGTGCCCGGACTCTGCCAATTTGCACCACGGCACACACATCATTGTGCACATGCGTCCCTCCATTATGTCTGGAATAGTCCAGTATGTCAGCCGGCACACATGCGAAAACGAAATGGCGCTGATCAGATCGAGGTTGGCGCATATTTCACGGCAGACTCCGGCGTTGCAAACAATCATCTTGAAATCCTTCATCTATATTTATTTATGCGCGAATACAAACAGACATGAAGTATTCTGCCGTGGCGTGTCCGTATGAAGGTTTGTTGTCGTATGTGTATGACTCGATATATAAAAAAAAATACGCAGAGAAAAATACTACTTGGCACTGACAGGTCTGTTCACGTTGCACGAGGCGCAAACCACCATCAAGCGGCAGATCAGCAGGGGCAGCATCCCGGTCACGATTGCACACGAGCACATTCATGCATTTTTGGACCGTGTGTTTGAGCTCGTGTCTATACTCCCGCCGGAGACGCAGGTAGACGTGCTGGAGAAGATTAACTGGATGCAGGCGATTGAAAAGTCGAATCTGAAGGAAAAGCCAATTATAATTGGTCGTATATCGAATTTTAGGCCCCGGTGTCATGATCAGAGCGAACAACACCCCGCCGATATGAAGGGCGACGAGTACAAAAAAGACGGCCCGTCGGGCCAGTGGCAGGTCACATTGCACATTGACAGCCCGTATGCGACACAGCAAATAGAGGATGGGTTTTTGCGCGGGGTGAGTTTTACGATTACGCGCGAGAAGTCCAGCAACCGTGTTTTTGCAAGCGAGCTGACCCTGACTTCAGAGCCCGCATTTCCAGAATGTATCATCCTGACCGAGGAGAGGTAAATACAAAATAAGCCGCGGAACAAAAATGTTTACACGAACAAACTCGTTTTTTCCCCATATATCAGTATACGCAAAGAGAGAAATATATTAGAGTCGGTCGACAAGTTGTTCAAGACAATGAGTTTATCGTTCTATGCTTCTCAACCTGCACATACCACCTCTCCGTGTCCATGGGTCACACAAGTTTGCAATCAGATAAGTATGAGCGAACAACAGGCATCGGCGCCACAGGAGCAGCAGGCTCAGCCAGAACAGCAGGTCGCACGCGAAGAGACAAAACCCACGAAGGAAGTGGCCCCTGAGCCAACAAGCCAGAGCGGACAGGACTCGAAGAAACGCAAGGCAGAGGAGGATGCGACCCCCGAAGATACGAAGCGTGAGTTTTGACCCTGTTCCTTTTTGCAAACAAGTAAATAACAACACTAATCAAAATAACACTGTGCCGACAGGGGTGAAGAATGACCCCGAGATGACCAAGAAGGTATTGAATTCTCTGCGCGACGACCAGCGCAAGGCCATTCTGGCAAGCATGAGCGAGCTCATCTCGCAGAGAGACCAGGCCATGCTCGGCGCAAAGGAGGCCGAGAAGAAGTATACCGAGACACAGGAAGAGCTGGAAAAGACAAAAAAGATGACAGAGTCGACGAACCAGCAATACACGGCACTTACGCGCGAGCATGCCAAGAAGTTCCAACAGGCTGCCAAGGCACAGGGCATCAACCTTGAGTTGAGCGACTGTCTGAGTTTGATCGATGAAACATCGTCAAAGATGCCCGGCAACATGGGGCGCATGAGCCAGCTTGTCTCTGCCGCCTGCTCCATGGCCGAGCTTGTTGGCCGAAGCTCGCAGCCAATGGTCAGCGACCCCGGCGTCGAAGAGATGATGGACCGCATGGCGTGCAAGAAGCTCACCGTCACGGCGCACTCTGCCCTGCCCCGCTCCACAACAACAACAACAACGAGCAGCTCTGCGCAGAATACAGATGACGTTGATGTACGCGATATTATTGCCCAGGCGTTTTCGTAGTGAGAAGGAGTGTGCGCGAGTTTTAAATAGAATAAAATATAATTAAATTTTTCTTGGTTTTTATTGCATAGTCCTGGGAAACTCGGAACGAGAAAGATGCGGCAATAAAAGAGAGCTGATACATAGAGTCAATAATTCAATTTTGCGCCGGTTTTCTACAAGCTCCCGGGTTGTTATCGGTTTCTGTATATTCATTTCGACTGTAAGATGTACACCGTCATAACCTGGTCGCTAAAATGGTAACTCACCTTTTTCAGTTCCTTTGCTGTGTATTTTTCTGTTTCGTGTTCGTCACTCTGGGGCACAGCGTCCTGTGTATTCCGTTTGGCCGGGTGTTCCTCTTCCTCCTCTTCCTCCTCCTCTTCGTTTTTTCGACGGCACTTTTTTCGTTTTTTAGAGGCCTTTTCTTCTGCCCTGGATGAATCAACATCCATTTCGGACGGAGCAAAGCCAGAAAGGTCATCTATATAAGATGAAAATGCAAGCAGTTCATCATAGTGGTCTCGAGCAATATCCAGGTATGTGTTTTTAGAGCTCTTGTCCCCGCGCGCGGTTATGATAAACTGCAAGAGCTCTCTTTCCTTTTCGGATAGCGTCTCCAATCCCGCGTTTGCGTGTTTTTGCTTGAACGCCTTTATGACGCGGGCAAGTTCGGAAATTTGCTGAGTCCCGTCCACGTCCATTTCTGCCCGGGGAGAAAGATTATTGTTCGGTTATTTGTATTATGGAATTGATAAAAAGTATAAATTGTTACTTGTGATAAATAGCGCAACGTATATATTGTTGTCTGCAAACTAAATTGTCACAATCGACATCATCCAATCTATATAAAGTGTCTTGACCGCCCATCTTTCAATACTCGGGTGTAGATGAAGTTTCCGAAAACGATTGACACATGGAAGGCCATTCTAGCATTTGCAATCATGATCGCTCTTTTTGTCGTAGTGTTGATTTTTACAACCGACAATGACACGTGCAGCTGTCCGGTTTGCTACACTGATGTTGATGCGGAGGGATACCTGACGTTTGCGGACAACGCGCCCCCGCTGTGTCTGGGCGATTGCGACGAGTTGGACCCCGAGGGCAGTAATGCAAACATTATGCTGGGCTCGGGGACAATACAAATTGGCGCGTCGCATCTGCTCAGCAAATCCAGCAAGTTGGCCCCGCTGCTTCTCTACTATTCCGAGTTTGCCGGGGCGTTTTCCGAGCTTCTGGCGACAATCAGCGGCGGTGTCATTGTGATGGGATCGGACACCTCGGCTGTTGTATCGATTGCAGAACACTCGTCGGGGCTCTTCATAGCAGGATCGGCCGTCTCAGAGCAGACTCCGTACGACCCGTGGGTGGTTCTCTCGCGCTACACCGTTCTGTCGCCGTCGGGAGGCGAGCTGAAAATAGAGCGGGTGGTGCACGGGGGGCGCAACAACATCTCTGGCTGGCGGTTGATCGAAGACGAGGCGCAGATTATTCTGGGCGACGACGAAAAATACTATCTGGGAAACGTGAGTCTAGCGCGAATAGATATCAACATGGAAGCGAACATTATTATCGAGGAGGGCCTCGTCGCTTTGGTGGAAAATGCATATTCCGGTTACTCGCCGAGACAAAAGACGTTTACGTGCTTTGAGGAATACAGCGGAGGTTTGTTTTTCTTTGTTTTTGTTTGTTTTTGTCGAATGAGGCAACCGTGCTAATTGTTTTTTTTTCAAATACCAGGCACAACAAACATCGTCGTCCTGTCTGCGTATCTTGACGGATCTCTGCCATACAACTACTTTGACACGGATAAGACGGAGAGACGCCTTGTCGCAGACGGCCAGACGTGCTACGACTACGCACAGTACCCCGAGCTGCTCATCGGCGAAGCCGTGTCGGGCCTGGAGCAACCCCGGTCTTTCATTTTGGATGACTGCATCAATCCCAAAGATGTTCCGAGCGGAAGCACATCCAAGGATTTGAACTACAATTACTACACGGGCACAAACTGCACCGGAGCCGTGGCGTCTGGGACATATTCTCTTGGCGACAACATGTCCGGTATTCGCTTGGTGTGTCATAGATTGTATGTGTAAATTAATCTTTTGTTGTTTTGTTTTTTTTTTGGAAATACAGATATCTCTCGCACATGCGACGCACTAACACGCGCAATCTCTTTAACAATAAAAAGCTTTGCAGTGAGATTCAAAATGCGATCAAAAGCGTGACAGACAGAATTGAATGGGAGTCCAATCTCAACCTGGACGCGTGGGACAAGGAGAAGGGCCCATGTCCGGTATTCAAAATAGACGCCATATATGTTTTAAAACGCGGATTTGTGCCACTGGAGACATACTACGCCGGAGAAACAGACGAGAAGAAGATCAAACGTAAATACACAACCTCGCTGATGTGCTATCTTAACAAAAATTCAAGCACGTTGTATGTTATTTCTGATTTCAAAATTAAATTGAAAAAGGTCCAATGACATATATACAAATTACGCAGGGTCACACAGCTTTGGCGCCAAATTGAATAGGAGTGACCATTTACGCAAAATCTACCAACCGAATTGATTTAAAGCCAAATTGAATAGGAGTGACCATTTGCGCAAAATCTACCAACCGAATTGATTTAAAGCCAAATTGAATAGGAGCGACCATTTGCGCAAAATCTACCAACCGAATTGATTTAAAGCCAAATTGAAAAAGGCACAATGGCACTTTTAAAAATTACGCAAAATCTATACCAACCGCACAGCGGCGCCCATTATCGACAGAAAGAAACGTTTGCTCAGTGGTTATTTTTTTATTTTACTGCTGTAACCTCTCTCGTCGCTTCTCAAGAACAGCAGATCCTTTTGGCTCTTGTTCACAAAGTACAAGTATGCCAAGATACACAGGAATGCAGACCCGCTGAATATACTTACGGTTGCTATGCCGCCCGTAGACAGGACTTTGCAGTCTTGGCGTAAATACTTGAACTTGTTGTTAATTGGGGCTCTATCGTCGTCGCACATTCCGTATTTCAGGCGCGAAAAATGGGTGCCAAAATCGCCCATGCAGCACCATGTGTTGTGCTCGGGGTGCAAAAACAGAACAAAAAGAACCACACATGCAATGAAAACCGCCATGAGTATGCGGTATCCAACGACAAAAGCTCTCTTGGCGCCCATGGTAGACGCAGGAAGGCAGACAAGGAAAGCCTTGAGGTTGAAATAAAACCACGTCATACGGAACATGGCGCCGGATAAAATGTCGGCCTTGTATCTGGTAAAAAGAGAACCATTAGTGCCTGGCCCTTCGCATCAGCGGGGAGTGAAGAAAAACCTACCGGTGGTACACGACGTTGTAGGACACGATGTATATTATCATGCTGAGCACCGACGTGCATATAAGAATGATGCTGTCTACCCCCATTGCCGAACACTCGACTCTTGGCCCGCCTTTGCTCTCTGGGGGCTCGCGCATAATCTCCGAGTATTTATCTTTGCACGAGCCCTTGTCCTCGTTCTGCCAGGCCTGTGGATAGCAACATCGCTCCTTGTACTTTGGAATTGTGTAGTATACGACGACTGGGATCTACCGAGATAAAATGATATTCGATCAGGACAAAATAGAGAATCAGCGTAGACTGGATATAAACTCACAGTGACAGTCGGGTAGATTAGAAACACGAGCAGCGTAATATATAGATACCACTTCAGCTTTCCAACATTTAGAGCAGACAGAAGTATGTAGGAAAAGACATCGTTGATATAGGGCTCGACGACAGACTCCATAAAGTAGAACTTGTCCTCGGTGGTTACGATGGGGCCCGATTGAACGTGAAACCCGTCCTCCACATTTATGGGCTTTGCGGAGTCTTTCTTCTTGTGGCTGTGGGACGGCCGCTTCCTTGTGTTGCTCATTGTTCTGGACAAAAAAAAACAAATACAAGTTTGACAAGGGTATTTTATGAATCAATTGGCTGCGATTATCGCCCGTTTTTCTCGCTGTTTCTGCGGCGGAGGGGCTTGTTGTATCAACGGCGAGTCCTCCGCCTTGTGCTGGTCCCCGCCTGTCGCTTCATCGCCAGACTCCCTCTCTAAGCGTGCACCCAACCCCCGCTCCATCGATGGCTCCTTGGTCAACACGAGAGTCGTGTCCGTTCCGTTGTGCAGAGTGCTGTATAATCTTGTATATTCTGTTTTTGCGAGTTCAACCTTGCAATCTGGCGACCTGTTCACGATGTCGATGAGCTCCATTGCTAGGTCCTTGTGGTCCCGGAAGTTTCCGCGCTTGTTTGTAAATTCGGGGCATGCAAAAATGTTACCCATCTTTTTTTTTGTTTTTTGTATAACAGATGGACAGTCAAGATGAAATTATCAATTCAATGATTCGATCCGCCTTTGGACGCGAGACGAGGCAGAATGAAAATACGATAAAAAAAGTTAGAGACTACATAGAAACCAACAATTTTCTTATGATCAATAAGAATGACTTGGAAACCCATATCATAAACGAAATTGAAAACGCCCGAAGAGATATAAATGGAGAATATCAGGAACAAATTAAATCCCTTGAAGACGAAATAAGTCGAATGAAACGGACTATGGTAAATATAGATACACTTGATACCCTTAAAGAAAATGATGAAAACTCTAAATTAAATGAAATTAGCGAACTAAGAAGATTGACCGAAGATCAGCGAGCACAAATTGAAGAAACGGGTGTGGAAAATATAAGGTTGAGTGAGGAAAATGTATTGTTGAACAGTGAAATCA
>Ga0181578_10003355_pt1 | contig 14669 bp, 15 predicted proteins | sample 071ome_21_FD_148659 | JGI IMG/M metagenome (GOLD analysis project Ga0181578, IMG submission 148659) | Coastal salt marsh microbial communities from the Groves Creek Marsh, Skidaway Island, Georgia - 071401CT metaG (spades assembly) | ecosystem: Environmental > Aquatic > Marine > Intertidal zone... | reverse complement strand
GAGGACCGGCATGTCGATGTGCTGGAGATGGACGCCGCCAGCCATACCGGCGTCGACGATATCCGCGAGATCATCGACGGGGTGCGCTACCGCCCGGTCTCGGCGCGCTACAAGGTCTATATCATCGACGAGGTCCACATGCTTTCGCGCAACGCCTTCAACGCGTTGCTGAAGACCTTGGAAGAGCCGCCTGATCATGTGAAGTTCATCTTCGCGACGACCGAGATCCGCAAGGTTCCAATCACCGTGCTCTCGAGGTGCCAGCGGTTCGACCTCCGGCGTATCGGGGCGGAGGATCTGATCGCGCTGTTCACCCGGATCTGCGCCAAGGAAGATGTCGAGGCCGAGGAAGAGGCGCTGCGTCTCGTGGCGCGGGCGGCGGACGGCTCGGCCCGCGACGGTCTGTCCCTGCTCGACCAGGCGATGGCCCTGGCCACCGGGCCAATCGCCCCCAGTCTGGTTCAGGAGATGCTGGGCCTCGCCGATCGCGGCGAGATCCTCGATCTGTTCGAGGAATTGATGCGCGGCAAGCTGCCCGAGGCCTTGGCCCGGGTGAACGCGATGCACGATCTCGGCGCCGACCCGTTGGTGATCGCCCAGGATCTGTTGGACACCACGCATCTGGTCACCCGCTTCAAGGTAGCGCCGGAGAACGCGGCCCTCGACGCTTCCGAGATCGAGCGGACCCGGGGCACCGCCATGGCCGAGGCGCTTACCACCCCGCATCTTGGCCGCGCCTGGCAGATGTTCTTGAAAGGCATCACCGAGATTCAGCAGGCGCCCTCGCCGCTCGCGGCGTTGGAGATGGTGTTGATTCGCCTCGCCCATCTCTCGGATATGCCGAGCCCGGGCGATGTGATCAAAAGCCTGCAATCCGGCGCCCCGGTCACGGCCAAGGCCGCGCCATCTCCCGGCTCTAACGGCGCCTCGCCAGTCCCCGCGGCCGCCGCGGCAGCCCCAATCGCATCCCCTCCGAGTTCTCAGTCGACACTCCCGCCCGAAGTAGCACCCACGACGGTCGCCTCCGCGCCAGAGTCCACCGCATCCGAGATCCCGCCACCGCCGCCAACCGCGGCGCGCGTCGACGTTCCGGATGAGGCCGCCCCCGAGGCACCGAACGGCCCCACCAGCTTCGCCGAGATCGTGGCCTTGTTCGAGGAAAAGCGGGAAGCGGTTCTGCATGCCCGCCTGACCCGCGATGTCCGCCCCATTCGGGTCGAGCCCGGCGTATTGGAATTCGAGGCCACCGGGGATGTCGACGCCGCCTTGGCCGGATCGATCGGCAAGCTGTTGGTCGAGTGGACTGGCCGGCCCTGGGCGGTCACCCTTGGCGACAACCCAGGCGAGCCGAGCTTGATGGAACGGCGCGACGCCGCCGAGGCTCGGGTGCGCGAGGAAGCCTCCACCGACCCGGTCGTCGCGGCGGTTCTCGAGACCTTCCCCGGCGCGGCGGTCGAGGCGGTACGCCCCCTCATCACCCCCGAGACAGGCGCGGATGCACCGCATCCGGAGCCGCCGGACGATCTCGAGGATTTGGACGATGATGACGACTTTGAACCGGATGCCGGCGCCATGGCGGCGCGGGTGATCCAGAGTTAACCGAACAACAACGACGGCGAGCCGACAAGGGACAGGCAATGAAGAATCTCGGTCAGATGATGAAGCAAGTGCAGGAAATGCAGGAAAAGATGCAATCCATGCAGGAACAGCAGCTTGCCATGGAGGTCGAGGGCTCCAGCGGCGCCGGGATGATCCGCGTGACCTTGAACGGCAAGGGCGAGATGCGGGCCATCCGGCTGGACCCCTCAATCGTCACATCAGACGATGTCGAGGTGCTGGAGGACCTGATCATGGCCGCGGTCAATGACGCCCATGCCAAGGTCGAACAGCGCAAGATGGAAGAGATGCAGAAACTGACCGGCGGCCTGCCGCTCCCGCCGGGCTTCAAGCTACCCTTCTAGGTGGACGGATCATGGCGGAGTCTTTCGGCCCGGGAGAGCTCGACCGGATCATTCACCTGCTGGCCAAGCTGCCCGGTCTCGGCCCCCGCTCGGCCCGGCGCGCGGCCTTGCACCTGTTGAAACGACGCGACGCGCTCATGCGGCCACTCGCGGACTCGCTCTCCCAGGCCGCCGACAAGGTGGTCGCCTGCGCCACTTGTGGGAATCTCGACACCATCGATCCCTGCGGCATCTGCCGCGATACCAGACGCGACGAGACCCGGATCTGCGTGGTGAAGGAGGTCGGCGATCTCTGGGCGCTGGAGCGGGCGGCGGTGTTCCGCGGCCGCTACCACGTCACCGGCGGCCTGCTTTCGGCGCTGGACGGCGTCGGGCCGGAGGAACTAAACATCGACACGCTCGCCGCCCGCGCCGAGGCGCCGGAGGTCACCGAAGTCATCCTCGCCATGGACGCCACCGTCGACGGCCAGACCACCGCGCATTACATCGTCGACCGTCTCGCGGGATGCGGGGTGGAAATCTCCCGCCTTGCCCGGGGCGTTCCGGTGGGCGGCGAGTTGGACTATCTCGACGACGGCACCCTCGCCCAGGCGCTGAAGGCGCGGCGCGGGGTTTAAGCTCGCCAGATCTCTCCGCCCTGTAACTTTCTTCCAAGTAATTGATCTAGATCAATTTGCCCCTTGCCACGTGGCGTTAGCCTTTGCCGAACGGGCGAGAACAACCGTGCCCCGTCGAGGATGCGAGGCTTCACCAAAAAGGGGGCAAGACATGCGCGACGTGACGGATATTCAACCGACGGTGACAAGAAGAGCGCTTCTCGCGGGTGTTGGCCTGGCCGCGGCGGGCGCGGCGGCGGGCAGTACCTTGATTTCGAAGCAAGCCGTCGCGACGTCAACCGCCAAGGCTCCCGACCTGCCCCGGGTTCGGCAAACACTCGTGGCCCCGCCCTTCGTGCCGGACCATGAGCAAGTCGCCACCGGCGGGCCGAAAATCATCGAGGTCGAAATGGTGATCGAGGAAAAGATCATCCAGGTCGATGATGATGGCGCCGAGATCTGGGCATTGACCTTCCATGGATCGGTGCCGGGGCCGTTCATCGTCGTCCACGAGGGCGACTATGTCGAGCTGACCCTGAAAAATCCGGCCTCCAGCGCCATGGAGCACAATATCGACTTTCACGCCTCCACCGGCGCGATGGGCGGCGGTGAGTTGACCATCGTCGCACCGGGCGAGCAGGTCGTCTTGCGCTTCAAGGCGATAAAGCCCGGGGTATTCGTCTATCACTGCGCGCCGGGCGGGGTGATGGTCCCCTACCATGTCACCCATGGCATGAATGGCGCCATCATGGTGTTGCCGCGCGATGGTCTGAAGGACCGGGACGGCAAGCGCCTGTCCTATGATCGGCTGTACTATGTGGGCGAGCAGGATTTCTACCTGCCCAAGGACGAGGACGGCGAATACATCAAATACGAATCCGCCGGCGAGGATTACGCGGATTCGATCGATGTGATGAAGACCCTCACGCCTAGCCATATCGTCTTCAACGCCGCGGTCGGCGCGCTGACCGGCGACAACGCGCTCAAGGCAAAGGTCGGCGAGACGGTACTGATCGTCCATGCCCAGGCTAACCGCGATACCCGCCCGCATCTGATCGGCGGACATGGCGATTATGTCTGGGCCAGCGGTTCCTTCTCGGACCCACCCGAGACCGGGAACGAGACCTGGTTCATCGCCGGCGGGGCCGCCGGAGCGGCCATGTACACCTTCAAGCAACCAGGGCTCTACGCCTATGTAAATCACAATCTGATCGAGGCGCTCATCAAGGGCGCGGCGGCACATTTCCATGTCGAGGGCGAGTGGGACGACGACCTCATGACCCAGGTCAGCAAGCCGGAGCCGATCAAATGACGGCGCGCGCCATGCGGGTTCCGGCCTCACGGGAGAACCGAATGAGATATCTCGGGGCCGCGTCTCTTATCGTCGTGTTGGCTATTGGTCTGTCGGTATCGACGGCTATCGCCGGTGGTGATCCCGTCCAGGGGAAGCGGGTGGCCCAGAAGTGCACCGCTTGCCACACCATGAACAAGGGCGGAAAGAACCGCCTCGGCCCTAGCCTTTACGGTATCGTGAATCAACCGGCCGCGGCAGTCCCGGGCTATCGCTATTCCAAGGCGATGAAGGCATCGGGGGTGGTCTGGACCGAACCGGCGTTAAGCGCGTTCTTCGCCAAGCCCAAAAAGTTCATGAAGGGCACGAAGATGAGCTTCCAGGGCATCAAGAGCGCCCAGCAACGCGCCGACTTAATCGCCTATCTAAAGACTCTCGGCGATACCGCCCCAGCCGCGGCCAACCATGGCGATCCAACGAAAGGCAAGGTCGCCGCCGTTGAGCATTGCGCGGTCTGTCATAGTTTCGAGGCGGGCGGCAAGCTCGTCTTCGGCCCCAACCTCTTCGACACCCATGGCAAGCCGGCGGCTCGCGATTCGGATTACGACTACTCCGACGCCCTGAAAAGCGCCGGGTTGGTATGGACCGACGCCAACTTGACGGAGTTCATGGCCAATCCCGAGCAATTCCTGAAAGGCACCAAGGCTCGCTTCCCCGGTGTCAAGGACGCGAATACGCGGGCCGATATCGCGGCCTATCTTAGAACCTTGAAATAGTCAGACCGTCGGTCGCTCGGAACCAACCTAGGTAAGATTTCCCGAAGACAAAATCCCGAGCGACGGTTGATCCGTTTAAGCGCTAGGCGGCATCGTCGCTTGCATGGACGGGCGCTGGCCGAATGTCTCGAACCAGGCGGCAAGTTTCGGATGGCTGCCCCGCCAGTTGCGGTCGCCATAGCGATAATCGAGATAACCGCAGGCGCAAGCAACGCTGATGGTGCCGATATCGACCCGGTCGCCGAGACTGTCGGCGGCGGCTTCCAGCGCGTCCACGGCGCGGTCAACCTTGCCGAGCTGTCCGGCACTCCAGTCATCCCAGCGAAGATTCTCAGGGCGCACCATGGTCTCGTAGCGGTTGTTGACCGCGGCATCCATCAAGCCGTCCGCGATCGCCTGGAGACGCAGCGCCTCCCAGCGCGCCGCGCCGTCCGCCGGGAACATCTTGGCGCCGGAATGCGTGCTGTCGAGATATTCGCAAACCACCGGTGAATTCGAGAGCGCCGTGCCGTCATCCAGGATCAGCGCCGGGATCTTGCCGATCGGATTGGCCTTGGCGAGCTCAGGGTTGGTGTCGATCGGCGTGGTGCCGCCGTCCAGCAACTCCAGCTTGTCGACCTGGCCGGTCTCGTGAGCCACCACCATCACCTTGCGAACAAAGGGCGAGCCGCCACCATGGAAAAGTTTCATTACGCGTGCCTCTTGGTTGGACCCGGACGGGATGCCCGGATCGCTTGTTCAATCTCAGAAATTGTCCTTGCGGGTGCGCACCTCGCCGAACACCGCGACCGGATCGGCGCCGGGCATGCCGATCGCGGCGGCCAGTGCCGGATCATCGGCGCGCAGGAACGGATTGGTGTCCAGCTCATCGGCCAGCACCGTCGGGATGGTCGGCTGTCCGCGCTCGCGCATGACCTCGAATTCATGGACCCTGGCTTGCAGGCGCGCGTTGTCGGGATCGACGCTGAGCGCGAAGCGGGCGTTGGACAACGTATATTCGTGACCGCAATAGACCTGGGCGGTTCCCGGCACCGAACGCAGCTTCACCATCGAGTCCCACATCTGCTCCATGGTCCCCTCGAAGACCCGCCCGCAGCCCAGCGCGAACAGCGTGTCGCCGCAGAAAAGCGCGTCGGAATCGGCGAACCAGAAGGCGATATGGCCCTTGGTATGCCCCGGCGTCTCGTAGACCACGCCCTTGTGCCCGCCGACATCGACGGTATCGCCCTCGACCACGGTGATATCCATGTCGGCGATGCGCGCGGTCTCGGATCTCGGGCCGATCAGGGTGGCGCCGTACTTCTCGGCCAGCCAGGCATTGCCGCCGGTGTGGTCCAGATGATGATGGGTATTGAGGATATGGGTCAGGTTCCAGCCCCGAGCACTCAGCGCGGCTTGCACCGGCTCGGCCTCCGAGGGATCGACGACCGCGGTCACGCCGGTATCGGCGTCATGCGCCAAATAGACGTAGTTGTCGGACATCGCGGGAACCAGAATGATTTCGAACGGGGCCATGTGGCTCTCTCCGTTAGTTTCGCGGGGGTAGTTTCGCGGGCGCTCTCGGATGGGAGCGGCAACCTAGCATCAACCTTTCGCATCGGCCAAGGCCGGGGCTATGATCCGGCGAACTTAGCGGAGGCAAGGGTCATGAAGATTACAAATGTGGACGTTATCGAGCTTGAGATGCCCTTTGACCGAGGGGTTTCCAAGCAGGGCGAGGTCGGGTTCCTGAATTGGGGCAAGCTGGATTTCTGCCTGATCAAGGTCGAAACCGACAGCGGAATCACCGGCTGGGGCGACGCCTTTTCGTTCCAGTGCCGCCGCGCCGTTGCCGAGGCGGTTAAGCACATGGTGGCGCCCAGGGTGATCGGCCGCGACCCCCGGGATATCGCCCGGATCAGCCACGATCTTCAGCAATCCCTGCATATCTTCGGCCGCTACGGCATCACCATGTTCGCCATATCGGGCATGGATATCGCGCTTTGGGATATCGCGGCAAAGGCGGCGGGCATGCCGCTCTATCAGATGCTGGGTGCGTCCGGCGACACCAGGGTCCCGGCCTATGCCAGCCTGTTTCGCTACGAGGACCCGGAACTGGTCGCCGATCGGGTAAATCACGCGACCAACCTCGGCTACGGGCTCGCCAAGCTGCACGAGATCGCGGTACCCGAGGTACGCGCGGCCCGCGAGGCCGGCGGCGACGATCTCAAGATCATGGTCGATACCAACTGTCCCTGGACGCCCGAACAGGCGCGGGAAATGACCCTTGCCTTCGCCGAGTACGACCTGCATTGGATCGAGGAGCCGATCAACCCGCCGGAGGATTTCCGTGCCCTGGCCAAGCTGCGCGAAGATACCGGCGTCGCGGTGGCGGCCGGTGAGAATGCCTGCACCGGCTTCGAGTTCCGCAACATGCTGGAGGCGGGCGCGGTCGACTATGCCCAGCCCAGCGTCACCAAGGTCGGCGGCATCACCGAGTTCCGCAAGGTTGCCGCGTTGTGCGAATCCTTCGGCGTGCAGATCATGCCGCATTCGCCCTATTTCGGCCCCGGTTTCCTCGCGACCCTGCATCTCGCCCAGGCCTTGCCCAATCCGGGTCTGATCGAGCGGATCTTCATCACCCCCGAGGCGGATTTCTATCCCGGCGTCTACGATCCGGTTGACGGCGTGTTCGGCGCGCCGTCTGGCCCGGGTCTCGGGATCGAACCCGATCCGGACTTGATAAAGACCTATAGGGTCTGAGCGACCTCGGTCGCCGGAACCGCCATGTACAACGACGCGGTCGACCTCTGGGATTTCTACGGCAGCCCGCTAGGCCAAGTGGCGCGGCGATTGATTCGTCGTCGAATACGCGGCATCTGGCCGAACGTCTCGGGCATGACGATGCTCGGGCTTGGCTATGCAACGCCTTATCTCAGACCGTTCCGCGACGAGGCCGAACGGCTGTTCGCGTTGATGCCGGCCCAGCAAGGCGTGCTGCATTGGCCGCGCGAGGGACGCAGCCTCGTCGCCCTGGCCGAGGAGGGGGAACTACCGCTTGAGGATGTATCGGTGGACCGGGTCTTGCTGGTTCACGGCCTCGAATGCAGCGAGCAATTGCGCCCGATGCTGCACGAGATTTGGAGAGTACTGAGCGGCAACGGACGGTTGCTGGTGGTGGTCCCGAACCGGGCCGGCCTTTGGGCACGGCTGGAGCGCACGCCTTTCGGCCATGGCCACCCCTATTCCTCCTCCCAGCTCTCCCGCCTGCTCAGGGCCAATATGTTCACCCCGACCCTGACCACTCGGGCGCTTTACGTTCCGCCCTATCCATGGCGGATCGTCCAACGATCGGCCTATGGGATCGAGGATATCGGCTCTCGGTGGTTCAAGCAGCTGGGCGGTGTCGTGATCATCGAAGCGAGCAAACAAATCTACGCCACCACCCAGCCACGCCCCCTGCGCGCCCGCGCCCGCGCGCTGCTGCCGTCGGCGAGCCGGGTTCCCGCGACCTCCTCCGTTGGCACCCCGACAGCCACCGCGAATACTCGACCCGCCGCCAGCTAATCCGCCCCTCCACCGCCAAGATCGCGATCAATCCGCCTGTCCGCTTGCAATCGGGCAATCGCCGGATTAATCCTAGCCGCCTTGCCCGCGCGCGCCGATCGTCGGCGGCGTTCGGGCGCGCCGGGGAATTGTCGTGGCGACACTTGAAGAGCTTCGTGGTGAGATCGACCAGATCGATGCGAAAATGCATGATCTGTTGATCAGGCGCGTCGAGATCGGTCGAGAGGTGGCCAAGGCCAAGGCCAGCGCCGATACCTCGGGACCCAATCTGCGTCCGGGCCGCGAGGCCCAGATCATGCGCCGCCTGTCGGAGCGTAACCGCGATCCACTATCCATCGCTTCGGTTTCCCGTATCTGGCGCGAAATCCTGAGTGCCAACCTCAATCAACAGATCACGGTCAATGCCGCGGTCTTCGCTCCGGATATTCGCGTCCACGATCTGGCGCGGGAATACTGCGGCACCGCCTCGACGATCTCGGCGATGGATACCGCCGAAGCCGCCGTCCAGGCCGTTTCGTCCGGCGCGGCGCAACTCGCCATCCTGCCTGGAATTGAGAACGGCAGGGCTTGGCAATGGTGGCCGAATTTGCTGGGAAGTTCCGCCGAAAAGCCGCGCATCCTCGCGCGGCTTCCGTATTTCACGGCCGGACCGGACACAATCGACGCCTTGATCATCGGCCCGCAAGAGCCGGAACCTTCCGGCGACGATGTCACCTTGTTCGCCGTCAAGGACGACCACGCCGTCGAGGGCGGGCGCGAGATCGACCGTTGGGACGGTGGCGAAAACTGGCGTCTGGTCGAGGTCGATGGTTTCGTGGACCATGAAAGCGGCCATGATGCCGCGCGTCGATACCGCCTCGGCGCTTATGCCGCCCAAGGCGCACTTTAAGACCCACAAGCGTTCATTTCAGACACTCGGAGGCTCCCATGACCGCCCCCATGCCACGCCCGACAATCGCCGCCATGGTACGCTACAACCCGAATCTCAGTGCCCCCAAGGCCGGTCGGATCATCAGGCTGTCCGCCAATGAAGGCGCGCTCGGCCCTAGTCCGAAGGCGATGCAAGCCCTGGCCGAGGTCGGGAACCAGATCCATCACTATCCCGAGGAGGACCCCCGTGGCCTGGCCGAGGTGATCGGCGAGGCACAGGGTCTCGATCCGGAGCGGATGATCTTCGGCTGCGGTTCGGACGAGCTGATCCAGGCGCTTTGTCAAGCCTATATCGATCCCGGCGACGAGGTGATCCACACCGAGTACGGCTTCATTATGTATCCGATGTCGGCGACGGTCGCTGGCGGCGTCCCGGTTTCGGCCCCTGATATCGACTATCGGGTCAGTGTCGACGCCATCCTGGAACGGGTTACCGACCGCACTCGGATCGTCTTCCTGGCCAATCCCAACAACCCGACCGGCTCTTATCTGTCGCGCGCCGAGGTTGCCCGGCTGCATCGCGAGCTGCCCGAGAGCGTTCTGCTGGTGATCGACGCGGCCTATGCCGAATTCGTCTCGCGCAACGACTATTCAGACGGCTCCGAGCTTGTCGAGGCCGCCGAGAACGTGATCATGCTGCGGACCTTCTCCAAACTCTACGCAATGGCGGGCCTGCGGCTCGGTTGGGGCTACGGCCCTAGGGACGTGATCAACGCGATGCATGTGGTCAAGCAACCCTTCGGCGCCAACCGGGGCGCCGTGGCGGCGGCGATCGCGGCGATCGGGGATACCGAGTTCGTGCAACGCTCGGTCGCGCATAACGAGACATGGCAGCCCTGGACCAAGGCTCGCTTCGAGGCGATGGGTCTTACGGTTCTGCCCAGCGTCACGAACTTCCTGATGGTCCGGTTTCCGGATGAGCCGACACTAAACGCGGCGGCGGCGGGAGATTATCTGAGCGAACGCGGCATTCTGACCCGCGGCATGGCCGGTTACGGCGCGCCGGAGTTCCTGCGGCTGTCGATCGGCAACGAGGAAGAGATGCGGATCGTGGTCGACACGGTAGCCGAATTCCTGAACCAATAGGACCCAGGTGGAAGTCATGACTGAGGAAACCGCCGTCGAGCCGATCTTCGAGCGCGTGGCGCTGGTCGGCATAGGCCATATCGGCTCGTCCCTGGCGCGCGCGGTAAAGCGCGAGGCCGGACTGATCGGCCATCTCGCGATATCCGACCTCGACGCGGGTGCCAGGGCCAAGGCCGAGGAACTGAATCTCGCGGACTCGGTTCACGAAGAACCCGCCGACGCGGTCGCGGACGCCGACCTCGTGGTTCTGTGCACGCCGATCGGCACCTACCGGGCGATCTCGAAGGCCTTGGCGCCGCATCTGAAACCCGGCTGCGTGATCAGCGATGTCGGCTCGGTCAAGCGCGCGCCGATCCGGGATATGCAGCCGAACCTTCCCGAAAACGTTCACTTCGTCCCCGGTCATCCAATCGCCGGCACCGAACATTCCGGCCCGGAATCCGGCTTCGCCGAGTTGTTCGAAGGCCGTTACTGGCTGCTTACCCCGCCCGAGGGAACCGACCGTGACGCGGTGGCCAAACTGGGCCGGCTCTATACCGCGATCGGCGCCCTGGTCGAGGAGATGGATGCCGATTATCACGACAAGGTGCTCGCGGTGACCAGCCACGTCCCGCACCTCATCGCCTATACCATCGTCGGAACCGCCGTCGATCTAGAGGGCCATCTGCAGAACGACGTAATCCGATTCTCGGCCGGCGGGTTTCGCGATTTCACGCGGATCGCCGGCTCCAATCCGATCATGTGGCGGGACATTTTCCTAAACAATCGTGAAGCCGTGCTGGAAATCCTGCAACGCTTCACCGAGGATCTGACGGCGCTGCAACGGGCAATCCGCTGGGGCGAGGGTCAAACCCTCCAGGACCTGTTCACCCGCACCCGGGCAATCCGTCGCGGCGTCATCGAGGCGCGCCAGGAAGTGCCGCCCTCAGCGGATAATCGGGGGTAGCCGCCCAAGCACGAAGGGGCCACCTCGCAACATGCCGTCTTGGGCGGTGAGCGGCAGGCGAACTACCGCGCCGCCGCCGTCCTTGGCCGGTCGGGTCAGCAACGCCAGCGCCAGTTTAGCGACCGTGGCCTCGGCGCTTTTGACCACGCCCCGTTCAACCAGTTTATCGAGCACTTCGGACATACCGCGAATATCGGCGGTTCCCGCGCCAAGCAGTCGAAGCTGCTCGTCAAGCGCGAGCGTCCCGTCGAAGGTGACAACGACCGGCGGCCAATCGATCGCCAGCCCCTCGACCTCAAGCACCCCGTCGGCATCACGCCATTCCACGAGATCCTCGATGCTCGCGTCGCCGATCGAGCCGCGCAGCGTCAGCCTTGCCTCCAGCGATCCCGTCCCGTCGTCGATTAGTTCTTGAACCACGGGCACGCCTAGCCCACGCAGAGCAAACCGCGCCTCGTGTCCAGGCCCGCCATCCGCGATCACGGGGCCGCGCAACGCCCAATCCATTCCCAGAGCCTTGGCGACGGGTCGAACCAAGGTTCTGGTATTCTCGAACCCGACTTCGTCGATCTCCACGGAACCGGTGTCATAAATCGTCTCGAAACCACCGAACGCCGTGCCGTACAACCGGCCCGAGACCGTCTTCGCGCTCAACCGCCAGGCCCGCCCGGTCGGGTCATGACGCGCCTCCAAACCCAGGGCGTCGGCGCTGAAGCGAACGGTTTTCGGTGACCAGAGTTCAACCCACAGGGAGAGAACGCTTGCCCGACCCCCGGCCTTGCCCGCGGCCCAGCGCACCTCGGCATCCGATTCATCAAGGGTCCAACGGACGGCGAAGGGGAAGCCGCCGCGTCGCATTTCGCCCAGCGTGAACGTCACGCGATCACGCGAAAGCTCCGCGACCCAGGCCGTGATTGTCTCGCGGCTCCGTTCGGACAGATACCACCACGTCCCGCAATACGCGGCGATCAGCACCGCGATGGCCCCGGCAACCCAAACACCTCGCCGCACGGCGGCACCTCCCAACATGTAAATCGTCCAGGGGTTGCGGGTGTCGAGCACCAAGGCTATCTAACTGTCACCACGCCCTTTTCCCGTCTCCCAGGCATTCTAGACATGGTCAGCATGGTTTCCAACGACGCGATCTGGGTTTTCGGATACGGCTCGTTGATGTGGCGACCCGGCTTTGATTTCGTCGACCGACGCATCGCCCGACTCCACGGATACCACCGGCATTTTTGCGTCTGGTCGCATCGCTATCGCGGTTCGCCCCGGGTCCCTGGCCTGGTCCTGGGGCTGGACCGCGGCGGCTCGTGTCGCGGCGTCGCCTATCGGATCGCGCCCGAGCGGGCGGAGGACGTGTTGGCCTATCTGCATGAACGCGAGATGATCACGGGAATCTACCGGCCCTCTCACCTGTCGATGACCGTGGCGGACGACGACGGCGCGGCGCGCCGGATCACGGCTCAAACCTATGTGGTCGACCGCGCGCACCCACAATACGCCGGCGCCCTGTCGCAAGCCGAGCTCGCCGCGCTGGTGATTCAGGGAGTCGGAACCGCCGGACCATGTCGAGACTATCTGGTCAACACCGTCGAGCAGCTACAGAGGATGAACATTCCGGACCGCCGGCTGGAACGGATGTTGAACCTTGTCGAGGACATGCGCGCCGGACGGATCGCCATCCCGACGCCGCCCCCTGGACCGCCTCCTCACGCCGCGAATCTTCATCGGGCCTAGGCCCGCGTCACGGCACCCGACCAAGTAACGAACCCAATGCCAAGGATGTGATCAAAATCATTCTCCAACCAGGTCTTAGAATTCGGCTGGGCGACGCTATATATCGTCAATGACCATATTCCATCCGAGCAGTGTCTGGCCCCCCGCGAGTCGGGGTGTTAGGAGAGAACAAGGGAGGCGTGCGACACATCGCGCGCGAAGATTTCGGGCGCGTGCATGACCGGTCAGGGAACAATATTCTCGCGCGCGCGCTCTAGCGTATCCCTCGTGAATTCGTCGCGTTTAATCGATTTATCGACCGCCATTCGGACGAGGTTGCCGCGATGACCGCCACGCTGTTCGCGATCGGCGGGCTGATCCTGCTGATCTTCGGTGCCGAATTCATGATCCGGGGCTCCGTGTCGGTGGCCCGGGCCGCCGGCATCAGTCCGCATGTCATTGGCCTGACGATTATCGCGTTCGGCACCTCGGCGCCAGAGCTATTCGTTAGCCTCAAGGCCGCCTATCACGGTTCTCCCGGTATCGCGATCGGCAATGTTATCGGTAGCAATATCGCGAATATCCTGCTGATGATCGGCACGGTCGGCGTGATCTGTCCGTTCATTTGCACCGGCCGATCCCTTAAGCGCGATTGCTTCGTTCTATTAGGCGCCACGGTGATTTTCATGGCGCTCGCCGGCAACGGCATGATCGAGTTCTGGCACGGCGCGATAATGCTGATCGGATTGTTTGGCTATCTGTTCTATTGCTATGTCGATGAACGCCGCGCGGGCGCCGACGACGGACTACACGCCCAGGAAGCCGAAGAGTTCGAGTCCCTGCAAGGCTCCACCTTAAAGGCATGGAGCTACACGATCCTCGGCTTGCTCGCGGTTTTGGCGGGGGCCAATTTACTAGTCGCCGGCGCCATCGACATCGCCAAGGCCCTGGGCGTCTCCGAGACCGTAATCGGCATCACCATGGTGGCGATCGGTACTTCCATGCCGGAGCTGGCGACCACGGTTGTGGCGGCGATCCGGCGTCATAACGACGTGGCGCTCGGCAATATCATCGGCAGCAATATCTTCAACACCTTGGGGATTCTCGGGACCGTCGCCGTGGTCCAGCCGCTGGCGATTCCCGAGGAGGTCCTGTCGATGGACCTTTGGGTCATGGGCGGCGTCACCCTGGTCTTCGTCATTTCGGTGATCTCTCTGAAGTCGATCGGGCGGCCCCTGGCCATCGGCTTTTTCGCGGTCTACGCCTATTACATCTGTAGCCAGTTCCTGCCCCTGAATCCGCTGGGCTGATCGCCCGATTCCCGCAAGACAAACTCACGATTGAACCATCATCGCTTCGCGATTCCAGTTGATTCGATCGTTCTCTAGCGCTGATAGGTCAACGAGACCCCGACCGCCCCGCAATCCGGGTAGACGTCTGGTTTTCGCGTCGACACAACGGCGGATTTGACCGTCGCGTGCCCGGCGATCATCGCAATGATTTCCCGGCACAGGGTTTCCTGAAGATTGAAATGCCGATCCGTCAAAAGGTCGAGGATCCCGCTTCGCAGAAAGTCGTAATCCAACACCGCCTCGATTTCATCCGAGGACGGCGGGACGGGAACCTCAACCTCAATCTCCACCGAAATCAAAAGCCGCTGGGGGCCGGCTTTCTCGAAATCATGAATTCCAATATTCGCCTGGACCGCGAAGTCGGTCAGAAAAAGCTTCGATGACGTGATCGGCATTGGCGTTTTCATTCCCAGCGTCGAAACAAGCGGGTTGATCAGCAATCTTCCATGAACGCAACGTCACGTGG
>Ga0181578_10003347_pt1 | contig 14692 bp, 12 predicted proteins | sample 071ome_21_FD_148659 | JGI IMG/M metagenome (GOLD analysis project Ga0181578, IMG submission 148659) | Coastal salt marsh microbial communities from the Groves Creek Marsh, Skidaway Island, Georgia - 071401CT metaG (spades assembly) | ecosystem: Environmental > Aquatic > Marine > Intertidal zone... | reverse complement strand
CATACCGCCCGGCACCGTGTAAACCCACGAGCCGTCCCCCTGCTCCACCGCCGTGTCAGCATCCGTACTCGGCTTATCCGCGTCGTAACCCCACTTCAAACCAAGCCGACCATCAGGCCCAACATTCGCTGTGAACACCAAGTCAGCATCAGAAACACCACACTCAAGATCCGGGTCGAATTGTGGCTGCTTGCACCGGTCCCAACCAGCGTCATCAGTAAACGGAGTCGCGACCTTGCCCTTACCTATCTCGCTGGTCGAACCAAACGCAATCTGCCGAGTGCCCTCAACTTCTCTCACTGCGCCATCTGTCGTCGAGTACGCCGACACATCCCAGCCCGACAAGTCCTGATCGAACTCAATCGCGCCATAGAACATCGCACCCATGCCAGTCGTATTGCACTGGTTATCACCCTCCCCGGGATCAAAACACCTGTCCGCAACCTCGGGTATGACGCTCGTTGTCACCCATCCGCTGATGTCTCGATCAAACGCACGCGCACGAACAAACATCGACGCAAAATCCGTCACGCTACTGACAACCCAGCCCGAGATATCCCCATTGAACTTGTACGCATCAGTGAACATCCGACCCATACGCGTCACACCACTGGTATCCCAGTCCTCAACACCCTCACCGGTGAACGCAGGCTGCCCCTGAAACAAGGCCTCCAAGTTCGACGCCAACGCCGGCGCATCATCTGCGGAGATCTTCCTCAGCGAACCAGCGCCATTAGCGTCACCCAATGCACGACCATTCTTGGCGTCGCCCACCGTCGAGTTACCCCACTGCAACACATCCGTCCATTGTGATGCGCCATCAGTGACATCAATCTTCATGCCGCCCGGCACCGTGTACACCCACGAGCCGTCCCCCTGCTCCACCGCCGTGTCAGCATCCGTACTCGGCTTATCCGCGTCGTAACCCCACTTCAAACCAAGCCGACCCTCAGGCCCAACATTCGCTGTGAACACCAAGTCAGCATCGCTGGCCCCCAGCGCATCGACGGTATAGGTGCTCGATGCACTGGCGCCCGCGCACGTCGGGACGCCTTCGCGCTGCTCGGGACTGAATTCCGCCACCGCGGTCCACAGGTACGTGCCGGACTTCTTGAGCTTCACCTCGCGTGCGGCCTCGGCTTGGACGGCGTCGTCGAGTAGTTCGGCGTCCCAGTCACTGGTGAACACAATGTCGCGCTTGGTGAGCGGGCTGCGCGCGAGGTTGGTTGCCTCGTGCGCCCAGGTCACGTCGCCGTCCCACGCTGTCGCATACCCGTTGTTAAGCGCGGGGATCGCGGTGACGGAAACCTCGGTTTCGGCGTTGACGATCGCCGTTTCGGGCTCGAACTCCCACGTGACTTGCACGCCGGAGTCACCGAGCACCGGGCATGCCGGATACAACGTGCCGGCGTCGCTGTAGGCGGAGAGGCCGGCTGCGGACCTATCGATGAGCTCGTAGGCGAGGTTGATGGCGAGGTCGGAGTTGGCATTGGCGGCGACCCAGTCGGGCTGGATCCCGCTGATCGTGCAGGACTGCGGCCCGGTCACCTCGCAGGTGCCTTGTTCGACGATCGTGAACCCGGTGCCGGGTTCGACGGAGAAGTTGCCGGCGTTTGCGGCGAACCAGTCGCGGACCTCGTCGGTGAACTCGCGAGCCAGGGACGAGACGGTCAGCGTGCACGTCGAGGCTGGGCCACCGGCACGGACCGTGCCGGCTTCGCACTCAAAGGAGTCGATCCGGACGTGATCGGCAGGGTTGAAGGCCGCTCGTACGACGTCGGGGTCGGGCTGGACGACTAAAACTCCGGCGCCTTCGGCGTAGGCCTTCTCGCCCGCGGCCTTCTCTTCATCGGTCAGGATCTCGTCTTCCGGAACCGGGAAGGTGGTCGGTGGTTCGAGAATCCACGTCGGGTTCTCGCCGCCTGAGCCGCCGCCGACGCTGCCTAAACCGCCGTCACCGCCCTCGTCTACCTCCGGCAGCAAAGTCACCGGTGGCACGTACTCCACCTCGATCACCTCATCGGCGCTAGCCGGTGAGGCAACCAGGGCGACACCCATCGGCATGGCGATGGCGAATGACGACACGACAGCAAGAGCCCGCGATGGGCGATGAAAAATTCGCACGAAACTTCCCCGTTGATCCCAAGGTGAGACACCCATGTCTCACAGGGACATTGGAACACACCATCGGCGTGACACTCGTCACCGGTGAGCAAATGAAACAAATTGGCACGTTTTGTTTCACCCACGCTCGATCCCGGTGAAGCGACCACCGATCCAGGGAACCGAATACGCCAAGGGACCGTCCTAGGGACGAGCAAAGGAGCGGACATGGCATCGAAGCGCTGGTGGCGCCGATCCGTCGTCATCGTCCCGACGGCGATCGTCGCGGTGACCGCACTGACCCTCGCGCTGGCGGCGTTCCAGCCGTGGCGGCTGTTTATCGACGTGACCGTGGATGAGGCGCTGCCCACCGTGGCTGTCGAGGAGACCATCGAACCGAGTTCGGACACCTCCGCGCAAGAGTCCGCGGGTAACGCCGGTCAAGACGCGTCTGCGGACTCAAGCGCTGAGGAACAGTCAGCGACCGAGTCCAACGCCGGTGCTGACGCCGCCGACTCGGGCGCGGGATCCGCCGCAAACTCGAATGCCGATGCCACCACTGAGCCGAGCGTCGAGGAAACCCCGAAGCGGGCCGTGACAGCCGAAGGCACCTTCATCTCCCACGAGCACCCGACGGCGGGCACGGCGCGCATCATCACCCTCGAAGATGGCAGCCGGGTTCTTCGGCTAGTGGGCCTGGACACCGACAACGGCCCAGACTTGAAGGTCTGGCTCGCAGCAGCTCCCGTCATCGAAGGCCGAGACGGCTGGTTCGTTTTCGACGATGACGAGTACCTCAGTCTCGGCGCGCTCAAGGGCAACAAGGGCAACCAGAACTACGCGATACCCGACGACGCCGACATCTCCGACCTGACCAGCGTGACCATCTGGTGCGAGCGATTCAGCGTCTCCTTCGGAGCTGCTGAACTCATCAGCACCTGATCACCCCGGTCAGGTCGGTGGTCGGAACCTAGGAAGCAACAGACTTAGGACGTCCCGCCGCAACCGGGGTCACCGTTAGCCGCGACTATTCCTCGATCGGTATTCATGAAGCCCCCGAAGGCCTGTTCCGTGGGGGCAACCCACGCGAGCGGGACGCGGACGGTGCGGGATCCACCCTGGGTCCCAGGCAAACCCTGCCTCTTAACCGCGCGCACGTTGACCGTCACCGACACCGAGGCCTCGGTAGTGCCGGACCAGCAGGGGGAACCACTCGACGCCTTCACCGCTTGGGCGCGCTCCACCCATTCCCCCGGTGAGTAGCCTGCGTACTGGAACACCACCATGGGGGTCGCGCCGTAAGAGGCGCCCGACTTTGACTCTGGCGCCTCGATATAGAAATACATCCCGCGGGTACTTTCCGTGGGAACGCGTAAGGTCACTGAATCACCACGGACCTTCCGCTTTGTGGAAAAGTCGTCGTTCCAACTGACGTCCTGTCCGCCGTTATCGGAGGCGTAGATCAACTGCCTAGGAATAATCACGCAACCCTCACAGCCGTTGCCGGTGAAGTTGAGCGTGACGAGCGTCTGCGTTGCCGCACTGATAGGTATCGGTCCGGGTTGCGGTGGTGAATCGGCTACCGCCGGTGCGGCTGCCAGCCCCACGGCGACCATGACCGCCACTGCTCCCGCTGCCAAAACTCCTCGTGTCCGTCCCATGCCATTGACCTTTCTTCGACAATCCTGCGTCGTCAGCCGAACAAGATCATCGCGTGAGCGATCACGACGCCCACGATGAACAAGGAGAAGATGATGCCGAAGGCGGCGAAACCCTTAAACGACTTGCCCCACGGCGATTCAGCTAACTCAGGAGACATGCACGATGCCAGCGTCTTCATGTCACCGATCAAGCCCCACGTCATCAGCAACGTGAACAGGCCCACGACGACGGAGACGATCATCAGCGCGGTTGCGTAGTCCGACTGCTGCAAGCCGATGAAGGCCAACACTGGAGCGAAGAAGATGAAGTAGCCGATGAAGACCGCCATCGTGGGATAGACGCGGTGGTTGAACCAACCCAGTATTTCCTTGTTGTCCATTTCGGGATCCTTTCGCTGGTGTGAAGTCGTGCGTGACGAGACTCGTGCCACGAGTTCAATGTTGTGAGTGCTGTCGGCGAGGCTACGGCACTGCGGCCCCGCACGTCAGCCGAAAACCCACATTCTTGATCGTCGCCAACGTCCACCGCTCGTCGCACCATCACCAACGATGTCAATGAGCAGATGTCACCGGAAATTCACGTAATTCGGCCAAATCCGTTGGCGAAACGGGGCATGCTTGTCCAGACCACCTACCGCTTCGTTCATCACGAGGGGACACACATGACCAACGCCAACTCCATCTTCTGGGGCGCCATGCGCCAACGCGACGTGCTCGGCGGCCTCGCCATCTACATTGGACTGAACTCCGCGCTCTTCGCCATCATCATCTTCGCGAGCGATATTTCCTCTAGCGGTCAGGTAGCACTGGCGATCTTCGCGGTGCTGTCCAACTTCCTGGTATGGCTCTGGAACGACGCAGGAATCAAGGATGTGCACGCCTCATCGAAGGACATCGCCGGTGATGATGCCGAGACCGCAATCGCGCAAGAGTTCAAGAAAGCTCCCTGGGCCTTCTACCGCGGCATCGTGGTCGTGATAGCGCTAGCAACAGCGGGCTCAGAGCTCTACGCACTCTTCGGCTGATTGATTTCCGACCGACGCTCGACCGAGCGTCGGTCGGAAACACCGTTAACCTGACGCCATGCGCCTGTTGCCGGTGATCCTGACTGTGCCGGCGCTCCTGCTCGCCCTCACCGGCTGTAGCAGTTCAGACGAGACGGATGCCACAACTGACACCGAAACGGCTGTCAGTGACCCGGCAGCCGAGGTGTCCGCCGAGGCATCCGGTCAGCCAGACGACGCCTCAGATTCGGCAGGGGTTTTCGTTTCTCTCGTCGGCTCGTGCGAGACCGGCACGTGCGATTACCGCCTCAGCAACGCCGAAGGCGGAACCGATGTCTTTGAGGCGTTCGCCGGACGCAAGTCCGTTCGCTTCGAGGTGGATCCCGAGGTCGCGGCGACGTACGAGATCAACGTGCGGGATATCGAGGGTGAGGGGGCTAGTTGTACGGCGATCATCACCGGGGGTGGCTTTGATGATCGGCAGCAGCGATTGACCACCGGCGACGGGCCGACCTGCTCGGTGTCCACGAGCCCGTAACTCCTGCCTGCTGCGCGGTTTCCCCCTTGCGCAAGAGTCGAAACATGCTGTTCACGTCCGGGCAATCGTGACGTCACCGACCTCAGGGACTCTTAAGCCGCGTCACGTTATTTCCTTCGACGACGGGCCCCTCACCTTCGAGCCTCCGGTGAGGGGCCCGTTGGGCATTGTTCTTTCGCCACCCCCTTCACCACTCGTTCGGGGGCCATAATTTGCGATGTGGCGCAACGACTGTCCATCCCGTTGTCGACGAGTTATCTGATCGTCTGCGGTTTCGCGATTGCCGGCACCCTCGTTGGTCAACTCGGCGCCACGTCGGCCACCACCTACGCCGCCAACGGCAACGGCAACGGCAACGGCGGAGTGGAGACCGGCATCTACCTCGCCATCTTGCTGGGGTTCGCAGCATTGTCCACGGCGTCCGTGGGACGGATCACGCACCGCTGGGGACGACTGCGAGTGTTCTCAACAGCACAAGTCGGCGTTGCCGTGTCCTGGTCCATCGTCGGCGTTGTGGAAATCGTCACCAGCGAGAGCCTGATGGTGATGTGGCTGGCCGCTCCCCTTTTCGGAGTGCTGTTCGGCGTGACGACGGTTGTGTCTCCCTTCGTGACCCACGCCTACCTTTCTCAGACATCGCTCACGGTGTCGATGGCTCGGCGAAATATCGCTGCCGGCGTCGGAGCGATGCTGGGTGCCTCGCTGGGCGGAGTACTCATTCACGCCACCGACCCTGGCGTGGGAATTCTTGCGAGCGGCCTTTTGACCATTCCCCTCGCAGTGTTTCTTCTCGCCCGTCCACCGGCACAGCGAGACGACGATCGACCGACCACGCAGAACTCCGCTCGCGATCTCGTGGACTCGCTGCGGTCTAGTCCTCAACTTCGTCGGGTCGGCTTTCTGACCGCGAGTCTGATGATCTGCCTCGTGCCCCTGTTCACCATGATCGTTCCGGTTCTCAACGCCCTTGATACGTCTCCGCTTCCTTCGGGCGCGGGATTCATGCTTGCCGGCGTCGCAGCGGGACGGTTCTTCGTACCGACTCTCGTGCGGCGGACCTTGAGCAAGCAGTCGCAATTCTTCGGTGCCATTCGAGCGTTTACCTGGGCGGGCGGCTTCATGATCGCGTTCGCGGTCAGCACCATGGTGTCGGTCATCAGCTTCGATCTCGTCGTGTGGACGCTCATCGGCGTTGGGCTCGGAGCCAGTCGCTTCACCGCGCGCGCCCTGACGATCGGCGCCGCCGCCGACGCGAGTCCGCCGGGTAAGGACATTTCCGGGATGGCAGTGCTTGTTCTTATCGGCACTGTTGTCTCACCCATCGGCATGTTGCTGTGGGGGGTGTCCGTGGACTACCAATCCTCACCCATCACCGTGGGGCTGGCCGCGCTCGTGATTCTCGTTATCGCGTCGGTTTTGGCTCGGTCTCGCTCGCAGGGCAGCAACAACTGATACCTGTTCAGCGCTGCCTGTCATCGCCGGCTTCCTAGCGGGCGAAGCGGCCTCGCAATTCGTCCAACGCGCTGGGGTCCGTGACCGCCTTCATACACAAGGATTGGAAGTACTCCCACTCGGATCGTTCGAACTCCAACTCCGGGAGCCGCTCTCGTCGACCGAAGTTCTCGTACTTCACCTTCACGTCGGCGATCGTGTAGGTGCGTCGGCCGGTCGCAAGAACGGGGATCCTGTTCTTCTTGGTCAGGTCCACTTTCTTATTGCTCAGCCGTGTGCCGGTGGCGCGGTCGAAAGTCTGCAGGCGTCCGGTGATCTTCACACCCCCGATCCTAGATCGGTCTCCGTCGACTGCCCAGCGCTCACACCAGGCGCGCCGAGTCCTTCATCCGAGGACATGATTTGGCTCACAGCGCCATCCAGTGCATCAAAGAACGCGGACACGGATCCCTCCAGCTCGAGATCATCAGGGCCCATGACCGCTCGGTAGGCGCCATCAGGGAACGACACCAGCACGGTCGGGGTGCCAAGGGTGCACGCCGCCACTTCCTCCGGTGAGCGCTCGTTCAGGTGCACCAGGCGAACCGGGTGAGGGAAGGCGCGACAGGCGTCGTCCCAGGCGGCTTTCCGTCGCACAGTCGAGTGCGTGATGTCACACAGGGCGCAGTGAGCGGTGCCGCGCGCCTTACCCAGGACGTACCGCAGCTCGCCCATGACTCCCCCATCCGCGTGATACACCCCCACGATCTCCCGAATAGCCGCCGGCATTTCTGACCTGTTAGTCCCCATGCCTTGAGTGTCAGGTCAGTTCGCGTAGCCCGCCACCGGTGATCGATGGCACCGGCGCGTCACGCCTCACACGCCGCCGCAGTCGACCCCCCCTCCCCCGGTCTTGAGGGTGGCAATCCGGCCTGCCGTCGAGCCCCTACATTGGCCCCATGGACGCAACTCCCTGGATTCCCTCTCGCGAGAGCGTGACGATGTTCACCACCCCGTGGTGTGGGTTTTGCGTCCGACTCAAGCGGCAGCTCACCGACGCGGACATTTCCTTCACGGAGGTGGATATCGAGCAGACACCGGATGCCGCGGTTTTCGTCGAAAGCCAGAACGACGGCAACCAAACGGTGCCAACCGTCGTCTTTCCGGATGGATCAACCGCGACGAACCCGTCGCTAGCGGATGTGACGTCCCGACTCTCGTGACTCGTGACTGGTGGCACGGGAGTCGTTTGGAGGGCTGCTCCGCGCTAGGCGCGACGTCGTGTCGTCGTGCCGTCGGAGCGATCGACGGGGCGTTACCGACCGATCTAGCGACTCGGCTTCGTCAACGGGCGGCTCCAATCGCCCGGTAGCGACTCGCCGTACCAGCGCTCGATGAGTTTGCGGGCGATGCTGACCGCTGGAGGAAGGGACACCTCGCCAGTGGCGCAGGCCTGGGCTAACTCGGCTCGCGATAGCCACCGGGCCTCGGCGATCTCCTCCCCATCGACATGGATTGATGGATCAGCAGCGAACGCGTGATAGCCGAGCATCAGCGAGGCCGGGAAAGGCCAGGGCTGGCTACCGAGGTACTGCAGGTCCTCCGGCCGGGTACCGATGCGCACACCCGACTCCTCCTCCACCTCGCGTCGGACCGCCGCTTCGGCAGACTCTCCCGCCTCGACAAATCCCGCGAGCGTGGAGAACCACGTCGGCTCCCAGCGGACCTGCCGGCCCAGGAGCGCGCGATCATCGTCGTCGCGAACGAGGACAATCACGGCAGGGTCGGTGCGCGGAAAGTGCGACGAATCATCGACGGAGCAATGCCGCGACCAGCCTGCATCGCGCCACGACAAACCCCCTCCACACTGGGGACAGTGCCGATGGCTACGCGACCAGTTATCCAGCGCCACCGACGCCACCATCAATCCTGCATCCATGGCATCGAGGCGGGAGCCCGACATGCGAAGGTCCGCCCACTGGTGAGAGTCGGCTAGCGCGGGAGCCTCGTCGTAGTGCGCGCAGAAATAAGCAACACCGTCGTCGTCGATCCCCAGAAGCGACGTCGGGACATGCTCGGGAACCGAAGCATCGAGGGCGAGGTGATCCCCGTCGATGGCCGCGGTGCCCTGGTGCACGCGGACGAATCGACTCGATGGGTTAACGCGGGCGCCCTCTACCCATGCCTGGTCGCTTCGTCGCTCGGCAGCCCGGTCGATCGCGGAGCGTGCGAGCACGAGATCGTCCAGCAGCCACCACTGCGGATCCGACATTCGCACGAGATCTCCCCACTAACGATGAAGGCGAGCCTAGGGTGTCGGCGTGAGCGTGTTCATCCGCCAGTTGACGGGGATTCGCTTCGTGGCCGCGTTCTGGGTGTTCGCCTACCACTTGCAGGGGCCGTTCAACGTTCTCGGCCTGCTGTCGATACCGGTCATGGGTGACGTCATGCGGGTTGGTCGCCTCGGCGTGGACTTGTTCTTCGCGCTGTCCGGTTTCATCCTGACCCACACCTACCTCACGCGCATGGGTTCATCGATTCGCGGGAGCGCAACGCTGCGCTTTTGGTGGCTGCGCTTAGCCCGGATCTACCCCGTGCACTTGGTGATGCTCGTCGTTGCCGGCCTCGCGGTTTTCGCGCAAGCCCGCATTCTGGGTGAGGACATCGATCGTGACTGGTGGAACCCGATCGACTTCATCAAGAACCTTCTGTTGATTCAAGAGTGGGGACCTAACCCCGAACGCGGGTGGAATTTCGTCGCATGGTCGTTGTCCATGGAGTGGCTTGCCTATCTCGTGTTCCCCGTGCTGGTGCTGATCTTGTGGAGGATGCACAAGAAAGTTCCCACCTTCGTCTTGGTGATCGCGTGGTTCGCGGTCCTCGCACCGTTGGTGGGTTACGGATTGGGCACGTCCGATCCCTACTACACGAACAACTGGGGTTCGACCTACCGCATCGCCACGGAATTCACCGCCGGAGCTCTGACCTACCTCATCGTCCAGCGACTGTCGGAGCGCGAACGCATACACACCCCGGCCGCGTGGTTGTCCGCCATACTCCCCGCGCTAGTCGTTGCGGGGGCGGTGTTCCTCGCGTGGCTTCCGGCGGCCCAACCGCCGGCGAACGCCGTCAACCCGGACGCAGAACCCCTGCCGCCGTATTTCCATCTCGCGCTGGTACCGCTGCTGGTGGCGTGGATCGGGGCCTTGGCTCTTGCTCGCTCGGGTGTGGCGCGGGCTCTCTCGACCCGCACGCTGGTGCTCGGTGGGTTCGTCTCCTACTCCCTCTACATGACCCACCTGGTGTGGATGGGGTTGTGGCGGGCGGGGATGAACGTTGCCGGGATCGAGTCGGGTGCGTTGTATGCCGCCGGGGTCGTGGTGCTGATCGTTGGTGCCCTCGTCCTCGCATGGCTGATGTGGAAGGTGGTCGAAGAGCCGGCCCGTGAGTGGATGCGAGGTCTCGTGGGTACGCGTCGCACTCCCACCGAGGAGGCGGGCGAGGAAATCATGGAGGGTGCCACCGAGGGGCACCCGGCGCGTGGTGCGCCGATCGATCCGGTGGCGATCCCGGAGACCGACGAGCGTTAGTCGAGCGCGAGGAGGGACTCGACCTCCGCGTCGGTGTCCGGGCGAATCTCATCCCCCGTCGCCACCATCACGAACGCCGCATCGACGTCTCGCCAGGAGACTCCCGCGATCTGGGCCCACGCGAGTCGGTAGATGGCCAACTGTCGGGGGTCGATCGATGCGGTTCCTCCCGTTTTCCAATCCACTACCTCGAACCGGTCTCCCTCGGCGAAGACAGCGTCGATACGACCGTTGATCACCCGGCCGCCGAGGACCACCGAGAAGCCACGCTCGACGCCTACCGGCTCGCGCCCGGCATACCGCGTGTTCGCGAACGCCTTCTTGAGCTTCTCCAACTGCTCGTCCGAAACGATGTCTTCGTCGGCGGCCCCGGGGAGATCATCGACGGCCATCAGCGACTGCTGGCCGAACATGGTTTCGACCCACGCGTGCCATGCGACACCCCGCGCGGCAGCCCGCGACGGTTGACGCGGCATCGGCCGCAGCAGATCAAGGGCGACGGCATCCGGATCGTGCAGTGCGCGCAGGAACGTCGTCGCACCGACGTGCTCACCGAGCCGAACGACGTGTTCGTCGACCTGGTCGAGCCGGTGATCCTCCATCAAGGCTTCGTAGGTCTCATGCCACACGCGCAGCCGCTGTTCCTCCGCGGTTTCGCCACCGCCACTGGATTCATTCAGGGACAGCGATTCGGTCATGGCGATCGGTTCGGTGGTGTTCGCGGCCTGCACCGCCGTCGCAGCCTGCGTCAGCTCTACGCGCAACGAAGGGACGACCGGCTGCGGCCAGGGCACGCCCCCACTACCGGTGATCGGGTTGTCGGCGCCGTCGACTGGTGCCGGCGCCCACATCACTACCCGGCACAGGTCCGGATCGGCGGATTCGACTGCGGTTCGGATCTGCTTCAGGAAGCGATGCGGCCCGCGGGGTGTGCTGTGCCCGGCGCCCCACCAATGCCCGGTGACGGTCAGTGACTCCTCGGCACGCGTGAGTGCGACGTACGCGAGGCGCTCGTTGTTGCGCTCCTCCAGAGCGCGAAGATCCTCGGCGTACTTATCGCTTTGCTTACTGATTGATTCCCCATCAGCGTCGGGGAAGACGGCGAGGTGCGGGGGAACGTCGCGTCGCAGCGGCCACGGAACCACTCCCGGGCTAGTGAGCCAGCGGCCGCGGGACCTACCCCCGGGGAAAGCCTTCTCGGAGACGAACGGGACGAACACGTGGGTGAACTCCAGCCCCTTGGCGGCAAATACGGTCATCAATTCGACGGCCCCCGGGACCCGCGGTCGGGTGTGGGAAATGGTGACGTTGAATCGTTCGGCGTCACGCAGCCACGTGAGAAACCCTCCCAGGCTCACGCGGCCGTCGATTTCCGTTACGGACGCCGCCAGAGCGTGGAAGTCGTCAAGCGCCGAGGTCGATGTTCCACTCGGGTCGGCGAGTGCGGCCTCAACGTCGACTCCGAGTTCACGAACAGCGCGGGCGATGAAATCGCTGATCGGCTCGCTGGTGTGCGCACGCATCCGCGTCACCAAGTCCGACACCTCCGCGAACGCTTCGATGGCGCGTGGTGAGTAGTGCTCGGTCGGCCCGGGATCGCTGAGCGCGTCGGCAAGCGCGGTCACATCAACCGCGTCGCTCCCGGCAACGGCATCGTTGAGATCGTCGTCGATGGAGTCGGTGTCGCGTCGACCATGCCCACCGGCGAGCGCGTACGCGCGCTCACCCAACACCGCAAGGTCTCGAGCGCCCACCCGCCAGCGAGCCCCCGCCAACAGGCGCACCAGCGATGTGTTCGCTGTCGGCTCGTGTACCACTTCGAGCAGCGCCCGCGTGTCAGCGACCGCCGGATCTGCCAGCAGGGCGGCCGCTCCTGTCACCCGGGTAGGAATCCCCCGCGCTCGCAGCGCCCGATCTACGCGCCGGATGTTCTTTCCCGTTGTGCACAAGACTGCGATCGACTCATCAGTTCCGCCAGCCGATGCCCGTCGCTTCTCGACTGCGGCGTGGACCTCACTCACCTGCGTGACGAGGAACTCCACCTCCGTCTCGATGGTGTCGAACAATCCGACGTCCACCCTCGCCGGTGAAGCGTCGCTGGGGGGTATCAGCGGATCGGCTCCTGCGTGTTCGGCGCGCAGCTCTGTGGAGATCTCGTTGGCCACATGCAGGACAGCCGGTCCGGAGCGCCGGTTCTCGGCGAGCGAATACCGCGAGGCGGGGCGCTGGTCGGTGCGCGGAAAATGCTGCGGGAAGGACTCGATGTTGTCCACGCTGGCGCCACGCCAAGAGTAGATAGCCTGACACGGATCTCCCACGGCGGTGACGGGAAATCCTTCCCCGAACAACGTCTGCAGTAACTGTCGTTGCGCGATAGATGTGTCTTGGTATTCGTCCAACAACACGATGTCCAAGCGGGAGCGGATGTCGCTGATGGTGTCGGGGAATTGATCGACGATGCGTTGAGCGAGCCGGACCTGATCGATGTATTCCCACAGATCGTGGGTGGTCTTGTACTCGCGCCACCGCTCGATGAGTGCGGCGAGCATCATTCGGTCCTGCGCCTTCTCGGCGATCTCCCGTGCTATTCCGCGCCCGGAACCGAGCACATCGAGCTGCGCGATCAGTGCGCGATCGTGTTCGACGACGCGGTGGGGCTCGATAGCGAGTTCACTCAATTCGCTATCGAGGCGGAGCATGAGATCAGTGACATCCATCGGGCGGCGACCCATCCGAGCCAGACCCTCACCGACCTCGTCGCCATGAAGTGAACACACCATTCGATAGGCATGTTGGTAGCGAAGACCGTCTGTCAACAACGTAGCTTTTGGCTCGTGTCCGATGCGCAATCCGTAGTCCGTCACCACCCGCGCGGCGAACGCGTTGTAGGTGAAGACCGAAGGCTCGGCCTCGGAAAAGCCGACGGAGGCAACTCGTGACCGGATGGCCGCAACGAGCGCGGACGCAGCCTTGTTCGTGAAGGTCAGACCTAGGACGCGATCGGGATCCACCGCGCCGATCGCGCTGAGATAGGCCACGCGCGCCGACATTGACGTCGTCTTTCCGGTGCCAGCACCCGCGACGATCACTCCTGGAGCCAATGGCGCACTGACGGCTTCCCACTGGCTATCGCTCAGGTGGAAACCGAGGACCGCATCGAGCCCGCCTCGGTCCATGTCCGAGGGCACGCCCTGATTCGCCGAGGCGCTATTCACGTTCTTGTCGCTCACGTTGTCGCCGCTCACGTTGTCGCCGCTCACTCGTCGTCACCGCCAACGTCCATCACATCGTTGATATCCCCCACCAGATCGATGACAGATACCTCGGGCGTCTTAGCCGGGCACAGACCAGCGAAGTCACAGAACGTGCAGTGCTTGCCAGGCCGCGCCTCGATGCGTTCACGCCGAACGGTGTTTGCTGCCTCGCCAAGAGCGCGCTCGATCCACGTCACACCGTTGAGCCCGTCCAGCCCGTCCAGCCCACGAGGGTCATCGGCGGCTTCGGTGGTCAGCGGCAACTGCATCTGCTGTTTCGGACCTGGATCCTTCGCGCCCGCGTCCATGCGCAGCTGAACAAGTGCCGCGCCGCCCACGTCGTGATGGGCGCCGTCCGCTGCCTCGTATGCGCCGCGCAGCAGGAGTTGATACACCCCCAACTGTCCGTGTTCTTGTGTCTCCTTCTTCGTGGGACTGGACGAGGATGTCTTGAAGTCGATCGCCACCAGTCGACCGTCGTCGTCTTCTTCGATGCGATCGAGGTAGCCCCGCAGGTGCACCGACTCCGGGGCTCCTGCGGGAGTGGGAACGTCAAGGTCAGAGACGATGTAACGCTCGCTGTCGATGAAGGTTCTCTCGCGCGCCTGGTGATAGATCAGGAAGCGCTCGAGCGCGTGACGGGCTTCGGTTCGTTCGGACACCGAACGCCACGGTGCGTCAAAGTCGACCTCGCTCCACACCCGATCAACGAAAGCCTCCATGGAGCGCAGGTCTTCGGGGATCTCTCCACGCGCGACGTGGTCGGCAATCGCGTGCACGATGCTTCCGAATGCCGTCGCGCTCGAGCGAACAGCATCGGCGTGCGCTTCGTGGTCGAGGAACCACTTCATCGAGCACTGCCGGATCGCATCCAGGGAGGATCCGGACAGCGCAATAGGGGCATTGGGGGCCCGCAGTGGACGAGGCCCTTCACTGACATCGTTCATGCCCCACCAGTGGGCCGGATCCGCGGCAGGGATCAGCGGCGCGCCCGATCGGTCACGGAGGGTGGCGATGCGAGCCAGGAGCGATGCTGCGTGCCGTCGCGTATCGGCCGAGGAGTCGGCATCCATCAAGGCGCGCCGACAGTCGATCACCAGTTGGCTCCAAC
>Ga0181578_10003345_pt1 | contig 14697 bp, 7 predicted proteins | sample 071ome_21_FD_148659 | JGI IMG/M metagenome (GOLD analysis project Ga0181578, IMG submission 148659) | Coastal salt marsh microbial communities from the Groves Creek Marsh, Skidaway Island, Georgia - 071401CT metaG (spades assembly) | ecosystem: Environmental > Aquatic > Marine > Intertidal zone... | reverse complement strand
GTGCCCTTGGCAGTAATGATGCTGACGATGATGATGACTTTGGCGGAGGTATGATGATCCCCGCTTATAATCCCACTAATTAAATGATAGAAGTTAAAATGCGTAAAGAACAGTATCAAGTCCCCCAAGTAGAATTTGTATTCCGTGAAGATGGAGAGTTTGTTACTAAACCTTCCTTGGACCTCTTTAGCGGTAAGCGTGTGGTTATTTTTAGTCTGCCTGGTGCATTTACTCCTACTTGCAGTGCTTATCAGTTGCCTGGATTTGAGCAGCAGTATGAAGAGTTTGCTCAACTTGGTATCGATGATATTTACTGCATCTCTGTTAATGATGGCTTTGTGATGAATGCTTGGGCAAAGGACCAAGGTATTGAGAAAGTAAAACTTATTCCTGATGGTAATGCCCACTTCACCCGCTCCATGGGTTACCTGGTTCGTAAGTCTAACCTTGGCTTTGGTGAGCGTAGTTGGCGTTATGCTGCTGTCGTTAATGATGGAGTCATTGAGAAAATCTTCGTTGAAGAAGGTATGCGCGACAACGCAGACAACGACCCCTACGAAGCATCAACTCCAGAAGCAGTCCTAGAGTACGTTAAGACTACTGTTAAGGAACCAACACCTGTTTGATATAATAGGTAATGATACTCAACTCTGTCTCTAAATAAGAGACAGAGTTTTTTTGTGTATGCCTAGAGGACAACTATCTAAGGATATTATTAAATGTGAAGTCCTTAAACTAAAATCCCAGTTGGATAACGAGAGATATTCTGACGGCATAAAGTTTTTGGCACATCAATACCTCAACAAGGTTCTGGACAAAATCGAAGAGTACAGGGTATAATAAATACCTATAATGGCACATAGTCAAGATATACCTTGAAAAAGAAATTATTATCTCCAACAGAACTAAAACAGTTTCGTCTGCAGCAGGAAGAGCAGACGAAATTTTGTGCTGATCAATCGCAAAAAAATAATAAAAGATTAGTAGGTCCAAAAGAATTACTTGATATTAAACCAGTAGTTGAAGTTGTAGAAGATCCTATTGTAGAAGAAGTAGACCGTGAACCGATAGAACTTTTACAAGAGAGAGTAGAAGAATTTGTAACGCAATATAGTGAAGAACTTGTAAAATTAGAAAATCGTCTTGCAACTAAGGTAGATCAAGACGATATAAATGATGAATTGCCAGAGATTAAGTATTATGATGATGACTTAGAAAAACTTACTGAGAAAGTAGATGAACTTCAACAGAGTAATATAGAAGTTCTCTCAGAATTCTCTGGCACTTTGGATAGTTATCGTGTTAATATTGAGAGAGTTAATTATCTTTCTGAAAGTGTAGAAGATATTAAAACAGAGATTCAAACTCTTTTAAAGAAAGAGGATTTGGATCGTGTCATGATGTCTCAACTTCTTACAGTTGAGCAAAGTATTTGTGATCTTCAAGACAAAATTAAAACTATTAATGAGAATAAAATTACAGAAATTCGTCTAGATATTTCTGGTTTAACGCAATCGGTAAATGAATTTCTGGAAGTAGAATTTCCACAATATAAAGAACTTATTGTAGATAGTCAACTCCAGACTGGTAATCGTTTTGCGGAGATAGAAGAAAATGTAAATCAAAAACTTGGAGATATTGAAGAGTCTGTTGATAATAAGTATCATGAATTAAAAGAAACCCTTCAAGAAATTAATGATAATAGTCTCTCTGAATTTTTAGAAGATTTTAAACTTCTTGATGCAAATTTTGAAAAACTTAAGGAAGAGGAAATTCCAAGATATAAAGGTTTTGTCGCTGAGGCGGAAAGAAATACAGAGAGTAAATTGCAGGAGTTTAATGAAACATTTGACAAAACTGTAGACAGTCTTCTGAAAAAGGTAAGTGCTGTTGAGGGCGATAAGACAAATTTAATCAAAGTAGTTAATGATAAAATCCAAGAAGTTGTTTCTCTTAGAGATTTGGTCGTAGATGATTTGGAGAGATCTGAAACAACAAGAAATGATTTGAACAAAAAAATATATGATCTGGAACTTAATATTATTAAAAATGAATCTCATTTAAAAGTTCAGAATAAGAATCTTGAGCAAATTCAAGAAGATGTTCGTTCTACAATCAAAGAATTAAATATCGAAAAACTGGAAAAAAAGAATTATGAACTAGGTAAAAAAATTAAGTATCTTGAAGAGGTATTTGAGAAGTTTAGCGAGAAAGAAATTCTCACAGAGAACATTGTTGCAGAACCACCTTCTACAGATAATAAAGATCCTCTGACTCCTCTTGATCAAAACTTTGTAACACTGGATCAACTTCAACAACATTATCGTTTATTCATCAATCGCATTCAACAACAACTTGCCACGATTGGTGGGGGTGGTGAAACTCGTCTTGAGTTTTTGGATGATATTGATAGAGACACTGCTAAGGTTAATGGTAAGTATCTTAAGTATGATTCTTCTGCAGGAAAATGGGTTGGCGCTGATGCTGGAGCAGGTTCTCAAACATTAAATGATACTTTAGGAATAGGTAACACTTCATCTCTTGGAATGAGTGTTGGTGTTGCTACTGCAACTAAACTCCATGTTGATACAGTAGGTGCTGGTTTTACATATTCGGAGGATCTGGTTGTTCAGGGAGATGCAAGGGTTACTGGTACTTTAAGTATTGGTACAAGCTCAATTGTTCTTGATTCGAATACAAAAACACTTAGTGGTATTCAACAGATTCGACTCGATTCTCCTGAATCAAATATACAACCTGTTGTTATTAAACAACTAGTTGAGAAGATTGTTTTCGTTAAGACTGAAATAAATGACGATGGTGATGAAATAATAACTGAAGAGGAGGCATCAGTTGGTATTGGATCTACAACTTCAATCAATACGACTGGAATCATTACAGCATCGTCTTTCTATGGTGATGGTTCTGGATTGACTGGAATTGTTGCAACTGGATCTGGTGTTGTAGTACAAAACGATGGTAGTGATGTTGGAACTGCGTCTACAATAAACTTTGGGTCGGATTTGGATGCAACATTTTCTGGTGGTGTTGCCACTATCAATGTATCAATTCCGTTATCTGCTCTTACGGATGTAAACACTTCAAATCTTTCTGGTATCACTACAGATTATCTAATGGTTTATGACCCATCAGTCCCTGGATTTAAGTTTGTGGATCCTAAGACTTACTTTGGTATTAATAATGATGCAAATCCAGATCCAACTATTGATGACTTTGGAACGTATTAAAACTAAATAAAGCATACTAACCCCATAAATTAGATGGCAAACAGACTTCAACTTAAGAGGGGCACTTCAACCCCTGGGTCTATTTTCTATGAGGGTGAACCAATTTATGATAAGAGTGGTAAGGTTCTTTATGTCGGTGATGATGGAGGGTCTGGAAGTGGTGCAGGAAGTGCTGTTGCCAGTGCCGATGCATATTCGGCTGTCACTCAACTTTTAACTGCCGCCTCTTCGAGTGCTGGTGGTAGCGTAAAGTTCTATGAGGATACAGATAACGGAAATGAATATGTTCAGTTATCAGCACCTGCACTTGTTGGTACAGCTGTAACTTTTGTTCTCCCAGACTCTGATGGTGATGCTGGTAATGTTTTAGTTACCGATGGTTCTGGTAACCTTTCATTCGCGGCACCTTCTTCATCTTCATTTACTCTTTCTGGAGACTCTGGTAGTGACACCTTTAGTACTGGTGGAACACTGACCTTCACTGGTGGAACTGGTATTTCGGCAACAGTTTCTAACGACCAGATTTCGTATGATCTTGATACAGAACTTCAGGCACTTTCGACAGTAACATCTGCCGCAAATAAAGTTCCATACTTTACTGGAAGTGGAACTGCTGATGTTGCTGATTTGAGTGCATTTGGTAGATCGTTAATTGATGATGCTGATGCTGCTGCCGCTAGAACAACTTTAGGTGTTGATGCTGCTGGTACAGATAACTCAACAGATGTAACTCTGGTTACTACATCTTATGATTATCTGTCTCTTTCTGGACAAGCAATTACACTAGGTGCCATTGATCTTGCTGCTGATGTAACTGGAGATCTTCCTGTTACCGAAGGTGGTACTGGAGCTAGTGATGCTTCTAGCGCAAGATCAAATCTTGGATTGGCCATTGGATCTGATGTCCAGGCACATGGAGATATTCTTGATGATTTATCTGGATTAACTCAAGCCGCAAATAAACTTCCATATTTTGATTCTGCTACTACTGCTGCTACTACGGACTTAAGTTCCTTTGGTAGATCGTTAATTGATGATGCTGATGCTGCTGCCGCTAGAACAACTTTAGGTGTTGATGCTGCTGGTACAGATAACTCAACAGATGTAACCCTTGCTGGTACTTATGATTACCTGACTCTTTCTGGTCAGGCGATTACACTGGGTCAGATTGATCTTACTACTGATGTAACTGGTGCTCTTCCTAACGGAAATCTTGCAAACAGCACTGTTTCCTATGGTGGAGTTCAGTTAAGTCTTGGTGGTTCTGATGCAACTCCTGCATTTGATCTCACCGATGCTACAAACTATCCTGCAAGTAGCCTGACTGGTACTGTTGCAAATAACCAACTTGCAAACAGCACAATCACAATTAGTGATGGATCTAACAGCACTGCAACTGCTCTTGGTGGAACGATCACTATTCAGGGAACCAGTAATGAAGTAACGGTTTCGGAATCTTCTGGAACAGTTACCGTTGGTCTTCCTGATGATGTTACGGTTGCTGGAGACTTAACAGTTAGCGGAAACCTGAATGTTGTTGGTACTGCCGTTACCTTCAGTGTAGAAACAACCAGAGTAGAAGATAGAGTTTTAGAACTCGGTCTTGTAGATGGTGCTGCACCAACTGCAACAACAACATGGGATAGTGCGATTGCGTTTAACTACTACCAAACATCTGCCAAAAAGTCTGGTGTTGTTTGGTTGGATAACCAGTTTATGGCAATGCTTTCTGAACTTTCAGAAAGTGCTGACACTGGAAATGCAGACCCACAAATTGGTGCGACTGCTTATGCACCTGTCGCTGCTGGTGGTCTTTATATTGGTGGTATTGCCTCTGGTAATGAGGTAATAAATAGCTCACAACAAGCAGTAAATCTAGTTTTTGACGGAGGCACTTACTGAATATGACAAGTGAAATTGGTCTTGAATACGGTGATGTTCTAAAGGCATATCAATCAAAATCAGGAGAACTCCTAACTCAACTCATCACCGCAGAGGCAAGATTAAATGCCTCTGCGGCTCTTATTTTATCTTTAAAAGAAAGAATAGGACAACTTGAGTTGGAAAACCAAAAACTCCAAAAGTCTTCTAGTCGTTCAAAGAAATCAACGACTGATACCGTAGTAGATTACAATTAATAATTGAAGTATCATGGCTAATGTCTTTAAACCAAAAAGGTCTGTAACGGCTTCCTCAGTTCCTACTACAGGAAATCTTGCGGATGGAGAAGTTGCCGTCAATATTCCGGATAAAAAGGTATACATTAGAAATGGTGGATCTATTGTAGAAGTTGCAAATGCAATTACAGATAAGATCTTCGAAGGTAATACAGAAGTAGAAGTAGTTGATACTGGTTCTGACGGACACTTTAAAGTTACTACTGAAGGAACAGAAAGATTACGTGTAGATGCGAATGGGAATATTGGCATCGGGACAGATAATCCAACTCAAAAATTAAAAGTATATGCTGGAAGTATTGAAGTAAGTAGATTCAGTGGTGAATATACTGGAGATGCAGTAAATGGACAAACCAGTGTATTCACCCATCCAGGATCTAGTGCTGGAGCAGGTTCTGGATCTGCTATTTCTATTGTGGGTGGAACTGCATCAGCGACCACTCTTTTCTTTGGAGATACGGCAGATGCTGATATTGGATCAATAAGTTATGTACATCCAGATAATTCCTTAAGATTTACCACGAATACTGAAGAAAAACTTCGTATAACTTCAAGTGGCAATATCGGCATCGGGACAGATAATCCAACATATAAGTTAGAAGTTTGGGATGATACAGTTCCCGCTTTAATGGTTAGGAAGGGATCTACTTCAAGAATAATTCTTTCAAATGATTCTGTAACTAATACTTTATACAGTCAAACTGCTGCTGGTGGTGATAGACATTTTGCAATAAAAACGGGAACAAATGAAAGACTTCGTATAACTTCAAGTGGCAATATTGGCATCGGGACAGATAATCCATCCAGTGTATTATCTATTAATAGTTCCCAACCAATTATTACATTAACGGACAGTGACAATGGTCTTTCTGCCACTATAAATGCTTCCAGTGGAAATCTTTATTATGGTACTGCAACTTCTGCGCGTGATCATATTTTTAGAGGATCTACAACTGAAGTTGCCAGAATAACTGGAGATGGTAGCGTTGGCATCGGGACAGATAATCCAACGTATTTAATTGATGCTCATGACTCTACAAATGCTCAATTTAGATTAAAATCTGGTACTGACTTAGCACAGATAATTTTAGATGCAAATAATAATTCATCTGGGGTATCTCAAATTAATTTTGCGGATAGCGATGCAAATAATGCAGGATTGATATCATACTATCACTCTGATAATAGCTTAAGATTTACGACAAATGGCGTAAGTAATGAAAGACTTCGTATAACTTCAAGTGGCAATGTTGGCATCGGGACAGATAATCCAGCATCAAATCTTCATGTTATTGGAACAATAAGAGTTGGTTCATCTGGAGAGTATACAGTTGATGATAGTAGAGTTCAGCATAATGAAAGAATTACCTGTCCACAGTTTACTGGAAGAGGATCAGATGGGTATGTTGATCTAAAAGGTGATGCTGGTGCTACTTCTTTTATGAGAATTCTTGATAGTGGCAATATCGGCATCGGGACTGATAATCCAACAAAAAAATTAGAAGTTGCTGGTAATGAAGTTTCTTTTAGTCCAAATACCGCAGGAAAACATACTCATTTATTTACAACAAATGCCAGTGATGATGGAAGATATTTAATAAAATCCGACACAACAACATCTGTTGATATTCAAGCAAACGGCAGTTCTTACTTTAATGGTGGCAATATCGGCATCGGGACAAATATTCCAACACAAAAACTTGATATTTCTGGAAACTTGAGAGTTACTGGAGCAATTTATGATTCTAACAATGATGCGGGAACATCAGGATTTGTTCTTAAGTCAACTGCTACAGGAACTGACTGGGTAGATCCAACAACAGTATCTGGACTTAAGGGTCAAAAGGGTGCAACTGGAGCTCAAGGTCCCCAGGGTGCTCAAGGTCCTCAAGGTACTGCTGGTACAAATGGTGACAAGGGTCAAAAAGGTGCCACTGGTGCCCAAGGTCCTCAAGGTGCTACTGGTCCTCAAGGTACTGCTGGCACAAATGGTGACAAGGGTCAAAAAGGTGCCACTGGTGCCCAAGGTCCTCAAGGTACTGCTGGCACAAATGGTGACAAGGGTCAAAAAGGTGCCACTGGTGCTCAAGGTCCTCAAGGTGGCACTGGTCCTACAGGTCCTCAAGGTGGCACTGGTCCTCAAGGTGATAAGGGTCAAAAAGGTGCCACTGGAGCCACTGGTCCTCAAGGTGCTCAAGGTGGTACTGGTCCAACAGGTCCAACGGGTCCTCAAGGTGGTACTGGTCCTCAAGGAACTAAAGGACAAAAAGGTGCCACTGGAGCCACTGGTCCTCAAGGTGGCACTGGTCCAACAGGTCCTCAAGGTGGTACTGGTCCTCAAGGAACTAAAGGACAAAAAGGTGCCACTGGTGCTCAAGGTCCTCAAGGTGCTCAAGGTGGCACTGGTCCTACAGGTCCTCAAGGTGGCACTGGTCCACAAGGAACCAAAGGTCAAAAGGGTGCGACTGGAGCCCAAGGTCCAACAGGTCCAACAGGTCCTCAGGGTGTTCAAGGTGCTACAGGTCCTACAGGTCCTCAGGGTCCTGGAGGATTAACAACAACAGATGCATCTACTCTTGATAGTCTTGATAGTACTCAGTTCTTAAGATCTGATGCTGCTGATACTTTTAATAGTACATTAACGTATAGTGGATCATCAAAATCTTTTAATTTTACCAGCACTTCGGAAATTATTCTTGCTGACCATTCATCAAACTCAACACCAGTTCCATTTGATATTCGTAAATCTGGTTCTACTCTTGCTGATACTGCGAGTTACGGTGTTCTTCATCTATCTAGACTTAATCATAATGATTCGGCAACAACTGCAGGGGGATCATTATACTTCCAGTTAAAGGATAGTACAGGAACTTTAAGAGAATATGCGGGAATATCAGGTCAAAAGACTCAAGCAGGTACTGGTGGTGGAAGATTGCAATTTTTCAGATATGGTAGAACTTCACTTGGATATTGGAATTCCACTAATCTTTATGTTGGAACAAGTGGAGTATGGCACGCAGGTAACGATGGATCAGGTTCGGGTCTAGACGCCGACTTACTTGATGGTATTAACAGCGCAAGTTTCTTAAGGTCTGATGCTAATGATAGTACCAGTGGTCAGATAACATTTACAAAAGCAAATAACACTGCTGATGGTGGTGGTCAGATTTATCTAAATGGTGCAAATGGTAATAGAATCGACTGGAGTAATCAGGGTGTTGCTGCTCCTACACTTACTACCAGATCTACTGGTACTAAGTTAGTTTTATATCCAGCTCTCAGTGCATCAATTGTTGATTATGCATTAGGCATTCAAAGCAGTACACTTTGGTATTCTGTTCCATCTACATCCCAGAACCACAGATGGTATGGTGGAACCACGGAAATGATGAAACTGACCAACAGTGTATTAACTGTTGGAGGGAACACAGTATGGAATGCTGGTAACGATGGATCAGGTTCGGGTCTAGATGCTGATTTGCTTGATGGTATTAACAGCGCAAGTTTCTTAAGGTCTGATGCTGTAGATAGCGCCTCCGGGACATATACATTTACGAGCACTACCAACGCAGCAAAGCTGGCCTGCAGCGGAAACGGAGGCGCCGCTGGCTACAACTATTTCTTAAATGCTTCTAATAATGGTGGAATCAAGGCCGTTCATTTTGTGAACGGATCTACAAGGACTGCTGATGGAGGAGTTAATACTTATACGATTAGAAACGACGGTGGGAGTCTCAGGCTGGGCGGATCAGGGTATTCAACTCTGATTGAAGGTTCTGGTGATTTAACCTTTAACGCCAATGAAGTTTGGCACGCAGGTAACGACGGATCAGGTTCTGGTCTAGATGCAGACCTTCTTGATGGCGTCAACGGTGCTTCTTATCTCCGCAGCGATACCGCCGACACGTTCACAGGTAGCAACCTTGAAATAGACGGAATCAACCTCACTTTTAATACCGATAACGGTACTCGGGGCGACGCTTACTTCAGAGGGACCAACACTCACCTTGTCCTAGGGCTGACTAGCGGCAATACGCTCTACATGAATTATGGAAATAGTTCAGGTTCTTTTAGACTCTACGGGAGTGTTTATCATAATGACACTGCAATTGGCACGCTTTGGGGTAACTCTAACGATGGCGCCGGTTCTGGTCTTGATGCAGACTTACTCGATGGTTTACAAAGCAGTGATTTTGAAAGGAGAGATTCAGGTTCAGGAAGCACTTCGACTGTTGGGTGGTACACGATTGCTGCCAATGCCGGTAATAGAGCATCTGCAAAGTTTACTGTAAATGATACAACAAGTGGATCACATCAAACGGTACATTTTTATGCTTCTCACCATTATGGTAATGGAAATGCAATTACATTATTGCATCAAAATAGATATAGTACTAGTCCCATTCGTTATATTAGAATTAAAGAGGGTGGTACTTATGATGGTGCATTATTACAAATCTATCTCGATTCGACATTTACTGGATCGTGGTACATTACCGAAAACACTCAAAGTTCTGGATGGGAACCTACATCTCTAACTGCAGATGGAACAAATCCAGGAACTGTATCTAATTTTGCTTCACTAACTAATGTTCCGGTACAAGTTGATGTTGACCTAGGTGCTAACGGAAACATTGTCACCACTGGTGGTATCTATGCTGGAGGTGGTACTTCTCAAAATTTAGTCTGGCACGCAGGTAACGATGGATCAGGTTCTGGTCTAGACGCTGATAACCTTGATGGTTACACCTGGACATCTTCTGGTAAGAACCTTCGCGGTACTGACATCTACGCGGATAGTTGGTTACGCAACTACAACTCTGGCACAGGTCTTTACAACCAAGCAACCACTCAGCATTTCTATTCCGATGATGATGATTACTGGAACATCGCTGGAGGGACTGGGGCAAACGGACTTCGTTTCCGCGATGAGAATGGCGGAACAATTCGCGGTTATGTTTATGCAAACAATAGTAGTCAGATTGGTTTCCTAAATGGTTCGGGTTCCTGGTCCCTCAAATGTGACAACAGCGGCAACGTCACCGCCACCGGTAACGTAACTGCTTACTCTGACATTAGAATTAAAACTAATGTAAAAACAATTGAAAACGCTCTTGATAAGGTTTGTAAGATGCGTGGGGTTGAATTTGATCGTATTGATGTTGAAGAAAATTCACATCAAATTGGTGTAATCGCGCAAGAAGTTGAAGAGATTATTCCTGAAGTTGTAATGACAACGGAAGATAAAGATCGTGGTGAAATCAAATCTGTTTCTTACGGTAACCTAGTTGGACTTTTGATCGAAGCGGTGAAGGAGCAGCAAAACCAGATAAATAAATTGACTCAAGAAATTAATGAGATTAAATCAAATTAATTTTTGATTCATCACAATATAACTAGTAAAATAATTATTTGGAAAAATGACCATTTCTTATACAGTAGCAGACTATTCGCCTAGTGATTCATCCGTCGAAGTTACTTACACTAACGCGGAAGGTTATACTCATAAAAGGACTATCAATATTCCACATTTGGAAAATGGTTCTGTAGATGCAGATTACCTTCAAGAGATTCTTGAAGGACAACTTAGAGGAGTTGAGAATAAGGTTGCTGTTGGAGCAATTACTTTTGTCGATCCAACTGCTGAACCAGAGGCAGACCCAGCAACAGAGGCAGACCCAGCAACAGCGGAAGAACCACCAGCAGCAGAGTAATTGATTAACTTATGACACTGCAGTCTTCTGGGGCAATATCTTTAGCACAAATAGCAGGCGAGTTCGGTGGAAAGAATCCACTAGAGCTTGGTGAGTATCGTGGTCAAGATAATGCTCCGACGACTGGTGCCATAAGTCTTGATGATTTTTATGGAACTGACGGCGTTCCTTCTAGTGGACTCCAATATCATTATGATGGTCAAATATCAGAAACTACTACTGGAGCAGGTGGAGTAGAAGATCTTAGTAGCAATAATAGAACGGCAACTCTTACGAGTGGAGCAGCATATAACTCTGGAAATTTTGGTAAGGTAGTATTTGATGGGACTGATGACTATGTAGTTGTGTCCAACTACAAAGGGATTACTGGTAGAACAGCAAGAACTTCCATTGTATTTTATAAAGTTGATTCTATACCAGCCAGTGGACAAGCAAGAATATTAGCTTGGGGAGATTATAGTACCAGTGGACAAAAGTGGACAATGGCGGTTACAAACACAGGTGCTCTTACGGTGGGTGTAGCTGGTGGTTATAACCAGACAATTAGTACATATTCCACTGGACAGTGGCATATGTTTTCGGCAACAGCTATAGAAGGAGATGCTGGAACTGCAGGAGTGGGTCAGCAAACTTTTACTTCTAGCACAAACTGGACTGTTCCTGCAGGTGTTTATTCTGTTTCTGCTGTTGTCGTCGGTGGTGGTGGCGGTGGTGGAGAATCTACTAGAGATGATGAACCAGGTGCAGGCGGTGGCGGCGGCGGATTGTCTTATGGAACTTTTTCAGTTACGCCTGGAGAGACCTTAACCGTCACTGTTGCTGGTGGTGGTAACAACAATAATAATGGTGGAGATTCATCTATCAGTAGAGGAGGCACAGAACTACTCTCTGGTGGTGGAGGGGGTCGGGGAACCTCTACTGACGGTAATAGTTCTGGTGGTGGTAATGGTGGTTCCTCTGGCGGAACTGAAAGAGATGGTGGTGGATCTGGCGGCGATGGCGGATCCACTTCAGACTCAACTACTGGTGCTGGAAGCGGCGGCGGTGCTGGCGGTTATTCTGGTAATGGCGGCGATGGTGCTAATAGAGGACAGAGTACTGGTTCTTCGGGAAGTGGCGGCGGTGGTGGTGGCGGTGGCGACTCCTCTGCATCCCATGGTGGTTCTGGTGGCGGCGGCGTAGGAGAAATCGTTGCAGGAAGCAGTGGATCTGGTGGAACTACAAGTAGTGCAGCTGGTGGAGGTTCTGGCGGCAGTAATGGATCTACCACAACAAGTAATACTGGTGGCGCAGGCGGCGACTACGGCGGCGGCGGTGGCGGCGGTAGAAACAACGCAAATGGTGGAAGTGGTGGCGATGGTGTTGTTAGAATTATTTGGGGATCTAGTAGATCTTATCCTTCAACTAATACTTCTAACGCCTCAACAGTCACAGGAGTCAATCCAACAGGTTCCAGTGATGATATTATTATCTATTCTAACGCAAAAAAATTACTTGCTTATACTACAAGTTCTCAACTTTATAACACCGCGTCTAACGCTGATGTGTCTTGGGGTGGATCTTTAGCAGATTTAACATTAAGTCCCCTGGATGGAGAAATTGCTAAGGTATTAATTTATAATAGAGCATTAACTCACGCAGAAATTGCACAGATATACAATGCAAAGTGTGTTGCACTTGGGTTATCTCAAGCATCAGCAACAACTGAAAGTCCTTTCGTAACTGTAAGTTCTGCAACAAGTGTCAATGAAGGATCAACAATTTCTTTCACCATCTCTAACTATGCATTTACCGGAGGACAAACTTTATATTACACTTTGAACGGCGTAAGTGGCACGGTCAACTCTAGTGACTTCAGTGCTGGAACGACCTCTGGTTCGTTCTCTATAACGCCGGGGCAAGACAACACGTTAAATATTGGAGTCGCCAACGATGGAGTGACCGAAAGTTCAGAAACCTTCAAATTAAACGTCAGGACCACAAGTACTTCTGGTACTATTATTGGATCAAGTGATGTCGTAACTATCGTTAATGTTGATACTGTTGCTATCGCTTATGTAACAGGAACCACTTCACAATCCACATCTATCTCCCTGTCTGGCATCCAGTCGGGCGATCTTCTGCTTCTGTTTGGTGCGACTGACTCAGGCAACATGAGCAGCAGCGATCCTTCTGGATGGACTGAACTGACAACCAATAACACCTCCTCCCAGCCTGACAATGACAACACTCCAGACACCATGGCATACTACAGATTTGCCACTGGCACCTCTCAAAGTGTTACTGGTCTGAGTGATCCAAACTCTGGCGCCGTTTATGTGATGATGGCATTCAGAAATGTAAATTCAACAACTCCATTTAATGCAACAACCGTAGAAAATAACGGAGAATCGGGAAATCCAAACTCTAATTCCATCACTACATCGTCCGATGGGTGCATGATTGTAAGTGTCGGATTCTTGGATGATGACGACTCTGCAAGTGGTACGACGGCACCTTCTGGATATACCCTTGGACCTACCGAAGACACTGGAGCCAATAACGGTTCTGGTGCAACACTGATGACTGCATACAAGATTCAGACATCATCAGGTGCTGAGAATCCTGGTGGTTTCAGCGGCAATGGCAACGATGCTTGGAAGGCATACACTATTGCACTGAATCCTTCGGGTGCTGGAAGTGGCGGCGGTGGCGGCGGAGGCGGCGGTGGTGGTGGAAGTACAGGTCTTTCATCCGCACTAATGACCCAGTTGGTAGGTGGTACTGGAAATACAAACTGGACTCAATATACTGTAAGTTTAAGTTCTTATGCTAGTAATACGATAAGACTTGTCTGGAAATATATTGTTGTAAATAACAATAACGTCTATCAAAATGACATTCAGTTAGATACTGTAAATATAACTGGTGGATCAGAATCTTATAATTTTGATTCTGATAATGAATCGTTCCAAACTACTCGGGTAGAAGATAATCCAAGCACCGCTGACAGTGGTTATAGTTCATTAAGTTGGTATAGTGTTCAAACATCTGACACCAGAGGTTATTGGTGTAGAGATGGCAATGGATCTACGCCGAGTAGTGGAACTGGAGGCGCAAGTGCTCAAGGTGGATCTTTCTATCTTTACGCAGAGACTTCTTCTCCTACGGCAGATGGAGATGCTATGTGGTTAAGAAGCCCACAGATTACATTAGATTCTACACCAGGAAACTGTACCTTCTACATTGCTAGAGATATTGATGGTGATTCGACCTTAGATTTTTATGTGGATGTGATCTCATAAGAGATTTGTTCTAAGCCCTTGACAGGGATCCCAGATTCGAGTATTATAAATAAGTCAACAAGTTAAGGAATGTAACAACTCTTTAACATTTGTGACTTGCTGAAACGGGACTAACCTCCTTACCGAGGCTAAGCAAGTAAAACATGCCTCTCATATCCTAGACTGAGGGTGTCTAGGAAATAAGTACCTCCACCATTTCCCTGATGGATCTACTTACTTTTACTTAAAACAATGTCTGCAACTCTTTCACGCCGTCAAGGCACAACCGCCTGGG
>Ga0181578_10003337_pt1 | contig 14721 bp, 6 predicted proteins | sample 071ome_21_FD_148659 | JGI IMG/M metagenome (GOLD analysis project Ga0181578, IMG submission 148659) | Coastal salt marsh microbial communities from the Groves Creek Marsh, Skidaway Island, Georgia - 071401CT metaG (spades assembly) | ecosystem: Environmental > Aquatic > Marine > Intertidal zone... | reverse complement strand
GAATAGCCCTTACTCAAGCTTTAACTGGAGCTGCAAATGGAAGTGATCCAAGTACCTTTGATACGATACTTGCTCATGGTTATATTTTCTTTATTTTCCCTGCTTAAAAAGATTAGCTGGGAATAAACCATGAATATATAGAGTAGAAAAAAATTAAATTAGGTGTCGCAATATTATAATCCATCCTCCCCTGTACTACTTCTCCAGGGAACCATAACTTCGTCTGCAGGAAGGGATGTTTATGGTGTAGACGACGGAACTTCTTTGCAGAATAGATATCTTACCTATAATTTAACTATAGGGAGTATAACACCTCAGGTAGTTGGTGACGCTACAGTTAGGAGTGGGTCTGCTTTACAATATACCGGGATTGATGTAAAGATTGGTGACTACATTGCTCAGGTTACTGGTATAGGTGCTGGATATAAGGTACTTAGAATTTCTTCAATCACTTCTAAATCTGACACCTCTATAGATGTTGTGGTTGAGGACGTTGACATGTTCGTTGCCAGAACTCTTTCAAACCAGAATAGTCAACCTAACGTAGATGAGACTGTTATAATATTTGAGGTTGATCCTGACGGAAGGCCAATACTTTATGGACCGATTCCTGGAGATATTAATTCTAGTCCAGTATCTGGAGCGCTATATCCATCGATAATATCTTATTTTAATTCTTATACACCCTTATTTAAAAGAAGGTTCTTCCAGGACCCAGCTCCGGATTTTTCGCTTTCTGATGTTGTTACTGTAAACTCTTCCGGCGAGTGGATTAAGGTTTCATCCCCAGATCAAACAGTAGCTGGTGAAGTTGCAGCAATAAGCACTGACCCCAGGACTTTCTATATACGTCCTATTAACAAGATTGTTGATGACTTTGAATATCCGCCCGGATTAACAGCAGGTTCCCCAGGAGATATTTGGTACACAAATCCTGGAGTTACTGGTGGGTATACTAATATTGAACAAGATGGCTCGAAAAAGCTTTATCTTCAACTATCGAATCCTATACCAACCACCGTAACCGGAACAACTGGATATACTTTAAACGCTGGTGGTACTATAATTATTAACAATGTCACTGGTGCCACTGGTGGTGCAACCGGGGCTTCTCAGTCATCTATTATAAGCCAAATTAATGCTGGTACAGATCAGCATTATGTGGTTGCTGAAAATTTTTCTTCGACAGCGGAAGCTACCTCTGGAGATGATAGTTTAACCTCAAGGTTTACCCAAGGACCAGTGATACCAATGTCCACAATCAATAGCGGTAATGCTGTTGAGATTGAGATTTCTGATGGTACAAATACAGCAACGGTTACTTTCTCTGGTACTGGAAATATAGGTATTGCTACCGGTGAAAGTGGTACTGTAAATGGATTTGCAATGCAGGATACCTCGTTTGGTGGGGGAACTGGTGCAGTTTCTCTAATTAACTCTCAACTGATAGCATCCAATGTTAATGCGGTTGCTTCTGTTGTTGATACCACAATAGGTTCTGCTTCTTATTTAAAAAGTATAAAGTTAGCCTCCACTGTTGCAGGAGAAACTCTTATAATTACAACAAATACTGGGTGGAGAGTAGCACCGGGTGATTTCGCTGCAGATTCTGGACCCTCCCTTGCTGCTTTACCCGCAACAATATCTCCTGATATAGAAAACGTCATGAGGCTTACCAGGTCTGATGGTGGTGATATTCTGATCACTGGTAATTCGGTTAACGTAAATGGAATAACAAGTTCATCTAACGGTACTCCTGCTATAGTTGAAGTTCTTGATCCGAATGCTTCTGGCGCCTCTGACCTAGCTATCTACGGTCCTACTGGAGCTCAAGAAACAGCTGGGGCTACAGGTATACAATTTATAGGCGGTACTGGTACCACTGTAACCATGGGTGGAACCGGTGACTTTGTCACAGTAACTATTGCCACTAGCGGAGCAGGTACAGCTGGGACCTCTGGTACCTCAGGAACATCTGGACTTTCTGGTGTTAGTGGAACCTCTGGAACATCAGGAACTTCTGGCTTAACTGGTACTTCTGGAACATCTGGAATTAATGGTACTTCTGGTACCTCTGGTCTAATGGGTACATCAGGTACCTCTGGAATCAGTGGAACTGCTGGAACCTCTGGAACATCAGGATTAACCGGTACCTCTGGAACCTCGGGAATCAATGGTACTTCTGGTACTTCTGGTCTAATGGGTACTTCGGGTACCTCTGGATTATCAGGAACTTCTGGAACCTCTGGTTTATCTGGAACAAGCGGTACGAGTGGACAAACAGGTACTTCTGGAACCTCTGGTATAAATGGTACTTCAGGAACTTCAGGTATTACTGGAACATCTGGTACCTCAGGTCTTTCTGGCACCTCTGGAACAAGTGGACAAAGCGGAACTTCAGGTACTTCTGGAGTTGCTGGTACTTCCGGTACATCAGGATCTAACGGAACCTCAGGAACATCTGGAATTACTGGAACATCTGGTACCTCAGGTCTTTCTGGCACCTCTGGAACAAGTGGACAAAGCGGAACCTCGGGTACATCCGGTGCTAATGGTACTTCTGGTACATCAGGAATCGCTGGAACCTCTGGAACCTCCGGTATATCCGGTACTTCTGGACTTTCAGGAACCTCTGGAACAAGTGGACAAAGTGGAACGTCTGGATTATCAGGAACGTCTGGTACTTCTGGATCTAACGGAACCTCAGGAACATCTGGAATTACTGGAACTTCTGGAACCTCAGGTCTTTCTGGCACCTCCGGAACAAGTGGACAAAGTGGAACTTCTGGTTTATCTGGAACTTCTGGAACCTCTGGTTTAGACGGTACTTCAGGAACATCTGGAATTACTGGAACCTCTGGTACTTCAGGTCTCTCTGGAACATCAGGAACAAGTGGACAAAGTGGAACATCGGGACTTTCTGGAACATCTGGTACATCGGGAATCACTGGAACTTCTGGAACCTCTGGTATATCTGGTGTCAGCGGGACATCAGGAACATCAGGATTGGATGGAACCTCTGGTACATCTGGTTTATCTGGCACAAGTGGAACCTCTGGTATATCTGGAACATCTGGAACCTCTGGTATATCTGGAACATCTGGAACCTCTGGTTTGTCTGGAACATCTGGAACCTCTGGTATATCTGGAACATCTGGAACCTCTGGTTTAGATGGAACGAGTGGAACCTCTGGCTTATCAGGTACTTCTGGAACCTCTGGTTTATCTGGTACCTCTGGAACCTCTGGTTTGTCTGGAACTAGTGGAACCTCTGGTTTGTCTGGAACTAGTGGAACCTCTGGATCTGATGGTACTTCTGGTACTTCTGGACTATCAGGAACATCAGGAACGTCGGGACTTTCCGGAACATCAGGAACATCAGGAACATCAGGACTATCAGGTACCTCTGGAACCTCTGGCTTATCAGGTACTTCTGGAACCTCTGGATCTGATGGTACTTCTGGTACTTCTGGACTATCAGGAACATCAGGACTTTCGGGAACATCAGGAACATCAGGACTATCCGGTACTTCTGGAACTTCAGGTAATTCTGGAACTTCTGGAACCTCTGGTTTATCTGGGGTTAGTGGTACATCTGGTACCTCTGGAACATCAGGCATTGACGGAACATCCGGTACATCTGGATTATCTGGAACTTCTGGCACTTCTGGTTTATCTGGAACATCTGGTACTTCTGGAATCTCTGGAACCTCAGGAACCTCTGGCTCCTCCGGTACATCCGGCTTGTCTGGAACTTCAGGAACATCTGGTATAGACGGAACCTCTGGAACATCTGGTTTATCTGGTACTTCAGGAACTAGTGGATCGAGTGGAACATCCGGTACAAGCGGACAAAGCGGAACATCAGGAACATCTGGTTTAGATGGAACCTCAGGAACTTCTGGTTTATCTGGAACCTCTGGTACTTCTGGAATCTCTGGAACCTCAGGAACCTCTGGTTCCTCTGGTACTTCTGGCACATCTGGATTATCTGGAACCTCAGGAACCTCTGGTTTATCAGGAACCTCAGGAACAAGCGGACAGAGTGGAACCTCAGGAACAAGCGGACAGAGTGGAACCTCAGGAACAAGCGGACAGAGTGGAACCTCTGGTTTATCTGGAACAAGCGGAACATCTGGTTCTTCTGGAACCTCTGGAATCTCTGGTGTTAGTGGAACCTCTGGTACTTCTGGAGATTCAGGTACTTCTGGAACTTCCGGACTATCCGGTACTTCTGGAACCTCAGGTTCTTCTGGTACGTCTGGTCTATCCGGAACATCCGGAACTTCAGGATCTTCTGGTACGAGCGGTACCTCTGGATTGTCTGGAACATCAGGAACATCAGGAGTTGATGGAACAAGCGGTACATCTGGTTTATCTGGAACAAGCGGAACCTCTGGATCCTCTGGTACAAGTGGTACCTCTGGTCTATCTGGTACAAGTGGTACCTCAGGATCTTCTGGAACAAGTGGAACAAGTGGTGTTGATGGGACCTCAGGTACATCTGGTCTCTCTGGAACCTCGGGAACTTCTGGATCTTCTGGAACAAGCGGAACCTCTGGACTTTCAGGAACTTCTGGAACCTCTGGCTCTTCCGGAACTTCCGGAACTTCCGGACTTTCTGGAACCTCCGGTACAAGTGGAGTCAATGGAACTAGCGGAACTTCAGGAGAATCTGGAACTTCCGGTACTTCCGGATTAAATGGTACGTCTGGCACTTCGGGTTCTTCTGGCACCTCAGGAATTTCTGGAGTAAGTGGTACTTCTGGTACTTCTGGTACTTCTGGTATTTCTGGAACCTCAGGAACCTCTGGTTCTTCAGGAACGAGTGGAACTTCTGGAATCTCTGGAACCAGTGGAACATCCGGAACCTCTGGTTCTTCTGGAACCTCAGGAACCTCAGGACTTTCTGGAACCTCCGGTACAAGTGGATCCTCTGGAACATCAGGAACTTCAGGCTTATCCGGAACTTCCGGGACCTCTGGATCTTCTGGAACTAGTGGAACCTCGGGATTCTCTGGAACAAGTGGAACCTCTGGGTTAAATGGAACTTCTGGAACATCAGGATCTGCTGGAACTTCAGGAACAAGTGGTTCTTCTGGAACAAGTGGAACTTCAGGGCTTTCTGGAACATCAGGAACTTCAGGTTCTTCTGGAACAAGTGGAACATCAGGATCTGCTGGAACTTCAGGAACAAGCGGTTCTTCTGGAACCTCAGGAACTTCAGGACTTTCTGGAACATCAGGAACTTCAGGTTCTTCTGGAACCTCTGGAACGAGTGGTTCTGCTGGAACTTCTGGAACAAGTGGTTCTTCTGGAACCTCAGGAACTTCAGGGCTTTCTGGAACCTCTGGAACAAGTGGTTCTTCAGGAACCTCCGGAACAAGTGGTTCTGCTGGAACCTCTGGAACAAGTGGTTCTTCTGGAACAAGTGGAACTTCAGGACTTTCTGGAACATCAGGAACTTCAGGTTCTTCTGGAACAAGTGGAACCTCGGGATCTGCTGGAACTTCAGGAACAAGCGGTTCTTCTGGAACCTCGGGAACTTCAGGACTTTCTGGAACATCAGGAACTTCAGGTTCTTCTGGAACATCAGGAACATCAGGATCTGCTGGAACCTCAGGAACAAGTGGTTCTTCTGGAACCTCAGGAACTTCAGGACTTTCTGGAACCTCAGGAACAAGTGGTTCTTCTGGAACAAGTGGAACCTCGGGATCTGCTGGAACCTCTGGAACAAGCGGTTCTTCTGGAACCTCAGGAACTTCAGGACTTTCTGGAACTTCTGGAACAAGTGGTTCTTCTGGAACCTCTGGGACGAGTGGTTCTGCTGGAACCTCTGGAACAAGCGGTTCTTCTGGAACCTCGGGAACTTCAGGACTTTCTGGAACATCAGGAACTTCAGGTTCTTCTGGAACATCAGGAACATCAGGATCTTCTGGAACCTCAGGAACAAGTGGTTCTTCTGGAACCTCAGGAACTTCAGGACTTTCTGGAACCTCAGGAACAAGTGGTTCTTCTGGAACAAGTGGAACCTCGGGATCTGCTGGAACCTCTGGAACAAGCGGTTCTTCTGGAACCTCAGGAACTTCAGGACTTTCTGGAACTTCTGGAACAAGTGGTTCTTCTGGAACCTCTGGAACGAGTGGTTCTGCTGGAACCTCTGGAACAAGCGGTTCTTCTGGAACCTCGGGAACTTCAGGACTTTCTGGAACATCAGGAACTTCAGGTTCTTCGGGAACCTCTGGAACGAGTGGTTCTTCGGGAACATCAGGAACAAGCGGTTCTTCCGGAACAAGTGGAACTTCAGGACTTTCTGGAACCTCAGGAACAAGTGGCTCCGCTGGAACTTCGGGAACAAGTGGTTCTGCTGGAACCTCAGGAACAAGTGGTTCTTCTGGAACCTCAGGAACTTCAGGACTTTCTGGAACTTCTGGAACAAGTGGTTCTTCTGGAACCTCTGGAACGAGTGGTTCTGCTGGAACCTCTGGAACAAGCGGTTCTTCTGGAACCTCGGGAACTTCAGGACTTTCTGGAACATCAGGAACTTCAGGTTCTTCGGGAACCTCTGGAACAAGTGGATCTTCTGGAACCTCGGGAACAAGTGGATCTTCAGGAACCTCAGGAACAAGTGGATCTTCAGGAACCTCAGGAACTTCGGGTTCTTCTGGAACCTCAGGAACAAGTGGTTCTTCTGGAACCTCAGGAACAAGTGGTTCTGCTGGAACTTCGGGAACAAGTGGTTCTTCAGGAACGTCAGGAACTTCAGGCTCCGCTGGAACTTCGGGAACGAGTGGTTCTGCTGGAACCTCTGGAACAAGCGGTTCTTCTGGAACCTCAGGAACTTCAGGCTCCGCTGGAACCTCAGGAACAAGTGGCTCTTCTGGAACCTCAGGAACAAGTGGCTCTTCTGGAACCTCGGGAACTTCAGGCTCCGCTGGAACTTCAGGAACAAGTGGTTCTGCTGGAACCTCAGGAACAAGTGGATCTTCAGGAACCTCGGGAACTTCGGGTTCTTCTGGAACCTCAGGAACTTCAGGCTCCGCTGGAACTTCAGGAACTTCAGGCTCCGCTGGAACTTCAGGAACATCTGGTTCTTCTGGAACATCAGGAACAAGTGGATCTTCTGGAACATCCGGAACAAGTGGCTCTTCAGGAACCTCAGGAACAAGTGGTTCTTCAGGAACCTCAGGAACCTCAGGAACAAGTGGTTCTTCAGGAACCTCGGGAACAAGTGGTTCTTCTGGAACATCAGGAACCTCTGGTTCTTCTGGAACATCAGGAACAAGTGGTTCTTCTGGAACCTCAGGAACAAGTGGCTCTTCTGGAACCTCTGGAACAAGTGGTTCTTCTGGAACATCAGGAACCTCTGGTTCTTCTGGAACCTCGGGCACAAGTGGTTCTTCTGGAACCTCTGGGACAAGTGGCTCTTCTGGAACCTCTGGAACAAGTGGCTCTTCAGGAACCTCCGGCACAAGTGGCTCTTCGGGAACCTCCGGCACAAGTGGTTCTTCAGGAACAAGCGGAACAAGTGGTTTCTCTGGAGTCGATGGAACTTCCGGTTCTTCGGGAACCTCAGGCACAAGTGGATCTTCTGGAACAAGTGGAACTTCAGGTTCTTCAGGAACCTCTGGCACAAGTGGATCTTCTGGAACCTCAGGCACAAGTGGATCTTCTGGAACAAGTGGAACAAGTGGAACAAGCGGTTCTTCTGGAACATCAGGAACCTCGGGTTCTTCTGGAACCTCTGGAACAAGCGGATCTTCTGGAACCTCTGGAACAAGTGGCTCTTCAGGAACCTCGGGAACAAGTGGCTCTTCAGGAACCTCAGGCACAAGTGGCTCTTCTGGAACCTCAGGAACAAGTGGCTCTTCTGGAACATCAGGAACTTCAGGCTCCTCTGGAACTTCAGGAACATCTGGTTCCTCTGGAACCTCTGGAACAAGCGGATCTTCTGGAACCTCAGGCACAAGTGGATCTTCAGGAACAAGTGGAACAAGTGGCTCTTCAGGAACCTCGGGATCTTCTGGAACAAGCGGTGCTACTGGACCAACTGGCCCTGCTTATGAATATCGCCAAGTACTTTATGTTGATCCTAATGGATCCGATAGTGCATCAGATGCTAATTACATCGGACCAGATTCAGCATATGCACCTCAACCTGGTGATCTTACTAAACCTTGGAGAACAATAGGTGGTGCTATTAATTGGTACAAATCAAACGGATTCACTGGAGCTCATAGTGGAACCCCAACGGTATTTGTTTGGCCAGGTAACTACACTGCGGAAACCAGCCCAATAGAAATAACCTCAAACTTGGAGATAAACCTTCAATTAAGTGGAGGTGTAATTATTCCTTACGCGGTTTCTTCTGATGGATTATTCTACTTCAAAGGAATTAATGGGGTGTTAAATATTACCGGTCAAGATGCTGGAGATACAGGAACTAGCGCTTATCCAAGCTCTGAAATTTCAGGAACCGGAATACTAGTTGCGATGGATAACCAAACTGATGATGCGGAACTTAACATTGATGGAATTTCATTAAGATCTAATGATGTTGTATTAAGTCTTGCTCCTGGTTCTACTGGGTCTGGGGACTCTGATATTTACATCAACAATACGAAGATAGTTAACTATGGTACAACTGATACTCCAGCGGTAAGATTGTCCGGCCCTCTATATGCTGGTATCGAGAATTCTTCGATTATCAATCAATTTGGTGACGGTAATCCAGATGTAGGTGTAATCAACATGGGAAGTAAAGGACGCTTGAATCTAATTAATTCTATCGTCTGGCAGAAAGGCGTTAACAGCTCCACCGATACCTCTGGTATTGCAGTAAATATTGGCGGTTCTTCTGCTAATCAAGGAGATCACTACATCACTTTATCTGGTAACACATTCTACACTGCATATCCTAAAAATGGTCAGGTCCTCTATGACAATAATGCATCTTCTAATGGGGTAATAAGTGTTTATACTAACTCCAACAACGTGCACAACATGGCTCCGCCTGATACTGCAGGTAGTGGTACCTTCCTGCTTAATGGTCCTGGAACTTTAACCCTTAAATATCTTGAACCACCAACATGGTAATGATATTAGGTTGGATATATAGAAAGCATAAATAGAACTGAGAAACCTTGAAGTCATATACTACTCCTTATAATTGGTCAACAGCTACCCTCAATTTACCTGAGGATTACCTATTGGTAAGAATAACTAGCGCTACCGCTGGTAATGGAGGTACACTGACACTTCCCCAGGTAACTGCGGCGGGTAGTTATATTGAATATGGTTATGAGATAGTGATTCTTGATACCGGTGGATATGTAGGCGGTAGTGGTGTTACTATTGAGGTAAATCCTTCTGATACTGGTTATATTATTGATGGTGATAGTAGCATAACTTGGAATAAAACAAACCAGTCAATTAGAGTTGTTTATAGAGGAGATGGAAGATGGGTAACATTACAAGGATCAGATGGAACCTCAGGAACTTCTGGTTCCTCTGGAACTTCAGGTACAAGTGGATCTTCTGGAACGTCTGGTAGTTCAGGTTCTTCTGGAACGAGTGGATCTTCTGGAACTTCAGGAACCTCCGGCTCTTCTGGAACTAGTGGCTCCTCTGGAACATCAGGCTCTTCTGGAACGTCTGGAACATCAGGCTCTTCCGGAACAAGTGGATCCTCTGGATCCTCTGGATCTTCAGGAACCTCTGGAACATCCGGAACTTCAGGAACCTCTGGAAAATCTGGATGTGACGCTATTTGGAAGTACGAGTCCGGTGTATTAACATCTCCTGGGTCTGGAAACTTTGGTTTTGACTGGACCGGAACTTGGCCTTCTGGACAATGGGCTGGTAGGAATTTTCTAATCCATGAAACATCTTTTGATCCAAGTGTAAACCAGGCACTTTTGCTTGGTAGCATGACAGTTAATGGTAGTATCACCCTAACCTCTGTAAATGGTACTGCCCAATTAGTTGTAACTGGTACTTGGACCGCAGTAACCGATAATGGAACTTGGTGGATGTTCTCAGCAGGGAACTTATACTTTACCGGAGGTAGCGCTTCTAATGGTGAAGAATTCTGTGTCAAATTTAGTGTAGGTGGTGCTTCTGGAACCTCAGGAACATCAGGCTCTTCTGGAACTTCTGGAACCTCTGGGTATACCTCGGGTCTTTACTTAGAGGCGAATGTTACCTCTCGTAGTTCTAGTGTTGAAAACCCAAACACCCTAAGTGATGGTGAACTTATAGTACAGCCACATAACACGGTAACACAGGATCCTTTAAACATTAGCTCTAATGGACTCCAGCAAGTGGGTATTTCTGTTGATGCTTATCTAGATCCAGCACTTACAACTTTACAGACAAACGCATTACTGCCAATCCTATCGACAATTGAGGATGCTGCAAATAGTGGAAATTACTCTGATGGTGATACAATCGCCACTTTCTCGTTTAAAAACATTTCCCAGACTGGTTCATTTACACTCGGTGTAGTATACATCGACACTTTAATAAACCCTTGGAGTGATTTTTGGGATTTTGATTCCTCTTTTGGTTCTTTCACTTACCTAAATGGTAATGGGAGTACAAGCTCCCCATATTACACTGTAGATGTTAATGGAGATATTGGGTCGGGGGATGTAATACAACTTGTAGCTTATAACATTGTAGGAAATGCTGGAACCTCTGGTACTTCAGGAACCTCTGGTACTTCAGGAACTTCGGGTTCTTCAGGATCGTCAGGATCGTCTGGTTCTTCAGGCACAAGTGGATTTTCAGGATCATCTGGTTCGTCAGGATCTTCTGGCTCTTCAGGCACAAGTGGATCTTCAGGATCGTCAGGTTCTTCCGGTTCTTCTGGTTCCTCTGGAACTAGTGGATCGTCGGGTTCATCTGGATCTTCTGGGTCATCGGGTTCTTCGGGAACAAGTGGGTCTTCAGGATCGTCAGGTTCTTCTGGTTCTTCTGGTTCTTCTGGTTCTTCTGGAACTAGCGGATCTTCTGGATCTAGTGGATCCTCTGGATCGTCAGGCTCTTCTGGAACTAGTGGAATAACCATTTCTGATGCATGTTGGGAATGGGGAACATCATCAACCCCTTCAGCTGGAGATATCTACACCAATAGTGGTGCTATCGGTTCTACTGTAACTACTTTTTACATTTCTGATACCGATACTGACTCTAATAACGTTGACGCTTATTTAGATAGTGTTAGCGTTGGTAGTATTATTGTTATTACTATAAATGGCGAAAAATACTCTTACACTGTAACCTCTAATGTTGATTCTGGGAATTATCATACGCTGGGAGTTACCTTTATAACTTCTACAACTACGAATAATTCACCAATTCCAGGTTCCTTAACTTGTATAGTTTCATCTATTGCAGGAACTTCTGGAACTTCTGGATCTTCAGGTTCGTCAGGAACAAGTGGATCTTCAGGATCTTCAGGATCTAGTGGTTCCTCAGGATCTAGTGGTTCATCAGGCTCATCAGGTTCTTCAGGCTCGTCAGGAACAAGCGGATCTTCAGGATCTTCTGGTTCTTCAGGAACAAGTGGATCATCAGGTTCTTCAGGATCGTCGGGTTCTTCTGGTTCATCAGGTTCATCAGGTTCATCAGGTTCATCCGGAACAAGCGGATCTTCAGGATCTTCTGGAACTAGTGGATCGTCGGGTTCTTCAGGATCGTCGGGTTCTTCTGGTTCATCAGGTTCATCAGGTTCATCCGGAACAAGCGGATCTTCAGGATCTTCAGGATCTTCTGGAACTAGTGGATCGTCGGGTTCTTCAGGATCGTCGGGTTCTTCTGGTTCTTCTGGTTCTTCTGGTTCATCAGGATCTTCAGGTTCTTCTGGAACAAGTGGATCCTCAGGTTCTTCAGGTTCTTCGGGATCTTCAGGTTCTTCAGGATCTAGCGGTTCTTCAGGATCTAGCGGTTCTTCTGGATCGTCAGGCTCATCAGGCTCTTCTGGAACAAGTGGATCCTCAGGTTCTTCAGGCTCTTCGGGATCTAGTGGTTCTTCAGGATCATCAGGTTCTTCAGGATCCTCAGGTTCTTCTGGAACTAGTGGATCATCGGGTTCTTCAGGATCCTCAGGTTCTTCTGGAACTAGTGGATCATCGGGTTCTTCTGGATCATCAGGCTCTTCTGGTTCTTCTGGTTCTTCTGGAACAAGCGGATCTTCAGGATCTTCAGGATCTTCTGGAACCAGTGGTTCTTCAGGTTCTTCAGGATCATCAGGTTCTTCAGGTTCTTCAGGCTCTTCTGGGACCTCGGGTATAACTAAATCCTTGGCTTATTATAATTGGGGTTCTTCTACAACTCCACCTTCAGGGGATATTTATACGAATAATGGTGCAGTTGGAAGTGCCGTAACAAACATTTATGTAAATGATACTGATAGGGATTCACATAACATTGGAGGAATTCTTAATCAGATGTTGCCTTCGGGTTTTATTATAATAGAAGTCAACGGAGAAACGTACAGCTACCAAGTAGATTCAATTACAGATAATGGAAGTTACGTTGATTATGACGTCACATTTGTTTCTGCAACATTTAATAATAACTCCCCGATAGGAGGATCTTATACCGGGATTGATCTTACATTCAATGGTTCCTCTGGAACTAGTGGATCTTCAGGATCTTCTGGTTCTTCTGGTTCTTCTGGTTCTTCTGGTTCTTCTGGTTCTTCTGGTTCATCCGGAACAAGTGGATCCTCAGGGTCTTCAGGTTCTTCAGGTTCTTCAGGTTCTTCAGGTTCTTCAGGATCTAGTGGTTCTTCAGGATCTAGCGGTTCTTCAGGTTCTTCTGGAACAAGTGGATCCTCAGGTTCTTCAGGTTCTTCAGGTTCTTCAGGTTCTTCAGGTTCTTCAGGATCTAGTGGTTCTTCAGGATCTAGCGGTTCTTCAGGTTCTTCTGGAACAAGTGGATCCTCAGGTTCTTCAGGTTCTTCAGGATCTAGTGGTTCTTCTGGATCTAGCGGATCTTCAGGATCTTCAGGATCTTCAGGTTCTTCAGGTTCTTCAGGTTCATCTGGAACAAGTGGATCCTCAGGTTCTTCAGGCTCTTCGGGATCTAGTGGTTCTTCAGGATCTTCAGGCTCATCAGGTTCTTCGGGATCTTCAGGTTCATCTGGAACAAGTGGATCCTCAGGTTCTTCAGGTTCTTCGGGTTCTTCAGGATCTAGTGGTTCTTCAGGATCTAGCGGTTCTTCAGGTTCTTCAGGTTCTTCAGGAACAAGTGGATCTTCAGGTTCATCAGGATCATCAGGAACCTCAGGTTCATCAGGTGTTTCAACTTATGGATTCCGTACAGAATACTCTACATCCACAACATCAGCAGACCCAGGTTCAGGTAAATTTAGATTTAACGCCTCTGACCCTGCAGCAGCTACTGAAGTTTATATTAGTGAAACTGATTTAAATGGTTTAGGTGTAGACCCAATATTAGGTACTCTAACAGATTCTACAAATGGTAATAAATCTGTTATAACATTTAGATTAGAATCAAATCAAATATATTATGATTCAGCATATGTTACTGCCCAAACAGATAATGGTGGTTGGAGAACATTAGATATTACTCATATTGATAAAAGTGGTTGGACTAATGTAGGTAATGGCGATGCTATGTTCATGGCTATTGAACTTATAGGAGATAAAGGTTCATCAGGTACTTCAGGATCTAGTGGTTCGTCAGGGTCTAGTGGTTCTTCTGGAACTTCTGGTTCATCAGGTTCTTCGGGATCATCAGGTTCATCAGGTTCATCAGGTTCATCAGGTTCCTCTGGATCGAGTGGTTCATCAGGATCCTCAGGCTCATCAGGATCTAGTGGTTCTTCAGGAACTTCTGGCTCATCAGGATCTTCAGGATCTAGTGGTTCGTCGGGATCTTCAGGTTCTTCAGGATCTAGTGGTTCTTCAGGATCTTCAGGTTCTTCTGGAACAAGTGGATCCTCAGGTTCTTCAGGTTCTTCGGGATCTTCAGGTTCTTCAGGATCTAGCGGTTCTTCAGGATCTAGCGGTTCTTCTGGATCTTCAGGCTCATCAGGCTCTTCTGGAACAAGTGGATCCTCAGGTTCTTCAGGTTCTTCAGGTTCTTCAGGATCTAGTGGTTCTTCTGGATCTAGCGGTTCTTCAGGTTCTTCAGGTTCTTCAGGTTCATCTGGAACAAGTGGATCCTCAGGTTCTTCAGGATCTAGTGGTTCTTCAGGATCTAGTGGTTCTTCCGGATCTAGCGGATCTTCAGGATCTTCAGGTTCGTCAGGAACAAGTGGATCCTCAGGTTCTTCAGGTTCTTCGGGATCTAGTGGTTCTTCAGGATCTTCAGGCTCATCAGGTTCTTCGGGATCATCAGGTTCTTCAGGTTCTTCAGGTTCTTCGGGAACAAGTGGATCCTCAGGTTCTTCAGGTTCGTCGGGATCTTCAGGTTCTTCAGGATCTAGTGGTTCTTCAGGATCTTCAGGTTCTTCTGGAACAAGTGGATCCTCAGGTTCTTCAGGTTCTTCGGGATCTTCAGGTTCTTCAGGATCTAGCGGTTCTTCAGGATCTAGCGGTTCTTCTGGATCGTCAGGCTCATCAGGTTCTTCTGGAACAAGTGGATCCTCAGGTTCTTCAGGCTCTTCGGGATCTAGTGGTTCTTCAGGATCTTCAGGCTCATCAGGTTCTTCGGGATCATCAGGTTCATCTGGAACAAGTGGATCCT
>Ga0181578_10003318_pt1 | contig 14758 bp, 7 predicted proteins | sample 071ome_21_FD_148659 | JGI IMG/M metagenome (GOLD analysis project Ga0181578, IMG submission 148659) | Coastal salt marsh microbial communities from the Groves Creek Marsh, Skidaway Island, Georgia - 071401CT metaG (spades assembly) | ecosystem: Environmental > Aquatic > Marine > Intertidal zone... | reverse complement strand
CGTCCCCCACGGTGGCTTCATGGATGATCTGTGAGGCGGACATGGGCTCACCATGGAGGTCCCTGAAGGGACACGTCGAGCCACCTGAGGCACGGTGATAAAGATTCACCACAGCCTGCCCAAGGAGGGCGGTTCCGCATCACGGCGCCCTCAGCCGGTCCATGGGTGGGCCTCGTCGCGGAGCCGAGAGACCGAGGGGGACAGGGAGGCGTCGTTCGAGGTCAAGTTCGCACGACCACTCAGCCTCGCAGGGGCACGATAGGCCCTCGAATTCGAGGAGGTCACCAGAGACCGCGTACCGCTCGATGGCCGCCACCACATCGGCGTCGCAGGATCCGCAGTTGTGTGCGCCTCGGATACGCCCGCCTGCGGTGGGGTGCACGATGAGGCGGCTGACCTGATCTGCATCGCCGTTGGCACCCCCGTCGGGATGAACCACAACGTGCGCGCGTCGAATCATCTCCACCAAAGACCACAGCCACGGCGGGCGGTATTGCCGGGCCCGATGGAGCCGATCGATGACCGTCCCCCCTTGGATGTTCATGGGGTTGATGGAAATCTCGTCCGCGTCCTTTGCGATGGCAGCGATCCACGTGACGATGTGGTCCAATGCATCTGCTTCGCTCATGAAGGGCGGCTTGAACATGAGGTAGGCCTTCACCCTGATGTTGGCGTCCTTGAGGGCCGCGACCGCCTTGTCGTAGGAACGTACGCTGAATCCTTTGTTGACGTGGAAACGAAGCACTTCGTCGTCGTAGGCTTCCAGACCAATCGCTACCGTCAGGTCGCTGTGGATGGACGCAGCCCATGCCAACTTCTCTGGGGTGAGTTGCTCGGTTCGGCTTTCGACGATGAGGTGAAGGCCCCGTTCTGCGCAGTCCTCGAGCACATGCTGCTGAAACTCGATAGGGATCTCGCGGTCCTCAAACAACGAGCCCGAGGTGTACACCTTGACCATCGAAGCCCCAGCAAACCCCTCGAGTTTGCGCGTGGCCCACGCCCACTGCGCGTGAAGGTCGTCGCTCGTCACGTCGTCCCTCGTGTCGTTGAAGTAACCACAAAACGTGCAGCCGCTGCTCCACCACCAGTGGCACCCCTTCGTTCGAAGGATGACGGTGGCGGCCGTGCAAGGCGTCCCGTCCGGCATCATCTCCGGCGTGGTGTACACCGTCGCCGGCCGGGTTGCGTCCCAACTTGCTTGCCTCCTCCTGGCTTCTGGCGTGTTGGCTGGTGCCTTGACCAGATCGTGGACACGCACCGCCTGTTGGGCACCTCCAACCAAGGTGAGCGGGCGTCCCATGCCGTGAGGGCTGAACCTGTCCGCTTCAACCTGCCGCGGCTCACAAGGCAGAGGCCCATGCAAGGAGGGTCGCCTCGTATTCGCTCGTGTGGGTCAGCATCAGCGTCACGTGCGATTCGTCCACCTGTCCATCGTTCACGCTTGTGAACGTCGTGGTGCTTTCCGCGAACCAACAATTGACCTGCGAGGGGTCAGCCGCGTTGGCTGTGGCCTCGTCGCACATTGCTTGGCCGTGGTGAATGCGAATGCGCTGGTCGTCGAGGCCGTGCACCACGGTCATACGACGCTCACCAATGTGCGATGCAGCCGCGAGCGGTTCGTGTTCAACGATGTCTTGACCCTTGACCCGTCCCGCAAACAAAGCGGCGTCCTTGAGAAAGACGGGGTAACCTCGGAACGCGAGTTCTTCTTCGATGATGCGGTCCATGCTGGAAAAGGGGCTGTCCAAGAACACGGATTGAATTTCTGGTTCTTGCGCAAACGCGATCGCGGCCGTTCCGGCCCCCATCGAAGCGCCAAACAGGCCGATGTGCTGGGGGTCGGCCCCTTGGTTGTCCTGCAACCACGACCAAGCAGCCACGACATCACGCCATTCTTTCTGACCTGCCGAGACTTGGCCGTCCTCAAGGGTGCTCTCCCAATGGTCTCGCATGTCGATGAGGAGGACGTTGACGCCTGCGTTCACCAACATGCCAGCGGGCAGCAACACCTCATGGTTGGCCTTGCACGAGCGAATGCCGTGCACGAGCACCACCCACGATGCGTTCGAGGAGGTGTCGACTTCAACCATCCAACCCGCGAGCGTGATCGGTTCGTCGGCCACAGGAATGCTGACGTTGGCCCACGCTGGCATCGCGTAGGCGTCAAACCCGTCCGGGGTCGCCTCCGAGGACAAGTTCGTCGCGCCTGCCTCAAACAGGTCGGTTCCCCACAGGTGAGGTGTGAAGCCCGATGGGTCGTTGAAGGGAGCGTGGTGACCGCATGCAGGATCCGCCGCAGTGGCCCCCGCATAGACGAGGAGGCCGGCTTGGTAGTACCCTGAGGGCACGAGCATCACAAGCAACAAGGCCAAGGCCGGAAGGGTTCGACGCACCTCATTCACCTTCATGGTCCACAGGTTGGAACAGAACCGTTTGCCCTGCAACGACCTCTTCACGCTTCGTGCTCGACCATGCCTCAAGCAGGTCAATTGCGGGGGTCCAGCGGTTCACCGGCACACGGACGTCAATCCATGACGCACTGGCATGGAGCGCCAACCGTTGCCCTCGTCGAAGGTTCGCCCCTTCAAACGCGTACGGAACGGTTGCCAGCCTCGGCTTGCGGAGATGGGCAGTGACCTCGACCAATGCACCGTCCACGTCCAACACCCACCGAAGCCGTTGCGGATGGCTTTGGCTTCTGGGTGTTGCCGGCAGGCGAAGTTCGGCCTTGCGAACGGCGCCCTCGGCTGGACTTCGGTGCACCTGCACGTCCAAGCGACCGACCTCGATGCGCATCCTCCAGACGTCCCCCTGGGGATGCGGTTCCCAACGCAATTCATCCTCAACGGATGCAGGTGCATCGCTCAGCGGTATCCACAAGCCGCTCTCTGGGTCATCGTCGGCTTGGCCCATGTCGGCTTCCGACGGGCGCCGGGCCACGGCGCGCTCACGCTGGACCAGTGTGAGGCGTCCGTCCGTTGGCGAAACCACGCAATTCGGTTCCTGTTCGACGCGACGGGGGCCGTCCCGGAAAAGCAGCCCGAGGTAGGATCCCCACGCAAGCAACGTGGTGCCGAGCAAGGGGGCAAGGCCGTACACGGGGTGAACGAAGGATGCGATCAGCATCACGGCCGAACCGAGCAGAAAGGGCCGAACAACCAACGGAGCGCTGCCTTGCGCCAGGACGGCCATGCGGCCGCCTCACGAACCGTCCCATGGGTCGTCGCCGTCGTCCCATGTGGCAGGGGCCTCCTCCTCGGTCGAATCGGCGTCGTCCTGTTCCTCGCTGTCGTCTTCGGCGGTGGACCCTTCGTCGTCCGAACCTTCGCCTTCGGCCTCATGGGACCGGGGGCGGATTTCGACCGCGTCGTCATCGGTGCCGAAAACGCCGTCCTCTCCGGGGGAGACGGCGACCTCGACAACGCCGACGGGAACGACGATTTCATCCAAGGTGGACTTGGCACCGCCTGCGGCGGCGAAACTTTCCTTCGCGTCCTCGAGCGTCATTTCAGCGGCGCGCTGTTCAACGAGGTCGTCCATGCGCTCGACGAACGCAGCGGAGCGGGATTGGGACGTTCGTTCGGTTTCGACGGCTTGCTCGATCATGTCAAAGCGCTCTTTGATGGCCTTGTTCAGGTCTTCAAAGAGGGACATGTGCGCTACGTACCACGCGTCACGTGCTTGGAGTTCGGAGACAGCCAATTTGACGTCGTTGTCCAGTTCTTCCGCGATGGCGAAGACCTTGCCAAGCCTGTCCTTCTCGCGGCTGTACTTTTCCTCCATCTTCTCGAGTTCTGGCTCAAGGTGCTCGACGCGCTTCTGCGATTTCGTCGAGGAGAGTTCGATCTCGCGAATGCGGAGGTCCTTCTCCATCAGGAGGTTGTCCATGGCTTCCTTCTCGATCTCGCGGTCCACGATTTCCTTCTCGAGGACCTCGATCTCGGCCTTCGCGTCCACGAGTTCCTTTTCTTGCTGCTCATACGCGTGGTAGAGCTTCTGCAACCGGTCGGTCTCGGTGGACAACGCCTCCTCCAGTTCTCGGATTCGGACTTCTGGCGTGACCGTGCCCTCGTCGCTCATACCCATCCGTCCTGAGGCTACGCTCATGGTGAAGACCGTCCGCCCCCCCCTATCAAGACGACGCCTCAGGTGCGTCCCTTCGTTCCAGCCTGACGCTCAACCGTGGCGGGCGGCATGTGCTGCGAGGACCTCAGCTACGGAGGAGGTGACCCCCTTTGCGCACGGGATGTGGGTGAACTCGTTTGGACCGTGTGCGTTCGACTCAGGCCCAAGCACGCCGGTGATCATGAATTCAGCATCAGGGAATTCGACCTGAAGCATCTGCATGAAGGGAATCGTTCCTCCTTCACCCATGAACTGCACTGGAGCGCCAAAGTGACGCTGGCTTGCGGTGTCGAGGGCTGCTCGAAGCCATGCCGAGACCGGCGGAGCATGAAAGCCGTCGGCGGGGTGCTTGATCGTCCACATGACCTCGGACCCGTGGGGCGGGTCAACGGTCAACAGTGCGCCCACGGCCTCCGCAGCGGCGGCTGCGTCCACGCCCGGTGGAACACGGATGGACAGGGCAAGCGTCGTGGACGTCCTCAGCACGTTTCCAGCATCCTTCGTGGCCGGGAGGCCATCGGCTCCTGTCACCTCGAGGGAGGGCCGCCACGTGCGTGCGAGGATGGCCTCGACGGGGTCCTCGGTCATGGGATGAACGCCGCTGAGGAAGGGGAATTTGGTGAACACGCTGTCGCCGAGGACCGCAGCGGCAGCCTCGGCCTGCTCCCGTCGAACGGAGGGGATGTCGACGTGCAATTGGTCAAGCGTCAGCCGCCCGGTGTCGGGGTCCTCAAGACGGTCGAGGAGACGCCGTGCAATCCTGAACGACGACGGAATGATGCCTCCGGCATCGCCGGAATGAACCCCTGCCGAGGTCACGCGCACGTCCAAGGTACCCACGATCACCCCACGGAGGGACGTGGTCAGCCAAAGGTGATCGTAGTCGCCCGCCCCCGAATCAAGGCAAATCACCAGGCTGGGCGACCCGATTCGGTCGCTCAGCGCTTCAAGGTGGGCCGGCAGGTCTGGCGAACCGGATTCCTCGCTCGCTTCCACGATGATTTTCAGGTGACCGTGTGGCAAGCCCTGCTCCTGAAGGGCACGCACGGCCGTGAGGCTTGCGTACGCACCATACCCGTCGTCCGCACCACCACGGCCGTAGAGCCGGTCGCCACGACGGACGGGCTCCCACGGGCCGAGGCCTTCGTGCCACCCGACGAATTCAGGTTGCTTGTCGAGGTGCTGGTACATCAGAACGATTTCGTCAAGTTCCCCTGGGACCTCCATCAGGATCAACGGCGTACGCCCCGGCAAGCGGTGCACCTCGAGGGTCAACCCTTCAATTGGTTGAGCGCGGCACCATGCAGCGATGTGCTCAACCGCGGCCTCAATGTGTCCGTTGGCTTCCCAGTTGGCGTCAAACGCGGGCGACAGCGCTGGGATGCGGATGTATTCACTGAGGGAGGGGACGATGGAGCCCTCCCATGTGGTTTCAACCCGTTCCCTCAGCCGGTCTGCGTCAAGCATCACCATGCGTCGAGCACGTTGACGCCACTTCATAGCCCATTCCTCCGTCCCAGCCACCATGCGGGAAGCAACGGACGTGTTCAGCGAGTGGGCTGGTGTGGGACGTGACGAAGGCATGGAGCGGGGCCACGCCCCTGCCGTCTCGGAAATGCTGGCTTTTGGATTGGCGCGAACCGCTGAACTCGGGCGAAGTTTCCGGGCCATTGACGTGGGATGTGGCAACGGTTGGGTGGTTCGTCAGCTGCAGTCCATGCCGTTCTGTACCGTGGCTGAGGGAGTGGACGGAGCCGCGGGGATGATCGACAAGGCCCGGTCCATCGACCCCGAGGGACGGTACCACCATGCGATGCTGCCCGATTGGTCCCCTGACGCACGGGTTGACCTGCTGATGTCGATGGAGGTGCTCTACTACCTCCACGACCCCGCGGCCATGCTGAGCGAATTTTGCACGACGTGGCTGGTCCCCGGCGGATGGGCCGTCGTCGGCATCGATCATTACCGTGAGCACGAGGCAAGCCTTGCGTGGCCTGAACAGGTGGGGGTTCACATGACCACAATGAGCGAGGAGGAATGGCTGCAGGCTTGGGCCGCGGCCGGTTTCTCAGGCATCACGTCGTGGCGGGCCGCAGGCGACCCTGGGACGCTCGTGATCGCCGGTCAGGCACCCTTGGCCTGACCCACGCCGTAGCCAAGCGGCTCCCCATCAGGACCGCACAACCGAACCTTCCCACGGTAGTACGGGCATCCTGCACACGTGCCCACATCGGTGGGTGGAAGGCGCTCCGGTTCCTCAAGGGCTTCCGGGTCGATCGACAGGTGGACCATCCAACGCATCAGGTCCGAGGCGTCGGTCATGGCCGCATTGAATTCAGCACCGGTCATCTCCACAAGCCGACCGCTGGCTGCAACGAGCAACGCAGGGGGGAGCACGGTGCGACGCTGCTCCACAGGCTTGGCGGCTTCTTGGGCCTCAAGCGCAAGGGTGTACAAGGTCAACTGCAGCGCGTACCGTTCCAATTCTTCGCGCTCCGCAACCGACCGACCAGCGTCATCAAGCGGCGAACGGGGAGCACGCAAGGGATGCGTTCCCCAGTCCCCCATGCAGCCGCTTGTTTTCAGGTCCACAACCTGAAGGCAGGGGCCGAGGTGTTCGTCCTTCACGGCCAACACGAGGTCGATCCGTCCGTCCACCTCAACCAACGGACGCTCGACGGTGGCCACCTCGACCCGCCCGCCGTCCCGCCACACCGTACGCGGCAACGGGCCACCCATCGGAAGGGAGACGAGGAAGGGGTGTTCTGTGCGGAGGCCCTGCACCACCCGTCCGTGCACAGCATGGCCTTCAGCGAGGCGACCGAGCGGACCGTCCTCGATGATGCCCATCACCTCAGCCACACGTTCTCGTGCTTCGGTCGAGAGGGTGGCCGTCGCTCCATGTTCTGCAATCACGCGCTCGATCAGTTCGGGTGAACGCAACAGAGAACCATGAGGGGTCGTCCATGACGACGGCAACGCAGGCACCAGCGCCTCGCCCGTTGCGGGATTGGCCAATCCCAACTCGAGGCCGCGGTGAACAATCGTCCCAAACAAGGTGGGGGCGGGCCATGGTCCAGATGGAAGCGTGACGTCCTCGCTGGAGCGTGGTTTCTGGTCCTCATCGGGCGCTTGGACACCGAAGGCCTCGGGAACCCAACCGCGCACGGACGCAAGCCAATGACGGCGGCGGCACGAGCGCGCGGTGTCGAGGCCGTGCGGGGTCACCCTCAACCGGTGCATCACGGAGAGCGGTTGCGTCGGGGTTGGTTCAGTTCCCCTCAGCCTGTCCGGTGCTTCCGTAAGGCGAGCAAGGCGGTTCAACGGCGTGGTTCGCTCGTGCTGCGGCACCTGGTTCGGGTGATGAAGCAGCAGCATGGTGGGCACGGCATCCTCGCCCAAGCCCGCGTCCGTCGCCAGCACGTCGGGGTCGAGCACCAACGTGGTGCCGCCGTCGCCCTCCTCAACAAGGAACGGGTGCTCGGCGCCATGCTGATTCGCCAAGCGCGGGAAGGCCGACAACAGGTGGTCACCGAAGGTCATGGTCGACGAGGACGAGATTGGAACGTGAAGGCGACCATCCTCGTCGAGGGAGACGCCCTCCGGGGCGCCGGCCAAGATCAACTGCCGCCCGACCCGGGTCATCGCGACGTACAGCTGGCGTGCCCGCTCTGCCTTCGCTTGGGCGTCGTCCAAGGCCTTCGCCATGCGCCACATCGCGTCCTCTGGGAATCCCGCCGTCGGCCACGGTTTGGTGCGGGCGACAACGAGGTCGGGAAGGACGCGGACGTTGTCACGAGCGGCGAACGTGGCGTCATGGCCTCCTGCCGTGAACAGCCCGGCCACGACCACCACGTCACGCTCGAGGCCTTTCGCGTTGTGAATCGTCATGACCTCGACGGCCCCTCCCGAGGGTTCGACGACCGCTGATGGGCCGTCCCGCTCAAGGCGCTGCAGTCCGGCAAGATGCTCGCTCAACACCACAGGGTCCTCCCCATGGCGACCTGCGAGGTCCCGCACGAGCAGGCAAAATCGCTCTGCGTGCTGGCGGGCCGCGTCGGAAGGCCAGGCCACCAGCAGGTCGCTTTCGTCGAGGATCAGGTCCAGCACCGCGTGAATCGCTCCATCGCAAGCAAGGGCTGCGCACCGCTGCGCAAGGCCGGCGCGCCGTGCATCCAGCACGCCGGCAAGCGCGGCCCACACCGGTGTTCCGCCCCGGACGGCTGCGAGCGCCGTGTCGAGGTGTCGATCGCTGACCGCGAAGGCAGCCGAGCGGCCCAACACAGCAAGGGCATGAAGGCTGCCGTGGTTGGCCACCGCGTTCAACGCCGCAAGGAGGGGCTGCACCACGGGCTGGTGCAGAAGGTCACCCTGACGGTCGACCATCACGGGGATGTTGCGGTCTCGAAGTTGCTCAACAAGGCCGGCGGCCCTCCCCCTGGAATGGACCAAGACGAGCACATCGCCCGGTGCCACAGGGGCGTCCGCGGCGACCGTTCGGTCCGGAGTGAGCTGCACCGGAGCACCATGGACGAGGGCAGCGATCCGTGCAGCGATCAACTCGTTTTCCAGCGAGGCCTGCGTCGAACGGGGGTCCTCGAAGGGATCTAGCGGAACGCGAAGGTCCTCGACCTCCGTTGCCTCCTCGGTGCGCACAGGCATGAGCCATTCCAACCGCGCTGGTGCCTCGGTCGTGCGCATGGGCTGCAACCGCTGTGGATCCGCATACCAGTCCCCGTCCATCGTGCGTGAACCTTCGCCGAGGATGGTGTCGAACAACCCGTTCATCGTGTGCATCAGCGGCGCTGCCGTGCGCCAGTTTTCGTCGAGTTCAATGTGCCCGAGCCGTCGCATGGTCACGGTTCGCTCGTCCGTACCGTAGTCGACGTGCGACCACGGCGCACCCGCTTGGCCGGTCACGTGCTCAAGGGCGGAATGCACCCCTCCCGCCGTCCCACCGTCCCCGACTGGACGGGGGTCGCGACCAGCGTTGGTCGCTCGGAACGGCAGCAACCGTGGCTCGTCCGATTCAAGCGCGTTCATGCATCGAATGGCGGCCGTGGCGCGCCGCATCACGCGGACGTCGGCTTGGCGGAACCTGTAGATGGATTGCTTCATGTCCCCGACCACACAGACCGTTGGCTCCCACGCGCCATGTGTTGGCCCGGGCTCACCATGACGTCGCTCTCGCGGCCCCCACAGCCGAGCCAAAAGCCGGAAATGCGCCGGGTTGGTGTCTTGGAATTCATCGATGATGAAGGCCCGGAATTCACGTCGAAGCCGCCGAAGCCTGTCCCAACGCATCTGGAGGTCACGAGCGATGTCGTCGTGATCCACGGCAATACCCAACGCACGTTCGATGTGTTCGTCGCTCCACGGGCCTGCGCCATCGTCGTCCTCCTCCGAGGGTAAGGCGTCGAGGGCTGCCACAACCTGAGGAGCCCGAACGGACCAATCTGCGCGAACCGACTCAGGGCAGTTTGCGAGCAACAAGTCGGAAGCCATGCGTTGAACGTCTTCAAAATCAATCAAGCCTTGCTCTGATTTGATCAGGTCCGAGGCTTGCCGGTTGGCGTCGTGCACGGTGAAGAGGTCGGCCATCACTTGCGCACTGAACGTCGATCCCGTGGTCAACACCCCCTCCACGGGTTGCATGGGCAAGGGGTGGGCCAACGGGGTGGGCCACAGGTCGATGCCCTGCGGGAGGAAGTCGAACGCCAAGCCCGGTTCAAGGTCCAACGCGCAGGCGCCCAAGAGCACCCACCAGTGGTGCTGTGGGTGGTTCAACAGATCACGCACAGCATGGATATGGGCTTCGCAGCCTTCGATGAACGCCACTTTTGCGGTGTCCGGATTTCCCCTTCGTACAGCACCTTTGCAGCCCCCTGCCCATCCTTGGTCCGAGGGCAAGGTCAAGCGGGGGAAGGCGGCGCTGTACGCGAGGTCCTTCACCGCAGCATCGGAGACCACGATACGTACGGCCCCGTACAGCCATCGGATGGCTTCCCATGCATCGGTCGGGGGTGCAAGGTCGCACCAACGACGGAGTTGCCGGAACCGTGTTTGCGTCCCCTCCTTCGCCTCCTTTGCGAGCACGTATTCCTCCTCCCGCGTCAAGATGTGATCGTGCCATCCTCGCAACGCGTTCCGAAGGTTCTCGACAAAGGCGAGCAAGGCGTCGAAGCCGTGCTCAGGTCCAGCGACGGCGGCACGCTCCACCAAACGGCGCAGGGTGGTGCCATCGATGGCGCCCTCACCCAAGCGAACGAGCGCCGTCGTCGCTTCGTCGACGAACGCCGCGTTGCGCAACATCTTGGACAGCACGCGGTGTGCGGCACCCTGACCGCCCAGCGCCACAGACAATCGGTCCCGTGCTTCAATCACGGCAGTGCCGTTCGTGATGCCGAGGCGAGGCGCATCGTGAGGGCCACGCAAGCGCCACACCGAAGCAAGGGTAAGGTTGTGCAGCGCCTCAACCTGCTCTTCAGGGACCACCCCATCGATGCGTCGTGGCATCAGTTCGTCGATGTACGGGCTGACCAGGCGCTGAAGGAAGGCATCGATGGTGGAGATTGGAGCGTCGTCGAGCAACGAACTGAGCAAGTCAACAACAGCGGTGTCCACGCCGCGCCAGCGCACGTCGACCACGCCCTCGTCGTCGCCTTCGACGGGCGCCCCTCGGATGGCGCCAATCCGCTGCTTGATGCCTCCCCGAAGGTTTCCTGCGGCCTTTCGGGTGAATGTGATGGCGACCACCTCGCCCGGCAACAACCCAGGCCACGCCTCGGCCGTGATGCGGTCACGAGGGGCAGCCAACGAGGAGCCTGCGGCTTGGCTGGGTTGGCGTGCCCCGCATGGCGTCACCAGCACAGCACGTTGCTGGGGGGAAAGGAGGTGCTGCACGTAACGCTCGACCATCAAGGTCGTCTTGCCCGTTCCCGCACCGGCATCCATAACGATGTGACGGTCCAGATCGAGGCCGAGCCGTTGGGCATCGCGCAGAGGATGGCGCATCAGGCACCACCCCCGAGTTCAGCCGCCGGACAAGCCGCGCGCACCCCACAATACCGGCACGCACCCGAAGGCGTCGGCACCACGTGCCCGCGCTGTGCGGCCTGAACGGCACGGACCAAGGTCATCCGACGCTCAAAGAGCCAGCGTCGGAACGGAGAGCACGGGGCTCCATCTGGCGTCGAGGCGGGGTGGGTCTGGTGCAAATGCTGGCTTTGCTCACCGATGCTGAGGTCAGCCAGCATCGCTGCAACCTGACCGTCGATCTCAACAAAATGCGTCGTTGTGCTTCCCACTTCCGTGATGCCAACCCCGACGACCATCTCGGTCGGCCGAGCGGCCTCCCATGCCAACGCATAGGTCGCCAACTGCACGTCATCGTACAGGCCTTGCAAGTGACGCTTCCCGTCGTCCCCCTTCTTGGGGCCAACCACGCTTTTCAGGTCTCGAAGGACCACAAGCCGTTCCACATGGTCTGGAATCAGCCCGGCGCGTTGGGCTTCAACCAAGACGCCCTCGGGCAGGAGCACCTCGTCGGCACGGTCAATCCGACACCGGAGATGGACGGGGTCCATGCCTTCTTCGAGCACCACGGACGGGATGTTGCCTTCGTGGTCGACCACGGCCCACTCGCTGGCCAACGGCGCCGCATCGGCGAGGGCGAGGTCGGCCAACAGCAGGCGCCCGAGTTCCCCGGTGGGGCGAGCAGGAGGGTGCAGCATGCCTTCGTCGTCGAACGCGCAGGGCCCGAGGGCGGAACGCCGACGGTGCATCGCCACCGCGTCCGCCCGACCAAGCCACGGGGTGTCCTGAAGCAGGACCTCGACCAGCGACTGCCACAGGGCGGAGGGGTCCTCGGACGGCAACGCTGCCGCTTCAGACGTCCGAAGACCGTCGGCACCCCATGTTCCGAACGACCGAAGCGTTGATTCCTCAAACCGGTGAACGAGGTCGCCCTGTTCTCGACGGTCAACGTCCTCGGAGGACGCCTCATCTTCACCAGCCCCATGCACGCCTTCCAACCACGCCTGCCGAGGGCAGGTCACCCACGCGTGAAGCCGACTGGGTGACCACGCCTCGCGTTCGACGGTGGGCCCTTCGTGGCCGGTTCGGCCGTCAAGTGCCTCGTGTGCGAAGCGATACGGCGGCAGCGGTCGAGGGTCGATCGACACCGACACGCTGCGCTTGTTCAAACGAACGCCAAGGTGGGGCCAAGGCTCGGCTGCAGCGACCGCGCCTTTCCCGAGGTGCGACGGAGACGGGCGAAGCTGCAAGCGTTCGGTGGATTGCAGGCGTTCGCGGACGGCCCACGGCAACTGCTCGTCCTCACCGACGTCGTTCCGGTCGGGCTGCCGTCGAACTCGGTCGAGGAGCACGGACGCCTCCGCAGCAGCAGCAAGCGCGTCCACGGCCACTGGAACGGAGGAAGCCCCTCCGTGCTCAAGCACGAGGCCCGCCCGCTGACGAGCGTCCCTCCGTTCTTGACCCGCCCGGACGGGCCGACCTTCGTCGTAACCCGAGGGACGCGGGCTCCATGATCCATCTGCTTGGCACACCCACAGACCATGGCCCTCACCGGCATCGGCCTCGAGGAACGACGTCGTTTGGGCATGAATCGAGGCTGTCCATCCACGCCGTTGGAGGTGCAGCAGCCATTCTGCCACCGGAGGCGAGGGGCCAGCGGCCTCTTCGGGAGTCGAATCGAAGACCACCGTACACGAGGCAGAGGCCACCATCGAGGCCAGGGCGTGCCTCCCCCTGCACAACGGCCGGTCGGCATCAAACAAGCCCAACCGAAGGCGAGCATCACGGTCGCACCACGGGAGATCAGCGCTGCGCATCGTCCATGCTTCAGCGTCCACACCGGCCAACAGCAACAGATCGGACGACACGCCGACAGCGTCGTTTGGGGCCACCACATGGAGCGTATCCGAGGAAGCACGAGCGCCGGCGGAGGGGCCTCCTTGACTGAGCACCCGAAGGAGGTCGACGGCGGACGAGGGGTCGCTTGGAACAAGTCCTTCAGCAGCAGCCCGTTCGATGGCCTCGACCAAGTGGTGCAGGGACGCAAGGCTGCGGTCAAAGGGCGGGCGGCGTTGACGGATCGTGTCCCAGTCCGCGCCTTGAAGGAGTACGTCGAGCCACGACGCAAGGGAACTCGGTGCTTCTGGGAGGGGCAGGGGGCGCCCAGACCAGGGGCCTGTCACAGGCTCCGTTCCCTCGCGGTCGCCGTCGGTCAGCAACGGCGTCCACAAGCGTTGCACGCATGCCAACCACCATGCTGTTGACTCGATTCTCTGAAGTTGAGCTTCGACAGATCCGCGATGGGCGTTCGGTCGCCAGCCTTCGATCACCCGTCGCCAACGCTGCAACGCCCCAGGGCCGCCACGAAGGTGAGCGCCTCGTGCAACATCACGAAGCAGGGCCACGTCCGGTGCTGCCTGCAAACCGGAGGGGTGGGGGGGAACCATGCCCTCCGAGGAGAGGGAGAACCCCAGGGAGGCCCCACCAGCAAGGTCGAGCAGCCGTTCCAAGTTCCATGCCTCCGGACCAACACCCGCTTCCGCCAAGCGAAGCACGCCAGCGACGCCCCGCGAGAGGGACGGCGGCGGGTCACCGTCCACCGTCAGACCATGGGCTTCGAGGGATCGGGTGATAGCAGACCGTCGAGCAGCGTCAGCGTCAACGATCAGGATGCGGGACGAAGGCTGCTTGCGCACGGTGCGAAGCGCAAGGTCAACGGCGGCCATCGGCCCATGCGAGCGCCGCTGAAGGACAACTCGGTGCACGCGCTCGACGTGCGCGTCGAGCAGGTCCCACGAGGTGCCTGACGTGCCTGCTGCTGCACCGTCGGGCAGCCATGCCGGCCATCCCTCAACGCCGCAAGGAGCAACATCGTCCACCCACCCTCCACCAAAGCCCGTGCGGAGGTTTCCTGGTGTGCGGAGCACGTGCAACGGACGCACGGCGTCCACAGCGCGCAGCAAACGTTGCCACGACCCTTCCATCTGCGGTGGATGGGGAAGCACGAGCACGCCTTTTATCGGTCCAAGCGTGAACGGAACGTCGCTGCTGTGTTCGAGCGCCTCAGCAACCCGGTAAGGAAGCACGGACGGATGCATGCGCCCTGTCGATTCCTCGACCTCACGCACCGCGACCCGGAAGGCGTCCAACCCAGGATCATCTTCCCACGCCGTGTCGAGGAGGTCTTCTTCGGCCAGGCGGGCATGCAACCGTTCCAATCGCTCCGTACGGCCCACGTGCCACGTGGAGTGAAGCAGTGGGAAGGCGCCCTCGCTGGCCAAGCGGCGGCATGCAAGGTCCAGCCTCAGCGTTAAGAGGGGGCGGTCGCGCTCGACCTCGGGGAGGCCGAGGTCTTGACGAAGCAAGCGTGCCAATCGAGGAAGGGTCACGATTCGGGTGGTGTCGGCCGTGGCGTCCCTCGCCGCAAGCGCTCGAAGGTGCTGCTGACGTTGCCGTTCCGTGGCGCACACCACGAGCACGGTGCTGGACGCCATTGCGCCCTCAACCCAGGAGGGGAGCATGCCGTGTTCCACGATGGACACGGTGCTCATACCGAGACCGTCGACGGTCAGGCTACTTGAAGCCGCGGTTCGGGGAG
>Ga0181578_10003301_pt1 | contig 14791 bp, 7 predicted proteins | sample 071ome_21_FD_148659 | JGI IMG/M metagenome (GOLD analysis project Ga0181578, IMG submission 148659) | Coastal salt marsh microbial communities from the Groves Creek Marsh, Skidaway Island, Georgia - 071401CT metaG (spades assembly) | ecosystem: Environmental > Aquatic > Marine > Intertidal zone... | reverse complement strand
TCGACGACCGAGACCGAAGACGACCCCGAGAACGCACGCCGCCATTACCGTCGTCACCGCCGCCGCGCACCTCCGTCCCCGTCGGTCCCTTCGTCGACCTCCCATGATCCGAGACGCGATGTGATGTGATGCGATGCGTCGCGCGCATTCGGGTCCTTCGCACACAGTAAAATCTGACGGTTCACATCCAGCGTAAAATATAGATTTAACGAACCTTCAATACGTATGGTAACAACATACATAAACAATTATAGAGTCTATTAGTACGTACAAACAAAATGTTCGGTCTCGGCGCGTCGCGCGAACGGTTGAGCGACGGATGACGGATCGATCGAGAACGGCGCGAGTAAGCGACGCGCGGAAGAGCGACGGACGATCGCGGGCATAAAACCCGCGCGCGTTGGATACGTTTCGATCGTTTGCTCGCGCGGTGGGGTGACGCGGTGGCGTGACGCGGTCGCGGTCGGTCGGATCCCGACGCGCGCGGGCGCAGAGATCCAAACGGGAATTTATCGTCGAATCCAATCCGCCCGGGAAAGGATTCGCGGTGCGCGGGAAAGGAAGGTCTCGCCCGGTGGGGTGACGAGGATACGCGCGAAGACGACGACGACGACGACGGGTGGCGCGTCGTGAAAGATTGGGGTCGAGTTTCGAGCGGCGAGGGGACGGCGGGGAACATGGCGGGCGACGGCGAACCGACGCGGAGACGCGCGGCGGGCGAGGAGGATTCGGAAACGTCCGAGGACGTGTTTCAAGACGCGACGGCGGACCCGCCGGAAGGGTTGACGATGAGGTGGAGTGAGGATGAAACCTTTGGGGCGATGGAGTGCGGGGCGAACGACGAACCGGGGAGCGGTGGTGGACGGACGGGGACGATCGTGGAATCGCCCGACGCGAGTCCGTCGGGAGGAGAGCGCGAGGGAGCGGGAGACGAGAGGTTGAGTGACGGGGAGAAATCGACGGGGTTGCAGGTTGAGATCCCGGCGCACTTTCAGTGTCCGATTACGATGGAGCTCATGCAAGATCCGGTGATGATTGCGACGGGACACACGTACGATAGGCCGGCGATTCAGAGGTGGTTGGATCAGGGCCACCGGACGTGTCCGGTGACTGGCGTGCGGTTACGTCACTTGGAGCTCATTCCGAACCACGCGATTCGCACCGCGATTCAGTCTTGGGCCCCGGCGGATGTTTCTAGGCTTCGACCGCTCGCGCCGCTGCACGATAAGGCGGTTGTGGACATTCACAGACAAAGCAGCGATATCGCCGGAACCATCGCGGGCTTGTCCACGAGCGTCGGCGCCGCCAACGCGCAAGCCATGGAGGTGGGAGATGACCAGCACCCGGTGTACACCATCGCGGAAGGCCACGATGAAATCGTGTGGGGAGTCGATACCACAGCCACCACGCTCTTTAGCGCGTCCGCCGACAAGACAATTCGCGCTTGGGACATAGCGAGCAGGCGTTGCGTGCAAGTCTTGGAAGAGCACACGCGACCTGTGCTCTGCCTCGCCGTGTGTGTCAAGCACGATAAGCTCTTTAGTGGGTCGTACGATGCCACCGTTCGCGTGTGGAATCTTAGCACGTATCGTCGCATCACGTATCTCGCGGGTCACACGGACGCGGTGAGAGCTCTGCAAGTGTACAACGACACGACGCTGTATACCGCATCTTACGACCACACCATCCGAGCCTACGACATCGAGTCGCTTGAACTTCTCAAGGTGTTGCGAGGGCATAACGGTCCAGTGCGCACCTTGGTGACGGTGAACGATTACGTGTTTAGCGGATCCTACGATAGAACGGTGCGCGTCTGGCCGGCGTATTCGGCAGACGTTGGTCCCTCAGCAGGTACGGATTTAGTCAAGACGCTCAAGGGCCACCGAGAGGCGGTTCGAGCATTAGCATGCTTTCCGCGACGTCAAGCCACCTCGAGCAACCGCGCGATGGGACCGTACGTATTCAGTGGCTCGGATGACACGCACGTCAGAGTGTGGAATGCCGCTACGTTTGAATGCGTCGAGGTCCTTGGAGGACATCACGACAACGTGCGCGTGCTCACCGTCGATGATCGTCATCTCTACAGCGGTTCTTGGGACAAGACGATCCGAATCTGGGATTTGGAGACTTTCACGTGCAAGAAGATTGTGCAAGGGCACACCGAAGCTGTCTTGGCACTGTGCGTGATGGGCGGACATTTAGTGTCTGGCTCGTACGACACCACGGTGCGAATCTGGGGAGTTCAACCAGAGACCGAGTTTGAGTGCGTTGGTGTCTTCCACGCTCACAGAGACGCCGTGCGCGTGTTGACGAGCGCTGGTCGCAACGCGACCACCGTCTTCAGCGGTTCGTACGACGGCTCAATTGGATTTTGGCGTCTTCCCATAGCCGATCCGCGTGACTGGCCACCGAGTAGGTCCGTCACCAATGGATGGGTATAGTTTTGTTTTACGTGATGCAGTATTCACTCGAGCGGGCACTAGGATATGGTGAGACGTCTTCGAGTTTGTAAGTTTACTACGAGCGCTTTTGTGACTTTATATAATTATTCACCAATCAATCAATCAATCCTCCTCAACGTGTTCATGAATGTGTAACGCGAAAAGGCTAAGAATAACTTTCGATACCAGACAAACTGTGATTTGTGCAAGCGCACGGCGGCGAGGACTTGTCTAGGAGAAGGGCTAGGGACAAAGACTCTTCTGGAGCTCGTCAAAGTTTCCAAGTACGACATCGCAAAATCGAGCGCTCCGCTGAGCTTGCGCACGAGGTTCGTGCTCTCGAGCACCCAAACTTGGGGGAGATCAGAAGAAGCACCAGGACTGTTATGCTTCTCTTCGATCCACTGTCTCGTGCCCTCGTACGTCGCAATGTGATTCACGTGTCCAGACACGCCTCGTCCGTCAAAGGTTACGACGTAGTCAAACTTCACCGGCGCGCCCTCCGTGTATGCGTCCAAGACCGCCATAACCGTCTTTGCCGGCCACTGTGTCTTCATTCCATCTCTCAAATCATCCGTATCCACGATGCACAAACCTTCAAGCTCGAGAAGCTCCTTCACCTTTAAAAGCTCTGCTTTTCTCGTCTCTCCGTCACCGCCCGCGGCGCCGTCGCTCAGACAAACCAAGTGCACTTCCGCACCCGAACGTTTGAGCGCCTGCACAGTCGGCGCGAAAAAATACGACTCATCGTCCGGATGCGCCGTCAGCACGATTGCCGCGCGTCGTTCCGTCTCCTTTGACGCCTCGGACGTCGTCCGCGGCGACGCGAACGGGTCGGATGACTTTCGGTGCGCTCGCACCTTTGCGAGCACACTGAGGCTGACGACAGAGGCGAGCGTCGCCGCGAACGCGAGCTTGAGCGCCGCGCCGACGGTTTCAGACGTTGCGCCCGCCGTCGTCGACGACATGGTTGATCGCGAGTGGGTCGAGGGAACGCGGCGCGTGGAGGAGTGTGGGTCTGATGAAGATTGAAAGTGGATGGATTACATTTTTGGTTGAGGCGCGCGCGACTGGACTCAACTCAACGAAATGTGCGCAATTATCATGGGAGATGATCACTCCATCGCGCACGCGACGTCTGATCTCAGGGCGTGCATCTGTTGAAAAATGGCATCTCTCAGTTGTTCGTCTGGAATCGCGGCGTCGGGCTCATCCATCGATCCCAAGCTCCAGTCTCGCGGATTGGGCGTGAACGTCGGCTCCAAGCTCTCGTCGTGAAGTGAGGCAAAGTAAGGATGCTCCAAGGCTTCGTAGACGGATAATCTGTGGTGTGGGTTGAAGAGTAAAAGCCTCTCGAGGAGATCGATCGCGTGTGGGTTCGCGTGCGGGTAGATCTCAGCAAAGTTCACTCGTTTCTTCGGGGGAAGACTCGTTATGTACCTGCGAGCGTATTGCGAAGTTAAAAAGTTCATGTCCCGTTCCTCGGGCGAACCGATTACTTCGATGATCAATCGCATCTGGTGAACGAAATCTCGGCCAGGGAAGAGGGGCTTACGCCCGAGAATCTCGGCGAGTATGCACCCGACGGACCACATGTCAATCGAAATCGCGTAGTCTTCCGAGTTTAACAAGAGCTCGGGAGCGCGGTACCACCTCGTCACGACGTACGAAGTCATGATTTTCCCTTGTTCGACGCTTCGACGCGCCAAACCAAAGTCACATATCTTCAAATCGCAATTTGCGTTGAGCAAAATATTGCTCGGCTTCAAGTCTCGGTGTAGAATGTCCGCGCTCTGGATGTACTTTAACCCCCGCAAAATTTGGTAAACAAAGTATTGACAATGTTCGTCGAGCAAATCTTGCTTGCTGCGAATAATCTGATGCAAATCCGTATCCATGAGCTCGTACACGAGATACACATCGTTTCGCATCCCGTGTTCACACAACGGCATCATCACATCCAAGAGCTCGATGACGTTATCGTGACTCAACCGTCTCAACAAGTGCACCTCGCGCAGCGCCCTTCTCGCCTCCACCGCCGAGTCAAAGCAATTATGCAGTTTTTTAATAGCCACTTTCTTTCGTCGAACCGCGTCATACGCCGAGCACACCACACCGTACGCCCCTTTACCGATGATCCGTATGGGTTCGTACCGTCGCGCGACGTCGAACGCGTTCCGTCCGAGCCAAACTCTCCTAGTCGGTTCCTCGACGACGGCGTCCGAGAGGCGTGACTGTGACCGTTCATCTTCCATACTGTATGTCCATATAGATGCTCTCGCAGATTGCCGAATTAATTCACTCTCCTCGCGAGCGCGCGGTTTCCCAGAATCTCTCCATCTCTGGCCCACCCCCGCGCGCGCTCGCCGGTCCAGCTCTCTCACCCCGTTCCAACGCAACTCTTCCCTCACTATCGTCGCACCAACGTCCCCAGCGTTCACGCCTCGACCGCGAACGCGCCCATCGCGTTCGTCAAAGTCTCTCGATTCGCCGCCCGCGTCCGTCTCGCTTCGCGACGCGTACCGCATCCGTTCCACTCAACAGAGCCGCCTCACGCGTCTGCTCCGCGCGTCGATGGTCGTTTCACCGATCGCGAAGCCCGACGAAACGTCGTCCGTTCACGAATCCGCCCTCGGCGTCACCGCGACGTCGGTTCGTCGACGATCTCGAACGAGCGCGGCGTCGACCAAACCTAAACTTCTGTCGGAGAAGTGTTTCTTCCGACACCGACACACACACACCGCGAGACGCAGTTTCGCGTTCGCGAGCGACGTCGCGCTCGCGCGGTCGATATTCGTTCCGATAACCTCTTCGCGCGTTCCTTTCCTCTCCCTCAGTCGTGTGTGCGTGCCTCGCGACGCGTCGAGGCGGGCGACCGCGCGTGTGAAAAAGTGGCGTCAAAAAGCGTCAAAAAAGTCAACTTGTGCATCGCGAACTAGAAGTCGTTTCGTTTCGCTCGTCGCGCCCGCGCACCGCGGCGGTTCCTCGTGAAACAAACGTCGCGGGCGTGGACGCCGGGTGGCGTCCATTTCACCGGCGCGCGCGATCGTCGTCGCGCGAACGCGCGGCGCTTCGAGGGGCATCTCGAAAGACTGTTCGTCTGACCGCGTATATCACTGTATGAAACACCTAGTGTTCAATACTTTTCATATTATATAGGGTTCGGGTATGTTTGAATACGTGTGTGGGCTGGCACCACGGGCGCGGGCGGCGTCAGAAGCGCGCGCGGGCGTCGCGAGACGCGGGCGGCGTCGTCAGAAGAGCGCCGTCGGCTCGACCGCGGCTCGACTTCGAGGTCCCGCGTCGTCCCCGTTCTCGAGCGTCACGAGGGAAACGGGGAGTAAAGTGGAGAGTTTGTGCCGAAACGAGGGCGCGCGCTGAAGCGAAGGAGTCGAGTCGATCATGTCGTCGACCGTGGTTCGCGTCAAGCGTAAACGCGACCGGGCGTCGATGGAATCCATCATCGTGGAGTACGACGCGGAATCGTCCGGGGCTAGGGAGGCGGAGGCGCGCGCGCACGCGAGGAGACGCGCCGAGGCGTTGGCGGCGGCGCTGGACGGCGTGTTGGAGGGCGGGTCGAGTGCGACGCCGTACGGGGCGTACGCGAGAGGTGGAGATTACTACGAAGGGGAGGAAGATGAGATTGTTGACGCGCGTCCGACGCGGAGGCGTAAGTTTGCGCGCGTCGCGGCGGGGGTGTCGTCGGCAGAGGACATCGTGAGTGCGCTCGAGGCGAGCCGAAAGCGAGAGAGACACAGAGACGACGTAACCGACGTGAATGTCGTGGATGACGGAAAGATTCCGAGGGCAAAGTCTCAAACGGGATACGGAGAGGCTCTCGATCCGTCCTCGGTGCGTGTCTACGACGTGATGTACGATAGCAACGGCAACGCGCACTCTGGCGAGGATGAAATAAAACGCGCTATGGAAGCCGAGGCGGTGTTGATGTGCAATTATTTGCCCATGGTGCGCGAATATTTGGGTTCGCGAAACGATGGTCCGCCACCATTTGACGCCGAGGAAGCGAACGGGGCTGGGGGTCAAGATTCTGGGGTGTCGGATGAGGATGAGTGGGTTTACGACTATTACGTGATGGACGAAGCGCAGGCTATGCAAAATGGCGCCGGGGCCGAGATCGATGGCGACGATGACGATGACGACGGATACCTACCAGTCATCAGAGTGAAAGATTTTCAAGATCCAGAGGGTTTAGATGATGTAGAGAGTGACTACGGAGACTCTGATAGCAACGCAGAAGATTATTTCGGCGCCGACTATCCCGATACGGAGAGCTCGTACGGCGATGATGACGATGGGTTCGTTCGGCACGAAGACGATGAGTACTGGGACGACGAAGATTATTGATTTGATTCAACACGATCTATTAGCACCCGTAGCGACACCACGCAAAAACAAATTGTAAGTTCTACATAAAGGCTATTCATTACCACTACGCGGATGACGCAACTTGTATATAATCACTTTTTACCTGCGCTTTCGAGTTCCTTCATTCGCGCCGCCTCGGCTTCCTCGGCTCTAGACTCTGCAGCCTGTTTTGCGCCCGGAGCTGTGTGCGTATCGAGCCACTCGCTCGTTTCAGCCAAGACATGATTGATACTTTCTTTAGCTCGGTAGCCGTGCGATTCGTGAGGTAAAATCACGAGTTTAACTTCGGCGCCGTTACCCTTGAGAGCGGCGAAGAATCGCTCAGACTGAATCACGTTCGTTCCACTATTCGTGTCTTCTTCGCCGTGAATCAATAAGATTGGCTTTTTAATTTTGTGAGCATTCATAAAAGGGCTCATGGTGCTGTACGTTTCGGGAGCCTCCCAGAGCGTTCGCTCCTCAGCTTGGAAACCAAAAGGCGTGAGGGTACGGTTATACGCTCCGCTTCTCGCGATCGCACAGGCAAACAACTCTGGCGCGTGCGCAAGAAGATTTGCTGCCATGAAAGCGCCGTAAGAGTGCCCACCCACGGCGATTCTATCCGCGTCTGCCACTCCTCTTCGCACAACCTCGTCGACGGCTGCTCGAGCTCCAGCGACGAGTTGTTCGACGTAAGTATCATTCGGCTCAACCCCTTCGCCTTCGCCGATAATCGGGAGCGCAGGGCCGTCCAGAACGGCGTAGCCACGGGCGAGCCAAACCAACGCGCTCGATGGTCCAATGCCAGTAAACCTATACGGAGAATCGCGCAATTGCGACGCGGCTTCCTTTGTCTTAAACTCGCGAGGATACGCCCACATCAGCAATGGGAGAGGTCCGTCGCGTTCCGCGTCGTAACCAGGCGGAGTGTAAAGGGTACCATTCAACTCGACCCCATCGTCACGCTTGTATTTGATGATCTCTTTCGGTAATTCCTTCAAGTCTGGGTGCGGATGCGGAAAGTTGGAAATCTTTGTCTCTCTTCCTGCCGTACCGTCGGCGTTCATTGTGAGAGAGAAGTACTGCGAATTTTCCGACGGGCTCTCTCGAGAGAACAACAGCTTCATCGTTTCCATCGTGATTGGCGCCGCTTCTGGTCCTCCATAATCGCTGATGAGACTACCTGGATGCTCGAGGTGCGGCGGTTTGCTCTCCCAGAGTCGATGCTTTGTACCTGTGTCCACATCGAATAAATCAATAAACGGCTTGTCACCCTCCGGGTTGGCGCCCTCACCTTCGAGCAAGAGCTTTACACCCGGACCAGAGAGCGCACCCTCGCCAAGAGGAGTGGGACCTACGACTCGAGCTAAAATGTACGAGCCGTCTTCGGTTCTTCGCGTGGCGAAAGAACCCGGCGCGTTGTAACTATCTTCGTAATCTCTCTCCCACAACATGCGTTTTGTTGCGTCCGGATCCTCATCACCCGGTGAAGTGGCCCACACTCTCGACGTTCGCGTCTTATACCAGCTTTCATACAAGATGGAGAGGTCGTCGCCTCCCCACGCGACACCGCCGTATCGGAAATCCGTCTTGAACATAACCTTGGGGTCCGCCTTGGGAGCGATTGACATGTCGACGCCAAACGTCACGTCGCGAGGAGTCACTTCAATTCTTGGGTCGCCCTCATCCTGAGCTTCGGTCCAATACAAATACGAGCTTTTATCCGATCTCCAATTCACCGCTCGCGGACCTTGTCGAGTGGCGTTGTGTACGATGGGGATATTTTCTGCCAGAGGCAAGTCTGCCACTCGCCGAACCTCCTCACCCTTGTCGTTTGCAATCCAGACGCTCTTGGGAAACCTACCGCAAGGAACTGAATACGAATAAGGACGCTTCAAGGTCTCGACAATTGCAAACTTGCCGTCTGGGGAAGGATCACAGCGCGTGTAGATCCTCGGCTTACCATCACCCCAAGGCTTTGTCGCGCCGCTGTTTACATCGACGGCGACAAGTTGCGAAGTACAATAATAATCAAACAAGTCGGCATCGTGCGAATCCTTCAACAAATCGGCGTACGTCCTAGCTTGTGCCACATTACCTCCTCTGTTCGTTTGAATTCGAGGACCGAACGGGGTTTGCGGACGACTCGGTGCCTGGCCTCGACCCTCTGGAATACAGCAAGCGACGATTACGTCGTCGTTCAACCAACTGTACGACTCAAAAATCGTATTCAAACCGCGATCAGAAAGCAGTTCGCGACACTCTCGTGTCTTTGCGTCTGCAATCCAAAGCCTCAGAGGCCCTCGCTCGGGTTGTCCCGGCTCACCGCTCGATCGTATCGTAAACGCAATCTTCGTTCCGTCTGGCGACCAACTCACATAGTTTAAAAGCGCCCCCTCCGGTACTCCGGTGAAATCTTCACTTTGACCAATCTCCTCGTCCCGCGTCGGCATTGGACCGATTGAAATCTTCGTCTGATGCCCCATCCTCGACGAGCTGTTTTGCACCGCATCGACTCGAAGTCCCGCGAGCTTGAGCTCTTCGCGCGCGAGCGTGGCGACGTCGGGCAACGGCGGCGGTTTATGCAGATACAACAAACGCTTTCGGTCAGGGCTCAGCGTGATGTTCGGGCTCTGCGGTCGCTCCGTAAATTGTCTTAGCGCGTCCGGGGGTCTTTTATACCCGTCCGTTTCTTCCGTTCTCTCGCCCGTGTTGTTCGCAGCGGCTGAGACGCTCGCGGATCGGTGTCGAACCGAACCGCCGATGGCTCGACGAATCCTCGCCGTTATGGACGTTGACGCGCCGGTCACGTCCGTGTTGCGACGTGCGCTGTTCGCGGACGCGCTCGATTGTCGTCTCGGTGCGCTAGACATGACGACGACGCGGCAGACGCGACTCGCGACTCGCATGGTTCGCTGTGAGGAGGATTGGCAGAAAAGGTTGCGAGGCGAGCAGAGCACTGTTTTGTGACACAAAATTTGTGTGGAGACAATCCGCTGATTTACAAGAGATTTATCAAAAACAGAAGCATCGCGTTTCGGTGAAACTTACGAGTTCAAATCAATTCCCGACGCACCGTTGGGTTACGTTCGATGGTTCAAAATGTGCGTCAAGATTGGCGCCGCGAGCGCGGCGACGTGCGCCAGGGTGCTGTGAATGCTCAACATACTGAGCTCGCTCACGCTGCCTCCCAGCGAAGATTGCATCGCTGTGCGAATGGTGCCTGAGTTGAAGCCAACGCTGTGGAAAACAGTCGCTGGAATGGCCAGCGAAGTAACCGTAGCCCAAATGGAGCGTCGGTTGTTCAGCAGCACCAGTGCGGTGGTGACTGCGAGAGAAAGCGCGTAGGCGTGCATCTGCCCGAGCTTTGCAAAACCTTGCGAAGTCATGAGAGAGTAGTGCGCGGTAGTGAAAGCGATCGTGTACAGGGTATGCATCAACTGACCGAAACGATCAGTTTGAATGAGCGAAAACGTTGCGGCGGCGGCGAGTAAAACCAGGCACGCCATGCCTTGAAGAGTCTCGACTGAAGAATAGGGAAGTGTAAACAGCAAGTGTACAATCCCGGCGACGAGACATGCAAGTGGACGAGCGAGCACGCTGGACAATCTCAACGCGCCCACTTTTGTCACGTCCGCTTTCTTATGTCTAGACTTGGTCAGGCGAGATTCTTCAGAGCCGTCAGATAGTTTCGATAGCTCGATAAGACGGCAGAGAAGGGCAACCGTTCTGTGGAGGTTCAAAAGGCGCGAGGTCTCCAATACGAATTGCGTCTTGCTGTCCCCCGGTTCGCCATGCTCGAGTGTGTGTCCAAGAGAAGACAAGAATCGTCTCGCAGCCGTATGTCCTCTAACTTCCACAATCTGTTCCACCCCTTGTCTTATCTCGTCGCAGTGTGCGGCGCTTGGTATCATGAGAACCACCAAGTTTGTTCCAATTGGAAGCTTTTTGGCTGCGCCAGAACGAACAAAGCACTGCAAGTACACGTTCCCAAGGATAGCATCGCTCTTCACAAATTTGTTGCCCTTACCATGAGGATACAATATGACTTCGACGTCGCCTTGTCTCTTTGTGCGAACGTCGCAGTCAATGTAATGACCATCGCGCAACGCGCGAATGCCCAACTCGGGACTAAACGACCCCGCCGGTAAAACCACACGAGCTTCTTCCTTGGCTGAATTTATCACAGGATAGACAGCCAAGTCTTCGGAGAACCCGTGTAAGTTCGAAGTTTCTTCGAGAGGAACGAGCTTGCCAGGAGCACGCGCGTCGTAGAGTTGGCCGTGACGATGAATCGCCTGCGGATGAAGATCTTCAGGAAGAATACCATTCTCGTTCGAATAAAGCTTTCGGTTCTCACCAAAGCTTCGACCGACCCATCCCATGACTAAAGACCCTTGGAATGCGTACGAGCTACCGTCAAGCAATTCACAATCGACGTCAGCGCGCGTCTGCTTTGAACTCTCTCCCGAAGACATAGAACGCATAGTCTTCTTGCTAACGTCGACCGTAGCCTCTCGACTAGTCTGCGCGGAGGGATTTTCCGACTCTGTGAACAACAAGTTGTACAGAAAATGCGACACCGTAGGATCGGCGCCTTGCATCAAAGAAGAAATCATGTCCTTGTTCTCGTCGCTTTCTGCGGAGACGGCGGCGTCTTCGTGAAGGGCGTCGCTGTATCTGATGGGCATACCAATGTCTGTATCTTCCAGACCGCTCACCTCGTCAGCTCTCGCAAACCTGACCCACGTCTGATCGACTGAACTCGCGAGCGACGAGTCGTACTTGTCGAAAAGGGCGTGCAAGTCTCTGGCAAAAGCCTCTCTCTTGGCCGACTGCCCCGACAAAGCCTGAGACCCCTTGCCCCCCCCCTTACCGCGCTTGGCCTTCGACCCCCCAGTCCCGACCAACCCTTCTCCTTTAACATCGAAAGGATTCTCCGTCTTGTTTAGGAAGGTCTTGATGAGCGTGTCCGCCTCATCCTGAGGCTTATCCCCCAGGTACTCGAGCACCTCGTCGACAAACACCCTAACATCGTAGCTCGCCGTCATGTGCATCTGCGTTGACGATGGTCCCGACGAGTCGTTGTTCCTTTCTATCTGCGATATCGGCCGATACACACCGAGTAAAAACGCAGCCACGTCTTTCTCATCCGCGCTCAATAAGTGATGCTTCAGCTGCAACGCTCGAAGTCTCTTCTTTGCGCGGTCCTTGGATCGTCGCTTCGCCAGGCACACCCGACACGTCTCCAGCCCGGGATCAAACGCCTCCGGCTTGAGCGTCTGCTTACACGAGCAGCAATACCACGGTTTACGTTCACCCTTCTCATTCAGCTTTCTTCGCTTCGACGCGTTCGACGCTTTACTCGCCGTCGTCGTTTTACTCGTCGCGTTGTTGTTCTTTTTTTTATTTTCGCCCTCGGTTTTCACCCCCGCCAACGCCGAGATCCCACCATCCGTCGCGATTTCCACCACTTGCGCATCCACCGTCGTCGTCAACGTATCCTTCGACCCATCGCTCATCCTTCCCGTCGTCGCGCGCGTCGCACGCGTTCGGATTCTCTGGGCCAATGACGGATCAAAATCCTACCGCGGCGCGGTGGCGATGCCGCGCCCACGCCCGCTTTCGTCGCTTTCGTCGCCGACGGGCCGACCGACCGACCGACCGACCGACCGAATCCCGGAGTCGGTGAGAGACGCTGTGCCGTCGATACGACGCGTGCCGTGCTCGTCCTCGGACGGCGCGCGGACGCGTCGGAGTGCGGACGCGTCGGCGCGACTCCGAGCGCGTCCTTTGAACCCTGTACCCTATGGTCTATTTCTGAGTCGTGAACCGTCGATACGACGCGTGCGTATTTTACGGTGTTTTTAGCGGTGGACATACTGTTTGTTCATATGATTTTGTATGCCAGAGGTATCTGGTCGAGTGCCCTCGTCCGCGGTCGGTCGTCGCGGTCGGTTTCCTTTGGTGGTGATGTCGGCGATGTCGATCGATCGACGCGTGCGTTCGCTTCATCATGAATTTTAATTACTACCACCGGTTCTATGCGCTAATTAGTTTTCGGGCGTGGGTTCGGATGGGACGGCGTCGTCGCGAACGCGGCGCCGAAGCGCGGCGAGGTCTTCGATGGACATGTCTCGAACGAGGGCGAGGATGTCCTCGTCTAGGTCGTCGTCGTCGTCCAAGTCTTCGTCGTAATTGTCGTCGTCTTCGTCTTCGTCGTCGTCGTCCATGAATGCTTGCAAAGCGGGATCCATGGGTTCGCCGATGGATCGCCGAGGCGGCTCGGACGCCGCTTCTATGCGCGCCGCATGTTCGGCGTAAAATCGCGCCGCTTCGAGTTCAAACTTTCTCTGATCGCCCGGTTTGGTGACAGTTTTGTTGGTAAAGGGCCATAAGTCACCCCATCTGAGCTTGCGGGCGAACTTGTAACCCTCTCGTCCGATGCCTTCGTCCAAGCCGTGGGATTTGGCAATCACGGCGCGCTCAATTTCTCCTCGCGCTGTGCACAATTCGACGACGACGTGTCCTTTCCTTTTCTTCGGACTTCGAATCACCCGCGACCACTCTTCCACGGATTCACGAACGACGCTCTCGTGGTGAAATTCCTCCGCATCGTCGCTGTCATTCTCAGTTCGGGCGTCTCGAGCGCGTCTCGCCGCCAGCGCTGCTCGACGTCTCGCCTCCGCGCGCGGCTGTTTGCGCAACACGACGTAGGAAAACTTTTCATCCTGGTACGGCCGCGCGCTCTGGTTCACCTCGCGGGCGTATTTGCTTCTGAGTGCTCGCTGAGGGAAGTGACACCAAGTCGCGAATCCGTCTTCGCGGTGTTCTTCCTTGATTGGACACGCGCCGTCGTGTTGACACGGAGCCACCGCGTATGCCTCGACTGCGGACAAATCTGGGGGCAAATTCATCCTTCTCGCGTTTTGTTCCATGTCGCGCCGGGCAACTTCGAGGACGAGCGCTCGGGCGCGACGCACGAGGGCGCTTCCTCTCGGCGTCCCAGGCTCGACGACGACGAGAATACCACCGGGAGCAACCTTATCCCAGAGCTGGCGAATCGTTACGTCCAATTGACGCTGATTTCGCTCGACGCGACCGCTCCGTCCGACGCGCGCGACGCCCACTGGAATTTCACCGAGGGCGTACGAGGACACTACCATATCGAAGCCATCGCGTCGATTAGCGCCGTGGAGACTCGCGCTCGTTCGCACGCCTTCGCTTTCGTGCCACGGATGAGGCGTTTTGAGTCGAATGGCGCTCGACGCTCGAGTGACGCCGTTTGACGTCGCTTGACGTCGTGCATCGCCGATTTCGAAGTCTGAAAAGTCTAATCTGATGATCCCATCTTCGTCCTCCTTCGCGACGATGCGCTCATCGACAACGGTGTCGAGTTTCTCCGTCGTCTTTGCCGTCGTCGTCGTCCCCAGCGCCACCGCCGACGCCTCGCTCCGTCGTTCTTCGGCTATTTTTTCCGCGTACCCGACGATGCGTCGGGCAAATCGCATCATCCCGGGATTGCTATCCACGAACGCCACTCTGACGTCGTTCCACGCCGCGTCCGTCTTCCCTTTCGCATTCATCGATGCCGACGGCGTCGTACCGACGTCTTCACCGAACACCGCCCGCGCGGCGAAGAGCGTCGACGGAATCGGACCAGATCCAAAATCCAGAACCGTCCTTGGCTTGAAATCGTCGCCCAACCGATCGCGCGTTTCATAAAAAACTCTCTTGAGCGCCCCCATCGTCATCGGACTTCGCATCACCGCGTACACCGCCGCGTCCAACTCTTCGTATTTAATCATCTCTAAATCATTACCCCTCCCCGAGGCTGCATTCGTGGTCGCCGCGGATGCTTCCAACCGACGAAGCTTTCGTTTACTCAACCTCGCGCCCCATTCAACGTCGTCCTCGCCGTCAAACGCGTTTAGGAGCGCCACATCATCATTCGTCGGCGCCGCCGCCGTCTCCCGCTCGCCGCG
>Ga0181578_10003258_pt1 | contig 14910 bp, 13 predicted proteins | sample 071ome_21_FD_148659 | JGI IMG/M metagenome (GOLD analysis project Ga0181578, IMG submission 148659) | Coastal salt marsh microbial communities from the Groves Creek Marsh, Skidaway Island, Georgia - 071401CT metaG (spades assembly) | ecosystem: Environmental > Aquatic > Marine > Intertidal zone... | reverse complement strand
ATTTGTTCCATGCCCGCCTTGGCAGCGCCATAAGCGGCGAACTGACGGTCGACCATCCAGGCCAATGCCGAGGAGATATTGACAATGGTCGCTGGGGAGTTCGCGCGCAGCAAAGGCAGTGCGTGGTGGGTCAGCGCATAGGCAGAGCTGAGGTTGATGTTCAGGGTGTGGTCGAATCGCTCGCGATCGACTTGTTCAAGTGAGCCATAGCCCTTGCCGGGGCCGCCCGCGTTGTTAATCAGAATATCGAGTCGACCAAAGCGCTGTTCAACCGCCGCAATGGCGCTGGGAATCGCGCTGTCATCAGTAATGTCACAGGGCAGACACAGTGCTTCGCGCCCCAGTTGCTGAATGGCGTCAGCGACCTCAGTCAGCGCGTCTTCGGAGCGTGCCAGCAGCGCCACGTCGGCGCCCATTTCCGCGAAAGTAGTCGCGATGCCAGCACCAATGCCTTTGCTGGCGCCCGTAATTAGCGCGACCTTCCCGTCGAGTCGAAATGCGTCTGTGATCATCGTGTTCCTCATTCAGTGTTGCCAGCCTCACACTCCAGACGAGTGATTGCGGTGCCAACCTGTCGCGGGCCTTGTTGGAGTAACGACCCTCTCGTGTTACGTCATAGTCCTTTTGTGCGTCGCTACCGGCTACGCGGTACGGTACAAAACGCAGCCTCTACATTACGGTATTGTGGCACTGTTTGATTCGTCCGTATCGACGATATTGATGCGCCGATTGAGTGCTTTACCGAGGGTGCGGAGACTTGGCGAGACGCTGATAATCGAGTGACTGCAAAACTAAACTAGCGAGATAGCAGAGTGACCGACTTACAGGATAAAACCGGGATTGTCACAGGCGCTGGCGTGGGGATCGGACGCGCGATCGCAGTGGCGATGGCGGCCAAAGGCGCGCGCGTCGCGGTGGTGGACCTCAATATCGACACCGCCAATGAGACGGTATCGCTGATTGAGTCAGCGGGAGGCGAGGCTATCGCCTTGCAGGCTGATGTGGGCGATGAGTCTGCAGTAAGAGAGATGATCCAGTCAGTCGTCGCACATTTTGGTGCGCTCGATGTTGCATGCAATAGTGCGGCCGTCAGTCGTGGGTCGGGTCCGATTCACACCTACGAGCAGCAAGTGTTTGACGACACGCTAGCGCTATGTCTCACGAATACCTTCTTGTGCATGAAGTATGAAATCGAGGTCATGCTGGAGCGTGGCGCCGGGAGTATCGTCAATATTTCCTCCAACGCCTCTTTGCGCGGGCAGCCTTATAACACGGCATATGCCGCTGCCAAGAGTGGCGTGAATACACTGACAATGAGCGCTGCGTCGGAGTACGGCCACAAGGGTATTAGAATTAATGCCGTCAGTCCGGGAGTGATACGGACGCCGGGCGTTGAAAAGTATATGGAAGAGCAGCCGAAGATCGCCGAGGGACTGATGCGCGCCGCAGTGATGCGGCGGCTGGGTGAGCCCAACGAGATCGCTGAAGCCGTTTGTTTTTTACTCTCTGACCGAGCCTCATTTATTACCGGTCAGATTCTTGGCGTCGACGGTGGCGCAGCGGTGCGCGCGTAGCGCTGGAGATAGATGCGATGGTAATTGCCAGTGACGCCGGGCCACGATGCCCACTTCCTATGCCTTGGGGTTGGTTCCAAGTGCTTTATTCCAGTGAGCTCGCTGTCGGGGAGTCCAAGCCGCTCCGGTATTTCGATCAGGATCTGGTGATCTTTCGCACAGAGTCGGGCGCCGTGAAGGTATTGGATGCTTACTGCCCTCATATGGGAGCGCATCTGGGTTATGGCATTCGTGATCAAGCGGGCGGTGGTTCGCGAGTGGTTGGGGAGTCTATCGAGTGTCCTTTTCATGGCTGGCGCTATGACGGAGAGGGCAAATGTACGCACGTTCCTTACGCTAAAAATTTGCCACCCCGGGTTGCTAAAGGGGAGCAAGTGATTGCCTGCTGGCCGGTGCGTGAGATCAATCAAACGATTTTGGTGTGGTATCACCCGGACAAAATCGCGCCTACGTTTGAGCCTGAAGTGATAGCGGAGGCGCAGCCGGGTCAATCCGATTGGTCTGAGTTCGATATCTATCAGTGGGATATCGAAGTACACATGCAGGAGATGGCCGAGAACGCCGTTGACCCAGCGCATTTCCTGTTTGTGCACGGCACGGACGACGTGCCGGACGCAGAGGTGCTCGAGTTTGATGGCGTTACGCGCAGGGGGTTTCTCAAGACGCGTAATCCCACTCCCAAGGGGGTGATTGAAGGCGCCATAGAAAATGCCAACACGGGCCCGGGTCTCTCGGTGGTGCGCTTCTCAGGTATTTACGACACGGTGTTGATGGCCAACGTGACGCCGATTGGCCCTGAGTTAACGCGCGCGTTCTACGCGTTTATTCAGCCCAAGGCGACGCTCGATACGTTGGGTAAGACCGTGGGTAAGGCAATCATCAAGAACATCTGTCAGCAGATGGAAGAAGACATGATCATCTGGGCCCATAAGCGCTACCTGGAGAAACCTATGCTGTGTGACGGTGACGGGCCCTTTGCCAAAATGCGCCGCTGGTATAGCCAGTTTCTGGTCGACGGAACCTAGCACTTTGGTATGAGAGTGACCGTTGCGGGGTGCGTTGATTTCAGTTGCGTTAATGGAGCGAACACGCCTGACTGGACGCCGGTGAGAGCACCTAACCCAGGTTCGCTTGCCCGCCATCCAGGGCGATGGTTTGTCCATTGACGTAGCGAGACTCGGGCGAGCACAAGAGCGCCACGAATTCGCCAATATCCTGTTCGCAATCGCCAATGCGCCCGAGGGGAATGCTGGCCTCGAACGCGGCGGCTTCCTCTGGGTTGGCTCCAGCCCAGGCTGCGAGTGCCGGTGACTTCGCGTGGGGCAGGATGACGTTAGTACGAATACCCAGCGGCCCCCACTCGCAGGCAGCCGCGCGAGACAGGGCGCGGATCGCTTCTTTTTCAGCCGCATAGGCGCCATAGCGCGCATTGTCCCAGCGCATTGCAGCCGTGCTCGCAAGGTTAATAATATGCCCCTCGCCTTGGACAACCATGTGAGGCTGTATCAGTTGCATCAGTTTCAGCGTTGCCACTGGCCCAACCCGCAAGCTTTGCTGAAACGCGTCGGTACTGATTTTCAGTAACGGGCGGACCTCGGTGGAAACAGCGTTGTTGACCAGTATGTCGATGCGGCCGAAGCGCTGGTGTGCTGCAGCGACCAGTTCCTCGAGTGACTCGATGATTCCGATGTCGCAATCCAGCGCAGCGGCCTCAGTATTGAAGCGCTGCCTGATCGTTTCACAGGTGTGTTCGCACTTTGACAAGGTTCGCCCGACGGCGATGATCCGAACACCGCGACTGGCGAGCGAGAACGCGATGCCTTGGCCTATGCCTTGGCCGGCACCGGTGATCAGCGCAACTTTTTCATATAGCGGGACGGGCATACCTGGGCTCCTAGCGCACTCGTTGTTCGGTCAGGTGGACGACACTCATAGCCTCAAAATCGAGAAACCGGGCGCTGCTGGCAACGAGAGTCTCGATATGGCGTTTGAGCTTATCGGGATCGCCTGCGGCATTGAAGAATTCCGCCTCGGATTGCGCTGCAATCAAGGGGAAGGTCTCCTCTGCGATCCCGTCCAGCGCGGGCCCGCGGTGCCAGAGCACGCGGTGCTGGCTATAGCTGTCGGTCTGCTGTGTGTCGATCGCCACTGAGGTATGGTTCTCAAGCCATTGTTTTATAAATACATTGTGGTCAATGTCTTGGCGCTTCCTAAAGCCGCACCACTGGAGCGTGCCGGGGTGAGTGTCCCCAGGATTCAGTCGTAGCGGCAAAGGCCAGTGGGTTTCGCTGAGATAGAGGGCAGCGTCTGTGTTGTTGCCTAGACGTGCAAGGTCTGCCTCAGTGGGCCGTTCCGACAGATCTACGGCGACACGTCCCAGCGGAGCCAGTTTCATGGGGTCCCGCGACCACCGCGTGGCTTGAGCGCTGTGGGCGTCGAGTCTGGCGATAGACAGCCCCGCGACTCCCCGGAAACCGCTTGAAAGTGCCAGCGCGTCAGCTTCGCTGTCGGGTGATCGACTGAAGTAGGCCAGCGTAACGCGATAGGGCGCTGGCATCAGTATCCGCGCAGCGTGGCAAAGCGATCTTTATGAAAGGCGCTATCGCCCATGAGCTGATTGCAAACGCGAGAGCGTTTGAGGAACAGGCCGATATCCATTTCGTCAGTCACGCCCATACCGCCGTGCATTTGCACCGCTTCATTGGAAAGGTGCTGAAAAATATCCCCGGTCAGCGTTTTTGCGCGACTGGCATACTCGGACAAAACCGCTGAGCCTGTGTCGATGGCAGTTAGCGCTGCGGACACCGAGGCGCCGGCGAGCTCAAGGCGGCAGAAAGCCTCTGCAATGCGGTGCTGTAATGCCTGAAATGTCCCAATTTTGACGTCAAATTGTTCGCGTTCTTGCAAGTACACGACCGTTCGCTCGAGTAATTCGCGGCTGCCGCCCAGCATTTCAGCGCTGAGCATAATGGTGGCCTCGTCCATCGCGCGCTCGAATCCGGTCAGCAACTGTTCCCCTCGCAACCATTCCTCGACCGTCGCGCCGCTGAACTCTATCGAAGCATACTGACGGCCATCCATGAGCCGCCGAGGTGCGATGGTGACCCCTGCCGCGTCGCACGCCACCCAGCCGATGTTAAGCGTCCCGTCGTGATCACGGGCGTTCACCAACAAATAATCGGCAGAGCCTGCATCAAGCACCATGCTTTTTCGGCCGTGTAGTTGGTCGCCATCTCGACGACATTGCGTTACCTGTGGTTGAAAGTGCGTGCCCTCTTGGCAGGCGACAGTGGCAACGGTTTGCCCCGACATCACGGCGGGTAACAGCCGTTCCCGCTGTGTGGCGTCACCACATAATCGAATCACCGCTTCGGCGAATATCGCGCTCGATAGTAACGGCGACGCGCAGAGTCTCCGGCCCGTCTCGATCATCAGTGCACCCATTCCCACGGCGCCAAAGCCCAGTCCGCCTGCTTCCTCGGCTTGCGCCACGGCAGGCGCGCCCAGTTCGCACAGGCCGCGCCACAGTGTGGGTTCCCACGCCGGCGCTTGATGCGTATCACGGAGGTGCCTCAGTGCTTCTATTGGTGCTTCCTTGCAGAGGAAGTCTGCCACTGTAGTGCGCAGCAAGCGCTGTTCTTCGTTCAATATCATCGCGCGCGCACTGCCTTACTCGGGTAGTCCCAAGCCACGTCGAGCTATGATGTTTAGCTGAATTTCTGACGTGCCGCCGGCGATGGTATGCGCCTTGTTGTAGGCCCAGTTGCGGACCATCCGGTCAAGATCTGGCGTCCCGCTACTCATGCTGAGACCGTCTGCACCGAGGATCTCAAGCATGAGCTCGTCTTTGCGCTGCTGCTCTTTCGTACCAATGTGTTTTAGGGTCAGGGGAATCGCGGGATCTAATTGCCCCGATTTCATGCCGTTGTAAATGAGATCGTTCAAATCGTTCAGCGCGTCTGCCTGCATTAAGTGTTCCGCCATGCGTGCTCGCAGATCCGCATTGGTGAGGCGGCCCGCATCGGACACCGGCAGGCGCGACTTGGCGAGCTCCACCAGTCCCACGTCTATTTTTTCAGTGATGGTCTCCATCGTGGCCATCAGCTTGCGTTCATGCTTGAGCAGCTCTTTTGCGACCTCCCAGCCTTGGTTAAGTTCACCGACGAGATTGTCCTTGGGTACTCTCACTTCATCGAAAAAGGTTTGGCAGAACTCCGATTCCCCGCTGATCAGAGCAATCGGTCGTGTGGTTATTCCTGCGCTGTGCATATCAATCAGCAAAAAACTGATGCCTTCACGTTTTGGCGCATCTGGATCTGTACGTACCAGGCAAAAAATCCAGTCGGCAACGTCTGCGCGTGTAGTCCAGATTTTCGTGCCGGAGACAATAAAGTGATCACCATCGTCTACTGCGCGGGTAGTGAGGCTGGCGAGATCGGAACCGGCTCCGGGTTCCGAGTAACCCTGAGCCCAGCGGGCTTCTCCTCGGATAATGCGAGGGATATGCGTCGCCTTTTGCGCGTCGGAGCCGAATGTCAGCAGCGCTGGGCCGAGCATCCACAGACCCATGTCATACAGCGGCGGCCTGCAGCGAAGGCGCCGCATTTCTTGCTCGAGAATCCTCGCCTGCTCTGCGTCTAGTCCCCCGCCCCCGTATTCAGTGGGCCAACTGGGCGCTGTCCAGCCTCGGTCACGCATCGCTTCAAACCACGCTTTGGCATCCTCTGACGAGAAGCTTTGCTGTGATCCCGCCCAAATTTGCTCCTCGCGAACGATAGGCTGACGCTGAGAATCGGGACAATGGGCTTCCAGCCATTCCCGGACCTCTTGGCGGAATGCGTCGTGGTCAGTCACGGCGTGGTACTCCGGTATGACAATCATTGGGCATCAGAAAAACCGCTCCTTGATCGCCGGTTTCAGTAATTTATTAACCGCGTTTCGCGGCAGCGGCTGGTCTGTAAATCGCCAGACAGCGGGGATTTTATATCCCGCCATGTGCTCCTTACACCATGCAGTGAAAGCGGTTTCATCGGCGAGGCCCTGCTCGCTTAGCCGTAACACCGCACCCGGTACTTCGCCTAAAGCGTCATCGGGCAGGGCGACAACTGCGGCCTCCAGGCAGTCGGGGTGCTTGAGTAGCATAGCTTCTACCTCGCTGGGATAGATATTTTCGCCGCCACGTAACACCATGTCCTTGGCCCGGCCGCATATGTAAAGCAAGCCCTCCTCATCGATGTAGCCAATATCCCCGGTCTGTAGCCATCCGTCCTCAAAATGGGTCAGCGCGTCATCGCCTGAGGCATAGCCACTGATCGTCGCGGCTGAGCGCACCCAAATTTCACCCGGTGTGCCTTGTGGCAGCGTCGCCCCATCTTCGCTCCTGAAGCTGAACTCCATGATAGGACTGGGGAAGCCGGATGCGCCCGGGCGCTCGTGCATGAAGTGACCTGTGAATGCCGCACCGGTGCCGCCGCTTTCCGTGAGCCCCCAGCCGGCACCTGCGAGTCCGGCTGGTGCTTTATTCCGATAGAGTTCGTGAAGGAGGGCGGGCGTGTCGGCGCCACCTGCGCTTAAGTTGGCGATGGCGCCAAAATCTTCTGCCGTCGTGTCGTCGCGATTGAGCAGGTCCAGCAGCATCGTGGGCGCGCCCATGAGGACGGTGATTCCTGATTCGCGGACTAGCTTTAATGCGTCATCAGCGTCCCACTTGTACATGAGGAAAACGCCGCGCCCGTGCCGCAAATTGATGATGAACTGTGAAAAGAGGCCGCTGATGTGGAATAACGGTACCGCCAGCAGGGTTTTTGGCGGGGTCGCCGACGCCAGTTGTTGATTCATGGCATCGCTATTGGTCATGTAGGTGGCAGCACCGATAAATTCGATATTCATCAGGGACTGGCAGCAGTGAGCGTGGGTAAAAATGGCACCCTTCGGGCGTCCGGCAGTGCCCGAAGTAAAGAGCATGATCGCGGGGTCATTCGGGTCGATGGCCACGGTGTTAACAGAGGAGCCGCTGCTCAATGCGGCAGACCAGCTGTGATCGGACGCCGCCATGGATTCTTCGTCGAGGCACAGCGCGGGCGTTTGGCTGTTGGCGGCCTGAATGAACGCCAGCCGGGGAGCGTCGCAAATGACCAATTTTGCCTGACTGTCGTCGAGCCCCTGCTCGAGCTCGGCTGATTTACCCCAGCTGTTCAGTGGCACGGCCACGGCGCCGCACTGAATAATCGCGGTAAACGCAATCAGCCACTCGGGCCGATTGCGCATGGCGATAGCGATTCTGTCTCCGGGCGCGATATGACATTGGGCTTGCAGATACCCTGCGAGCGCATCGCTGGCAGCAAAAAATGCAGAGAATGTCCAACATTGCCCGGGGTATTCGACAAAAGTCGCGTCGCCGAAGTTTCGGCCCGGTGCCATGACGTCTCGCAGATTTTGCTCGGCGTTTTTGTACGCCTTGACGGTGTGATCGCCGCGAGTGAGCGGTTCGACCTCGAAGGGGCCGCCCGGACCCGTCAGTTGCGCGACGGCGGTGTGATGTGGCGCAGTAAACTCAGTCATAGTCGATCGGTCATGGTCAATAAAGCCCGCGGCGGACAGCGTCGATGGTGCACGCGGCATGATGGGCGCTCAGTCTGCTTCCGTCATAGTCTCTTCGGGCTATAGTCTAGCCATTACGTACGTTGACCCCCCAAAGCGTGGCCACATAATGTCCCGTTATTGGCTTGCAGCTACAGAGAATCGCCCCTCCCGTGGAATCCCGTCTTAGCAGACTATTAGGTTGTCAGCACCCCATTATCCAGACGGCGATGGGATGGATCGCTGACGCAAACCTGGTGGCCGCCACCGGACGCGCGGGCGGGTTCGGGTTTTTGGCGGGTGCGGTCATGTCGCCCGAGGAGGTCGCGGCGGGCATTGCCAAAATTCGTCGGCAGACGGACGCCCCCTTCGGCGTCAATTTTCATATGTACACGCCCAGAGCAAAACAGATCGTTGATATCTGTATTGCTGAGCAGATTCGTGCAGTCAGCTACAGCCGATCTCCGGATCCCGCCACTATTGATCGGTTCAAAGCGGCGGGCATTATCTGCATTCCCACAGTGGGGGCTCTCAAGCATGCGCTGAAGGCTGTGCAACTGGGGGCTGACGCTCTGGTAATACAGGGCAGCGAGGGCGGTGGCCATACGGGGCAGGTAGCGACTTCGATCCTCGTGCCCCAGGTGAGTGCGGCGGTTCCCGTGCCATTGGCGGCGGCGGGAGGTTTTCGGGATGGTCGGGGATTGGTTGCTGCATTGAGCCTCGGCGCGGATGGCATTGCGATGGGCACCCGTTTTCTCCTGACTCAGGAGTCGCCTGTTCCAGAGTCGACCAAGCGAATTTACCTCGATACACCCCCTGAGCGGATTGTTGTCAGCGCGGCGCTCGATGGCATGCCTCAGCGAATGGTGCTGAACCATCAGTTGCAGCGGTTAATTTCCGCGTCGCCGCCCGTGCTGTTAGCGCGTGCAGTGAAGAATGCGTTCTCGCTGTCACGGCAGACGGGCGACTCGCCATGGGCGTTGCTGAAAAGTGGCTGGAGCATGTATCGGGCCGGCGATCAGTCACTGGGTGCCACATTGATGTCGGCCAATGCGCCAATGATGATTCAGGAAGCGGTCGTGTTCGGCCGTCCCGAGACGGGCATCCTGCCCTCGGGACAAATTGCCGGCTTGATCGAAGATTTGCCCACGGTCGACAACCTTATTAGTAGTATTGTCAGTGAGGCATCCACCACCATCGAAAAATTAGGGACAGCCACTGCGCGTGATGCGGTTGTGTGCAGTGACCGCCCCGAAGACGGCTCGCAATAGGAAGGCATCACTATGGCATATCGCACTGAAATCGCGAGCGGCGTGGCGCATCTCATACTCAATAAGCCGCCTGTTAATGCCTTTAACAGCGTCGAGTGGGCCAGCATTGCAGAGGCAATTCGAGCGCTGGGAACGGACAGCGCGGTTCGCGTGATTTTGATATCCGCTGAGGGGAAGGGTTTCTGCGCGGGCGTCGATATCAAGGAGTTGGGCGCAGACGCCAGCAAGATCGTGCCGGTTAACAAGGGTAACTATGACACCTTCGAGGCCATTCACCGCAATCGAAAGCCCGTGATTCTGGCGTTGCATGGATTTGTGCTGGGCGGTGGTATCTGTATGGCGGGAGCGGCGGACATTCTCGTGGCCTCAGAGTGCACTACCTTCGGTGTTCCTGAGGTCGACCGCGGTGCGATGGGCGGGGGCGCTCACTTGCAGCGACTGTTCCCGGTGCAAAAAGTGAGACACATGTATTTCACCGGTGAGTTCATAGACGCGCAGGAAGCTTGGCGACTGGGTGCCGTTGAGAAAGTTGTCGCGCGGGACGCATTGATCCCGACCGCCATGGAGATTGCAGCGAAGATCGCCGACAAGAGCCCGCGCATGATCGGGCTCGCCAAAGAGGCGTTAAATGCCATTGAAGACGGGAATCTCGAGGAAAAATATCGCCGGGAGCAGGGGCTGACTCTGGAGGCATATATGCACCCCGATTCACAGGAGGCGCGAGATGCCTTTAATGACAAACGCGACGCGTCGTTTTCGGATGACACGTCGGCCTGAAAGGAGAGGTTGATGGCAACAGCAGTGGACTACGGACTGGGGCCCCATACATTTCCCCGTGGTTGGTTCGTCGTGGCTGAGAGCGCAGAGCTCGATCAGGGGCCGCGCGCCGTTCGGTTTTTTGGTCGTGATCTGGCGCTATATCGCGGAGAGAGCGGCAACCCGGTGTTGCTGGACGCCTACTGCGGACACATGGGCACCCATCTCGCGGCCAGTGACTCGGCCATGATTGTGCGCAATGGCGAGCAAATTGAGGGCGACTCGATCCGCTGCCCCTACCACGGCTGGCGCTATAACCCGCAAGGTGAAGTCGATGATATCCCGTATCACGATGGGCCCTGCCCGAAGTCGGCGTCGATTAGATCATATCCGGTGGTGGATACCATGGGCTGTATCATGGCTTGGTTTGACGAGGAGTCAGGTGAGCCTGATTACCCCGCGCCATCTCTGGATCAATGGCAGGATCCTCTATGGATCCGTTGGCAGCTAGACCACTTGGGGGAGCTGGATATCCATCCCCAGGAGGTACTGGACAACATGTCTGATATTCGCCATCTGGGACCGACCCACGGTGCGCCTTGCCAGTACTTCGAAAATGAAGTCAGAGACCATATCTATATTCAAAGGCAGGGTGGCCCGATGCAGTTATACGGCGGCGTCATGCTGTACACCACCACCTGGTACACGGGCCCCGGTATTTTGCTGTCGAAACAAGTGTGGGGAGATACCGTGCAATTTGAACTCATCGCGAACACGCCGGTAGAAGACGGTCGCATCAAAGCCTGGCACGGGTGCTTGGTAAAAGCTCAGGGCGATGTCGTCACAGAGGAAGACAGAGAGATTGCGCGCCAAACGCAGGCGGGAGCGCTGGAAGCGTTTGCTACCGATTTTCAGATTTGGCGGCACAAGAAACCTGCACTCAAGATCATGGCGCTGAAAACGGATGGTCCATTCAAAGTGGGTCGAAGCTGGTACAGCCAGTTTTATCAGGCGCGCGCAGAGGCTGACGCGAGCGATCTAAATGGTCTTTATCATGTGCCCGGTGTTGATGCCCCCGTAGAGGGGAACCATGCCATCGACGACGGGTTGCCAATATGAGTGTTGCCGCAGCACAAGCCTTGTCGGCGGATGCCGCGATCAAGCTCTGCGACGCCTACCTCGACGGTCTGACGCGGGGTGATCTGGAGAGCGTGCTTGCGCTATTTGCGGAGGACGCCACCATTGAGGATCCAGTCGGTACCGAGATCAAGCGCGGCGCAGAGGCGCTGCGGGCGTTTTATCAAATCGCCTGCGACTCCATTACTGAGGCTGTGCGACAGGGTCCGCCGAGGGTGGCTGGCACGCATGTTGCCTTTGCCTTTATGGCGACGATTGGCAGCGGCCCTGACGCGATGCAGATCGATATTATCGATATCTTTGAGTGTGATGCCGCGGGCAAAGTGGCGGCGATGCGCGCCTATTGGGGCCCGGAAAATATGCGGGCTCACAGTGCCTGACGGTTTTTCGTGAGTGCCTGAACCAGTGACCCGCTGAGCGCAACTAAAACACTGCGGGGCCTAACCCTCAGGAATACGTAACGACGCTTTTGAGAATCAGGCTCACCAACATGGATTGTCGTGAGACGCCTGTTTTGGCGAAGATGGATCTGAGCTGCGCGCGGGCAGTGTTGCGCGCAATTCCCAGCTCGGCGGCGGCCTGATCCAAGTTTGCTCCCTCCGCGAGTAGCTTTGACAAGCTGACCTCGGCTTTTGTCAGGCCATACAGCGACATCAGGATGCGGGTGTCAATTTCGTAACTGCGCTCGGGTTCATTGATAAAAACGATCATGTGGGGGGTGTGGCCCGGCTCCACTGTTTTATCGATCATCATCGGCTTGATGAGTAGCTCGAGATCGGCCTTACCCGACGGGCGGTCCACCGACAGAGCATTGGTGGGGGCAGGGGCCTGCTCTCGCTGGGCCGCAGCGATCGCCTCGATATACTCCTGCAACTTTGCCCGGGCTGCTGGACTCTCCAGGTGAATCTGCTCATTGACAATGGAGAGACCATCTTTTTCTCGAACCAGTGAATCTGCGACGGTATTGCGCGTCACGATCTTGCCCCGCTCATCCAGCGTGATCACGCCGACGGACTGCCTGACAAATGTTGAGCTGTAAAGGCGCCGCTCCTTATCCATTTGTATAAGCTGCATGCCATTGGCAACGGCTCGTTGAATATGGCTCGCGAGCAGCTCCAGAAAGTCGCGTTCCGGTGTGCCAAAGTTTTCTGCGCTTTTTGGTCGACAGAAGCGCACGCTGAAGCGTTGGCCATTGGCATTACGTAAATCGACGCCGATCATGTGATAGATATCAATCGGGGCCATGCAAAAATGATAGAGATCGGTTTGCTCGAGTGATTGGTAGGACACGCACTCATCGAGAGACACCACTTTTCCCCAAGGCAAATTGGTCATGAGATTGGACGTGTAATAGCGATCGGTGTAGGGGTTGTTGTGATCGTCTACAAAGGTTTTAGCCAGCTGTTCCGAGGAGACGAAGAGCAAACCCCCATCGTCACCCTGTGGTTCACGCATAGTGATGGAGCCAAAGCTGGCATCGATCATGTGTCGGGTTTCGGTCAGAAAGGCGTTGTAAGGGTCCTCCTCGATGTGACCATCGTAGAGATGCCCTAATAGCTTTGAGAAATCTGTCAGATCGGCTTCTTTCATGCGGGGCGTATGATAGCACCGCTTATTGGCCTCCCAAGCCGGGCTAGGCTTAATCCTAAGGCTGGCCGCTGAAACCCATAAAATCGACACAGCGTCGATTAAATTCGCCGGGGTACTCCGTCATGACCCAGTGGCCGCATCGATTGAAGATCTCCGCCTGAACGGATGGGCAGTTTTCCAATAGTTTCCATGTGCCCGATACCGGGCAAAAAAGATCGTCAGTGCCCCAGAAAACTAATACCCGGTGCTGAATCTCTTTTAGACGGTCAGTGAGATCGGGTATGGCCATAGTGGCTAGCACGTGGGCGTTCTGAGTTTGCAGCGTCAGCCAACGCTCATCGACCAACTCGTCGTCGACCAATGCCGGATCGAAGACCAGCAGTGTCAGGAGATTTGCCAGCACATCGCGGGTGAATTCGGGGGATCCCATCGGGTGCTTCACCATTTCCTGAATGCCTAGCATGGCGAAGTAGTCCGCTTTGGCTTCGATGCCCCCGGGTGCCATGAGGATGAGTTGCTTAACCCGCTCTGGATGATCCAGCGCAGCGCCAAGTGCGACGGCGCCGCCCAGCGAATTTCCTACGAGCGTGGCGGCCTCAATTTGCAGCGCATCCATCAGTGCAATAAGGCCCGACACAAAAAAGTCGAGCGTATGGTCCACATCTGTAGGTTTTGACGTCTTGCCGTATCCCCACTGGTCATAGACTACACAGGAATAGCCTGCGCGCTGGAAGGCGTCGACATTGTGCTTGAAGTTGCTCCAGCCGCTGGCCCCAGGGCCGCTGCCATGAATGAAAATCACATGCCCCACTGCGTCTCCGGCAGCGAGATGCTCGGTGTAATGAATCGCGCGACCCTCGGCGACCTCGAGGTATTGTGAGGTAGCCGGATTGACTGGCATTAGACAAACACGTCCTGATTGTCCATGCCCAGCTGGATAGCCCCCAAGTTTCTGGCGAATGAAGTGGGATTATTGGCCACGTGACAGCGTGCAATGTGGATGTCGTGCCAGAGATTCTGTAGCGGATGCCCGTCAAATACCGAACGCCCGCCGGCGACCTGAAACAGGGTATCAACAGCTTCGCTGGCTTTGTCGATCACGATAGAGGCCTGGTAGCGGTAGAGGACACGATCCTCAAGGCTGGGGGACCAGTCAGCGGCCTCCATCTGGTCAAAGTTATGAAACATGACGGCCTCGAGCTCTCGAATCGTATTCAGCACGCGCGCGATGCGTTCCTGCGTCTCCACATCGCCAGCCAGTTTGGTGGGGTCGCTGGTCGCTGCGCTGGTGCGGGTTTCGATAAACAACTTAAGGGCCTTTTTAAGGGCGCCAATTGCCGCCGTGTTGACCACTCGGACAAAGGTCTGCGCCCACGACAGATCGTAGATGGGGTTATCTTGATCGTGTACGCAGTTAAAGCCATCCATTTGCCGATGTGTGCGATGTTCAGGCACAAAGATAGGTTGACCGATGACCACGTCGTTGGACCCGGTGCCCTGAAGTCCCATCACGTTCCACGTATCTTCAATCTCGTACTGCGCTCTTGGCACCAGAAAGGTGCGATAGCCGTCCCCGGGGATAACGCCACCAAGGAGTGCCCAGGTGCAATGATCCGAGCCCGAGCTCCAGCCCCAGCGCCCGCTGAGCATGAAACCGCCCTCAGCCATCTCTGCCTTGGCACCCACGGGGTTGTATGAGCTACTGACCAAGGTATTCGGGTCGTCGGCGTAGACCTCTTCCTGGGCCGCTTGGGACATCAGCGCGATCTGAAAAGCGTGCACGCCGATAATGCCGCAGGCCCATGCGGTGCTCATGTCGGCCTCGGCGATCCGGATCTGCTCGCGGAAAAAATCCTGTGGCTTCCTCTCAAGTCCTCCCCATTGCTTGGGTAGCAGCATGGTAAAAAAGCCCGAGGCTTTGAGGGCGTCGACCACCTCTTTCGACAGGCGCCGGTTGTCTCGCTGCTCAGCTGATTTACTCTCGATCAGATCCTGAATCTGTT
>Ga0181578_10003242_pt1 | contig 14950 bp, 16 predicted proteins | sample 071ome_21_FD_148659 | JGI IMG/M metagenome (GOLD analysis project Ga0181578, IMG submission 148659) | Coastal salt marsh microbial communities from the Groves Creek Marsh, Skidaway Island, Georgia - 071401CT metaG (spades assembly) | ecosystem: Environmental > Aquatic > Marine > Intertidal zone... | reverse complement strand
CGATATCAGCTGCGCCAGGATACCCCGCTCTTCTGTTGCCGAAGGCACATAGGCCGGCACACGGCCGAAGGTGGGCTTGACCGTAGACAGGCCGCAGTTGAACGCCGGGCAGCGCAGTGAGCCGCCGATGTCATTGCCGTGATGAATCGGCCCAAACCCCGCAGCGCCGGCAGACGACGCCCCGCCTGAGGAACCGCCGGGACTGGCATCACCATCCCAGGGATTCAGCGTTCTGCCATGCAGCGGGTTGTCGGTGTTGAGCCGCATCGAGAGTTCAGGGGTATTGGTCCGCCCGACAATGATGGCGCCGGCCTTTCTGAGATTCGCCGTCACTGGAGAATCATCGGGGGCTATCAGGTCTTTTAGAGCGGGCAGACCATTGGGGGTAGGCTGGCCTTTGACGTCGATATTGGACTTGATCGTGACCGGCACGCCGTGCAGCGGTCCCGTGGCTTTCCCGGTCGCGAGTTGTGCATCTGCCGCACGGGCATCGGCCAGTGCTTGGTCGGTGAGATCCAAAACGATCGCATTGAGCCTGGGGTTGTGCTCGGCAATGCGTTTTGAAACAGAGGTCACGAGCTCCTCTGCGGTAAATCTTTTATCCCGGATCCCCTGCGCGGCCTCACAGGCACTCAACTGCCAAAGTTCGTCGCTCATGTCCCTCTCCTTTTGGACTTCCCTGAAAGTTTTGGATCAAACGCTGCCAGAAGGAACGTATCCCCATTCGGGGCGCGTGTCACGTCTTTATTGGCACCATTGACGCCAAGAGAATCGGCAAGGCCTTGGGGTTATCCCAACTGTGCGGCCTGGCGCTCTTTTTTGCGCCGATAATTCAAGAAGACAGGATAGAGCATCAGGGCAATCGCGAGAACGATACAGATCAGTGCAATCGGATGCTCAACGGGATGAACAAAGGTGGTCACGTCGCCTCGGCTTGAGATCAACGACTGACGCATCGAGCGCTCTGCGAGCGGGCCCAGCACGATCGCCAACACTGCCGGCGCTACCGGATAGTTAAGCTTGCGCAAAAGGTAGCCCCCCAGTCCCAAGACCAGCATCAGCCAGACATCAAACATCCGGTCTGTTGTGGCGAAAACACCCACAAAGCAGAGAATGAAGATTATCGGTGTCAGGATCGTGAACGGCATGGCCAGAACACGAACAAAGAGGGGAATCAGCGCAAGGTTGAGCGCTACCGTCACGAAGTTGGCCACGTACATCGAGCCAATCAGGCCCCAGACAAAATCCGGGTTGTTGGCAAAAAGGAGCGGTCCCGGTCGCAGTCCCCAGATGATCATGCCACCCAGCAGAATGGCCGTCGTCGGGGATCCCGGGATACCAAGCGTAATCATCGGCAGCATGGAGCCGGTTGACGCTGCGTTGTTGGCCGCTTCAGGTGCTGCGACGCCTGAGATATTGCCCTTGCCGAAACTGTCCGGGTCCTTGGAGAAAGTCTTGGCAAGTCCATAGGCCATCAGCGATGCAGGCGTGGCCCCCGCCGCGGGCAGGGTGCCCACAAAAAAACCGAGCACCGAACCTAGCGTTGTGGTCGGCAGATACTTTTTGATTTGCCCGAGGTTTTCCTTGACCTTCGACCAGGTGGTCTTGACGTTTTCGATCTGCACCTTGCCGCTGGTCTGCTCCAGTGTCCACAGCATTTCCCCAATGCCGTATATCCCGATGGCCAACACCAGAAAACCGATGCCGCGCTGGAACTCAACCATGTCAAAGAAGATAAGACGCGGCTGGCCGGAGATGATGTCAAAGCCCACAGCGGCCATGACGAGGCCCAGAAGAATCGAGAATATGGTCTTGGGAATATCGTCCCCGCCCAGCCCAATGAAGGTCGCAAAGGCCAGGACCATCAAGGCAAACTCTTCCTGCGGACCGAACTTCAGCGCAAGTTCTGCAAGCGGCGGTGCGAACAAGGTGAAAAGAACGACGGAAATGGTGCCGCCGATGAAAGACGCTATTGCCGCACCCATCAAGGCCTGATCGGCCAGCCCCTTTTGCGCCATCGGCCGGCCATCAAAGACCGTCGCTACCGCCGTAGACGCACCGGGAATCCCCAACGTGATGGAACTGATAGCGCCCCCATACATAGCTCCGTAATAGAGCGCTGCCAAAAATATGATCGCCGCGGTTGGCGGCACCAGAAAGGTTACCGGAAGCAAAATCGCTACGCCGTTAACCGAACCCAGCCCCGGCATCGCACCAATGAAAAGCCCCGCCATACACCCGGCGAGGATCATGCCGAGATTCAACGGCTCAAGCGCCTGCAGCAGCCCGGCGGCTAATAGGTTTGCAATCTCTCCCATCTCGTGATGTCTATTCTTTTCTTGGTTTCGGTCTTGGTTTTTATTTTCTGTATTCGGCTACTCGCGGTTACGCGAGCGATAACTACATCAGATATTCCCAACGGAAATTGTCGATCCACAAAAACCCGTCCTCGAAGATAGGCAGGCCCTTAGGCAGGTACTTAGTCAATTGCCACTCAAAAAGGAAGTAGATGACGATCACCGCCGCTATCACCGAGACAGTGGTCATGCCCCAGGAGTGCTTGCCGATGACCCTCATATAAAAGCCCAGGAACAAAGCAATCGCGATGTATGTCCCGACGATCGAGACAAGAAAGATCATCGCGGTCAGCGCGATGAACGACGTCGCAACAAGCGCAAGGGGATCAGAATCGATGTAGGGAGATTCGTCTCGGCTTTCGGGTGTGGTCCTGCGAGCCCAGCGGACCAACGTCCATACAGAAGTCAGCGCCATGCCGAGACTCAGCCAGAAAGGCCACACGCCGGCACCCGGTCCACGCCCGTCGACCCATCCGATAGTCAAGCCGTCAGCGTAAACACTCCACATGAGTGCCAAAGAAAAGACGAGCAGGCCGATACCCGCCAGCAACTCTGCTGTACGTGTCGACATTTAGCTCCCCCCCCCTTTCCCTGTCTTCTTGCCAAGAACGCAATCGCGCCGAACGCCGCAGGGGCGATCAGCGCGATGCTTTGTACCTTTTATTGTACGGAATGTCCGGGCCAGCGGAAGCCGGCCCGGAATACAGATCGGATTACTCGCCGGTGATGGCGGCGGCACCTACCTGCTCGATGAGTTTCTGGTGCGCAACATACTGGTTGGCGTGGAAACTTCCGAGTGCATCGTTTTTGATCATCTCGTCACAGGTCAAGCCGTCGCTGACGCAGAAGTCCTGCCACTCTTTGCTGTCAAAGAGTTCCTGGAAGAGATTGGTGTAGAACTCCACGGCTTCAGGCGCCATTCCTGGAGGTCCGTTGACCGAACGCTGCATGTAGTACTCGATATTCACACCGAGTTCCTTGGCAGTCGGGACGTCCGGGAAAGCAGCCATACGCTCACCGGTGAACTGCACCAGCGGCTTGGAGCTGCCCGCCTGATAGAAGGACATCTGCTCTGACGGGTTGTTGACCGTTGAATCGATCTGCTTGCCGATCAGGTTCTTGGCCACCGTGCCACCACCCGGGAACGGAATGTAGGTGACTTTGTAATCAAACTCGGCTTCCATCATCGCGGTCAGCACGCTGTCTTCCTGGCCGGAACCAGTGCCGCCAACTTTCCAGTCAAGGCCCTTGGCTTTCACGGCAGAAACGTAACTGTCCAGATCGGTGATGTCGGAGCGATCCGTGTGGACCCATAACAGGAAGGTATCCATCGCCATCAGGCCGATCGGCGTGAATTTGGTGGGATCAACACCCAGATCAGGCTGGATGATCGGTGTGGTGTAGAAGCTGTTCAAAGTCATCATCACGGTGTGGTTATCACCCGCCTTGTCCTGCATGTAGCGCAGAGCTTCGGCGCCTGAACCACCAGGCTTGTTGATCGGAATAAACGGCCGTGAGCTCAGGCCCTTCTTTTCGATCAGGCCCTGCAACAGGCGTGCGATCTGGTCAGCACCGCCGCCGGTGCCAGCCATGATGATGAACTCAACCGGCTTCTTTGGCTGCCAGGCCTGCACAGGCCCCGCCACCAAAAGAGCCGCAGCGCTGACCATCGCGAGCGCCGGGTAAATCAGTTTACGTTTCAGCATTGTTGTTTCCTCTGTCTCCCATTTTGGGTGATTGGTTTAAATCCGACCTCGAAATCAAAGGTACCCGACTCCCGAGGTGAGGGGGACGTTACCGCAACGTCTTAGGTCAGACCAATAGACATTTCTCTTACTTATCATCAGATTTACTTATTATGAGGAGGATTTTTCCCAACTCGCGTGATGCCAAGCGCCAGTTTTGATGGGCGCAATCCCAGTTTCAAGAAAATCCGGCTATTTGAATGCGAAAACGGCGAGTCACGAGGTCAGGGTGCGATCCATTCGCCCTGCCAACCCCGCTCCGTCCACAAGAAACGGGCGCGGCGATGCCCTTCTACTCTTAAAAACAGCCAGTCGAGGGTATCGATCTCGCAGGCCAGCACGACAAAGTGCTCTTCGCCCGTGGCAGGGTCCACCGGCGCGTCGATATCAAGATCGTCCTCAGTACAGACTTCTCCCGGAGCAATGGGCGTGCGGTAGCACTGGGCACTGCGCCACGCGCCGGCCTGCCAGCGCTGACTGGCAAGGGCATCCCCCTGATGTGTCCAGGCTCTGCCGTAGGCCCGCAGTTGAATCTTTGCGTCGCGATCATAAAAATGCCAGGAAAACCTGGGATCCTTGGCCAGCTGCACGATCTTCGGTGAACGACTGTCGGTATGGCAGGTCAGGATGCGCGTCTCGGGATCAGCAGAGCGCAAGACAACCGTTCTCAGTTGCGCCATCCCCTCTCCCACATTACCCAACGTGGGCGTGTGCCAGGCATGATGGCGGTCCTGCGCCGCGGCCGCCAAAGACTGCCACTGATCATCAGCGATTTGATCAAGATTCGAGATCTCAGGAGTAACGGGGTGAGGCATAACGAAGCTACGCTTGGCGTGAGTGGTATTAATGTAGCACTGCTACGTCGGGTGACAATTGACAATCTATCGGCGGCGTCTCACTCATAATTGAGTTCCGATAACCGCGACTCACCCTCCGTGCGCAAGCAAGATCTGCCCGAAAAAATCTGTCCGACGTGTCAGCGGCCCTTTCGCTGGCGAAAAAAATGGCAGCGTTGCTGGAATGAGGTACGCTTTTGCTCCAAGCGATGCAAACGAGAGAGAGCGTGAACGACCACCCTCCTGCCATCATTCGCACCCTCACCTTTGCTGGGGTGATTCCCTTCGTCATGGCGCCGATAATGAAAGCGGGCTGGATTGCCCTGCCCGGCACCTCGCCCGACATCTGGCTCTGGAGTTACGCCGTCGTCATCAGCGCGTTCATGGCGGGAGCACAATGGGGGAGCGCCCTGTCACGCGCTGATACCGTGTCTCTGGTAGGCAGCAACGTTTTTGCTCTCGCCGTTTTCGCCCTGGCGTTATGGGCTCAGCGCCCGGCCGGGGTGCTGGCGCTCGCGGTGCTGTTTGCAGCGCAATTGCTTCTGGATTATCGCCAGCAAAGACTTGATCTGATCAGCCAGGGTTATTGGCGGCTTCGCTGCACCATCACGCCACTGGTGTGCCTGATGCTGGTGATCTACGCAGGGATCGCAACATAAACCCGGCCATGGATTTACGCGCTTATGTTCTCAGGGCCTCGCCGGCACGGCGCACCTCTTCCATGAAACTCTTGAGCTTCTCTTCATCGAGCTGATCGTTGGTCCGCACACCGGTACAAAGGTCCACGCCGAAAGGGCGGACCTGGGTGATGGCGTCGTAGACATTGGCGCTCTTCAAGCCGCCCGCAAGATAAACCGGCAACGCCGTCTGCGCGACAAAGCGGGCGCTGATGCTCCAGTCGTGGGTAGCACCCGTGCCGCCGAACTGCGGCACTGGGCCGGACGTGCGGCCCGAGTCAAGCAAAAATGCATCCACATAGGGCGTGTACTGCGCGGCCAGCGCCAGCGCTCCTTCGTCTTCGATATGGATAACCTGCACGCGGCGCACCTGCGATGCCGCCTCAATAAGCGCCGGATACTCCCTGGGATCAATGTGCCGCACAATCTGCACGGCAGTGGCCGGGCAGATCGCCAGCTCACTCGCGATATCGGCTGCGCACTCCCCGCTTGTCAAAAGAAAAGTCTCAAGACCGGGCGGCGCTTCGCGGGCAATTGCGGCCGCGGCTTTGGCGCCGATGACCCCGGGCCCTGACGGCATCTCACCCACCAGTCCGACTGCGCTTGCGCCATGGCCTGCCGCGAGGCGCGCCTCTTCAACCGACGCCATGCAGCAAATCTTTACGTGCACCGGATTCATAGTCATTACTGGGTGGCTTCTTCCAATACGCTTGGCAGTACTTTGTTGAGATCCCCCAGCAGCACCGCATCAGAGATGTCATCCATCGCGGTGGGTTCTCCATTGACAATCACGATCCTGGCTCCGGCTTCTTTCGCGATCGGCACCAGTCCCGCGACAGGATACACCGACAGCGTGGAACCCACGGCCAGCAGCAGATCGCAGTGACGGGCCGCCGCCTCTGCCCGGGCCAGATCATGCGCCACTAGTGACTGGCCGAAGGAAATAGTCGCCGACTTCAGGATACCGCCGCAGTCGGGGCACTCGGGATCCTGCTCGCCTGCAGCCAGACGCTCCAGCACCGTTTGCATCGGCACGCGATAGGCGCACTCAAGACACGCAACCTCCCGAATCGTGCCGTGGATCTCGATCACCCGGTCAGGTGAACTGCCCGCCAACTGATGCAGGCCATCAATATTCTGAGTCACCAGCGTATCCAGGCGCCCTGTCTCTTCAAAGCGGGCCAGGACCTCGTGCCCCAAACCGGGTTGTGCCTGCCAAACCGGCGAATCGCGTCGCGACAACCAGGCTTTTTTTCGGATATTCGGATCCGACAGGTAGTAACGGATATCCGAGAGTTTTTCGGCGTCGGGGTCGCGGGTCCAGACGCCCTGGGGCCCCCGAAAATCAGGAATACCGGACGCTGTCGACAGTCCCGCCCCAGTCAGAACGAGGATACGCTGTGCTGCACTTAGCCAGTCTTGGGCCACTTGCAGCCGGTGTGTCGAATGATCGGATTCGGTCATGGGCAGTTGTGTTATCTGCGAGAGGATTATGGCTCGACTATCAACCGAACGTCGATCGTGCGAACGCTCAGGCCGGCACAACGCCCTATTTTTTGGTAGATTGCTCAATCCCCGAATTCCAAGAGTGGCGGATTCCGTGCAAGGAATCCAGCATCGTTTGAATGCGGGTGAGGAATAAAAACCCCTTAGGACTTTGCTTTTCCATGGCTTTTTCTTCGAGAAGCAAAAAAATATATAAAAGGAGCCAAACTATGCAAACTCGTCCGGCATCAAAATGCCTCGACGGGGCCCGGATACTGGGCCTGACGACAGTATTGCTCGCCGCGTCGGCCGGCGCCCATGCGGGCCAAATGGATCGCACCCATCTGCCGATTGCGCAGCCTGACCCTCCCAAGTTCAAAGAACTGGATGTGCGTAATGTTGAAGCGCCACCGCTCTTTAAAGTCGAAGCGCCAGAAGGCGCGCCTAACGTGGTTATCGTCTTGATTGACGATGTCGGATTTGGGGCTACCACGCCCTTTGGCGGCCCAATCAATACACCCACACTGGAGCGCCTGGCAGCCGGGGGATTGCGCTACAACAACTTCCACACGACCGCGCTGTGTTCACCCACTCGCAATGCGCTCAAAACCGGACGCAACCATCACACGACCAACACGGGCTCGATCATGGAAACCGCGACGGCTTTTCCGGGCAACACGGGTCAGATCCCTAACCGGGTCGCGCCGCTGGCGGAGATGATGCGCTTGAACGGCTACAGCACAGGCGCCTTCGGCAAATGGCATGAAACCGCTGCCTGGGAGACCAGCGTCTCCGGTCCGTTTGATCGCTGGCCAACCCACTCCGGCTTCGACAAGTTTTATGGCTTTATTGGCGGTGAAACCGACCAGTGGTACCCGCTGATTTACGACGGTGTGACCCGTGTCAATCCGCCGCATGTCAAGGGTTATCACTTTACCGATGACATGACAGACCAGGCGATCGGCTGGATGAAAGCCCAGCAATCCATGACACCGGATAAGCCCTTCTTCATGTACTTCGCCACCGGCGCAGTACACGCGCCACACCATGTCCCCAAAGAGTGGGCCGACAAGTACAAAGGCAAATTTGACAAAGGCTGGGATCAGGTGCGACTTGATACCGTCGCCAAGCAAAAAGAGATGGGCGTGATTCCTCAGACCACGCAGTTGGCGGATCGTCCCGAGGACCTCAGTGCATGGGCGGACCTGCCCGATGACCATCGCAAGCTTTTTGCGCGCCAGGCCGAAGTGTTTGCCGGGTTCATGGAACACACCGATGTCAATGTGGGTCGACTGGTTGATGCGATTGAAGAGATCGGTGAGATGGACAACACCCTGATCATCTATATCGCTGGCGACAACGGTACCAGCGCCGAGGGCGGCTTTATCGGCATGTACAACGAGATGACCTACTTCAACCAGGTTGTTGAGAAAGTCGAAGACCTGCTTCCCCGTCTCGATGATTGGGGCGGCGAATACACCTTTCCGCATATGTCAGCGGGCTGGGCAGTGGCATTTGATGCGCCATTCAAGTGGACCAAGCAGGTGGCCTCTGACTTTGGCGGCACCCGCAACGGCATGGTGGTCCATTGGCCCGAAGGAATAGAGGGCAAAGGCGAGATTCGCAGCCAGTTCTCTCACGTGATCGACATCGCGCCGACCATCCTTGAGGCTGCCAGCCTGCCCGAGCCCACCAGCGTCAACGGCACTGTTCAGGAGCCCATGGCCGGCACAAGCCTCATCTACAGCCTCAACGACGCTGACGCCCCGGAGCGGCACACTGTTCAGTACTTTGAGATGTTCGGCAACCGGGCCCTGTACCAGGATGGCTGGTTTGCGCGAGTACTGCACCGCGCTCCCTGGCAGACCGGTAAACAGACACCGCTTGAGGATGATGTGTGGGAGCTTTACAACGTCAAGGAAGATTTCAGTCTTGTGAATGATCTTGCGGATCAGTATCCCGATCGTGTTGCAGCGATGGAAGCGCTGTTTATGGAGGAGGCTGAGAAATACAACGTATTGCCGATTGATGATCGTTCTGTTGAGCGTGTGAATCCCGCTATCGCGGGTCGCCCTGACTTAATGGGTGATCGCAAGTCATTGACCATGTACGATGGCATGAACGGTATGTTGGAAAATACCTTCCTGAACTCCAAGAACACGTCGAAGACCATCACTGCCGAGGTAGAAGTCGACGAAGGTGCGACGGGGGTGATCCTCACCCAGGGTGGGCGTTTTGGTGGCTGGTCGCTGTACATGAAAGACGGTCGACCCATCTATACCTACAACTTCCTGGGTCTTGAACGCTTCACTGTTGCTGGAGAAGAAGCGCTCCCGGCCGGGCCTGCAACCATCGTGATGGAGTTCGATTACGATGGAGGCGGTCTGGGCAAAGGAGGCGATGCGACGATTTCCGTGAACGGCAAAGAAGTGGCCGCCGGCAGGATCGGCAAAACGCAGCCGCTTATTTTCTCCGCGGATGAAACAGCTGATGTCGGCCTTGATAACCAGACGCCAGTTGCTGACGACATCGGCGTTGGCCCTGAGGCAACTCGTTTCACCGGCACCATCAATAAGGTGGTTCTGGCAATCGAGTAAGCACGGCGCGGGTCTTTCCAAAAAAAGATTCGCTACCTGCCTCTCCTTGGTTAAGGCCCAAGGCACAAAAAAGCCACCCGTCAGGGTGGCTTTTTTTATTGTTGATCCACAGACCCTACGACTTGGGCAGAAGAACCTCGTCGATGACATGAATTACGCCGTTGCTGGCTTTGATATCGACCGCCACCACTTTGGCGGAACCGATCATCACTTCGTCATACTCTTTTTCGACGTTGAGCGTGTTTCCGCCAACGGTTTTCACAAAGTTATCGCCGTTTCTGATCTGGAATGACATCACATTCGCCGGCACCACATGGTAAGTCAGGATGGCTTTGAGCTGATCGAGGTTTTCGGGCTTCAGCAGGCTTTCTACCGTGCCTGCCGGCAATGCAGCAAAAGCCGCATCGGTCGGCGCGAACACCGTAAAGGGTCCGTGACCGCTCAGCACCTCTTGCAGACCGGCGGCCTCAACCGCAGCGATCAGCGTGGAGAAGTTGCCAGCAGCGGCAGCTTTATCGACAACGGTGTAGCCGTCGCCATGGCTGTGGTCACCCCCGCCGCAGGAACCTGCGGTCGCGGTCTGCGCAACAGAGATGGCAAAAACAGCTGTCAGGGCCGTCAGGAATGTTCTGAATTTCATAATCATTTCTCTAAATCTTGTTAAGTAAGTCGCGGCATGATGCCCTCTCTCACGTGAGCAGATCGTTGATTAAAAATGAAATTTTCGTGATGACGCGTTGATAGTGGCTGTCTGTTAGAGTGGACTTTCCACCATCAAAAGGAGGTTCACCATGTATTTTCGCGTTACGACTTACGGTTTTGATGCAGCCCGGTTTGACGAATTTTTGGCAATGGCTGACACATTTCGAGACGAACTCAACGCCATTGACGGTCTTGAATCCGTTCACTCCTGTGTCGTCGATGAAGGCCAGGGCATGATCGTCTCGCGCTATGCGAGCGAAGCTGCTGCCGATGCGGCGCAGCCGCAGATCGGGTCCATTATGGGACGTATGGCGCCTATGATGACCTCGATGCCGGAAGTCACAGCCGGCGAGGTCGTCTGGGAGCTCTAAACAGGAACAAGCGCTTGCGTCACGCTCCGTTGACACGGCGCGGAACATAATCCGCGTGTTGTATCCTCCTCCTAAATATTGACCCCGGCACTTTTCCGGGGTCTTTTTTTATCTGGTCTTTTTAAAAGATTCCACCGTCCAGACCTGCCGCCATCGCCATGCCAAGCGTATGGCAATCTTCTACGAAGTCCTCTTGCCATTCGCCATGACAGATCATTGGCTCCTGCACGGCACGCCAGCCAAGCCCGGAGGTGATGGATTCGACCCCACGCCGTGTGCCCGTGCCGTCAAGCTTGGCCCGGATATATAGCGCATATGGCAAGCCACCGGTGTCATCAAGACAGGGATAGTAGACACGATCAAAAAAATCCTTGAGCGCCCCGCTCATGTATCCGAGGTTCTCAGTGGTGCCAAGAACAAGTGCATTCGCCGCGAGGACGTCATCCGCATCCGTGTCAAACGGTGTTTTCGTTACGACGTTGACGCTACCTGCCTTGGCAGCTAACGCGCCTGCCTCGACAGCGTCACGCAGTCTTTGGGTATTGGCAGACGGTACATGACCGACAATCAGCAGGGTTCTCGAATCATTCATCGCAGCATTGTCGGCGCGCCCTCTCGCTCCGACAAGAGGCAGGCGTGGCGAGGATCCGTTCAGGAGATTAGAAAAGAAAGTCCCGGGAAGGCCCGGGACTCAATTACCGAGGAGGAAGGAGGATTTACATCTAGACTTTAATGTTAGCAAAAAAAGGACTGTCTTTTCACGTGTGAAAAAGAAAATTTCCTTTTATTTTTAATAAGTTCTGTTAATTCAGACTAAGTCGACACGCATCAGATGGTTACCACCAAAACCTCTAATTCACTTCAATTATGTGGGCTTCTTCCCCGTTGACAATCCCAACCGATCAACGGCTTGGTTATCTTCTGCCCATTAAAGATAGGCAGCAACTCTGTCTTATTTGGCCCCAGGGTATTCGTCGCCCAGCGGCAACTTTGCGTCGACCTCTTCGATCCGAACCTTGGGAATCCCTAGAGGACTGACCTCAAGAGGAATGCCTTTCTCACGTAACAGTTCGACCTGATCCTGGCGGCTCTTGGTTCCCGTCAGCAATTCGATTTCGCGATGGGTCATGAATCGTGTTACTGATCCCACAACTGAACCCACGACAGTCTTTTTGGACTGTCTCCGAATTTATCAATGCAGGTGGCCCAGGGGTCGTCGGGGATCTGATCACTGCAATACCCAAGGTAGTCGCCTTCATGTTGCATATGACCCGACGTGTCATCACCAACAGCGTTGATGCTGACAGACAGATCGTTGTTCTCCTTGTGGCAGATAGCAACCTTGGTACCATCACCATCTCCCCAGTTGAATCCGTTCGGTGGAGGATTGTAGTAGTGGGTCCGGACCTTGGATCCTCCTTCGACACCTTCAATCATCTTTATCCCGCAAAGGTCATCAACCAGCGTCTCACCGCTTAAGTCGGTCAATGCGGCGAAGGCCTGTTCTTGCTCAGAAGCAGATGTCTCGGCATCCATCAGGTCCTGTGTGATGCCGATGCCGATACCCGCCATTTTTTCCTGCAGGGTGGCCATCTTCACCATCGGAATAGCCATGACGGTCAATGCGACCATCAAGGCCATCCCCATGATGAGGACAAACCCCTGTTGGTTAGCAGAAGTTGTTGCCGCCGGAACCACAGGTGCCGCCTTCTGTCCACTGGACAGGCGGAACTATTCCACCCGCCTGCAATGTATACGTTAACCCCGCCAAAGCTGTGCCGTCTGCTCTCCACGTAATCGTTATGAGTCCATCGGCTACCGAAGAACCGTGTACTGCAGCGGTCGCAGCGACAGCGGCAGGAATAGAGCCAAATCCACTATCGATATCAGTTATGGCGGTTGGACTATCGGCTTGAATCGAAGTCGCCACATCCGTTTTCAGCGCGGAGGCCGCGAGAGTCGCCTCAGCAAAACGGGCTTTATTGGTGTAATTGGTGTAAGCCGGGATCGCGATTGCTGCCAGGATACCGATGATCGCCACCACGATCATGAGCTCGATCAGGGTGAAGCCCTGCTGTTTTGTTGCACGCTTCTTATTCTCCACGTGCTCAAAATACGTAATTAACGTATTCATTTTTGCTCCTTATGCATATGAATTTCTCATGTCTACCAGTCAATACGACCAAACAGCCTGAAACATTTCAGTTATCGGCAATAACTTTATATTTTTTACATTATCATATTGTGATATTGTAATTAATCACAGATTCGATTTACTGAGTTCCATGGCAGTGGCGACGAGGGTAATCTGCCCTAGTGCTGCCTAGGCGCGTAATCAACTGGCGCCAGATCATCATCAGAAATATTCCTGCGCCCGGTAAGTGACAGGCAGGCCTTTTTCCGCGAACTCATCGCTGGGACAGACCAGCGCCTCGATCCCGAGGGTTTTGAGCTTGAGTACCAGATGGCGTGCGCTTAGCGAATCCAACGCGCCGGCGCAAGCCAGCCACTCAAACCCGTCCCGGGTTGCGATGCGGTAAAGCACTCGTGTGGTCTTAGCATTCCCTGCCATAGAACTCGTTTTGTTGCGGCACTGGCGAAACGGTATGATCTGTGCCGAAGCCCAATCGCACTAATCAATCTCCGCCAAAGCGTGGTCACGCCCTGGAGATGGGATTAATCAACCATGGCCATAGATACTGACGACCACTCGGTTCTTTCAAACATTGCATTAGGCATCGCTCAAGTGGCTTCCGAATACGGCTGCGAGGGTCGAGCGCTGTTGGTCGACGCGGGTATTGATCCGGAGGCCGCTCAAGAACCCGACAGCCGGATTTCAGTGACGGCACACCAACGCCTTTGGCGCCTTGCCATTGACCGCACCAACGACCCCTGTCTCGCTATAAAGGTCGGCCAAAGCCTGCCGCCGGGAGCAATTCATGGTCTGGGCCTGGGCTGGCTGGCGAGCGACAGCCTGAAAAGAGCGCTTGAGCGGCTGGTACGTTTTCAGCGGCTGGTATCCACCAATGCAGACATTCATCTCGATGAGACGGACGACGCTTACGAACTGATCGGCCAACTCAAACAGACACCAAAGCACTTCGAGCCCGCCTCGGCCGACGCCCTGTTGGCCCTCATCCTGCGTCTTTGCCGTTTGGCTCTTGGTGAGTCCATGACTCCCCGCGAGGTACTGCTCGCGCATGATCCTCATGCCTGTCTCGAAGACTACGAGGCCTACTTCCGCTGCGGGATAACACCCAATGCATCGCGCTACGCACTGGTTTTCGATAAGGAGTTGCTTGAGCAAGCGCTTCCTGGGAACAATCCCCTGCTTGCCCGCACCAATGATGACGCCGTGCGCGACTACCTGACGCGCTATGAGCTTGCGGATTTCGCCTCCCAGGTGCGCCGACTGCTTGTAGAGAACCTGACCGAGTCCGGATCCGACCAGGCGGCAATCGCCCGTGAGCTCAACGTCAGCGTGCGGCAGTTGCAGCGCGAACTCCAGGAAAGAGGGCTGACCTTCAAAGGGCTGGTAGAAGAAGTGCGTCGGGAGCTCGCCATCAGCTATCTCACAGAAAAACAAAAATCGATCGGCGAGATCACCTATCTTCTCGGCTACACCGAGCCAGCCAATTTTGGCCGATCGTTCAAGAAATGGACGGGACAGACCCCGGGTGCCTTTAGGGCCTCAGCCTAGTCCTACAGTTCTCGACGCCGTGTTGGCGTCCAGGATCGGTTTTGGTGATACATGAAGCATCAGTAATAGGTTCTATTCGACCCTCTGGTCTCATCACCACTGAATCACACAGCTTTCCCCTCCTGCCCTCGCCGTATAAATCTCGTCGCTTAAAATACGCCCACCCTCTTTATTTGTAACCCGAGCCCTAGCCTGCTTATGGATTGGCACTGGATAAGCCCCGCCCTTGGCGACGTCGGCTGGATTGCGCTCGCCTTTGTACTCGGCCTTGCTGCCCGTCTTGTAAACCTGCCGCCGTTGGTGGGTTTTTTGATCGCCGGCTTTTTGCTCAATGCCTTGGGCGTGACAGGCGGCGACACGCTCGAGAAGATCTCCGAGATCGGCGTCACGCTGTTGCTCTTTACGGTGGGTCTGAAACTCGAGGTGAAGACGCTGATCCGGCCCCATGTCTGGGCCACCAGCGGCCTTCACATGGTGGCG
>Ga0181578_10003239_pt1 | contig 14952 bp, 11 predicted proteins | sample 071ome_21_FD_148659 | JGI IMG/M metagenome (GOLD analysis project Ga0181578, IMG submission 148659) | Coastal salt marsh microbial communities from the Groves Creek Marsh, Skidaway Island, Georgia - 071401CT metaG (spades assembly) | ecosystem: Environmental > Aquatic > Marine > Intertidal zone... | reverse complement strand
TGAGATAGTCAATAAAAGCGAGCGCTGGATCTGGGGGTAGCACGGAGCGACCGGCATGTTCGGCTTCAAGGCGACGAATGATGGGGGTGGAGTCGCAGTGCGCGGTCAGCGCGCCGTCCTCCTCAAAGAAGAAGGTGGGCATGAAGGTGGGCTTGGGGGCTTCTACCCCCAGTGCCCCACATAGCGTCTCGGGCTGGCCCCAGGTGATGGCATAGGGGATGCGACGATAGCGCAGTAGCGCCACCATCTTTTGCGTGTAGGGAGAGCCAGTCCCTCCGACCAATTGAACAGGTTGTTGTGACATGATTGACCGTTCCTTGCCTCAGCCAAACGCAACGGATATATTGGCACAAATAATGCCAATAAGTAAGCACCGGACCGGGAAGGGCGCTGTGTGGATAGGGTGCAAAGACGGGCAAATACGGAGAGTGCCGGTATGACATCACAACGAAAACTGTGGCTCGGCTCCATCGCGCTCTATGCGCTGTTCGTCAGCTGGTATACCGATTTCGGTGGTCCGCTGACAGAAGCCGAAATACAGGCATACATCGCCAAGACTGAAAACCTAGATTTGGGCGGAGACCCCTCAGCTCGCGGAGCGCTGCTTGAGTTTCTCCGCAATGACACGGGTGGCCAGTTTTTGATGTTCAACGCGGTGGATCTGGCGAAAGACCCGCCCGAAATTGACGGCGCGCCACCCAATGCGGACGCGCAAACCTTGGTCGATCTGTACATGGAGCACATGATCCCCGCGCTGCTCTCCCGCGCGAATCACCCTGTCGTGGTGGGCAAGTCGGTCGCCAACAGTCTGGACCTACTGGGGATCGAAGGGGCCGAAGCGTGGTCGGACGGCGCGATCATGCGGTATCGCAGCCGGCGAACGTTTATCGATATTATCGGCAATCCCGAGTTTTACAGGCGGCACGATTTCAAGCTGGCGGGCCTCGAGAAGACCATCGCCTATCCTATTGAGCCAAGGATTCATTTGGGAGATCTGCGTGTGCTTGTGGGCCTTGTGCTACTGGCAGTGACCGCGCTGCTCGACGGGCGCTTGGCGCGACGCCGATGAATCTGCGGGCCCAACAAGAGACTGAGTTGGCGGCGTTAAACTGAGATTGGGCCCAGTAGCAGAGATGCACTATCAGAAAAGGCGCGGCAACAGCCTGGGCGTGCTCTCCAGATAAGCCTGATACGCCGGGTCATCGCCCCACAGCTCCTGACCTCGCCTCACCAATGTGGGAATGCCGCTAATGCGTGTGAGCAAGGCGTACACAAAGAGCGGCGAGAGCATCACCACCCACTGGGTACCCGATAGATAGGGTATGGCCATCACCGCAAGGCCGGCCCACAGAAGGATTTCGCCAAAGTAGTTGGGGTGCCGAGAGCGGGCCCACAATCCTGTATTGATAAAACGCCCCGCATTGGCCGGATCCTCTCTGAACTGAGACTTCTGCCGATCGGCGATGACCTCGAAAGCGAAGCCAGCAACCCACATCAAAGCGCCAATGGCATAAACAGCGCCTACCGCCGTCTGCTCAGCGCTCAGTATGGCGGTCAGGGCGGCGCAACTGGTCATCACCACCCAGGCCCCTTGCAGCGTCCAGGCGACAAAAAAACGCGGCGAAGACACCTTGATGTGATCAAAGCGTTGATCACCTCCTGCCGCGTGGATGCGTCGGAACAAAAAGCTGCCCAACCGCCCGGCCCAGAGGAAAATCATTATCGCGATGAGCCATTGCGCGCTCGCGGGCGCGGTCGCGATGCTGATAGCCGCCAGTGTGACCGCGATATAGGTCATGCTACCCGTAAGATCATAGAAACGTTCGGTTTCTAAGAGCCGGGCGGGGATAAAGGCCAGCCACTGAATACAAAATGCCGCCAATGCCAATACCGTCATCGCGGGCCAACCCGCCAAACTGAGCCCAGAGGGATTGGCCAATGTGGCCACACCCAGAGGCAAACCCACAGCCAGCAAAATAAAAATGACTTTCTTCATTGCGTTACGGCTCTTGTGATTGGGGGGCGAACGCCCACTGATGCTTTTGAGCTAAATACTCTGCATACCGACCAGCGGTTCAGCGTCTATTTTTGCCGTTGGGCTCAGGCCTCGGCCTGCAGCGATACCATGACCCCGCGCTGACCCGAGATCTGATTGCGCAACAGCGACTGCCAGATTGCATCACACGCCTCGGCACCGCTGTGGGATTCCATCAGGAGGGTTGGCGCCAGCTGCGTCACTAGCTCGATACTCGCCGCGTAAGCCTTGCCCATCATCACTCCGCGACCCCACTCGCCATCTCGCTTTTCAATTTGTGCAGGAGCAAAGAACACCTGGGGCTCTCTGCCAGGCAGTGGTTCGCCGCCCACTGACTGGCCAAATTGATCCCAGTGGGTCGCCCCCACCAAGAGCGTTTGCACGGCATGCTCTCTGAGGCCGCAATGTAGGCGTGACCGCACGTCAACACTCCCAGCGATATCCACGTATGCACTGGCTACATTCTCAATCTTTTCCACCTCACCGTAAGAGACGACGCGGTCGTAACAACCGACCGCCTCAGAGAACGCAACGTTTAGATCGCTGGTGAGGCCAACAATAGCGCCTTTGAAACCCGCAGCACGGATAAATGCCGCTGTGCTAAAGCCCGTCTTGGAGGATGCCGAGCCGATCACCATCTGCCGCGCACCAAACCAATCATTATCCAAAAGCAGATCGGCAATCACATAACCCGTCATAAACAACGGGAAAAAAATGCAGCGCTGGTCCTCTAGCACCTGAAGCTGAGCGGGCTCCGACTGTGTTCGTGCGTAATAGTTGTAGAGACCCGGGAGCTCGCTGCGATGCGGCATGGCGTCGGTAAAGCCCCGCTCGGAAAGTTCACCCGGCCTCATCACCACATGGCTCGCCATGGGAAAGAACCCATAAAGCCGCTCTCCGACGGCAATATCTTCGGCATGGCTCGCTTCCACCTCGCCGATACCCCATACCGTGACTTTGCCCCAGGGTTCCTCCCCAGTGGGATAGAACTGCCAGTATCCGAAGAGGTCACCCGATGCGGCATAGGTGACGTTATTGGCTGTCATCGCAAACTTGTTGATGGCGACCAGTATCTCGCCCTCACCGGGCGTTGGCATATCACCCTGCACGACTCGGGTATGGTGATAGTCGGTCCGGTCTACCCACATTTCCGTGAGCATGAGCATCTCCTGCAGTATTGAGAGGTTTTAGATTAGTGCGCGGTCGCTTTAAAACAGCTCGAACCTTCTGCCGCGAGGCGCAGGCACTTTGTGTTCCTCGGGCAGGGTGCACAAGCGCTCCATGCGCGTCACCGAGCCGTCGGCGTACTCCCAGATCAGCTCGTCGCCCTCCCGGTAGCGGCGTACCACTTTCGGGCCCCAGCCGAAGGCGTAAAAATTAAGTACCTTGTCCTCCCAGATCATGCTCGCCGAGGTGCGCATACAGTGCTCTGTCCCGCCCAAGGTGAACAAAACAGAACCTTCGGTGTCGTTGGTATTGAACCCGCCTGTGCTGTTAGGCCCATAGTCGTGAATGATGCCCGCTGCGGTGACAACGACCCGGGTGCCACATTGCTCGACCCGCTCAACATGCCCCACGTGGCCGCCCGACACGCCTCGCCACAGCCCGCGGATATCGTCGGCTTCCGGCGGCAGTGGCTCCGTGCAGGCGGCTAGAATCGGCAAAGGAAAATGGTCGTAGGCGCATCCCGGCGTATTACCCTTGGGGATGTCCGCCGCGCGCCTGCCCGCGTTATCGAGCACAGGTAGCTCACAGTAATTGAGTGATGAACCGTCTCCAGCCAGCGTAGCGGGATCTATTGTCAGCGGTGGTCGCGCCGAGAACCAACCCAGCCAACCCAGCCAGATCATCAGCGCGATGAGCAGCCACACTCCTTTTTTAACTACCTGGAACATCATGTGTTATCCAAACCCATGGCTCATCAGCGGTTACTCTGCTCCCAAAACCTTACCAAAGCGTCGCTCCGTCGGTGCGGTTGTTAAGAGAGGCTCACTACCTCGGGCCGTCACTGGCAAGGCGGGGTCGCACCCCGCCCGGTTCAGCGCATAAAAAAGGGCGGCCTGAGCCGCCCTTGATCTAAACGCCGTTAGCGGCTCAGAACTCCCATACCGCCTGAATGCCATATACGTCACGGCGAGCGCGATACTGGAAGTGCGAACCACTCGCAAGCGGCACGTCAGCAGCACCCGTCGCATACTTCTCGTCACCAATGTTTCTGCCGTAGAGCATCAGGGTCCAGTTGTCACCGCGCAAACCGGTACGGATGTTGATCAACTCGAAGCCCTTCTGAACGTCGACGGGGTCAAGGTCGCCAGTCATGTAATAGTCATCAGTAAAGTTGACGTCCAGCTGGGTGAACCACATCAAAGAGCCGATAGGCTGGTTGAACTGCGCCCCAAAAGAGCCTGAGAATTCAGGCGCGCCGATGGCAACACCACTGAGGTCTTGTGACTCACCCGCCACAGCACCGTTACCAAGGAAAGTAGCGGCACAGACTCGGCCGTCGACATTAACCGACGTTACGGGGTCATTGACGTTGGTAATACCCAGACCACGAATCGCATCTTGCTGGTTGGCGGTACAACCTGCGCCCAAGAATGAACCATACTCTCCATCAACGTAGCCTAGCGCCAGATTCAGCTGCAGCTTCTCGGTGACAGCCCACGCGGCGTCAAGCTCAAATCCGGAGATTTCAGTTGAAGCGGCGTTAGCAACGACAAACCCCAAACCGACAAAAGTCGATACCTGCTGGTCTTCGTACTCACTGTTGAAGTAGTTCCAGTTGACGCGCATCGCCCCATTGAGCAGGGTGTGCTTGCCGCCGATTTCTACCGACCAAGCAGACTCATCCTCGTATTCAAAGCCCGGTCCGGGCACGGTCCTCTGGACGCCAGCCGCTGTAATGACAGGATTTTGGTCATCTACCGCGTTAAAGCCACCGCTCTTAAACCCCTCGGTGTAACTCACGTACAGCAGGTGGTTATCACCAGGCCGCCAGTTGAGAGAGACGGCGGGGATCGTCTGATCGGTGTCCCGCTCTTCGTTAAATTCATGCGGGTAAGTGCCGAAAGAGGCACCCTGGAGTCCCTCAAGAAGCGTTACACCAAAAAAGCTAGGATCCAATGGCGATATGTTCTCGGAATAGGGCAATGGGTTCGCCAGACCGGTCGCACTGGAAGATATCCTGGTCATCGCATAGGTTTCTTTGGTTTCTTCGGTGTAACGCACACCCGCGACCAGGCTGAGATTATCCGTGATATCAAAAGTACCCTGTAGGAAGATCGCCCAGGAGTCCGTGTCGGTTTCCCATCGAGAGAGACGACCGACTTGGCTCCACATCGAGAGCCCCTCTATGCCCGCTGGGATGGTGCCCGCAGGCAACCCAACGCTCGCAGCAATTCCGTCAAGCTGGCCCTGGGTGTACGCAAGGAAAGTCGGGACACCGCACGCGCCCAGTAATTGCGGCACAGGACAGGTAATGAGCCGCATGAGTCCAGGATTACCCAGAGTACCGTCCACTGAGACGACACGGTCAATTTCCTGAGTCGACTCAATGTAGTTCGCACCCGCTACCCAATTAAATCGGCCCTCTCCGTTAGACGACAGTCGAATTTCCTGACTGAACTGCTCGAACTCTGAATCATCGCTTCTGCCAATGAACGTTACCGGCAGGAAGTCCGCATCGATGCCGTCCTCGTACTCGTACTCCGAGAATCCGGTCACCAGGTTAAGGGTCATGCCGTTGCCGAACTCGTGCTCTATGTTTAGCGAGAACTCCTGGTTCTGCGTGTCGGTGCCGTCGAGGCGCTCGGGGACGCCGCCAGCGCCGCTACCGTCAAGGTACGCGGCTCCTACCGACAAACCGTCTCTGTAGGCATCGGTTTGGCTGGGCGCAAAACTCGGCCAGGCCAGCGCCATCATGGCATACATGGCCTGATTCGAAGCCGGCGCATTCGGCAACGGCTGGAAGGTCGTTACCGTACCCGTGCTGCCCACCCGCTGGTAGTCACTGTAGGTATAGCGGATACCGACGCTGGTCTGATCCGACGGTTCCCACTGAATGCCGAGTCGAGCAATCATCTCGTCAGTGCTGGGCATCTCGGGGTTCGCCGCGTTGGGTGCCGTATTCTCGTTGTAGCCGTCAATCTCTCGGTCCATCACCGCGAGCCGGACTGCGAGATTATCGCCGATACTGGTGCCAATGTGGCCCTCAAAGTACTGGCCGTTGTCTGATTCGAAGCTGGCGGCTAACCGTCCGGTCAGTCCTTCGCCCACTTTGGGTGCCGCGGAGCGGACGTTGATCGCGCCCGCCAGCGTGTTCTTGCCGAAGATAATGCCCTGTGGCCCTCGCAGCACCTCAACCTGTTCCAGGTCAAACAGGCCCAGTCGCGCCTGCCGGCTACGCCCATAAGGGACACCATCGACGAAGATACCGACGGACTGCTCGAAAGATTGGTTGGCCCCCACCGAAATGCCGCGCATGGAGATAATCGTATTTACCGCGTTCTCAGTAACAGAGAAGTTGGGCACATAGGCGCCAAGTTCACCGAAGCTTCGGATTGATGCTTCTTCAACTTGCTTACCCGAGATCGCGGTTACAGAAATGGGTACGTCTTGCAGACTTTCGGTTCGCTTCTGCGCGGTCACCACCACTTCTTCTAGCTGCTGCGCGCTGACGCCAAACGTCAGACCCGCCACAGCTGCGCTTAGGGCCAGCTTGGAAAATGTCTTTACCATCTTTTGAACTCCCATGGATAGCTAATGTAATAGTTATTGTATGCGCGGTGGCTAACGCCAAACGCAAGTTGCTAAGGGACGATATTGCCACACAACTGGCGAAACACAACCGTGTTCTGCCGCCTTAAACCCAACTATTACCGTCTTTTGTATGGACATAAGTTTGTGGTTTTTCAGTCACCTGTGTGGCGGCTCCACCGCTCCAAATTGCCCGCTCGCTCGATGTCTCGACTCAGAGACACCCCGAGGAGCGCCCCCAATCCACAGCTTTCGAGTAGCGTGGTCACTGCACCTTGGTCGCGCTGATTGAGCGCGGAAAACAGATGTTTAGCTCGCTGCAATTGAAAATGCCGGTACGGTTGTGCCAGTGCCGAAATCTGCTGCCCATCCACCGAAAAAGTTGCGCTACCCGGCGCCTCGGCTAGTCTCCCCACCGCGGGGGTACCCGCTTCAGGCCTCTGTTTCGCTAACCATTGATTAATAAAATCAGCAGACGCATGGGTCTCGGGCATAAAATCCTTCGCCACGACCCGTAACACGGCCAGCAGGGTTTCGGGCACAGTATCGTCGGCCAGAAAGTCGTCTCCCGCATTGAAATATTCGGGGGCATCCTGATCAGGGCGATTCATGCGCTCCACCCAGCGCCAGACCCGCGGCGCCCGGCGTTGCATAAGATTGGCAGGGTAAGGATCCCGGCCCAAATGGGCGTGGAGTGGGCCCAGCAAGCCAAAATCACCAATACATGGCCGCCATCCGAGCAAATAGGGATACTGCTCAAAATGACTGTTAAGGGCTTCCAGAAATTCCAGATACAGGGCTTCGATCAATTCCCGCGTGTTATCGGTGACACCGAAGATAAGCGCCGCATGGCGCATGCGGTCCATCATGTAGTCCGTTTTCTCCTCGCGTCCCGGGGCGTCGCGCTGCGAGTGCAGGAAGTGATAACGTACAAAGGCCGCGTTTTCCTCAGGAAAGTTCCAACGGTAGTGCATGGCGGGACGCAATAAACCCTGGGATCCGATCACGTCGAACAACGCGCTGACCACACCTTGGCGCGCACCCTTTGGCTGACAAGGCCGACCCGCACGTACCTCAAAATGCTCAATGATGGCTGCACCATCGCGGATGACCTCGCCATTCATCGTTACCAAAGTAGGAATAGTCGGCAGTTTTGCCTCGGGCAATACCTCGGTCTTGTATCGCTCGTGCCCGGTGGAGCACTCCTCAAATGAAATGCCCTGCTTGATTAAATAAGCGCGGGCCCGCCCCGAGTAAAGCGAGTGGGGCATCGCATAGAGTTGATTCGTTTGAGAAGACACCAAGGTCATCTTATTGAGCGCTGCCTCCATGGATTCCACAGTGGCCGATAACATTGAAGCTGATATCGGCAAGCGACCTTATATTGACATTAATACTGCCAATAGTTACAAAGGCTGGCAAGCACAAATAAACACCCATCCGATAAGGAAAAATGATGAAAAAATGGGCGATTGGATTAGCGGTAGCGGTGTTGGCTGTGATGATCGGCTACGGTCAGCGCGTCACGATTGCAGAAAAATTAGTGGCCGCCGCGGTGCCCCGACAAATGGCAACCAATCAGGTGGAATCGCTCGGGGATGGCCTGCACGTGGTGCTCTGTGGCGCCGGCGGCCCCATGCCGGCACCGCGCGCCTCAGGACCCTGCGTGGGCATAGTCGCTGGTAACCGACTGTTTATTGTCGATACGGGCACCGACAGTACGCGAAACCTGCAACGCCTGGGCTACCCGCCTGCCGCCGTCGAGGCGGTCTTCCTGACCCACTTTCATTCAGATCACATCGACGGTCTGGGAGAGTTGGCCACGATCCGATGGGCCACGGGAGACGATGCCTCACCCCTACCAGTTTATGGCCCTGAGGGCGTCGATCAAATCGTCGCTGGATTTAACACCGCTTACGCTCAGGACTTTGTCTACCGCAACGCCCACCATGGCGACGCGGTGACCCCGCTGGCCGCCGCGGGTATGCGTGCTATCCCATTCGACGCGCCCGCCGACGGTGAACTGACCAAGGTTTATGAAGGTAATGGCCTCGTCATCGAGGCGCTCCGTGTACAACACGCCCCGGTCTCACCCGCGGTGGGCTATCGCTTCAGCTATGGCGGTCGCACGGTGCTTATTAGCGGCGATACTGCGCAGTCCGATAACATCACGCGCTTCGCCATGGGCGTCGATTTGTTAGTGCATGAAGCTCTCGCCCCCAACATCATCGGCATGATGGAGGACGCGGCTAATGGCATGGGTAACGCCATCGTGGCCAAAATCATGTTTGATGTGCCCGATTATCATGCCAGCCCCGCCGACGCCGCTGAGACCGCTCAAAATGCCGGCGTGGGACACCTGCTGTACTACCATATAGTGCCGCCGATCATCGTGCCGGGACAGGAAGCGCTGTGGCTCAACGGTGCCGAGGCGATTTTCCCCGATTACACCGTTGGCTACGACGGTGTCTCGTTCAGCTTGCCTGCCGGCTCCACCGAGATCATCAAAACCCGCGAAGGTCTCTAGGGCCAACAGCGCGCGTTACTAACGGATCGGGTTAGCAACGGCGCCCTGCACTTTGCCGATGATTGGGCTACGGCAATTGATCCGCCCACCACTAGTTGGGGACAGATACCCACTCGTCTCCGGGCTCAAAAGGCAGTGACAAATCCTTGTCGATCATTACTGGTGCCTCTATCTCGGCCCGATAAAGCGGCGCTCTGGCAGTAGCCGCGTGCGCGTCGAGCAGTGCCATCAGTTCAGCGACCTTGTCGGGATGCGCGGCCGCCAGATTATGTTGCTCGGTCGGATCCTCGGCCAGGTTAAAAAGCCACTGCGTCTGGGGTCGCTCTGCTACCTGCAGCTTCCAGTCACCATGACGCACGATCCGGTTATGGTCTGCCGACCAGAACAATGTCTCCCGGCTCCAATCGCGCGCCGCCTCCAAACCGTCCGTCATCAACGGCAACAAATTTGCGCCGTCGATTTCCCGCCCCTCTGGCAGTGGCGCATTGATAGCCGCCAATACCGTCGGCATCAGGTCGATATGTGCCACGGGTGTATCTATTTGGACACCCGGCGCGATCCGGCTCGGCCATTTGATGAACAACGGCACGCGAATGCCGCCCTCAAAGTGCGTAATCTTCCAACCCCGAAAGGGCGCGTTGACATCGGCAAGGCCCACATAGCCCGCGCCGCCGTTGTCACTCGTGAAAATCACAATGGTGTTATCCGCGAGCCCCCGCTCTTCGAGTGCTGCCACGACGCGACCGACGCTGCGATCCAGCGCTCGGGTCATCGCCGCATACACCCGCAGTCGATGGGGTTGGATGTCGCCCACGGCCTCATAATCGGCCCTCGTAGCCTGCAGTGGCGTATGAATCCCCCAGTGGGCCAGATACAAAAAGAAGGGGCGGTGGCGATTGCCCTCGATAACCTTGATCGACTCATCGGTCCAGTAGTCGGTCAGATAACCGCCGGGCTCAAACCGATCGTCGTTACCGCTGTTGTAGCTGTTGGCATAGGTCAACGCGGACCATAAAAACTGGTCGATAGGGTCAAAGGCGACCCTGGCATTAACAACATCGGGATGGTCCTCGGGCAGGTAGAGGCCACTCGCCATTAACAGGCTCTCATCAAACCCCTGCTCGTGAGCGGCCATGCCGTGCTTGCGGCCCAGATGCCATTTGCCAATGTGAACCGTGTGATATCCCCGTGACTGCAAAGACTCCGCAAGCGTGACCTCCTCAGCGGGCAACCCCTGTAACTCATAAGACGGCTTGTTCGCTGCGGCCTCGGCGTCATAGAGGGCGTCGGGCAAAGTGCGCTCCATGTCGCTCGAAATAGCGGTAACGGCCCTGCCCATGCCTGGCGGCATGGGCGTAAAGGCAAATCCGGTGCGGCTCTGATAACGCCCGGTCATCAGCATCGCGCGGGAGGGCGCGCAGGTGGATGAACCGGAGTAAGACTGATTGAACACCGCGCCCTGCGCCGCCAGCGCATCGATGTGGGGGGTTTGCAAGCGCCCCCCGGCCACACCGCCGCCGAAGGTCGAAATGTCGTTGTAGCCCAAATCATCAGCGACGATCAGCACGATATTGGGGGGGCGGTCAGCAGGGCTTGCGATTTCAGTCTGAGGACCCTGCTGCCAGGCAATATCTCTCGGGGGCGCAACACGAGCCGTATCGATGGCGCCACGCACCTTGATTGCGGTCAAGATTGCCGCGCTCGGATAGAAATAAACCCAGCCCACCGCCAACAGCAGTAACGCCGCCATAGTCATGACAACCCGTCGCATATCACCCCTTCTTCACGGCCAACCAGCGTCAGTGGTCGCTGCTGGCACGCGGCAGCATTATCTATTGGCAGTATAACTGCCAATAGATAATCAGATCAATCAGCGGTAATCCCGGTCAAGCATTGTCCTTTTGTAATGCGTCACGCAGGGTATGGGCGACAAGCCATAAACGGTCCTGGCCCCAGGTCGCCAACAGCGCCTCGCCAGCGGGATTCAACAAGCGAAAGCTGGGTACGCCCCACAAACCCGCCGCGTACATGGTCTGCCGGTTATCTTCGAGAAGCGCCTCCCAAGCGGTATCCTCTCGGTGCGCCTGCGCGGCGCCCCAGTCGAGCCCGGCGGCCTCGACCACCTTGCGCAGTCCACGATCATTATTGGTGTTAACTCCCAAGGCAAAGGCATGACGCAGGAAGCTTGAGCAGAGTTCCACGCCTTTGCCCTGCGACGCGGCCCACGGATACAGCGCATAGCACCGCCGCGCGGGATCACCGATAGGGTCATAAAAATTGCCGTAAGGCACGCCCGCGACCCGCGCCTCTCGAGCCGCATCCATAAAGATGTACATGCCCTTTTCGCGTGTGGCGGGAACGCCGCGCATCACCATGGGTAGCACGGGGCGTAGCTTCAACTCGACGCCCGCGTGTTGCGCAAATGCCACGGCGCGATCAAATATCACCGCCGTGTAGGGACTTCGCAGCGAAGCGTATAGCTCGAGCGTATAGCGACCTTGGTCAGTATGGCCCGCCAGATCCATGTCCGGGCGCGGCGCAATGAGCGACTCACCCGGGCTGCGGTCGGCGCCGAGCGCGGCAAGCCGCATCTCCAGGTGATAGAGCCGATCAACGCCCCAATACCACTCTCCCCCGTAATAGAACATGGCACCCGAGTAGTGCCTGAGTGCTTTACGTTTTTCAGTGCCCGCACTCACTGCCGCCGCTGCCGCGTCGGCTGAGGCACTGCCATGGGCGACTGCAAGACGCTTCAATGCCGCATCGTCTCCCTGCCATAGCGCCGCGCTCACCGCGGCTACCACACGCGGAAAATCTTCACTCGACTGAGCTGCCAGAATCTGCGTTGCAACCACAACATGCTCAGGCTCCGGGGGGTCGGGACGCTGGGGGAAGCAAAGCCCGTACCCCGGGGCAATCAAGTGCGCCTCATATCGAGCCAAGCTGGCGAGCATTTCGGGCTCGGGGGCATTTTTACCCTCCTGCCCACGAACCAAATGACAGTGCAGCTCAATGTCGTATCGCTGGGCAAATCGCTCAAGCACCTGAGCGGTGAGGTCGCTGTAGCCCTCGTCTACCTGATGAAAATAATCAACGCGATGGGGTGCCCCGGCCTTGACCCGGATTTGCTCGGCCTTGGCGTGCCGCGCCTCGGTGGATGTCGGTCGCGAGATTCGACTCATGACACGGGAGGTCAGCCAGCGCAGCAGGGGGCTGGGATCCATGGTGGCCGCTCCACCCTGATCTTTGAATTGCTCAGACACTGCGTGTGCCCCCGTTTACTTTGCCGCGATAGATTCCGTGATCAAGCGGGCAACGATGTCGCAACTGGCCGCAGCAGTGAGGCCCTGATGCTCTCGGAGCCGATGCCACATCTCAAATGACGCAGTGGCATGAACTGCCTCGCGCCGCTCGCGGGGGAGTGCCGCCACCTCGGGCAACCAGAGTTCGAGCTCTTTACGCAGGCGCTTTTGATGCCAGGCATAGTTTTCGCGCAGCTTGGGGAACCGCCAGAGTAGCGTCTGGGTACAGAGAATAATCTGGCTCAGTTGATCAAAGGCATTGCCGTATAAGCTAACGGCACGCGTCACCCGCTCGTCAATGCTACCCGACCGATCATCTACCTTGAACAGCGCCTCATAGGAATCGAGCAACATCTCATCGGCCGCGAGCCACAGCGAATCCATATCGGGAAAGTGCCGGAAGAACGAGCGAATACCGACTCCGGCGCGATCAGCCACCTGTTGCGCGGTCGGCACCAGAATGCCCTCATCCATGAGCGCCAGCGCCGCCTCGATAATAGCGACTTGACTCCGCTCGCTGCGCTGCCGTCGACCATCTGAGGATTGCACAATCTTCAATGCCAAAGGATCGCTCCCCTCTACTGCTTCGCCACTAATGGCAGTGAGTATGCCATGACATCAGCGGGTGCCCAAACCGGAAAGGTCATGAGGGTCCCTTACTGCTGAGACGACGCCCTTGTGCTGATGGCGGCGAGATTGGACTGATGCCCTCGTTTGTCGAGCTGATAAAAACAGAGCGCCAACAGCATGATGGCCCACAGGAGCCATTGCGATGACACCAGTAATGCGCCCAATTGCATTACGGACTCAGTTGGCACCTCCGCCGGCGCACCGCCACGCGGGAAGGACACCGCGGACAACAAGAGTCCCGCAATAAAGGTACCGATGCCTTGGTTGGTTTTTCGGATAAACGTCAGGGCCGAGTAAAAAATACCCTCACTCCGCCGCCCGGTTCGCACTTCGGAGTGCTCCACCAAATCTGCCAGCATGGAAAACAGAATGGCCTGCATGGCAATCACAAATGCAAGATCGATGGTGTTGATGACGGCCAGTATCGGGAACAAGGCAGGGTCGCCATTTTCTGGCATCCAGCCCAATAGCCTGAATAAAACAGGCATCGGCTGAATCGTAAAGGCGATGATACCCAAACCAATGGCGGAGGCCTTTTTGCCCCAGCGCTGCGAGGCCCAAGGCGCCAAAACAAATCCCAACAACGCCGACACCACCACCAGCGCAACCCAGTAGAAAATCTCGATCGATGAGAAACCCCAAAAATAACTGAGCATCAGAAAGGTCAAGGCCGCCGTAAGGCCGGTGGCTACCGAGCTTGCGATCGACGACACAAACAACGCGAAAAAACTTTTGTCTCTCAGCGTCTCAAGCACCTCGCTAAAAACCCCCTTAATCCCAGCAGTGGCTCGGGGTGCGGGATCGGCCAACAGGTCAATGCGATGATGGGTACCCAGCGCAGATACCAGAATCGTCAATAGCATGACGCCGCTGGCAATCAGACCTCCCGTCTCGTAGCCCTCTCGGTTCAGCGTCCCAACGGGATAGTCCGGGGTTGGCACCAGCAAAAACGCATACATGAAAACCGCCATGCCCGCACCGCCCACCCAACCAAACAGGGATCGCCACGCCTGGATTTTCGTGCGCTCGTCATAGTCTGGCGTGAGCTCGGGCATCAGCGCTGAACTGGGGGTTTCGTATAGCGTAATGAGTGTGCGCACCAGTACGGCCAATACCACCAGATACAGGAACAACGCGCTGTCGCTCCAGTCGGGCGGTTGCCAGAGCAGTGCATAGGAAATCGCAACTGGAACCGCTGCCGCATACATAAAAGGATGCCTGCGGCCCCACCTGGAGCGCAGATTGTCCGACCAGTAACCGACGATGGGGTCGCCGAGGCCGTCGAGCAATAGCGCTATTAAAAGTGCCAAGCCTGCGAGCGCAGGGTCGAGACCCACTACCGCGGTGTAAAACAACAATAGGAAATAGGCAAAGCCGTTGTCTTTGATGCCGTAGGCCACGGCACCGAGGCCGTAGCTGAGTCGGATACCGAGACTCAGCGGTTGTTGATGTTCAGACTGAGTCTCTATGCTTGATGCCCCCTGTGGCCTCACGGCGCCCTCTTGGCACTGCCTTTTGTCGCGCTCTTTTGCGAGGCACTTCCCGCTGTAGAGTACCAGAGTATCCCGGCCGACAAGCATCTGCCTGCCTACCCTGTCGTAACCCGACGAAAAGCGTGCCCGGAGCAACCGTTTCGCTCGCAACCGAACCCAACCTCCGAGCCTTTCTCGATTAACTCGCGCTATCTCGGCCTGCCTCAATCT